>Ga0126372_10000978_pt1 | contig 11051 bp, 11 predicted proteins | sample PanSoiMetaPlot_6_FD_92762 | JGI IMG/M metagenome (GOLD analysis project Ga0126372, IMG submission 92762) | Tropical forest soil microbial communities from Panama - MetaG Plot_6 | ecosystem: Environmental > Terrestrial > Soil > Tropical forest > Bulk soil | place: Panama | collected 2016-02-17
GGCGACGTCCTCGCAGCGGTCGGTCACGATCTCCATCGTCTCGTAGATCTCTTTCCACTTGATGACCTCGATGGGATCGCTCGCCTCCTCGAACATCGCGGCGAGACTGTCGCGCAGGAGCGCATCAGCGCTGTTCTCGAGCCGGTTCACCTCGACGGTGTGCTCGTGAAAGCCCGGGTCCATCGTGCGCAGGCACCGGATGGTCCGGTCCATGGCCTGAGTGATGGTCACGATGACCTCGGCCATCGCCCGACACGCCGAGGTCGGCTCCTTGATCCGGTAGACGACCAGCCGCTCAGCGGCGGCCTCGATGTAATCGAGGACGTCGTCCAGACGCGAGGCCAGGTCGTGGATGTCCTCGCGATCGATCGGCGTGATGAAGGTCGTGTTGAGCTTCTTGATGATCTCGTGCGTCGTGTGGTCGCCCTGGTGCTCGACTTCCTTGATCGCGTGGGCCTTGGCGCGCGCGTCGCCAAAGTTGTGGACCATCTCGTGCAGCAAGGCGGCGGCCCTGAGGATGTGCTGGGACTGCTGATCGAAGTAGTCGAAGAACCGAACTTCCTTCGGGATCAGATTGAACATTGACCCGAGATGGAGTGTAACGGAAACGTCACAGATGCGCCAGCGGTACTCTCGGCCGCCCGCCGGCGCGGGCTAGCCCTTGCGGAGCGCGAGCGGCGGCAGCCCGAGCAGCGCCCGGCGTGCGAGCCGCCAGCATCCCTCGATCGCGTCGAGCAACGCGGGCGCGCTCGGCGCCAGGCAGCGGACCAACGTCCCGCGGCGCGGCAGCGCGGCCGCGCCGAGGCTCGTCGCGCCGCCGACCGTACCGAGGCTCTGAACGTCGGACGCGAATCGATCGCGGTCGAACGCGCCGACCACGACGAATGACGCAAAGTACGGGTGCGACTCGGCGAACCCGAGCCCGTCGAGCCCGGCCTCACCGTCGGGATGCGCCGCGCGCAGGACGAAACGATCGTGCAGGAGCCAGCCGGCCGGGTCGCGGATCGACACGGCGCTCTCGAGCAGCGCGAATCGCCACGCGCCCCCGACGGCCACCCGCCCCGCCGCGAAGGCGTCGACCAGGATGAGCCCGCCGGATGCGTCGAGCTCGACCTCGATCGACTGACGCAGCGCCGAGCCCGCGAAAGGGATGGTGTGGTCGGGGACCCACTCGACCACCGCGCGCGGGCCGACCGAGAGGCGCACGGTCTGCACGGTCGGCGGTCCGTCCGCGCGATACACGCGCGTCGCCGACGGCGTGGTGAGGACCGCATGCGCGCCGGCGCCGGCACGGACGTCGATCGCGAGCCGGTCGCCGCCGACGAGGCCGCCGGTCGGGTTGAGGATCGAGACGACCGCCGCGGGATCGTCGAGGGCCACCGGTGCCAGCACTTGCAGCGGCAAGGTGAAGCGGCACCCCGCGACCACGGTCGCCGGGCCGCGCCGCTCGAAGTCGAGGTGCAGCGCGCCGTCGCGGCCGACGCGAGGGACATCGCGTGACGCGGTGGCGCTCACGCCGTCGCCGCGTCGAGCGTCAGCTCGCGCCGGATCCAGGCAACGATCGTCTCGAGCCCCTCGCCCGTCCGGAGATTCGTGAAGATGAACGGCCGCGCGCCCCGCATGCGGCGCGCGTCGCGCTCCATCACGGCGAGGTCGGCGCCGACGTGGGGCGCCAGATCGATCTTGTTGATGACGAGGAGGTCGGAGCGGGTGATGCCCGGGCCGCCCTTGCGCGGGATCTTCTCGCCCTCGGCCACGTCGATCACGTAGATCGCCGCGTCGACCAGCTCCGGGCTGAAGGTCGCCGCCAGGTTGTCGCCACCGCTCTCGATCAGCAGCAGCTCGAGCGCGGGAAACCGCTTCTGGAGATCGTGCACCGCCTCGAGGTTCGCCGAGGCGTCCTCGCGGATTGCCGTGTGCGGGCAGCCACCGGTCTCGACGCCCACCACACGCTCGGGCGGCAAGGCTCCCCGGCGCACGAGGAACTCGGCGTCCTCCTTGGTGTAGATGTCGTTGGTGATGACCGCCATCTCGAGCTCGGCGGAGAGGCGCCGACACAGGGCTTCGGCCAGCGCGGTCTTCCCCGAGCCGACGGGACCGCCGATGCCGATCTTCAGCGGTCGTGGAATCGAGCTCATGATCTGAATAGCCTCATGTCGAGTGCCGCGTGGCGGATGCCCGCGATCTCGAGTGCGGGGTTGAAGCTCCAGAGATCGTCAGGGCCCGCCGTCGCCGCGGCCGCCGCCAGCCGTTCGATCCGGCCTCGCATCGCGGTGAGCACGCGCTGACCATCGAGCTGACCGAGGGCGATCAGGCGCAGGCCCGCGCCGACCAGCAGCGCCGCGGTCGCATAGAGATAGGCGGTCGCCGCCTGCTCGGGCCCGGCGCCCCTCAAACCGACCGCCGCGCCGAACACGGTCGCGTGATGCGCGGCCGCCCGCTCAGCGTCCACGTCGCGCGCCAGGCGCGCGAGGAACGGCTCGTCGCCGACCCCGGCCGCGACCCTCAGCGCCTGGCGGCCCATCTGCCGGCTCGCCGCCCTGAACTCGGGCACGGTCTTCATCGCGTCGAGCCGCGCGTCGAGTGCGATCCATTCCTGCAGGTCGTCGCGCCCGGCGCTCCCCACCGCGATCGCCACGGCGGCGGCATCAGCCGGTCCGGCCGACCCTTCGAGATGCGCCGCCACGAACTGCTCGAGGCCGTGCCGATCGCGCACGCGCCCGTCTTGAACGTAGGTCTCGAGTCCGAACGAGTGGGCGAATCCGCCGACCGGGAAGAGCCCGTCGGCAAACTGCAGCAAAGTGAAGAGCCCGGCGTCAGGGCTCATGACGCTGCCCGCGGCCGATTGGCACGAAGGGCGCGCGCACCCGCTCGAATTGGACGCTCATGCGCGTGAGGAGAATGTCCATTCCCGGATCGTCGGGCACCAGCAGGCGCTCTCCGTCGAGCGCCAGGTTGAAGTGACGATTGCCGACCTCGAAGGCCACGCGTAGCGCCTCCTCGTGCGACGCAGGAGTGACCGCCAGGCACGGTTCCGCGGCGCACTCGACCTGCACGAACCAGTCGGGCCCGACGTACACGAGCGCGCCCGGCTTCAGCACGCTGCCGGTCGGCAGCGCGAGCGCCAGGGTTCGCCCGCCGCTCGTCGTGACCCGGCGCCGTCCCCATCGCCGCTCGTCCGCCGTGAGCACCAGCGTGTCGCGCGCGCGGCTCGACAGCTCCGCGGCGTCGACGTTGCGAGGAAGGCTGGTGACGACCGGCGTGTCGGTGGTGGACTCCATGCGAGGATCGTAGCCGATCCCTGGAGCCTCGGCAGCAGGCAAGTTGACGCCGCGCCGGCCTATTGGTGGTGCCGCATCACGTAGTCGCTACCGTGTAACTCTGCTCGAAGCGTTCCCCGATGCGGCAACGACGAGTGCGCGTCGGTCGGTGTCGCCGAGCGCGCGCGGGGCCGCAAAGCCATCGAAAACCCGTGCGCAGCTCCGGACGGCGGGCGTCGATCGGCATGCGCTCCGCGCAGGCGGGACGCCCTTGCGTCGATGTCCGCGGGGCACTGCCGTTGGCACGACGTTCAGGTAAGCACCGCGCTCATGCGGGACCGCGCGCTGAATCGCGCGGATGCGGACAAGGAGAAAGACGATGCACCTCATCGAGAACGCCCGTGATTCCGGAGCCCACAACGGCCGCTCGGCACAGGTCGCCGCGAACAGCCCGCGACAGATCGCTCAGAACAAGAAGTACCGCTGAGCCATCGGCAGCACTCGCGCCGGCTCGCAGGTGAGCAGCGTTCCATCCGCGCGAACCTGGTACGTCTCGGGATCGACCTCTATGCGGGGCAGCGCGCCGTTGTGGATCATGTCGCGCTTGCTGAGCCCGCGACAGCGGCTGACCGCGACCGCGCGCCGCGCGAGACCGAGCCGTTGCGGCACGCCGTCGGCGAGCGCGGCCGCCGACACGAACGTGAGCGCTGTCGAGCCGACGGCCCGGCCGAGCGCGCCGAACATGGGCCGATACAGCACTGGCTGCGGAGTCGGGATCGACGCGTTCGGGTCGCCCATCGCCGCCCTGGCGATCAGGCCGCCCTTGACCACCATCTCGGGCTTCACACCGAAGAACGCCGGCTTCCAGAGCACGAGGTCGGCGAGCTTGCCGACCTCGACGGAGCCGACGTGGCTCGACAGGCCGTGCGCGATCGCCGGGTTGATCGTGTACTTCGCGACGTAGCGCTTCACGCGCAAATTGTCGTCGCCGGACGTCTCCCCCGGCAGCGGCCCGCGCTGGCGCTTCATCTTGTCCGCTGTCTGCCAGGTGCGGATGATCACCTCCCCGATGCGGCCCATCGCCTGCGAGTCGGACGACATCATGCTGATGGCGCCGAGATCGTGCAGCACGTCCTCCGCGGCGATCGTCTCGGCGCGGATGCGCGACTCGGCGAAGGCGAGGTCCTCGGGAATGCGCGCGCTCAGGTGGTGGCAGACCATCAGCATGTCGAGGTGCTCGTCCATCGTGTTGACGGTGAACGGCATCGTCGGGTTCGTCGAGGACGGCAGGCAGTTGGCTTCGCCGCACACGCGGATGATGTCGGGCGCATGGCCGCCGCCCGCGCCTTCGGTGTGATAGGTGTGGATCGTCCGGCCCTTGAAGGCGCGGATCGAGTCCTCCACGAACCCGCTCTCGTTCAAGGTGTCGGTGTGGATGGCGACCTGCACGTCGAGCTCGTCGGCCACGCCGAGCGCGCAGTCGATCACCGCCGGCGTCGTGCCCCAATCCTCGTGGAGCTTGAGCCCCACTGCGCCGGCCGCGATCTGCTCGCGCAGTGGCTCGGGCGCCGAGGCGTTGCCCTTGCCGAGAAACCCGAGATTCATCGGAAACACTTCCGCCGCCTCGAGCATCCGATGGATGTTCCAGGCGCCCGCGGTGCACGTGGTCGCGTTGGTCCCCGTCGCCGGCCCCGTGCCGCCGCCGAGCAAGGTCGTGAGCCCAGCACTGATCGCTTCGTCGATGAGCTGTGGACAGATGAAATGGATGTGGGAGTCGAGGCCGCCCGCGGTGACGATCTTGCCTTCGCCGGCGATCACCTCGGTTGACGCGCCGACCACCATGCCGTCGGTGACGCCCGTCATCAGGTCGGGGTTCCCGGCCTTGCCGATGGCCACGATTCGCCCGTCGCGAACGCCGATGTCGGCCTTCACGATGCCCCAGTGATCGACGATGACCGCGTTGGTGATCACGAGGTCCAGCGCGCCCGACGCGCGCGTGGCGCGGACGGCCTGGCCCATCCCGTCGCGGATCACCTTCCCGCCGCCGAACTTGGCCTCCTCGCCAGCGGTCGTGAGATCGCGCTCGATCCGGATGAACAGCTCCGTGTCGGCCAGGCGCACGCGGTCACCCGTCGTGGGGCCGTAGAGATCGGCGTACTGCCGGCGCGTCAGGCGGAGGGTCATGCGAGTCGTTCCCACGCCGCGAGTCGGGTCAGCGCCTGGTCGCGCGTGCCCCCGTCGGTCAAGCCGTTCAAGCCGAAGACCCGGCGCGCGCCGCCGAGCTCGACGAGCGTCACGCGCTTCTCGTCGCCGGGCTCGAAGCGCACGGCCGTGCCGGCCGGCACGTTGAGCCGCATGCCGAACGCCTGGGCGCGGTCGAAGCGCAGAGCGCGATTGACCTCGAAGAAGTGGAAGTGCGAGCCCACCTGGATCGGGCGGTCGCCGGTATTCGCCACCGTCAGCTCGACGGTCCGGCGGCCCTGATTCGCGATGATGTCGCCCTCGCCCAACAGATACTCGCCGGGAATCACGGTTGGCCTCCTTCGGTCAACACTCGGTAGTAGAACGCGCTCGGATCGAACGCACCGTTGGCGCTCTTCGCGTAGCGCGGGATCACGCCGGCCAGGGTGTAGCCGACGGAGCTGTAGAGCCGCTCGGACGGATCGCCTCGCCGCGTGTCGAGCACGAGCGTGGTGCGGCCGAGCCGGCGCGCGTGCTCCTCGAGAGCCAGCATGAGCGCGCGCCCGATGCCGCGGCGCCGGGCCTTGGTATTCACGATCACCTTCGCGACTTCGGCGCGATGTAATCCGTTGGCTCTCATCGCCAACAGCAGCTGCGCGGTGCCGACCAGCGTCCCATCTGCATCGCGCGCTCCCAGCAGGACACACGATCCCCGACGGATCTCATCGACGACGCCACGCCAGTACGCCTCGCCCTCAGCCTCGCCCAGCGGCGGCAAGAACCCCACGGAAGCCCCCGAATCCACCGCATCCCTGAGCAGGCCGATGAGCCTCCGAGCTTCACGTTCTGCTTGATCGGCGCCAAGCACTTCGATCGCCACCGATCGCTCGACTGCTCGCCCTGATCCGCCATCCGGTTCCGGTCTCGAGCTCATGAGGAGAGCGTTCGCGGTTCGGAACTGGAGTCGCCGGGCGCGTGGGGGAGGGCGGGTGACGGAGCCAGTCGGGGGCCCCCGCCCTCCCCCCCGCACTCGGCGCCGCAACGCGGCGAGCCTAGCAAGCGCTCATTCATGAGATCGAAGAGTTAGCGAATCGGATGGTGAATGGTGACGAGCTTGGTGCCGTCAGGGAACGTGCCCTCGACCTGAACCTCCTCGAGCATCTCCGGCACCCCTTCCATCACGTCATCGCGGCCGAGGATGTGCAGGCCTGCCGACATGAGATCGGAGACGCTGCGGCCGTCACGGATCCACTCGAGGATCTCGGCCGTGATGAGCGCCAGCGCCTCGGGGTAGTTCAGCTTGAGGCCGCGACCGCGCCGGCGGCGCGCCACTTCGGCGGCCGTGAAGACAAGGAGCTTCTCCTGCTCACGCGGGGTGAGGTGCATCGTCGCGCCTCCTCGATCCTGACTAGACGGCCAGGTGCTGTCGGACCATTTCGGGGCGCAGCTCGCGTGTGGCCCCCGAGGCGACGACGGCGCCCTTGGCCATGATCACGTACTTGTCGGCGAGTCGCTCGGCGAAGTCAAGATACTGTTCGACCAGGAGCACGGCTAGCTTCAGCTCGGCTTTGATTCGGCGGAGCGCTTCCTCGATCTCGAGGATGATCGAGGGCTGGATGCCCTCGGTCGGCTCGTCGAGCATCAGAAGCTTCGGCTTGGTGAGTAACGCGCGCCCGATCGCGAGCATCTGCTGCTCGCCGCCAGAGAGCACACCGCCCTTGCGCGCCAGGAGCGGCTTGAGCGCGGGGAACAGCGCGAGCGGCTCGTCGAGGGACGCGGCGCGGCCGCAACCGAGGAGGGCCATGCGGAGATTCTCCTCGACCGAGAGATGCGGAAAGATCTCTCGGCCCTGCGGGACGTAGCCCACGCCGGCTCTCGCCCGCCGGTCCGGCGACCAGCTCGTGATATCGGCGCCGTCGAACATCACGCGCCCGCCGCGCGCCGGCAGGAGCCCGATCGCGGTCTTGAGCAAGGTCGTCTTGCCGACGCCGTTGCGGCCCATGAGGCAGACCAGCTCGCCGGCCTGCACGTCGAGGTCGACGCCCCACAGCACCTGCGACTGGCCGTAGGCGACGTCGAGGCCGTTAATGGACAGCATCGGCTCCCTCACGCTTGCGTCCCAGGTAGACTTCGAGGACGCGCGGATCGCTCTGGACCTGCTCGACCGGCCCCTCGCACAGCACTGCGCCCTGGTGGAGCACCGTCACCGTCCGGGCGATCTGTCTGACGAACTCCATGTCGTGCTCGATGACCAGCACCGACCGGTCCGCGGCGATCGACTCCAGGAGCTCGCCCGTGCGCTCGGTCTCCTCGTCGGTCATGCCGGCCACCGGCTCGTCGACCAGCAGAAGCTCCGGATCCTGCGCGATGACCATCCCGATCTCGAGCCACTGCTTCTCGCCGTGCGACAGAGCGCCGGCGAGCCCGTCGGCCTTGTCGGCGAGCTTCACGGTGGACAGCGTCTGGGCGATGCGGTCGCGCGCCTCGTCCGCGTCGCGCCGCCGCAGCGCCGCGAACACGCCCTTCGAGGCCCGGCGGAGCGAGAGCTCCACGTTGTCCCACACCGTGAGGTTCACGAACACCGACGGGGTCTGGAACTTGCGGCCGATCCCGAGCTGCGCGATCTGGTTCTCGCGCAGCGGCAGGAGGTCCGTGCTGTGGCCGAAGATCACGCGGCCACTCTCGGGCTTGACGCGTCCCGACACGACGTCGAGCAAGGTCGTCTTGCCGGCGCCGTTGGGGCCGATGACGACCCGGAGCTCGCGCCGGTCCATGAAGAAGTTGAGGCGGCTCAGCGCCTTGAAGCCGTCGTAGTTCACCGTGACGTCTTCGAGGTAGATGATGCTGGCCGCACGGGTCGGCGGCTCGGACGTCGCGGTCGGCGTCATGGCGTAGGCCGCCCGAGCGAGACGCTCGGGGTCGAGACGGTTTCGCCCGAGCGAGAGACGAGCCGGCGCACGCGCGCGCCGAGCCGGCCCAGGGCGCCGACGACGCCGTCCGGGAAGAACAGCACGGCGCCCATGAAGAGACCGCCGAGGAACAGGAGCCACAGATCGGGATAGCTCGTGGTGAGCCAGCTCTGGATCCAGTTCACACCGAACGCGCCGAGCATCGCGCCGTAGAGCGTGCCGCGCCCGCCCGCGGCAACCCACACCACCATCTCGATCGACGGCAGCACGCCGATCTTCGCCGGCGTGATGATGCCGACCTGCGGCGCGTAGAGGGCACCGGCAACCCCCGCGAGCACCGCGGAGACAACGAACACGAAGAGCTTGTACGCGGCCGGCGAGTACCCGGAGAAGAGCACGCGGGTCTCGCTGTCACGGATGGCCACGAGGACCTTCCCTGCGCGCGTCAACGTGATCCAGCGGCACAGAACGTACGCGCCGATGAGGGTCAGCGCGGTCACCACGTAGAGGCCGCGCTGGGTCGCCGGCTGGCCCAGCGGAAATCCAAAGACCGTCTTGAAGTCGGCCAGGCCGTTGGTGCCCCCGAGGTTCATCTCGTTACGGTTGAACACGAGCCACGCGCTGAGCGCCAGCGCCTGCGTGATGATCGAGAAGTAGACGCCGCGGATCCGGCTGCGGAACGCGAGATAGCCAAAGGCGAAGCCGAAGACCGCCGGGACCAGCACGATCGCCAGGAGCGTAAACGCGGCACTATGAAATGGCCACCAGAAGAGCGGCAGGCTCTTGACCTGGTTCCACACCATGAAATCCGGTAGCGAGCTCTGGTAGACACTCTTCGAGCCGATCTCGAGCATGAGGTGCATGCCCATCGCGTAGGCGCCGAGGCCGAAGAACACGCCGTGGCCGAGCGACAGCACGCCTGCGTAGCCCCACAGGAGATCCAGGCCGAGGGCGAGGATCGCGTAGGTGAGGAACTTGCCGAACAGGTTCAGGGTGAAGTTCGAGACCGCGACCGGCGAACCCGGCGGCAGCATGTTGCAGAGCGGGAGAACGACCGCGACGACCAGCGCCACGATCCCGAGCGCCACCGCCTCACGCTTCGGCATTCCGTCCCCGGGACGCGAAGAGGCCCGCCGGCCGCCGCTGCAGGAAGAGGATGACGCCGACCAGGATCGCCACCTTGCCGAAGACGGCGCCGAGCGCCGGCTCGATGCCCTTGGTGAGGCCGCCGAGCCCGGCCGAGGCGAGGATCGTACCGGCCAGCTTGCCGACGCCCCCGGTCACGACCACCATGAACGAGTCCACGATGTAGTTCTGGCCGAGCGACGGCCCGACGTTGCCGATCTGCGTGAGCGCGCAGCCGGCCAGCCCCGCGAGCCCGGCACCGAAGGCAAAGGTGGTTGCGTCGACGACACCAGCGCGCACGCCCAGGCACGAGCTCATCGCACGGTTCTGCGTCACTGCGCGGATGCGGAGCCCTGCGCTGGTCCGGAAGAGCAGCCAGTACATCGCGGCCACCGACACGGCCGCGAGCCCGATGATGAACACGCGGTTGTACGGCAGGGTCAGCCCAACCATCACGGGCACGCCGCCCGAGAGCCACGACGGCGAGCTCACGTCGACGTTCGCCGCGCCGAACCACAGGCGCAGACCCTGCTGGATGATCAGCGAGGCGCCCCAGGTGAGCAGCAGGGTCTCGAGCGGTCGCCCGTAGAGGAGCCGGATCACGCCGCGCTCGAGGACCAAGCCCACGGCGGCCGCGACCAGAAATGAGACCGGCAGCGCTACCAGGAAGTACGAATCGAAGCGCTCCGGCCACGTCGCGCGGAACCAGTTCTGCACGACGAAGGTCGAGTAGGCGCCGAGCGCCATCAGCTCGCCGTGGGCCATGTTGATCACGCCCATCAGCCCGAACACGACCGCCAGGCCGAGCGCCATCAGGAGCAGGATCGAGGCCAGCGAGGCGCCCTGGAACAAGGTCTCGACGGTGCGCACCAGGAGGCCCCAGCGCTCGATGCGTCGAATCGCGGTCACGGCGGCCTCGCGCTCGCCGGGCGTGGCCGAGGAATCCGCCGCGAGCTTCTGCAAGGCTGGAACCGCGCTCTCCGAATGCAGCGCGCCCAGGCTCTGCGCCGCCGCCGCTCGCTGGGCCGGCGTGCCGTTGGCGAGGTGGATCAGCCCCAGCGCCTCCGCGAGCGCATGGCGTACCCAGGGATCGGATTCCTTCTTCAAAGCCTCTTCGACGACGGGCGCCGCGGTGGCCACGGCCTGGTTGCCGAGCTTCACGGCGGCGCCGCGCCGCGCGTTGGGATCGGGATTGGCGAGCTGCACCTGCGTCTCGTCGGCATCGAGGAACGGCTTGATGGCCAGACGCAGGCGCCGGTCGGCCGGTACTTCCTTGAGGTCGGTTATCGGCACCGTGCCGAGGGGGTCACGCTCGTAGGCGGAGGCGATATCGATCACGTCCTGATCGCCCTTGGTGGCCTTGGTGCCGCCGACCACGAGCTCGGTCTTGCCCGCTTTCGTGCGCGCGTAGACGCTGCCGTCGCGGAGCGCGCTCAGGAACTGGATCCACTTCGGGTCGCGCGTCAGGCCGATCACGGCGACGGCTGCCTCCCGCTTGTCCGCGTCGTCACCTGTGAGCGCGATCAGCGCCGCGGCCACCTCGGGGGACGGGGCGGGCGCGGCGGCCGCGTGGCCC
>Ga0126372_10000981_pt1 | contig 11046 bp, 17 predicted proteins | sample PanSoiMetaPlot_6_FD_92762 | JGI IMG/M metagenome (GOLD analysis project Ga0126372, IMG submission 92762) | Tropical forest soil microbial communities from Panama - MetaG Plot_6 | ecosystem: Environmental > Terrestrial > Soil > Tropical forest > Bulk soil | place: Panama | collected 2016-02-17
AGCGGTGATGCGTGAGATGCGATACGGCTTGGCTCGTCTGGTGCTACTGTCGGGAGGGTTGCTTTCCGAAGCCGCCGCTTGAACGCGATCAGGTCAGAGGGGGCGCCGCAGCGGCGGCCGCTGTTCGGCGGCACCTTTGGCCTACTGACGAGCAAGAGGCAACTGCGCGCAACTCAGGTGCTTAGGATTCAAACGCACTGATCAGGCTCCGTCGCTGGTTCGGTGAAGTTGAATGGCGGACTCGCCACCGACTCCCCGATTGAATCGTCCCGTCATTCGGACGTTCGCTCGGTCGGCACATCAGGAACGCCTGGGTCGCGTTGTGGTTGGTTACCGAGAAGATCCGAAAAGACGAGCGCGGATTGTTCCCGAGATTTTCGTTACCGCCCCACCCAGGGGTCGCGGAGCGGGGTCACTCCCTGGGTTACCCACCTCGCCCCTACCCCCTCCCGGGCCAACCTCGCCTCACTGCCGTTCGTCGGCGTTCGCCGCTGGCTCGCATCAACTTCGCCATCCGATGCGCTCACTTGAGCGCGACATCTCGAATCGTGATCGGTTCTCCAGGTGTTCTTCGTCGTTCCGCAGAATTGCAGGATTCGCTCTTGAACCGCAGATCGCGATGTGATCAACTCTCGATATGAGAGCTGCGATCTACGCTCGCGTTTCCACCTTCGATCAAGAACCTGAGAATCAACTCCAAGAACTCCGCCGCTGCACCGAAGCACGAGGCTGGTCGGCGATTGAGTTCGTAGATCGCGGCGTCAGTGGCGCGAAGGATCGCCGGCCTGCGCTCGATCAGATGATCGTGGGGAAGGCCCGCCGTGTGAACGCGGTATGCTTCGCCAATGCGATTACTGTTGGCGCTGCTGGTCGCATCGCTTGTTGGTTCTCCCGCCGACAGATACGCGGACGTCACGATAAACGCGGACGGCAGCGTGACTGTCAGCACCGAAGATGGCCGACAGATCACTCTACCTACGCTCGCCCCATACGCACCCGCTGCGCTAACCGGCGCCCAGGGCATGAAGCATGTTGGAGCCGAACAAGCCGTCGTTTCTCCAGATCGTCAGAGCGTTGGATGGCTTGCGCTTTTTGAAAACTGCACGTCCTATCCGCTGCCCTTGAAGTTGGTCATCTTGCACAACGGCCGAATCAGCACCCTCCAAGGAGAAGCCTCCATCTGGTTCTGGAGTTTTCAGAACGCTGGTAAACGCGCAGCGACTTGCGAAGAGTTGCCACATCGCGGGCAGGCTCTTCACTACGACCTATGGGATCGCGACCGGCCGATTTCCTAGCGTTTTCTCTCCACACGATCAACCGGCTGCAGCGCGGACAAACAGATGATTGCGGGACGCGATGCCGACCGCGATATGCTGATCGGCCTACTATTAACCAGGCCGCTGGAAGGAGCTCTCAGATCCTGCAAAGGAGGATCAGATGCGTATCTGCGCTTTGTTCTATCTCCTGCTCATCATGCATGCGTCTATTGGCGCCGCACAGGGTGACTCTTCAGATGCACTTAAGCAGAGCGTGGCAGCATTTCAAGCTGCCTGGAACGCTCATGACGCAGGCGCGGTTGCGGCCCTCTTTGCGCCTGATGGTGACCTCATCATGTCAGATGGCCCCGTTTCACAGGGCAAGGGTGCCATCCAGCAATGGTGGAGGGATCGTTTCGCGCGTATGGGAAAGACCACCTCGATTTCATTAACCGTTCGCACTGTCCGCGCGGTCACTTCAGACGTTGCATTGCTGAACGTGCTCGCGAAGACTTCAGGCGAACTCCCTCAGCAGGCAGGTTCGTCGGAAGATCGTGGAACTTGGGTTATGGTTCGCCAAGGTGGCCAATGGCGCATCTCGGCTCTGCGCGTCCAGCAGACAGAACGTCCGGCGGGGCGATAGCGCCGTCTTCTCTCTTAAGAACGCACAACGTGGAACCCCGGCGTTCTCCTTTCCCACCAGCCGGGAGCCGACGCTGAAGGGGCCAGAACACGAGAACCGTCCACGCAGGCCGGATGGCCAGCGCGGACCCCAACACGAGGGCGTAGCCTCGAAGTGTGGACTGGATCGCGTGTGATTTGGCGAGAAGGGCAAGACGTGGTCAGTGGTTCTGTTCACGCTCGCGTCGATACGACGCGATCAGCTCATACGTCGTTGGCGACCTGCGATGCCAGACATCAACCAACGACGTCGCCGCCATTTGTCGAGCCTGATGTAGGGCTTCCTCCACCGTGTTATAGGGCGCGTGGAGACGATGGTCATCACCGCCAGTCGCGACGAGAATGCCAGCGGCGTCAGGGCTCAGGCGCACGACGAGTAAATCGCCGACACGCGGACGTGAGGAATCCATGATGGACTCCGAAGGTTTCGCGATTTGGAAAATTGCCATCCGCATCGCGTGATGTGTGTTTCGAAAAATTGGAACTGCTCCCGTGACCTTCAAGGAGCAGGCAACACAATCACAAGTCGCTCAAAGAGAGAAAACTGTAACACGCGCGTTCCAGATGAGATTGCTCAAGCGACTCGACAGGAAGAATAGTTGGGTTTCCTGTACGACCGATCAGGTCATCGCGCTCCACTGATGGCGGAACTTGTGAAGAGCAATAGTGTGACTGGAACGTTGCTACCTCAGTTTCGTTGCGTGCGCTGAGTGTCGATCAAGACGCTGACCGAGTCGTTTGGCAAGCTGTAGCAGTCGTCCGTGGGCACGGTAATAGTCTGCGATGCGCGTGCAGAGACGCTGCAGGCCTTCGGGATCGTTCTTGCGAAGATGGGCGGCATGAATGTGGAGCGTCTCTCGTGCCAGATTGAGCTTCTCTCGTCGGGCCGTCAGCAACGCCTGTCTCTGGAGTCGGGATGTGGCAATCGCCTGGTTCGCACGAGCCTTCCAGTCGTCGTAGCTACAAAGATCCTTTGCGTTTCCTACGTCCATCCGGCACTGTAACTTCGTTCCGCGCACCCGAAAAGCTGGCAGAAGATGCAGCGGTTTTGGCTGACCGTTTTTCGGGTCTTCAAATCAGGTGTTCGTGTAGATGAGCGCGGCCCCGCTTCCTACCCCACGCCGAGGAGCCGCTCCAAGAGAGAAGCCGAATTTTTCGTGGGCCCGAATGAAAGCGGCCCTTGCTATCGGCGCGGTTTATGGCCTCCTGGCACGGAGGGCGTGTCCTTGTCGGTTTCTTCTTGACGGGTGTTTGGCGGCGCAATCACCATCTTCCGCAAGGCGGGCTCAAATCGCAGATCGAGTCGGCATGTATGACATCGGTAGTCGCGGCGCGGATCGGGGAGTTGATCCGGCAAATGGTGTTGGATCTCGGTGTGACACACAGGGCAGCGCCAAGGCATATGAACTCTCAGCGTTTCTTGCGGCGCAGCATACCGTGCGTCTGTCGGAAACCGCCTTCATCGTCTGCCGCAGGCGCTGGATCGTGTCGGCAACACGCTCAGGATCAAAGCGCAGAGGTTCTCGTTGCTACTCCAAACGAGCGAGTCGTTCATCAACGCTATTGGACTTGCGGGCGGCACGGCGGGCGACAACCAAGTAGAGTGCGCCGCAACGTTCGACAATGCAAGAGAACTTTATGCTCGCGCTCGAGTTGCGGAGCTGCGCGGACTACTTGCGTGGTTCGTGGCGTCCTGCACCCACGGCGGCGAGGCGCGTGCGCTTCTCGGAAACCTGATGATCAACATCGAGCGGCGCCACCACCATCCTTCGCAATAGCGGATCAAACCGCAGATTGAGTCGGCATACATGACATCGGTAGTCGTCGCTCGGGTCGGGGAGTCGATCCGTCGAATGGTGTTGAATCTCAGTGCGACACGCAGGGCAGTGCCAGGGCATGTTGCACGCTCAACTTTTTGAGCGCGGCAAGTCGCTGATCTCACGCTCAGCAGCGCCCTGGCGTTCTTCTTGTCGCACACGCTGGATTGTTTGGACAATGCGCTCGCGATTGAAACGCAGCCGTTCCAACAGCTCCTCTGCGCGAGCGATCCCTTCATCGCGATTGTCGGATTTCCTCCGAGCCATGATGGGAGAAAGGCACTGTAGAGCGGCGTGGGCTGCTCGACAATAAGAAAGATGCCTGAGTGAAGCGACGGTAAACGATAGCTCGTCCGACGGTTATGCCGTTCTGGTATCCGATTCGACTTCCTGTAGGGGATAACCCTAGTTGAGGTAGGCTGGGCGCCGCGGTCAGCAAGGTGTGTGGTTTACCGCGAATCAACGGTAGAGCTATGGCAAAGCCTGTAGAGCCGGGGGGAATACTCGTAAGGGATGGGCCAAACCGACGCCCGACTCGCTCTTGGTTTCGCAACAACTGGGGATAAGCTCAGGAAATCGCGGGGACAGCTAAGGCATCTATAACATCCAGGATCGGAGGTCTGCACTATGCCGTTACGAACCTTGCGCTGCTCCTTCTGCTATCGGCGCGATTGGGAGGTCGCGAAGCTGGTGGCTGGTCCGATGCGCATACTCGCTGGCCGCGTCTACATCTGCGACAGGTGTGCGGAGCAGACCATCCACATCATGGAAGCGCACTCTGGGGATCAGCCGCAGGGGGAGCGGCAGTCCTTCTTGCGGAGGACCCTCAATCGGCTCGGCTGGTTGCGCCGCCAGGATGCTGCCACCCGGTTGGAGTGCCACGCGACGTAACCGCGAGACGACTTCGAGTGATCGGAACGAACGCTCGCCTGATCCCGTGGATGTGGGCGGTGAGATGTCTGATTTCTTCGAGAAGAGCGGCTCGCTTTGCTTGTGCCTCGTCAAGTTGCTGTTGCAAGCGAGCGATCTCGTCTTGTCGGTCTGGGCCGTTCATCTCGTCGTTCAACCTTCGGTCAATCCGGCGTCGGACGTTCAACGTGGTCGATCACAAGAACATCAACCGGTCCCTTCGTTGATTCCAGCTTGAGTCCGAGTTGGTCCTGCACGGCAGTGAAAATGGACGGACCTTCGCTCGGCGGGCGCTCCACGCCCGGCGGTCCTGTGGGGGCTCCTGGCAGCCCCTCGGTCGAGAACTGGAGTTCCACATCAAACGCACCGGTCAGCCCGGTTCGATCCAACACCGTTCTGTTCAGCCACCTCGAAAAGTAAGCGATCAACTCCGTCGTGGTGATGGCGCCACCCTTGAAAACCCCTCCGATACCGAGCCCTGGACTGCAGCGGGAACCACCGGCGGCTTCGCACGCAGGTGTTCCAAACGCAGGGCGCGGCAGCGGTGGGTTGTTGGAGTTGCCTCGTGACACCACTGGATCGACTTGCGACCGTAAGAGTCCTGGGCCGAGCGCCTTATCACGCCGTGCGAGGACGAGCGCGTAAATCGGCATCTCTTTCGTCTCGTGGTGGACCACCAGCTTGAATCTCTGCGCCAGCAGACTCTGCAGCATCAACTGCTTGCGTCGAGTTCCGACTGTCCCCCTGACCACGTCTCCCGCCGCTTTGGCTTCTACGTCGAACCGGTCTGAATTGATCCATTTGGGGCCGCCTGACATCCGGTAGTCGGGCAGGGGGTCCGGGAGAGGGCCAGGTGCGCCATATGCCACCGCGATCAGGTGGATGAGGGTTTCATTCCTCGCGACAAACCTGTCACCAGGAGCGCCGAACCTGCGACCAATCGACGTTGAGTTGTTCGGTTTGATCGAGGCGACCTCGAACGTGAGCGGTTGCGAGTTATCCGCAGGCGTTTGCGCTGCGACGATGGCACACGCCGGAGCAATCAGGACCACCACGAGGGGTACGTGACGTGGCTTCATCCCAACCTCCTTGCATTTGACCTCTGACGTCTGACGTCGGCTTTCAGTCTGGCGCGGGTCGTTCGAAGTGATCGATCAATCACCAGAGTTTCGATGGGACCCGTCCGCGCCTCCAGCGTCAATCCCAGCTGCTCGCGCTCGAAAAGGCCAAAACCGGTGTGAAAAGTCTGGCCGATTCTTGTTCCAGGCCGGGGCCCGAGGATGTGGTTCGACTACATGGAACGGGTCGGCCGCGGGACGCCGAGCGCCATCACGAGCTCTTCCAACTCCTGGTCTACTTTCGTAAGCCGTTTGACGATGCTCTCCGTAAGGACAACCGCGGCACGCGGAAAAGACGGGAGCGGCGTTAAGCGTGCCTTCGAAATCGCGTCGTGAAACAACCGCAAATCCTCGGAGGACGTCGCGATGATGTCAAGGAGTCCCTCAAGCGCGGCGTGGATGACTTCGGCAGGCCTACTGCTTGTGCTACTTGCAAATCAAGAGCGAAGCGCTACACTCAAACTATCTCCTCAAATTGGGGTCGGCGGCGAATTTATCTGGAATAGAAGAACTATGAAACACCTTTTGAAATTTGCAGTTGTGCTCGGCGTGTTGGTTCTACCGGCGACGGCAGCTCACGCGCAGGTATCGTTCGGCTTTTCGTTCGGGACGCCGCCCCCGCCCCCCAGGGTCTATCGTGTTCCGCCTCCGCCCGCCCCTGAGTATCAGTGGGTGGAGGGATATTGGTATCCCATCAACGGGCGCTGGGTGTGGCATGACGGCTATTGGAGCCGCCCGCCGCTGGCGGAGTCGTATTGGGTCGAACCCTATTGGGAAGGGGGCCGCTACTTCGAGGGTTACTGGGCGACTCCTCGTGGACACTTCGACCATGATCATCGCTGGGATCGTGATCGCGGCCGCGATTGGAATCGAGCGTGGCACGAGCATCGCGACCACGATGACCGTGACCATGATCGGCGGTAGCGAGACTGACTGGTCGATGGCGTGGCCTTGAAAGCCGTGCAGGATTGGGAGGGGCAACCGCTCCTCCCAATTCGCCCCGATTAAATCAGGCGTGTCTAGTGAACCCATCCCGGGGTGGCATGCCAAGATTGAGACTCGCCTCGTTGTCGACAGCCAACTCCTCGACTTTCGTCGCTACATAGAAGCCCGCGGTTGGATACTCATCAACGAATACGTCGACGTGATCTCCGGCGCGAAGGACCGTGTCCTGGCTTCGATGACCTGGTTCACGATGCCCGACGTCGAAGTTCGATGCCGTGGTGGTGTGGAAGTTGGATCGCCTCGCGCGCTCGCTGCGACATCTCGTATTGCTGATGGAGGAGTTGCAGCAGCTCGGAGTGGAGCTCGTGAGTCTGACTGATGCTGCCTACGCCCTGCGCGCCTCCCACTCGACCCTCAAGACATCGAGTGAGTCCGGGCCATCCCGACAATCGTCAGGACAGCCCGGATTGTTTGGCGAAAGGCGCCGAGTGGTTCTATTGGAGCTGCGACAACGGCCCCCCGAGGTCTGGGAAATTGTGGGTGTTCAAAATTTGGACGCCAGCGGTGTGGTCGCCATTGAACGGTGTGGGGCCTCCGGGGCACCCGGCGTTCGCCCCATCGACGGGCGAGTTAAACCACAATCCGAGGTGGTAGGTGTGGATCGGTTTCGTGATGGGGTTGAGGTCTGCGTCCAGGACGCCGTGCGGGGTCGGTGCAGGCACCGCGCCGGGAGCGACGATGAACGTCTCGATGTTGAAGCGTCCGATGAATTTCGCGTGGCCTCTCCCTTCGTCGTTGGTCTCGATATCCCCCTGATACCAGGATAGGCCGAACGGCCCACCGGGCTTCTGGATCACGAAGAAATCGAAATCCGTATTTGGCGGCAACCCGTCGACCGCGACGTGCATTTCCTCGACCGGACCTTTCGATACGACCTTGACTTCGCCGCGCGCTAGAGGCACGCAGGCTGAGGGAAGACCTGCGCTTCGCACCATGTCGAACTCGATCCTTTGTTCGTCATGCTTCGCTGTCGCGTGGGTCACGCCCAAGACGAGCAGACCGCCCAACGCGAGTAATGGCGTGAGTCCCCAACGCAAAGACGAACGACGCACTAGATTCATAGAATTCTCTCCTCTCACAAATTGGTGATGCCCGACTGACTCCCGATCCGCAGTGACAACAAGCCATACTGACAACAGCCTGACTTTATTCCCTTGCAAAGACTCGCTGTGTCTTCCAAGTCAGCTAACCGCATCGCCCATTTCGAGATGAGATCGCGTTGCGAATGCCGCCAAGCTGTCGAACGAGCTGAGACTCCGCCTTACGCAAGTCAGAAATCAGTTCTTGAAACCAGTCACGATGCCTCCATGCAGGATCGCGCCGAACATTTCCATCGGGTGGCGAGTGGCGTTTCTATTGCGGTGGAAGTGCGCATGAAAAAAATCTTCAACGCGCTCGCAATCTCGGCGTTAGTGGTTGGTTTCGCTTCAGCGGCTCATGCGCAGGTTTCCGTCGGAGTACGCATTGGTCCGCCTCCAGCACCCCGCGCTTATAGAGTCCCCCCGCGACCCGCCCCAGACCGCGAATGGGTCGAGGGTCATTGGACGCGGCAAGGGTCGCACTATCGGTGGCATGACGGCACGTGGGCCCGCCCCCCGCGTCATGGCGCGTATTGGGTCCAGCCATACTATGCGGATGGGCGTGACTACTCGGGACGTTGGGAAGGTGGTAACAGTCGCACCAATCAGCGTCCGGAGAGGGATCACAGCCAACAGCGCGACGACGGCCAATCCAACCGTCGGTAAGCAGCGGCTGTCACGGCTCCGATGGGCGACGATGATGACTGCGTCAAGGACCAGCAGGACTTGTCGGAGTGTCTTCGAGGCCTGTCGCACCTCTCAATCCGGTGAGGGCCGGTCGACGTCGATCGCAAGCGTCTCGATCGGTCCTCCGCGAAATGGCCACAACGAATCAGCGCCGAAACCCCACCGATGCCGCTGGAGCAAACCGTTCACCCGTGCGTGTGTCGACGTATGCGACGACACTGCCATCCTGCTCGTTGAAGGCCGGTCGGAAAAATGTCGTAGGGCCGACAGGCAAGTAGGCGAACTTCTTTGGCCAGGGCGTCTCAGCGATGCTGCGAAGCCGAACCAAACAGCCCTCGACACACTTCGCGGCCAGACGATAGAAATCGGACGCGCTCCACACTTGATACGGCCAGTAGCCAGGATTGGATTGTCGTTCGCGATTCTCGATGCCGGGGAGCTGCACTTCATCAATCCAATCACCGCGGTTGAGCGGCGCGTTCGCGGTGACGCCGTCCAAGATGACACTTCTGCGGTTTGGTGAGTCAACGACCGTGATTCCGAACAAGGCGCTCGTGCGGGGAACGTCCTTTGTATTCCACGTTCGATTCGCGGCGATCCACCGACCGTCGTCTCCTCGGATGAAGGCGGGGCCGCTCGGTCCCTGAGCCAATGCTCGTAAAGCGAACACGGTCATCATCGTCACAGCTGCGGTGATCCATCGCGGCATGGCGGTCCTTCCTCCCGCGATTTGGACGTTGGGCGGAGGGCGATGGCTTGCCGAAGCGTCAGCCGCGCCTATACTCAGGCTCAGATGAATGTTGGGAGCGTCGGAGCCCTGGCGGGCATCCTCATCGTCATCCTCGCCGCCGTCTACATTTGGCTCGTGCGCAGCGGCCACGGCGACTGAAGGCTTACGCTCGGAGGCGTCCGGGCGACTGCGCCGGGATCGGTGCGATTCGCGGCATGGGATACGCTCGTTTGCAACCGTCGCAGAAAAACCACTTCACGCGAGCGTTGAGACCTATCGGCGGCAACGGCCTGGTCTTCAAGCTGTCGCAGTAGGGGCAGGTGGTCGGAGTATCAGCCATTTGCAGTTCCTCTGGACAAAGTTGCCTTGGATGAGGAACCCGCCGAATGCGGATGGCTCAGGGAAGGTGCGGGCAACCTTAACACGCGGAGCAAGCGCGCGGGACTCGACGAAACCCGTAGTGGGCAACTTTTCTTCACAAGAGCTTGAGGGCAGAGGAGAGGCCAACTCGACAGAGACGAATAGATGGGTTTTGTGGATGAGTACCGCACTACTTGGTTCTTTTTACTTGGTTCTTTTTACCCGCATACCTGGCGACACAAGGTGCGGGCGCGTGTTGTTCGTCCCAAGGGCGTAATGGTTCTGGCTGGAACGAGGCAATCTTCATCTTCCCCAACACCCAACTAAACCGCAGATTGAGTCGGCACGCCTGACAGCGATACATCTTGGATGGATCAGGGAGTGGATGCGTCGCAATGTGCAAAACCTCAGTGCGGCAGGCCGGACAGCACCAAGTCATATAAACGCTCAGCCTTTCTTGCGCGGCGATACACCACGCATCGTTCGACGAACCATCTTTGTCGTCAGTCCCAACCGCTGGATCGTCTCGCCGATCCGCGTAAAATTGGAGCACAAACGGTTCCAGTTATTGCTCCAGACGGGTGGGCGTTCATCCGCGGCATCAGACTTGCGAGGGGACGGGCGAGTGTGTGGCGTTGAGAGGTGGAGCGGCGCTGACTACTTGCGCGGTTTGCGCCTCGCGGGTATCCCTGTCCTCATGGGAAGCGTGTCGGTAACCTGACGATACGTATCGAGCGGCGCCACTACCATCATTCGCAAGACCCGATCAAATCGCAGATTGAGTCTGCACACATGACAACGGTAGTCGTCGCTCGGATCAGGAAGTTGATCCATCGAATGGTGTTCGATCTCGGTGCGGCATCCCGGACAGCGCCAGGGCATACGAACGATCAGCCTTTCGAGTGCGGTACTACCGAACGCGTCTTGCGTAGAAGAAGCGCCTTCGCCCTTCGCGCACGCTCAATCGTCACGACAATGCGCTCGCGATTGAAACGCAGCCGTTCCAACAACTCCTCGGCACGAGCGAGCCCTTCCTCGCGATTGTCGAATTTCCTCGGGGCCACGGCGGAGACCGGAGTGTAGGGTGCGCGCGGAGCGGCGGCAATAAGGGAAGTCCCTCTCAGCGCAATAAATCGGCGCTCACATTTTTGAGTGGCCGCTCGCGATCCCGTTGGTGGCAATCGCTATGACGCCCCGGGGGATTCGGGCGCGTTAGTGAGGGCCGCGCCTTCACTCGCCGGACGCACGTCGTGTTCGCGCCAAACGTGCCCGCACTCGATACAGGAGTAAATCGGAAACGGCTGGATCTTGGCCTCAAAGGGCAGGCGGTCGGTCATCGTGGAATGGCACTTCGGACACGGCGGGGCAGAGGACGGCAATTTCATGGAACCTTGGACCCTGGGG
>Ga0126372_10000982_pt1 | contig 11046 bp, 10 predicted proteins | sample PanSoiMetaPlot_6_FD_92762 | JGI IMG/M metagenome (GOLD analysis project Ga0126372, IMG submission 92762) | Tropical forest soil microbial communities from Panama - MetaG Plot_6 | ecosystem: Environmental > Terrestrial > Soil > Tropical forest > Bulk soil | place: Panama | collected 2016-02-17
ACTACACAGACTGGTGCCTCGCCGCAATGGCTCTTTGGAGCTAGAGACAAGGCAGGTGTTTCAGAGTACGAGTGTTTAATCCATGGACCTTCTTATCAGAGGGACCAATGCCACTTCGATTGCTCATTGTGCTGATCGTGTTTGCGCTTTCCACTTCTGCCGAGGCGCAGCAGCCGAAGAAGATCCCCCGCATAGGATTTTTATTGGCTCCGGCCCGTTCTACTGTCTCAGAGCCGCTCGATGCATTCCGCCAAGGGCTGCGCGAACTTGGTTACGTGGAAGGGCAGAACATTGTGATCGAGTATCGGTATGCCGAGGGAAACCTTGACCGGCTACCTGAGTTCGCCGCTGAACTGGTTCGTCTCAACGTAGACGTGATCGTTGCAGCCGGAGGCCTGCGAGCAATCTGGCCTGCTAAGAATGCAACGAGCGCGATTCCAATTGTTATGACAGGGATCAGCGATCCTGTTGGCGCTGGCCTCGTCGCTAGCTTAGCGCGACCTGGCGGCAACATTACCGGGCTTTCCCTCGGTGGCAATGAGTTGTACGGGAAACGGTTGGAGCTTCTCAAGGAGGCGGTCCCCAGAGTCTCACGTGTGGGTTTCTTCTTGGATACGACAAGTCCAGCCATATCTTTAATTTTAAATGAGATGCAAACGCCAGCACGGGCCTTAGGGCTTCAGATTCAATCCATTGAAGTCCAGAGCCCAAACGATTTCGCGAGTGCATTCCAAGCCGCAGCCAAAAAGCGTGTACAAGCTCTAACCGTTGCGACACACCCAGTATTAACTGCTAACCGAAACCGGATTTTGGAGTTCGCGGCAAAGAATCGTCTGCCGGGAATCTATCCCTTTAAGGAATACGTGGAAGACGGCGGTCTGATGTCCTATGCGTCGAACCTGTCTGATCGATATCGGCGAGCTGCTTACTATGTCGACAAAATTTTAAAAGGCGCCAAGCCCGCTGACTTGCCCGTCGAGCAGCCAACAAAATTTGAATTTATCGTCAATCTGAAAGCCGCCAAGCAAATCGGCCTGACGATTCCGCAGTCGGTTCTGTACCGAGCGGATAAAGTGATCAAATAGCCTCTGTCGCTCCCGCCGGTGTTGTGACACTCAGTCACAAGATTCTCGTTCAACTCATAGTAGACTGAAGACGGTGATACTGTCGTCATTGAGGCGCTAGCGCATCAATCAAACAAGGCGCGCCCGAACCGGCCGGCTTGTCACACAATAGAGAAAGAGCACCCTATTACAGCACCGCTGGATAGACCGATTTTGGTGCTCAAGAGTTCGAAAGCTCTAGGTTCGAGCCAGACACAAATGACAAGGCGGATCGAAATCGATCCGATTATGGCAAAGTCATGGCAAAGTAGAAAAAATCTTCCTTGTTCTCTTGTGCTTAGACGCGCTATGAGGATTAGTAATCCTCGGCTCGCCTTGTATTCGATTCTAATTTTCCGCCAATGAAAGATGGATGGTTTCCTGTGGCCTCGCACTAAGACGAAGGCTAAGACAAAAAAACTTCAGGACGAGCGAATACGTCGGATTTTGGAAAAAGGAAAATGCCTAGTCCTTGTTCATGGTGTCAGTGTGGCTTACAGTTGCTTCGGATAGGAACTTTAGACGATGCGCTTATACCATCCTTCGACGTGTACAGGTGTGCAAGAGGTCATGAAACTCATCATCGTTCCAAAACAAAGCGGCGCTGAATCTATGCCAAGAATGACGAGGTGTTCATGCAATAACGGTTGGGTCTGCGAAGACCACTCCCGCGTGCGACAAAGACCCGGACTCAGTTTTTTCGGATATTCACTGCCAAGTAAAGAGAAAAAGAAAAACCGGCAATCCGAAAAACTTCACTCACTGCCTAGACGGAAGAAATGAAAAAGTTGATTGCCATATTGCTTCTCGCTTTTGCCTCCGGCTGCGTTGCACGCAGTGATATTCGTTATCGTCCTTGTCACGAACTTGGAACAACCTGAGAGTTTCAGTCGATGAGTATTACAGCCAGTCTCCTATGAGGGATCGCGGCACTTGAGTTCTCCTTCTGCCACCTGGTGGGTCCAGCGCGGGGAAGTGAAAGTTATTTACTAAAGAAATCACTTACGATTGCGATGATGGCGATGATTATAGCGATAATCGCCATCGTCTTATCTATTGGTCGCCATTCTTCTTGCGTCGAGGGGTTTCTTGATATTTGAGCAGTCTCTTCACCGAGCTTTTCAACCTCCTGCCGCACAAGATCGTCAGGATGGGCCATACACTGATTCCTTTCAGTAGAGAAATTTTGTTGCCAGTATGACAACAATAGCGAGAATGAGGCACAACACAAACCAAAAAGCAGCATTGCGTACTAAACCCAATTTTGATTTTCCTTCTCCCGTTTCTTTTTCGGTTATACAAAGTTATCAAAAACAGCGCCACTACCTGTCACCTGTCGCCCCGCTTCGCAGGTGCGGGATTTCTTTGTCTGAGTGGGATGGTCAGGATCGCACCATGAACGCCTTATATGCCAACATGATGCAGAGCGCGGCCAATGCGATCCAGATTACAACAATCACCACGCCTGCAATCCGCCTCACGGCGGTTAGCCGACCTTCAAGCAGGCAACTGCGAGCAAGTTGAATTTCTGAAAGACATTAGCTATGTGATAAAGCACAAGCGAATAACCTGCTCGTGGCGCCAAGGTAGGCGCCTTATCATCCATCGCCCCTCTGATCAGGCTTAGCTAGCGGGCCTAGAAGGAGCTTGGCAAGTTGAATCAAGAGAAAACCAGTCTGGCCCCAGGAGAAAACTCCCCGGGGCCTGCTCTCGGGGGGTGGTATACCTACGTGAGTCTTGCCATCGCAGGTGTCATTCTGGTTGGGTTTGCGGCCCTGCTGGATCCGAAAGAAATATGGCGCGAGGTCATCGCGGCAAACAAGAATCTTCTTTTATTGGGGGCTCTGGCCCATTACGCGACTTATCCGGTACGCGGGCTGAGATGGCGCAGGAGCCTGATTCATTTTCCCGTGCAGGGAGGGGCTGGCAAATTCGGTCTCATCGTTTTCTTTTATAATTTCGTGGACAATCTCGTGCCTGCGAAGTTGGCAGACCTCTACGCAGCCCACCTCGCACGTATCAACTGTGGGGTTCGACGATCCGCGGCGCTGGGTTCTATCGTCTTTTTACGCACAGCGGATGCGTGGACGATCCTTCTACTTGCCTTCGGCGCATCCTGGGTCTTGTTTTCGGCTACCATGGCACCATCCGTGGTTTGGACCCTTGCCGTGGGAGGAATTATCGCCATCGGGACGACTTCAGTCATGCTCGTCTTTATTTTTTTAAGAAAATCGTCGCTCACATGGTTGTCGGCAAAGGCCGAGGAGATGGTACATGCCTTTCACACTGGTATGTGGCCCAAGACGAGCGAGATCACTCCGATTGCCATGCTCACACTGCTCGTCTGGGCCCTGGAGACATTGTGGGTATTTGTTCTCCTTCTGGCCTTCGGCGTGACCCCTAGCTTCGCGGAAGCGGTATTCTTGACCATGGTACCGATACTGGCCTCAACGTTTCCGTTGACTCCCTCAGGAGCGGGTCTTGTAGAACTCACTCTATTCAGTTGCCTTCGTGTCATAGGTATTGCGTCACCAGTGGCAGTCTCCATCACCGTCGCAAATCGCTTGATTGATTACTGGCTTCACATAATTCTAGGCGTGCTGATCTGGGCAATACGTCACGTGATTGGCCTGCGCACTTGGAACGAAGTCCCGTTTGAAAGCGTACAATCGCCCGAGACGATCCATAGAGAGGAGGCCGTTCTTGGGGGTTAATTCTGTTTTCCTAATTCGGGTCAGTTCTCAAGTGGACAAGGATGTGAACCATCCACAGTTTTTTGACCCATGCTATCCCCTGAAATCCATCCAGGCGGTTCTGGAGCGGCGTGGAGATGTCGCCGTAAATTTATTGGATTGCTGGGTCCATCCCATGGACGTCCCGCAGATGGTGGAACAGGTTCAGCGGTTTCACCCCGACTTGGTTGTGGTTTCGGCATCGAGTTTTGATATTGCAGTGGCGAAGAGGCTCATGGCCTCGCTGAAGAGACAACGGTCTAGGCCCCTGGTGGTGGGGATTGGTCAGGGATTCTATCTTCAGCGTGATTTTTTTATGGACGAGTCGGAATCCGAGTACGATGCGGTTTTGCTTGGAGAGCCGGAAGAGGAGTTCTTTAAACTCTTTGAGTGGATACGCAAAAGCCAACCCACAGATGAAAGCTGGAAAGACCATTATCGGCGGCTCTATGTAGAAGGCAAACCTTATACGGTGAACGATCCCGAAAGCCTCGCCTTCGCCAACTATACCCCAGAAGAGCTGCGGGCCTACAAATCCATTTTTCCCGTGAAGCTCTCGAAAGAAGTGGTATGGGGTTATCTCATTGCCACCCGGGGTTGTCCCTATGACTGCACCTTTTGCAGTGAGGTGATGCGCGTGAGCATCGGGAAAAAACTCCGCGGCCGCTCGCCTGCGAATATTGTGGATGAGATGGAGCACTTGGCGCGCCAGGGCGTAAATATTTGTTCTTTTCAGGACGACAGTTTTTCATCCAATCGCAAGCTCGTTAAGGCCCTCTGTGAGGAGCTCATCGCGCGGGATTCCAAGATGCCCTGGATGTGCCGGGGGCGGATCGACGAAGTGACCTACGAGTCCCTTGCTCTCATGAAAAAAGCCGGTTGTGTCATCATGGGGTTCGGCGTGGAGTCTGGCAGCCAGAGGATTGTTGACGACATGATCAAACAGTACAGGGATAGACCCTGGCAGGATCTCTGCCGTCAGACCTTCAAATGGACACGGGAGCTCGGTATCGGGACGAATGCCTACTACATTATTGGAAATCCGACGGAGACGCGGGAAGAGATCGAACAAACCATCGAACTCGCGTTGGAGCTCAACACGGACACGATACAAGTACATTTCTACACGCCTTATCCTGGCTCTACCGACTGGGAAAAGTACAAAGATCAGATAGAGAGAAGCGATGCGGAGCAGTTGTTCCATTATGCCGCTCCCAAGTTCAATCCATCGGCCGTATCCAGCGACGAACTAGTAGCGCTCCGCTCAAAATTTTATCGCCGCTACATCTTCCGTCCCAGCTTCGCCATGCCTCATTTCTGGCGACACGCTGGCTTCTACTGGCATAACCCTGATGTTTTTTGGAGTCTTGTGGGGATCCGGAAGGTGTTCGGCAATTCAGCTAAGGGCTCTACCCAGGAGGACACAAATGGCGCTGTTCGGCACCGTTCCGCGACGGTGCGTGAATCTTCCCCCGGGTAGTCTACGCACGCTCCTCAGCTGCGTTCTCACCAACAAGGTAGAAGAGGGACCCTCTGTCGAAGAATTCTACGGGGAATTCGGGAAGTGGTTGGGTGTTCCTTATGTTTTTGGCACCGCATCGGGTCGATCGGCATTTCAGTTGGCTCTGGAGTCCTTGGGGCTCGAAAAGGGTTTGGAGATCATCTTTCCAACTCTGACATTCCCCGTGATGCCCATGGTAGCCAAGCTGCTGGGCTACCATCCGGTCTTTTGTGAGGTCGACCCAGTCACCTTCAACTCTGGCCCGGAGCATATTGCACCTAAAATATCGGATCGAACCGGCGCGGTATTGGCTACCCATCTTTTTGGCCAACCCTGTCCGATACGCGATGTAGTGGAGCTGGCGCGGAAGAAAAAGATCCGGGTCTTGGAGGACTGCGCCCATGCCTGCGGAGTCAGGATAGAGGGCCAACAGGTAGGAACTTTTGGGGATGTGGGCCTGTACAGTTTTGCTGAAGGAAAGAATATGCCGTGCTTTGGAGGTGGGGCAATTGCGACGGCTGATGAGGGGATCGCAGAGCGGGCGCGGCAGATCCTGTCGAAATCACCGAAACCTAGGAAGATGTCCGTCATTAAAGAGGCGTTCTCCATCTGGACAAAGTGGTTAGTGACCCGGCCACTGATTTTTGGGCTAACGGTGTATCCGGTTTTGAGACTTAAGCTCCTCATGGGTCAGCGGCTACTGGATTCAGCAGTAGGAAACGAGCTGCTCGATGACTTCGTCAGCACAAAACCCAGGATCACTCGGTTATCGAATCTCCAGGCGGCCATCGGGCTCCGCCAGCTTCAGCGCATCGATCACTTTAATGAAGGGGCCCGGCGCAATGCCCACCGCTTGACCGAAAAACTCGGCGAGGTGCCTGGGATTAAGGCTCCGAGTTCCACCGACGGCGATCATATTTATGTCTACTATCCCCTCACTGTGGATCCTGAGCGGCGGGACGACCTGCGCCATTATCTCTTGCGGCAAGGAATCGATTCAAAGACTACAGATATGGCGGATTGCTCCACTCTCAAGCCTTTCCTGAGCACGGGCAATGGAACCCATCGTAATGGCCCGAATGAGGCATCGATTTTAGAGATCTGTGTCTATCCGGTGATACCGGAAGAAAAAATGTTTGAGATTGCCCAAGCGATTCGTCACTGGGGAACAATAGAACCACTATAGCCTACATACTTTCCTGGTCTCAAAGAATCTGAAGATTTCTCTGCCGATTGGTTGCGGAGTTGCGAAACCTTACAAGACCTTCTGAACCATGACTGATCGTTCTTTACACGATAGTTTGGATCTCTCAAGCGAATCCCCGCCACCGGATTTTCTCGTACAGCACCGAATGGTTCTTCTCGCTTTACTTGGAGTCGTCTTGTACGTCGGATGCATCGGCCTGTTTGATCTCTGGTACCCCGATGAGCCTGACATCGCCGAGGTTGCGCAGGCGATGTTTGTGAGCGGTGACTGGATTGCGCCGAGGCGGATGGGAGCCATATGGGTCGATTATCCCCCGCTCACTTACTGGGCGGGAAGCCTCTCTTCCGCAGTCCTGGGCGGTATGAACCCGTTCACTCTGCGGCTCCCTTCTGCGCTGGCTGCCATTGGCCTGGTGCTTTTGACCTGTGCCATGGGGTCGCGTTGGTATGACGGGAAGACCGGGCTCTGGGCCGGTTTTCTTCTGTTGACCTTCTCCCAGTTCGTGCTGGAGGCCGTGGGTTACCGCACCGACATGCTGTTCAGCTTCTTTATCGGTGCCGGATTGTTCGTCTACGCCTCTGGCGTCGGCGATCGAATGCGCTGGTGGCCCCGGGTGGCTGGGTTTGCGCTGTTAGGGTTGGCTATGCTGACAAAAGGACCCTTGGGTTTGTTATTGCCGGGTCTCGTCCTCACCCTCTGGCACGGTGCCCGGCGTGAATGGCGGGCGCTTTTGCAGCTTGCTCCCCTGAGCCTCATTAGCTTGGCCATTTTTATACCCTGGTTCGTGGCCTGCGCAAAGGAGATGGGTTCGGACAACATGCTTTACGAACTGTGGGCTCAAAACTTCCAACGCTTTGTCAGCGGCGAACGTACGCACAGAAGGCCACTCTACTATTACTTGGTTGCCATCTGGTACGATCTCGCCCCCTGGACACTGCTGTTTCCATTTGCATTGTGGTGGATCCACCAAAACAGGCTGTGGCAGGATCGCCACACGCAGCTTGCCATCTGGTGGTTCGCCGCATTCTTCGTCTTCCTATCCATCGCGGTAACCAAGCGACAGATGTACCTTCTGCCAGCTTACCCCGCCATAGCGCTGCTCATAGCGCCCTGGATCAGGACGGTTACCAAAATCGGTGCCGATCTCGGCTCGCCAGATTCGCGTCTGGCACGTGTGTCTGTCGCGTTCTACGCCATGGTCCTCATCTTGGTCGGGGTCGTCTGTCTCACCAGCGCCGTGAGCACAGGACCTGTCATGGCTCGACTCGACCTGGAAGCCCTATATAAAAATGTTGTCCTAGCTATGCGGCTCCCGAGCGTCGTCCTCGGGGCCATCAGTCTGGCCGCTGGATTGTGGGTCGCACGCGCGTGGCGTCGCGGGGACATACCGAGAGCCTTCTACCGTAGCGCAGTTGCGTTCTTTTCGATCTACCTCATTGGCTGTGCTTGGATCATGCCAACGATCAATCCCGTCAAGACCTACGCTCCGGCGGGACGCTGGATTCGTGAGCATATCAGCTCGGAGAAGTACATGGGTCTTGCCTTTCCAGGCCGTGACATTAGCAAGATGGGGGCGTTCGGATTTGAAACCGGAGCCCTTGTTCAATTGCTAGAAAAGGAAGATGAGATCGACCGATTCTTCCGCGAGCATCCAAAGTCTGTCGTGCTTTTGCACAAAGAGTCCGCCAGTAAGATATACGGCAACGATCGGACTGATTGGCGCGCGCTGGTCATCCATGAGCTTGTCGCCGGGGGCTACCACTACTTCGTGCTCCGCGCGGCTCATGACCTGACAACGCGCAGAATTACCAGCCTACAAGACGAGAACAGGTAATAGGGTTGATTATTTCGTTCATGGCATCAGGTTGCTTCGGTTCACTCGCCCGACTCCTCTGCCAGCCTTCCTATGGCACAGAGAACCAAGTTGAAGTTGTTAGGTCGACCCTTGGCTGTGTCCGCCGTTTCCGGCTTCGAAGTCAGCGTGGGGGTCGCTTTTACAACTCGACTGTTTGAGTCCGACTTTGCCAGAACTATATGCCACTATGTGTTCGAATCGGTAAAATCGACCGGCTGAGACCGCCTTTAAACGCTTGAATAGATACCAATAGTGACCGATGGTGACACATAGTCTCGCTACGGTCAGAGCCGAATTCAAGGAGGTCCAGCGCGTGATTAATATCATTTCCGGAAAGTCGAGTCCTGATGATGAGGAAGCGCTCTAATTCCAGTTGGAATGGACGGTCCACAAGTGCGGTGCTGCGTCAACCTTCGAAGCTGCCCCCGGGTTCTACCAAGACGTTAACCATTATCCCGGAGATTGAACTGAATTCTCCATCGAATAAATCCCGTAATACTTGCTGACGCCCCGTACGGTTCGATTCTTCAGCGCCAATATCCGGTTGGCGATAACAACATCGCGAATGGTGCGTTCTATGGCGTTCATTGCTTTCTTCCCCTTATTAAAAGAAAATTTAATCAGCCTTTTTCGCTTGCGGGAGTTATATCCGCTCAGTCTAATAACGAATTGGACCCATCTCTCCCGATTCCCATCAGTTCATTGCGGAAACAACAAAAGGGAAGACCAGGAGCGATTGGCTGGTAAGCGAGGCGGGCGAGAGTAAGAAACGCAGCGATTGCAAGAACCTGCTTGACAGTCCTTCCCTATATGATATTTGTGTGCTCGTGAGCCTCCCCCATCATTGAAAAAGGCTTCCAGTTTGATGTGAGGCCAAACCGGAGGAACGCAAGACGTTCTTCGGAGGGGGGAATGAAAAGGAGAGTTTAGAGCCAGCCGCCCTGGCGATTCATCGCCGGGATGTGCTGGCTTTTTTGTTGTTTGAATTCGGAATGGAGGCTGATACTGCAACTTTTATCGTTTTGATTTTTAGAAAAGGAGGATCTCTATATAGCCGATTATGCTCGCCCCGAAATGTTACTTTTAACACAGTGGGTCGAAGAGCATAAGGATGACCCTGGCATTGCCATTGTCGAGGTCGATGTAGACACGAAAGCCTACGATGAGGGTCACATACCGGGCGCAGTCGGATGGGCCTGGGATAGCCAGCTTTGTGACACGGTGCTTAGAGACATTGTCCCCAAAGACAAATTTGAAAAGCTCCTTGGAGCTTCCGGTATTGATAACGATACTACCCTGATCCTCTATGGCGACAACAACAATTGGTTCGCCGCCTGGGCGCTCTGGCAGCTTAGGATCTATGGACATGGCGATGGAAAGCTAAAGCTTATGAACGGAGGTCGGAAAAAGTGGCTCGCGGAAGGGAGAGAGCTGACGAAAGAGCCGCCGAAGATAACGCCCAAAACTTACGAGGCTCGAGACCCTGATTTCTCCATACGGGCATTCCTTCCAGAGGTTCAAAAAGGGGTTCAAGAGAAATTCTTCCAGCTTGTGGATGTGAGGAGCCCCCAAGAGTTTACCGGAGAAATTCTTGCCCCTCCTGGACTTCCCGAAACCTGCCAGCGCGGCGGGCATATTCCGGGTGCGAAGAGTATAACGTGGTCAAAAGCTTGCAATGAGGATGGCAGCTTTAAATCCTACGATGAGCTAAAGAAGCTCTATGAGGGAGAAGGGATCACAGGGGAAAAGCCCGTGATCGCTTACTGCCGTATCGGCGAGCGATCGAGTCATACGTGGTTCGTTCTAAGGTATCTTTTGGGTTACCAAGATGTCCGGAACTATGATGGGAGCTGGACCGAGTGGGGCAATCTCGTTAGGGTTCCTATAGAAAAGCCTTGAAGTTTCAACGAAGGAGGCGAGATGAATATCGAGGGGTATTCCCGAAGACAAGAGCAAGTGGGGCGCTGGAAAGTTAACATAGTCAGTTACAAACTCGGAGATCAGTATTATCGCACCGTTGATAATGTGGAGCCTGGAGCCACGCTAGCGCGCGGCCAGGGCTCCACACGGGACGAAGCCGAGACAAAGGCTCTCGACAAGGCCAAAGAGCTCGTGGGCAAGACTCGCGTCGTGGCATAAATCAGGTTTGGTTCTATCGTGCGGTGCCTAGCAGGATCCAACCATGGCCGCGAAGACGGAAGAAAAACCGCTCGGTCGTGTACCCCACTACTATTCCCATCTTGGTGTGAGCATCATCGAACTTACAGGTGGCGAGCTCAACGTTGGAGACATTGTTCACATTAAGGGAAAACACACCGACTTCACCCAGACGGTCGATTCTATCCAGATCGAACACAAAAACATTAGCCACGCGGAGAAAGGAAAAAGTGTAGGCATCAAGGTCAAGGAAAAAGTAAGAGAGCATGATCAAGTCTTCAGGGTTTCAGAATAATAAGTGAAGCGACGAAGAGGTGGGTTATGCCAGGATATGTCAAGGTGGCCAGAACCAGTGAAGTCACTCCCGGCCAGGCGAAGATGGTCGAGGTTGAGGGTAAGAAGATAGCCCTCTTTAACGTGGATGGTTCCTTCTACGCAATCGATGATACTTGTACCCATCGCGGTGGGCCGCTTTCAGAAGGGGTCCTTGA
>Ga0126372_10000983_pt1 | contig 11044 bp, 7 predicted proteins | sample PanSoiMetaPlot_6_FD_92762 | JGI IMG/M metagenome (GOLD analysis project Ga0126372, IMG submission 92762) | Tropical forest soil microbial communities from Panama - MetaG Plot_6 | ecosystem: Environmental > Terrestrial > Soil > Tropical forest > Bulk soil | place: Panama | collected 2016-02-17
GAGGAACCACTCCTCGTTGTCGCGCAGATGACAGATCACCTCGGTCGGTGCCCAGCTCTTCGGCGCCGGCCGTCGGACCAGCAGCGCGGCGTCCGCGCCTCGCAGCGCCGCGGTCAGCTCGTCCGGCGTGCGGGCGATCCGCGCCAGCCGCTCTTCGCGCGGACAGCGCGCGTACTCGTCGATGCTCGGCATGCACTTCCTCCGCAAGCATCGTAGCTGATCCCGGGCCCGGAGGGGCCGAGGACGTCGGATCAGCGGACCGGGGAGCTTTGCGCGCGCGCCAGTGCCTGGCGGATGAGGCCCGACGCGGGATCGAGGCTCGCGGCCTTCTCGAGATACGGGATCGCGTCGGCCGGGCGGCCGAGCTCGATCAATGAGAGCCCGAGATGGGTCAGCGCACCGATGTGACGCGGATCGTCCCGGGTGGCGCGCTCGAACTCGCGGGTCGCCTCGGCCAGCTTCCCCTGCTGGGCGAGCGCGAGCCCCAGACGGCTGCGGGTCTCCGCGTCGGTCGGCTCCTTCGCGAGGATCTGCTCGAACTGCGCGGCCGCTTCGGCCGGGCGCCCCGCCTTGAGCAGCGCCAGCCCGAGATTCCGGCGATGGTGGACGATGTCGGGCCGGAGCGCCACGACGCGCGCGAAGTTGGCGATGGCTGACACGAGGTCGCCGCGGTTGCCGGCGAGCGCGCCCGATTGTCCGTAGCAGAACGCGCACTCCGGGTCGACAGCCAGGCTGCGCCGCCAGATCGCGTCGGCGTCACGCCAGACCGGAATCTGCTGCAGGGTCAATATCGCGAGCGCGCCGATCCAGGCGAAGCCTGCCACGACGGTGGCTGCGCGCACGGCTGGCGCCAGGGCGGTACTCGAGACCGCCGCCGCGACCGCCGCCCCCACGAGCACCGCGATGCCGAGGCACGCGAGATAACTGTACCGATCGGCGACGAGCTGCGGCCCGTTGTGGACGATCCCGCTCACGGGCGCGACCGTCAGCCCGTAGACGAGCCACGCGGCCAGCGCCGCGGGCCACGATCTGCGGACGAGGATGAGCGCGACCGTCACGCCGATCGCCACGACGGCCGGAATCAGGAACCTCGGGCTGATCAGATCGACGCGGGCCGGAAGCTCGTACATCGGTGCCAGGCCCAACGGCAGGAGCGTCTTGCAGACGTAGAACACGAGGCTGTAGAGCGCCATCGCGATCCGCGCCGGCGGCGGATACGCGGACGCCGACGTGAGCCCGAGTCTCGATACGGCGAGCACCGAGACCACCGCGGCGGCAATCGCGAGGACGAGATACGGAAGCTTTTCGAGCAGGATTTGCTGCCACGCCCCGCGCGCGCGGCGCAGCGGATACACGTCGAGGACCAGCAGCGCCAGCGGCAGCGACATGATCATCGACTTCGAGAGCAGGCCCAGCGCGTAGACGCCGATCGAGACAACCCGCCAGCGGGTCCGCCCCGCGTCCGCCGCGTCACACGCCTTCAGGTACGTCAGCACGGTCAGGAGATAGAACAGGCCCGAGAGCTCGTCGCGCCGCTCGGTCACCCACGCGACCGACTCGACGCGCAGCGGGTGCACGGCGAAGAACAGCGCCGCGACACACGCCCCCAGGGCGATCGCGCGCGGGCTCGCGGCGGTGAGACCGAGCGCGAGCAGCCGCCGAGCCAGAAAGTAGACCAGCACCGCCGCGGCGGCGTGCAGCACGATGTTCGTCCCGTGATAGCCGGCGGCGTTCATCCCCCAGAGCGCGTGGTCGACGCTGAAGGTGAGCCACGTCGCGGGGATCCAGTGACCCATGAGCGTGTTCGTGAACGCCCAGCGGACCTGCGCCCAGCCGAGGCCGCGATATCCGGGATTGGTCAGGAAGTTGCGATCGTCGTCCCAGAGGATGAACCCGTACTGAAGCGCCGGCGAGAACACCGCGAGCGTGACGGCCGCGACCGCGAGCGGCGCGATCCAGCGGAGCGGCGAATCGAGTGTCGTGGCGCGAGACTCTGTATCGATCGCCCTTCCACTATAGGGCGCGCTGCCCCGACGGCCAAAGAACGCCCGGGCTCAGCGTTTCAGCAGATACGGCACGTCGGCGACGACCGTGTTCCGGCGGAAGAGCAGCGCGCCCTTGACCAGCAATGCCGTCTGGTTGTGCAGGACGTGCTGCCACCAGTGACGCGGCAGAAACTCCGGGAGCACGATCGTGATCATCTGGTCGTCGCCGCGCGACTGGATCTGGTCGAGATAGTCCAGAAGCGGACGCAGGAGCGACCGGTACGGCGACGTCAACACGACCAACGGCACCCCGAGCCCCCACTTGCCCCACTTGTCCTCGAGCCGCGCAGTACGCGTCGGGTCGGTCTCGACGTACACGGCGCGTACCACCGCCGTCGGCGCGAGCGTCCGCGCGTATTGCACGGCCCGGACGACGCCGCGGTGGACGTCGCCGATCAGCACCAGGACCGTGTGCTGGAATCGCGGGGGCCCCTCGAGGCCCTCGAGGGACAGCTCGCGCGCGACCTCCTCGTAGTGGCTGTGCATCACCACGAACGTGGCGACCAGGATCGGGATGACGACGACGACGATCCAGGCGCCCTCGACGAACTTGGTCACCGCGAGGGTCAGCAGCACCACGGCGGTGACGAACGCGCCGACGCCGTTGATCCACACGCGCCAGCGCCAGCCGGTTTCGCGCAGGCGCAGCCAGCGCCGGACCATTCCCCCTTGCGAGAGCGTGAACGAGATGAAGACGCCGATCGCGTAGAGCGGCAGTAGCGCGTGCGTGTCGCCCTGGAAGACGACGATCAAGAGGATGGCGAACCCGCTCAGGATCAAGATGCCGTTGGAGAAGACCAGGCGATCGCCCTGGTTCGAGAACTGGCGCGGCACGAAGCGGTCGCGCGCGAGGATGGACGACAACCGAGGAAAGTCGGCGTACGAGGTGTTGGCGGCGAGGACGAGGATGAGCAAGGTCGCGGTCTGGACCAGATAGTAGGGCACGCCATCGCCCCAGACCCGGTGCGCGATCTTCGACACGACGGTCTCCGCCCCGCCGGGAATGATGCCGAAGTCGTACGCGAGGTACGTGATCCCCAGGAACATGACGATCGAGATGACGCCGAGCGCGGTCATGACGGCCTGCGCGTTACGCCCTTCGGGCGGCTTCAGCGCCTGCACGCCGTTGGACACCGCTTCGACGCCCGTGAGCGCCGTGCACCCCGCGGCGTAGCTCCGGAGTAGGAGGAACAGACCGAGTCCTTCGAGGCCCGGAGGATGGGGCTCGTATGGCGCCTCCGGGAGCCAGTCGAACACCGCGCCGACGAGGCCGTACGCCACGGTGCCAAGGATGCTGACGACGAAGAAGTACGTGGGGGCCGCGAACAGCCGCCCGGATTCCCGCACGCCCCGGAGGTTGCCGAGCGCGATCCCGATGACCGCGAGGATGCTGAGGACGATGCGGTACGGGTGCAGCCACGCCACCGCAGACGTCAGGGCCGCGATGCCGGCCACGACCGAGACCGACACCGTGAGCACGTAGTCCACCAGGAGCGCGGCGGCAGCGATCAGCGCCGGATACTGGCCGAGGTTGTCCTTGGCGACGAGGTACGCGCCGCCGCCCTGGGGGTACGCCGCGACGGTCTGTCGATACGAGACGACCACGACCGCGAGGAGCGCGGCGATACCGAGCGCGACCGGTAGGGAATAGCTCAGCGCGGCGGCGCCGCCGAGCGTGAGCACCAGCAGGATCTCCTCGGTCGCGTACGCGACCGACGAGAGCGGGTCTGAGGCGAACACGGCGAGCGCGACGGTCTTGTTGAGGCGCTCGTGCCGCGCTTGAGCGAGCGGCATCGGTGCGCCGAGCAGCAACCGCTTGACGAGGACCAGGCGCATACGGTCTCACCGACTCTACGCCCGGCCGGCCTGCGCGGTGCCGCCTCACCGCGATTTTTACGAGTTTTTAATGCGTGGGCGCCTTCTCTTGACGCTGGCTTGAGGTTGGCCGTGTCAGGGTATCGGTGTCGCGATGTGCACGGACCAAGGCGCCCAAGGCTCGATGACGCCAGCGCGACCGCGCTGGCTCAAGCTCTACGCGCTGGCCGGCCTTATGCTGGGCGCGCTGTTCCTGGCTCAGGCGCTACCGGTGGCCGGCACGGAGCGCACCGTGCTCCAGTGCGGGCTCGTCCTCGGTGGCTTCGTCGCGATGGCCCGATGGACTCGCCGCAATCGCGCCGCGCTCGACCACCTGGACTGGTGCGCCTGCGCGAGCTCACAGGTCACGATGCGCGTGATCCCTTCGGCGACCGGCGAGCCCGTGCCCGCACGACCGGCGGCAGCCTGGAGGGTCGGCCACGCGGAGCCGGCCGAGGCAGACCTGGAAGAGGTCGCGCGCTAGCCGGCCGCCCGCCCCGGCGACCTCAGACGATCCAGCGCAGGAGGAGGGTCGCCAGCGACAAGAAGATCGTGACGCCGAGCACGTCCTGCAGCGCCGTCTCGAAGGGCCCGGCCGTGATCGCCGGATCGAAGCCGAGCCGCTTGGAGAGCATCGGGATCATCGTCCCGGCGAAGCCCGAGAGGTTCACCGACACGAACATCGAGACGGCCACGACGAAGGCGAACGCCGCCGAGTGCCAGAACCACCCGACGAATCCGACCACGACAGCGCAAACGCCACCCAGGATGCTGGACGTCTGAACCTGCCGGCGCAGCGGCTCCCACCAGCGACTGAGCTGTACCTGACCGGTCGCCAGGCCGCGGACCACCATCGTGACCGATTGCAGCCCCGTGTTGCCGGAGATCGCCTGGATCACCGGCATGAACGACGCGAGGAGAATGACCTTGCCGAGCGTCCGATCGAAGTAGTGGATGACGGCGCCCGCAAAGAGCTCGATGACCAGCGTGGCCATCACCCACGGCAGTCGCATGAGGGCGATCTGACGCGGCGAGCGACGCTCGAGCTCGGCGGCGTCCGAGCCGGCCATGCGGAAGATGTCTTCGGTGGCTTCCTCGCCCACGATGTCGACCACGTCGTCGGCGGTGATCGTGCCGACGAGATGGTGGCGCCCGTCGACGACCGGAACGGCGACCAGGTCGTACTTGGCCACCACGCGCGCGACCTCCTCCTTGTCCATCGTCGTGGGCACGCTGACGACGCTCTCGTCGCGGATGGCAAGCACGGGGGTGGCCGGCCCAGCGATCAGCAGGCGGCGCAAGGGCACCGTGCCGACCAGGTGTCGATGGCTGTCGACCACGTAGAGCTCGAACGCCCGCTCGCTGGCGACCGAGTCGCGGATGTGCTTGATCGCATCCTCCACGGTCGCCTCCTCACGCACGGCCACGAAGTCCGGTGACATCAACCGGCCGGCCGAGTGCTCGGCGTATTCGAGCACCTCCTGGACGTCCTCGGATTTCTCCTCCTCCATCAGCTGGAGGATTTTTTCGGCCTCTTCGCGGGGTAGCTCCTCCACGACGTCGGCCGCATGCTCCGGCGGCATCTCGTCGAGGATGCGCGAGACCTCGACCTCGTCGAGGGCCCGGACCAGGGTCAGCAACGTGGTGTCGTCGAGCGCCGGCAGGACGTCGCCCGCCCGCTCGGCGGACAGTCGGCGGAAGAGCGCGACCTGCTGCTCGAGCGGCAGATGCTGGAGGATCGCGGCGACGTCGGACGGGTGCGCCGCCTCGACCGCCTCCTCGTCGCGGCCGTCCTTGCCCCCCTCGAGCAGGCGCTGCGCCGCCTCGAGCAGCCGCTCTTGATCGTGCTCCTGATCGCTCATGGACACAGAGTACGCCAGGTTCTCTTTCGGCGGCAGGACTCAGAAGAACAAGTAGTACAGGTCGAAGCTGATGGTGTCCTGAGCGCGGGAGGTCGGCGTCAGGCCGTGGTTCTGCAGGCTGAACGCCTTGCGGTTGGCTTCGTCGTGCCGGTACTCGACTCGTCCCACCAGCCCGCGCCAGATCTTGTACTCGACGGTCAAGGTGATCTCCCAGAGGTCGACCTTGAGGCCGGGAGCGATCGTCTCGCTGCTCCGCACACCCTGTGGATCCGAGAAATACTCGAGTCGGAGGGCGGTCCGGAGCGCCTGGAACCAGTCGTAGGCAGCGTATCCCGCAATGCCGCCCCATCGGGAATTGGCGTCCTGGCGCGTCGCCACCAGCGCCGGGTCGTTCTCTTCGCCCGCGAAGTCGAAGTTGACCGCGAGCGTCAGCTTGTCGATTCCGGTGTAGAGGATCGTCGTGTCGACGATCCAGCGGTTGTTGACGCCGCCGTGCATCTGGTTGCGGTTTTGCTCGGGTCCGACGAGGAAGTTGACGGTCGCGGAAAGCTTGTCGATCGGCGTGAACGCGAACGAGCCGATCGGGCGGACGTAGCCGTTGTTGTTGTCCGAGTTGTCCCAGCCCTGCGTGAGCCCCACGGTGGCCCCGAACCAGGAGGTGAACTGGTAGCTGATGAGGCCTCCAGTGTTCGTATACGGCGTGCCGAGCGTGTAGAGGAATGACCGTGAGAAGTTCAGGTTCTTCGGGGTCTCGTAGCCCTCGTAGCCAATGAGCGTGGCCCACTTGCCCGCCTTGAGCGTGAGGCCGCTGCCGAGCGGGACGAGGTACGACACGTAGGCCTCCGGCAGATCGAACTTCTCGGTGTTACGGTAGAGCGGCGCGCCATCGTCGGCGTCGCGAAATATCCCGAGCGAGTGATTCTTCTGAGAGTCGAGGCCCGCCGTGATCACTGCGCCGTACCCGAATCGATAACGCTCCGACGGGTCCTTCTTGACGCTGAGCTCCGCCGCGTTGAAGGTGTAGCCGCCGGCGTGATCGTAAAAGCGAAGCTCGTTGACGCCGCCGCGGCCCGCATCACGCAGATTGGCGACGTAGCTGTTCTCGATGTAGCTGTAGAGCATCAGCTCCTCGAGGTAGCTCTTGGGCTGGCCTTCGGGAGTGGCGGGCTGCCCGAGGACGTCCGCGACCGACTTCTGCGCTTGGGCCGCCGCCGGGCACATCGCCAGCATGATCGCGAGGCACAGAGCGGCCCTGCAGGATCGAACCATGGGGATCCTCCGACGCGCCGACGAACGGCTACGTGCTTACTTGCCGTCGAGCGCCAGGTTCAATGCGAGCACGTTCACCCGCGGCTCACCGAGGAAGCCGAGCTGCCGCGCCTCGGTGTGGCGCTGGACGAGCGCCGCGACGTCGCTCGCGCTCGTCTTGCGCGCCCGCGCGACGCGCGCGACCTGATAGAGCGCCGCCGCCGGGCTGATGTGCGGATCGAGACCGCTACCCGAGGCGGTGACGAGATCGACCGGAACCGGCGCGCTGTTGCCCGGATCCGCGGCCCGGAGCGCGTCGACCCGCCCCTGCACCGTCTTGATCAGATCCGCGTTGGTCGGGCTCAGGTTCGAGCCCGCCGACGAGCCCGCGTTGTAGGCGAACGGCGTCGTCGCCGACGGGCGGCCCCAGAAGTACTTCGGATCGTCGAAGGGCTGGCCGATCAGCGCCGAGCCCACGGTCTTGCCGTCCTTCACGATCAAGCTGCCGTTGGCCTCGCGCGCAAAGAAGAGCTGCCCGAGGACCGTCACCAGCGCCGGATACGCGACACCGGTCACCACGGTGAGCAGTGTGAGCAACACGATCGCGGGACGGATGTGAGTCAGCATGGCTTCGACTCCTTTGCTACACCAGATGGAGCGCGACGAGGATCATGTCGACCAGCTTGATCCCCGGGAATGGGATGATGATGCCGCCCACACCGTAGATCCAGACGTGGCGCCGCAGGACCGCGGCGGCGCCGATCGCGCGGTAGCGCACGCCCTTCAGCGCCAGCGGAATCAGCGCGACGATGATGAGCGCGTTGAAGATGACCGCGGACAGGATCGCGCTCTGCGGAGTGGCCAGCCGCATGATGTTCAACGTCTCGAGCACGGGGTACGTCGTCGCAAAGGCCGCGGGGATGATCGCGAAGTACTTGGCGACGTCGTTCGCGATGCTGAACGTCGTCAGGGCGCCGCGGGTCATGAGCATCTGCTTGCCGGTCTCGACGACCTCGAGGAGCTTCGTCGGATTCGAGTCGAGGTCGATCATGTTGCCGGCTTCCTTGGCAGCCTGCGTGCCCGTGTTCATGGCGACCGCCACGTCGGCCTGGGCCAGCGCGGGCGCGTCGTTGGTGCCGTCGCCGGTCATCGCAACCAGCCGGCCCTGAGCCTGCGTCTCGCGGATGAGCTTCAGCTTGGCCTCCGGCGTCGCCTCGGCGAGGAACTCGTCGACGCCGGCTTCTGCCGCGATCGCCGCGGCAGTCAGCGGGTTGTCGCCGGTGATCATCACGGTCTTGATGCCCATGTGGCGAAGCTCGGTGAAGCGCTCCCGGATGCCGCCCTTCACGATGTCCTTGAGCTGGATGACTCCCAGCACGCTGTTGCCATCGGCCACCACCAGTGGCGTCGCGCCCTCTGTCGCGACCCGGTCGACAATGCCGCGGACGCCCGCAGGCACGCTGCCGCCGAGCCGCTTCACGTGGGCCTCGATCGCGTCGGCGGCGCCCTTGCGGATCTGGCGCCCATTGAGGTTCACGCCGCTCATCCGCGTCTGCGCGGTGAACGGAACGAACGTCGCGCCCAGCTTCTCGACCTCGCGCTCGCGGATCCGGTACTTGTCCTTGGCCAGGACGACGATGCTGCGGCCCTCTGGGGTCTCGTCGGCCAGTGACGCGAGCTGCGCGGCATCGGCCAGGGCCGCCTCGGTGACGCCGTCGGCCGGGAAGAAGGCTGTGGCCTGACGATTGCCGAGCGTGATCGTGCCCGTCTTGTCGAGCAGGAGCACGTCGACGTCGCCGGCCGCCTCGACGGCGCGACCCGACATGGCGATGACGTTCTTCTGGATCATCCGGTCCATGCCGGCGATCCCGATCGCCGAGAGCAGCGCGCCGATCGTCGTCGGGATCAGGCACACCAGCAGGGCCACCAGGACCGTCACGGTCACCGGCGTCCCCTGCCCCGCGGCGCTCACGCTGTAGAGCGAGAACGGAAGCAGGGTCGCGGTGGCCAGCAGGAAGATGATGGTCATCGCCGCCAGCAGGATGTCGAGCGCGATCTCGTTCGGCGTCTTCTGCCGCTTGGCGCCCTCGACCAGGCTGATCATGCGATCGAGAAACGCCTCGCCCGGATCGGCAGTGACCTCGACGATGAGCCAGTCCGACAGCACCTGCGTGCCGCCGGTGACCGAGCTGCGATCGCCGCCGCTCTCGCGGATGACCGGCGCACTCTCGCCGGTGATCGCCGATTCGTTGACCGATGCGACGCCCTCGACGACCGTGCCGTCGGCGGGAATGAAGTCGCCGGCTTCGACGAGCACGTGGTTTCCCTTGCGCAGGCTCGAGGCGGAGACGCTCTCGTAGCGCGCCATCCGGTCGGGCCGCGAGAGCCGCTTGGCCTGCAGATCGCGCCGCGCCTTGCGGAGTGACGCCGCTTGCGCCTTGCCGCGCCCCTCGGCCATCGCCTCGGCGAAGTTCGCGAAGAGCACGGTGAACCACAGCCATACCGACACCCAGAAGATGAACCACGCCGGCGCTTCGCCGTGGCCGACGACCGCCTGCACCAACAGGAGCGTGGTCAGGATGGAGCCCACGTAGACGACGAACATGACGGGATTCCGCACCTGGCGCCGAGGCGTCAGCTTGCGGAAGGAGTCGACGATCGCTTGCCGCACGATCGCCGCATCGAACAATGACCGCGCCCTTGCCGTGCCAGCCATGGTTGTCTCACCTCATTCTTGAGCTCGCCTCGGCCGGCGGGGCCCCAGCCCCGCGACGGCCTGCGGCTCGCACTACCGCGCCGCGATGAGCGTCAGATGCTCGACGACCGGGCCGAGCGCCAGCGCCGGGACGAACGTCAGCGCGCCGACCAGCAGCACCACACCCACCAGCAGCCCCACGAACAAGGGCGTGTGCGTCGGCAGGGTGCCGGCACCGACCGGCACGATCTTCTTGCGCGCCAGGGCGCCGGCGATCGCCAGCACCGGCACCGCGAGCCAGTAGCGGCCGAAGAGCATGCACAGGCCGAGCGCGGTGTTGTAGAAGGGCGTGTTCGCCGACAGCCCGGCGAACGCGCTGCCATTGTTGTTCGACGCCGACGAGAAGGCGTAGAGGACCTCGCTGAACCCATGGATGCCGGGGTTCGCGATCCCGGCCTTGCCCGCCGCGGTCACGACGCCGACGGACGTCCCGATGAGCACGAGCGCCGGCGTGATCAGGATGACCAGCGACGACATCTTCATCTCGTACGCCTCGATCTTCTTGCCGAGATACTCGGGCGTGCGCCCGACCATGAGCCCGGCCACGAAGACGGCGATGATCGCGAACACGAGCATGCCGTACAGGCCGGAGCCCACGCCGCCGTAGATGACCTCGCCGAGCTGGATCAGCCACATCGGGACCAGGCCGCCGATGGGCGTGAACGAGTCGTGCATCGCGTTCACCGACCCATTGGAGGCGGAAGTCGTCGCCGTCGCCCACAGGGCAGAGTTCGCGATGCCAAACCGGACTTCCTTGCCTTCCATGTTGCCGCCCGACTGGAGCGCGCTCGCGGCATGGTCGACGCCTTGCTTCGCGAAGACGTGGCCGTTCTGCTCCGCCACCACGCACACCGCCAGGAGCGCAACGAAGATGACGGTCATGGCCGCGAGCACCGTCCAACCCTGACGCGTGTCGCCGACCATGACGCCGAACGTGTAGCAGAGCGCCGCCGGGATGAGCAGGATCGCCAGCAGCTCGAGGAAGTTCGAGAGCGGCGTCGGATTCTCGAACGGATGCGCCGAGTTCACGTTGAAGAAGCCGCCACCGTTGGTCCCGAGCTGCTTGATCGCGATCTGCGACGCCGCCGGGCCGACAGCGAGCACCTGCTCGGTCAACGTGGACTTCTTCGTCTTCGGCTGGTTCTTCTCGTCGAGAGCCGGCTTGCCGTCCTTGTCCGTCACCGGCTCGTCGTACTCCGACGGCTGGACCACCGCGACCTTCGTGTACGGGCCAAAGGTCTGCACGACGCCCTGAGAGACGAGCGCCAGCGCGAACACGA
>Ga0126372_10000985_pt1 | contig 11040 bp, 9 predicted proteins | sample PanSoiMetaPlot_6_FD_92762 | JGI IMG/M metagenome (GOLD analysis project Ga0126372, IMG submission 92762) | Tropical forest soil microbial communities from Panama - MetaG Plot_6 | ecosystem: Environmental > Terrestrial > Soil > Tropical forest > Bulk soil | place: Panama | collected 2016-02-17
TAATCGCAGCTGCCGTGGACCAACGAGATTCTCAGTCAACTCGGCGTGAGCGACACGATCGCCGCATCCGGCTTCATCGAGAAATGGGGTGCCAGCTTCCGGGGGCCGGACGGCCCGGACGAGCGCTACGCCGATTTCCAGTTCGCCCGGGAGACGCCCACGCCCCAGACGTTCCAGGTGCTGCGGGAGAAGTTCGACGAGATCCTGCTGCGTCATTCGGAGAAGAGCGGCGCGCGCGTGCTCGAGGAGCATCGGCTGACCGACGCCGCCTTCGACAGCGACGGCGTCACGCTCACCTTCTCGCACAACGGCAGCGTCGGGACCATGCGCGTCGGTGTCGTGATCGACGCCTCCGGGCGAACGGGTGTGCTGGTCAAGCGTTTCGGGCGCCACGAGCCCGACCCGCTTCTCTTGAACATCGCGGTGCACGCGCAGTACGAGGGCATTCCGCGCGCGTCGGGCCGCCGCGCCGGCGACATCCGGATGTACACGCGCCCGGACATGGGCTGGCTCTGGTTCATTCCGCTCTCGGACACCGTCATCAGCGTGGGCGCCGTCATCCCGCAGGTGGTGCATCGCCGTGAGTCGAAGGCAACGCCGGGGGAGAGTCTCGCGCACTACCTCGCCAACACGCCAGCGGCGCTGTCTCTTCTCGAGGGTGCGCGACGTGTGTCTCCCGCGCGATTCGACGCCGATTATTCGTATCTGGCTACGCGAATGGCCGGAGATCGATGGGTCGCCGTCGGCGATGCGGCGGCGTTTCTCGATCCCGTGTTCTCGACGGGAGTGATGCTGGCAATGCAGGCCGGAGTCGAGGTCGCCGAGGCTATCGACAACGGCTTGCGCACCGGTGACGTGTCGGCGCGCATCTTCACCGACTACGAGCGCGCCGTGCGCCGGCGTTATCACCACTTCCGGCGCTTCGCGGTCGGGTTCTACGAGCCGGCGTTTCGCAAGCTCTGGTATTCCCGGCCGCCGCTTCGGAGTATTTTCGACGCGGTCGTGTCGGTGCTGGCCGGGAACTGGCGGCCGTCGTTCGTGACGCGGGTGCTGGTGGAGATCTTTTTCGCGGTCGTCGCCGCGGAGCGCGTGCTGCTGAAGATCAGGGGAAGTCGGGGCGCGCGCTGACGTTCAGGCTCATACGGAAGATTTTCGAGGCCGTCCCCCGGGGAGTCTTGTCCTAGATTCACTCCGCCGCGGCGAGGCTCGGCGGCGGGCTCGCCGCGCGCGACGTGCGCCAGAACGAGCCGGCGAGCGCCAGCAAGAGCATGACCGCCGCCGTCGCCAGCACCACCTGCCATCCCCGGTGATAAAGTAGCTGTCCCGACGACAGCGACGTCAACGCCGCCGTCCCGAAGACCAGGAAGTCGTTGGCGGCTTGCGTGCGCGAGCGCTCGGCCGGGGCGTAGGCCTTCGTTACCAGGGTCGAGCCTGCCACGAACATGAAGTTCCAGCCGATGCCGTTGAGGGTCATCGCGAGAAGGAAATTCGGGACGCCCACGTCGAGCGCGGCCGCCGCCACCGCCAGGACGTTGAGCACGATGCCGAGCAGGATGACGGTGCGCTCGCCCCAGCGCTGCACCAGTGCGCCGCTGAAGAATCCGGGCAGGAACATCCCGACGACGTGCCACTGGATGACGAAAGCCGTGTCCGAGAACGTGTGATGGTGGGCCATCATCGCGAGCGGCGTGCCCGTCATCAGGAGGTTCATCACCCCCTGCCCCATCATCTGGGCGAGCACGGCCACGATGAAGATCGGCTGGCGCACGATCTCCGCGATCGGCCGGACGGGCCCGGCGACGCGGACGGCTTCCTCCGCAGGCGGCGGCATGCGCAGGCCCAGGAGCAGCGCGCAGCAGAGCAGGCCCAGCACGGGGACGCACAGGTACGCGCCCAGGTACGTCGTGTCGTACAGCTGCACCGTCGCCCGGGCGAGCATCGGGCCGATGAAGGCGGCGGCCAGACCGCCGGCCAGGACGAACGAGATGGCGCGACTGCGGAACTCGGGCAGCGACGTCTCGGCCGCCGCGAAGCGATATTGCTGGGCGAAGGCCACGGAGACTCCGAGAAGCAGCGCGGCCGCGGTGAGGAGCCAGAACTGACCGTGCGCGAGCGCGGCCACGCTGATGCCGCCGCCGGCTGTGGCGCACAGGGCGCCGACCACGAAGCCGACCCTGCGGCCCACGCGCTTCATGAGCAGCGAGGCAGGGATGGTGCTGAGCGCGGTGCCGATCACGGACATCGTCGAGGGCAAGGTCGCCAGGGCCTTGTTGCTGGCCAGCGCGTAGCCCGCGAGGCTGCCGACCGCGGAGACGAGCGTCAACGACGTCGAGGACGTCGCCTGGGTCAAGGTGAGGAGCAGGACGTTCCGGAGGCGAAAGTTCAAGGGACGAGACGATACCACACGCCGGCGCGGTAACCGACGCGGGAGCGAATCACTTGCGGGTCATGGTTTCTTGAGCTGGAGGTCTTCGTACGGCGCCGAGTAGGGATAGCCGGCAATCAAGCCGATCCCGGCTTGCTCGACGCGCGCGGAAACTCCGGCCATGGGGCTGAGCTCGTAGATCGGCACGTACATGACGCGGTCGTACAAGACGCGCTGGATCTGCAGGAGCAGCGCCTCGCGCTTCATCCGATCGAGCTCGCGCGCCTGGCGATGGAACAGATCCTCCACTTCCGGCAGCACGCCGTACGCGTAGATGCCGGTCGCCGTCACGTAGGCCTCGAGCCTGGTCGCCGCATTCCCGCCGGAGCCGTTGAGCCCCATCAGAACGCCCTTGAGTTTCTTTTCGCGCCAGGCCGTGAGATATGCCGCGCGCTCCATCGTCCGGATGCGCGTGCGGATGCCGACGGCTCCGAGATAGGCGGCGAGCGCTTCGCCCATGGCATACAGCGGCGGATACGGATAGAACTCCCCGGCGTCGAAGCCGCCGGGGTAGCCGGCCTCGGCCAGAAGCTGCTTCGCTCTGGCCGGATCGTAGGGCGGCGCATCGACGGCGAGCGCGAACTCGAAGGAGCGGGGTACGATCGAGCCGGTCAAGCGCGAGGTGCCGAGCGACTCGGCCTGATTCACGGCCTGGCGATCGAGCGCCAGGCTCGCCGCCTGCCGCACGCGCTTGTCGTGCCACGGCGACTTCGGATCCCACTGGTCGGGGAGATCGAGCCAGAAGACACCGTTGCCGCCCGCCCTCGACACGATGCGAACGTGAGGCGTGCGGCTCAGGTCCTGGGCCACAGGCCCGTTCACCTGGAAGATGACGTCGACGTCGCCTTTCTTGAGCGCCGCGCTGCGCGTCGTGTCGTCGGGCATGACCTTGAACACGAGGCGCTTGACGTGCGGCTCCTTGCGCCAGTAGCCCTCGAACGCCTCGGCGACGAGCTCCACGCCGGGGTTGAACGAGATCACCCGGTACGGACCGGCACCGATGGGTGCCTTCTTGAAGCCGTCGTCGCCGACCCGCTCGACGTACTTCCGGGGAACGATCCATCCCACGCCCGACGCCGTCGTGCCGTAGTACGTCAGGAAATCGGGCCAAGCGCTATGGAGCAGGAAACGCACGCGCCGGGGATCCACGATCTGAATCTCCCGGACCTTCTCCTTGAGGAGCTTGGCGCCCGCACCGCGATAGCGATCGAACGAGAATTTGACGTCCTCGGCGGTCACCGGCTCGCCGTTGTGGAACCTGGCGCCTTTTCTGAGAACGAACTCGTAGGCCAGCCCGTCCTTCGATACCGTCCACGACTCGGCCAGGCTCGGTGTGCTGAGACCACCCGGCATCGGCTTGAGCAGCGCATCGTGAATGGCGTACAGCACCATGAACGGAATGATCGTGCCCTCGGTCTCCGCGGGATCGAGCCATCGCGCAGCCAGGGACGCGTGGACGCCCCAGGTGATGGTGCCCTCGGGTGCGGCGTGGAGCGGGCGCACCGGCGCCAGAACGAGGCACGCCATCGCGACGAGCGCGGCCAGGCTACGCGAGGGCAAAGCCGTAGAGGCGAGCCACATTCTCCCGGACGATCTGCCGCCGCTCTTTCTCGGGGACTCCGTTGAAGTCGCGCTCGACGACCTCCCGGGAATGCGGCCAGGTCGACACGGTGTGCGGATAGTCCGAGGACCACATGATGTTCTCGACCCCGATGAACTCGCGGCTCGCCACGCCGACCCGGTCGTCGATGAACGTCGCGAAGATCTGCCGCCTGAAGTATTCGCTGGGCGTGAGCTTCAACGGGGCCGGATAGAGATAGCGATACTCGTCTTGCGCCTGATCGAGCTTCTGCAGGAAGAACGGAATCCAGCCGACTTCGTTTTCCGCGGAGACGAGCTTGAGATTCGGGAACCGCTCGAGCACGCCGGAGAAGATCAGCACGACCAGGGTCCGCTGGACTTCGTGACAGAGCACGGTCGAGCGGAGATAGCGGTCCAGCGGCTGCTTGATCGCCAGACGGCTCTCCGCGCCCATGCCGGTGATGCTGTGCAGACTCAGCGGCATCGCGAGCTCCTGGGCCGCTGCCCAGAACGGATCGTAGTCGGCAGAGCTGTACGGCCGGTCCGCGGGCGGCGAGGCCCAGATCGTGGCGCCCCTGAGCCCGCGCGCGGCACACCGGGAGAGCTCCTTCACGCCTTCGTCGATGTCGTAGAGGGAAATCAGGGCGAGCCCGGCGAGACGTTTCGGCGCGCAGGCGCAGTACTCGGCCAGCCAGTCGTTGTAGACGCGGAAGCAGGCGCGCTGCAGCGCCGCGTCAGTGAGCCAGAACTGGCGAAACCCGAGCGTGGTATAGATGACGTCCGCCTCGACGCCGTCGAGGTCCATGTCCTTCACCCGCTCGGCGGGGTCCCAGCCGCCCGGACGTGCGTCCTTGTACGTCGATCCTTGAAAGAAGCTCGGGAGCTCCTCCGGCTTCTTTCCGGCTCCCATGCCCTGGGCGAGATGCGTAGGCGGAATACCCTCCAGCACCAGGTAGGCCCCCGGCTTCTGACCGGACGGGTTCTCCACCACGCGTGGCGCGCGGTCGCGGAACGGCTTGTCGATGCGCTCCACCCAGAGGTCGCCCGGCTCGTTCACGTGAGAATCGGCGGAAATCAGCCTCAGCTCGCTCATGATCGACCTCCTCATCGGGCATGGTGCTTCTTCGATCAGTGACGCGGGGACGAGTGGGCGTTTGAGGGCGGGCACTTCACGCGAACGGCCTCCAATCAACCGGGCCGGTTCACCGCCTCGAAAGTGGGGCCGAGCTTACTCGCATTGCAGGCGTGCGGCAAGATCCTCGAGACCGTCCGCGACGACGTCCCAGTCCGATTCCGCCGCGAGATCGGTCCGCTGCCCCGGACCGTACTCGAGCGGGCGCGGGACGAATGCGGTCGCCATCCCCTGAGCCCGTGCCGCCGCGAGATCGTAGTTGTGCGCCGCGACCATCATGACCTCGCCGGGCTCGAGTCCGAGGAGCGCCATGGCCGTGCGATACACCTCGGGCCGCGGCTTGTAGCAGCGGGCGTTTTCCGCGGTGATGACGCAGTCCCACGGAAGACCGGCGAAGCGGGCGAGCTCGACCATCCCGATGAAGCTCGCGTTGGAGAGCGGCGTGACGATGTACCGGCGTTTCAGTCGCTGGATGCCCGCGACCGCGTCGGGCCACGGTCGCAGCCGCCACCAGACGCGCGCAAGCCCATCGATCTCCTCAGGCGTCAGACCCGCGATTCGGTACGTGACGAGGAGCTCCTCGAGGCGCGCTCGATAGATTGCGTCGACCGTCGTCCACGGGATCTCGCCCCGATTGACCCTGTCCATCGTGGGACGATAGGCCGCTTTCCAGTCGTCGAGAAACCGCACACAGTCGAGCGTCAACGCCTTCCGCTCGGCCAGCGACACGAGCTCGGCGAGCACGCTGGTCCGCCAGTCGACGACCGTGCCGTACGTATCGAAGGTGAGCGCGCGAATCCGGGCGAGCTTCTGGAAGGCCGAGGCTAGCGCATCCGTCGGCGGGCTCCGCTGGGGAGCCTCTCGGGGAGGAAGTTGTCCTCACCGGGGAAGCACCGCGGATCGCCGACGCCGACGTAGACCCGGAAATTATCTCCGAACGGGTCCGGCGCTCGCGGGCCGGCCGGGCGAGCCTGAATGTCCTCCCGCATGCTCGACTCGACAGGCATCGACGACTGCGGCCGGCTCATCTCGAGCAGGAGGTTGGGCCGGGGCGACTCCTGGGCGTCGGCCGACGCCACGAAGGCGGTACCGAGAACGAGCATCGCAAGGGTCGTCAGGGGTCTCATCGGCTCACAAATTGTCTCCCTTCCCAGGCTCGAAGTCCACCTCTGGCCAGGCCCCCACGCGCCCGAGGACCATGGTTGTGAAGGGCGCCTCTTTTCCCTATGCTGCTTACGTGTCAGGAGGGCCCCCAGCCGCTGCCCACACCTACCAGCGAGGAACCGCATGAGCTCGGCCCGTAAGCCGGTCGCCGTCGTGGTCGGCGCCACTTCCAAGTGGCAGTCCGATGGCCGCAACACCAAGCTTGTCCACGGCCGGGCGATCGACGACACCGACATCTCCGTGGGCATGCGCTGGGGCGTCGGCGGCGCCATCGCCCAGAAGTTCGCCCGGGAGGGGTTCCTCGTCGTCCTGACGACCCGGCGCGCCGCCAACGCCGCGGCGCTGGAGAAGGCGATCGTCGAGCAGGGCGGCCAGACCATGACCGTCGAGCTCGACCTGGTGTCGAGCGAATCGATCTCGCAGGCGTTCGCGACCATTCGCGGACGAGCGGGCGATCCGGACGTGCTGGTCTACAACGCCGGCTATCTCGAGGGGCGCGACCTGCCGCCGGACAAGGAGCTGCTGGAGCACGTCCCCGTCGAGATCTTCGAGACGGCCCAGCACATCGCGAGCCGCGGGCCGTTCCTGGTCGCCCAGGAAGTGCTGCCCGCCATGCGACGGCGCGGCGCGGGCTCGTTTCTCATCTCGAACAACCAGTTCTCGTTGCGCGGTCGCAAACGGCTGACGGGGCAGTCGCTATACTATCCGCGCGTGATGATGCGCACCCTGGCGCAGGTGCTCACGGAAGAATATTCCGAGCACGGCGTGCACGTGGCCAACGTCGTCATCGATGGCCTCATCGACTCGCCGGGAACCCGAGCGCTGGCGAGAGCCCAGAAGAATCCCGAGATCGTGATGAATCCGGTCAAGATCGCCGAGGCGTTCTACTACCTGCACACCCAGGAAAAGTCCTGCTGGACACACGAGCTGCAGCTGACGCCCTATGCCACCAAGCCGAGCTTCTAGAGGAAGACTATGGACCACGTCGAATTCGACCGCGAGCCGCCCACGAACCTGACAACGATGGTGATGGCGTTCGGGGGCTGGATCGACGCCGGCCAGGCGGCGACGGGTGCCCTGCGCCATCTGGTCAGCGAGCTCTCGGCGACTCGCGTGGCGCGCATCGACCCCGAGCAATTCTTCGTGTTCACGCAGGAGCGGCCCGACGTGCGCCTGAGGCCCGACGAGAGCCGCGAGATCCACTGGCCGCGGAGCGAGTTCTTCGCGTGCCCTCCCGGGAGCGGCCGGGAGGGCCTGCTCCTGTTCTCGGGCCCCGAGCCCCACCAGAGATGGCGCGCCTACACGAAGGCGTTTCTCGACATGGCCGAGCGCTGCGGAGTGAAGCGCATCGTCTCGCTCGGCGCGCTGCTGGCGGGCGCCCCTCACACCCGGCCGATCCGGGTCACCGGGCGCAGCAACGACCCGACCTGGCGCTCGGTACTCGAAGCCTGGGGCATTTATCGCCGCCCGACCTACGAAGGCCCCACCGGCATCTCCACGATCGTGCTCGATGCGGCGGAGCAACGCGGCATCTTGAATCTCGGCCTGATGGGGCAGGCGCCTCACTATCTCCAGGCCGGCGAGAATCCCGCGGCGATCCACGCCCTGTTGACCTACGTGGCCCGGCTTCTCCACCTCACCCTGGACATGTCGCACTTCGCCGACGCCATCCAGGAATTCCGCAAACAGTGCGATCGCGCGGTGGCCGGCAATCGCTCCACCCGAGAGCACGTGCAGCAGCTCGAGCAGCAGTACGACGCGACCGCCAGCGAGGAGAAGCAAACCTTGCCCGACGGCGAGCTCGATTCGGACAAGCTCATGCAGGAGCTCGAGGAGTTCTTGCGCAAGCAGCGCGAGGGCGGCACGCAGAGCTGACGGGCGCGCCGCGTCCCTCGGAGCGCGCTGACGTCGCGCGTTTCGCGCCGCGTTCACGAGCTGCACGACGTCGAAGATCTCCATCGGCGCCGGATCGAAGCCGCCCATGGCCTTCGTCCTGATGTCCACGGCCCACACCTCGTCTCGCCAGCCTCGACCCGCCCAGTCCTGGTCAGCCGTCGAACCCCGATGCTGCGAGGTGAGCCACCGAGGCAGAAGTTGCTCGATCGTTCTTACACGGCCGGATCATTTCATCCCGCCGGCATGGGCGGCGCCCACAATTCGTTGGGGGCCAAAGTCTCTGGCACATCCGATGCTTCGTTCCGACGTGGTTCGTCGCCGACACGACACAGCCAGTAATCACCCGATCGCGCACGCTCTCGTCGATCGTGTCGCGGCGAAAGGAAGGAAATGACATGATTCGAACGAATGCTCGTACGATAGGCTTCCTCACCGCCATTATCGCGTTGACACTGGCCGCTGGTATGGTCTTCGCGCAGGAGACGCAGATCAGCGGCACCGTGTCAGGCGTCGACCCGACGACGCGAACGATCTCGTTTACGGACGGCAGCGTGGTCCGGTTGCAGCCGGGCGCCATCGTCATGGTCAACGGCCGCGAGGCCGCGCTCGAACAGCTGACGCCAGGCACTACCGCGACGGTCGTGTCACGCGTGCCGAGCACGACATCCGTCGGCACCTCGCCGGCGTCGTCCGCTTACGGCGTGACCGGCACGGTCGCACAGGTGGACCGGCAAAACGGCGTGATCACGCTACAGGATGGCCGCGCCGTGAGGCTGAGCGGCCAGTCGTTCGTCTGGCGGGCGACGCCGATCCAGGCCATTCAGCCCGGATCTCAGATCTTCGTTGGCAACGTCCAGCCGGCCGCCGCCTTGCCGCAGCAGCCTGTAGCGGTGGCGCCGCAACAGCCGGTCGCCATAGCGACTCCCCCGTCGATCGTGGGGACCGTGAGGGGCGTGGACCGAAACAGCTCGGTGATCGCGTTGAACGACGGGACCTACGTCAAAGTCATGCCTGCGACGAGGGTTCAGGCCGGGGGCAGGACGATGCCCATCTCCGAGCTCCGCCCGGGCGACGGGGTGGCGGTCTGGCCTTCGGGCGGCTCCAATGTCACTGATACCACGACCGTGCCGCGTGGCGATGCGCCGCCGGTCAGTGCGATCAAGGCCGACTACATCGAGGTCACGAGAATAGCTTCCTGATCCAGCTTCTCGGAGCGCGGCGTCCGGACCACGCGACGGGCGTCGCGCTCAGCGCACTCACGCCCAGCGGATGCCGGGAGCGCCCACGTGGCGTTGACACGCGAGCCGATCAGGCGGTTTACTTACTGTTGAGGGCAGTAGCAGTGAGTAAATTGATCGCGATCGTGCTCCTCGCAGTCGCGGCGCTTGTCGTTCCGGCAGCGCCAAGCTCCGCCGCCGGCCGCGGCGGCGGTCCCGGATTTCACGGAGGGCCAGGATTTCGCGGGCATCCCGGATTCGTCAGGCCGCCCGGGTTTCCCAGACCCCCCGCGTTTCATGAGCACTCGAGATTCCACGGCGGATTTCATGGGCACGGTGCCTTCGTGATCGGTCCGTCGTTCTGGTGGGGTCCGTGGTGGTACTACCCGCCTTACTACGCGCCGCCGCCAGTCGTCGTGCAGCCCGCGCCCGTCATCACGGAACAGCAGGCACTGTCGTACTGGTACTACTGCCCCGGCGCCAAAGCGTACTACCCGACCGCGCCGACGTGCGCAGATGCGTGGATCAAGGTTCCGCCCCGAGTGGAATAACGGTCAGTCCGTCGCGTCGACTCCCTCGACCCGGGGTCGCAACCTACCAATTGCAGGTGGCGTCGTCGTGCCAGCCAGGCGACGGCTGTAGATCCCTCGCAGAGTCGGAGCGCACAGCGTGAGGACGGTCAGCGCGCCGAAGGCGAGACCCGGCAGCGCGAGCGGAGGCCCGGCGCCTAACCAGTCGGCCAGACGGCCAGTGGCGAGGTTGCTGATGGCCATCACCCCACCGGTCGACCCCCAGTACAACCCCAGCACCCGGCCGCGGACGTGATCGGGGGTGGCGATCTGAAGCGAGGTCGTCGCGAGCGCGATGAACACCGACTGGGTCAGACCGACAGCCGCCGCCGCGAGCAGCGTACCGGGCCAGGAGGCGGCATAACCCAGGGGCACCAGGGTCAGCCCGCTGAGCATGCTCGTGGCGAAGAACAGATATCCGAAGTGGACGCGCCGCGCGAAGCCGGCGAGCAGGAGGCCACCGGCGAGCGAGCCGCCGCCCATCGCCATCATGAGCAGGCTATAGGCGGTACCGGTCGCGCCGAGCACATCGGACGCGCGCCGCGGTAGCGCGGCGTCGTAGCCCATCGTGAAGGCACAGTGAAGGAAGACGAGCGTGATCACCGCACACACGACCGGCGCGCGGAAGACGTAGCGAACGCCCTGTGCGAACTGCGCAAACGGGTTGTGATCCGATCCGCTGCGCTGGTGCGGGACCTCGCCCAACACCCAGATCGCCCAGAACGCCAGGGCGAAGAGCGCGGCCGCCACGAGGAAGGCCCCGGCGCCACCGCCGACATGGAGCAACGGCGCGGCCAGCAGTGGCCCCAGCAGCCGTGCGCCGTTCAGGTTCGCCTGGAGTAGGGAAACCGCGTTGAGCAGATCGCGCGGGGGGACGAGGCTCCCGAGCATCGCCTGCTCCATCGGCGTGCTCGACGAACGGGACGCGCCCAGGAGAAAGGAGGCCACCGCGAGCGGCCAGGCGCTCCGGTTTCCGGCCCATGCGAAACAGGCGAGCCCGAGCGCCGCGAGCAGGCCGATCGCGCTCATGGTGAGCAACATCGTCCGCCGATCGTA
>Ga0126372_10000986_pt1 | contig 11040 bp, 10 predicted proteins | sample PanSoiMetaPlot_6_FD_92762 | JGI IMG/M metagenome (GOLD analysis project Ga0126372, IMG submission 92762) | Tropical forest soil microbial communities from Panama - MetaG Plot_6 | ecosystem: Environmental > Terrestrial > Soil > Tropical forest > Bulk soil | place: Panama | collected 2016-02-17
GTGAACAAAGTTTCGATCGCTCGTTTAGCCAGCCTTGACCTGTACATCGATGAGATGTTTGTGTCCAACTACAAAGCAGATGGCATGATTATTGCCACGCCGACAGGATCGACAGCCTACTCAGTCGCCGCCGGCGGCCCGATTCTCATGCCTTCGGTGGAAGCCTTTGTGGTGACACCCGTTTCTCCCCATTCGCTGACTCATCGTCCGCTGGTGGTACGCGACAGCTCAGAAATCGTGGTGGTTGTGAACACCGAGCACGAACCAGCTTTTCTGAGTATCGACGGGCAGGTTGGCATGGACCTTCGCGACCGCGATCGGATCGTTTGCCGCAAATCCGAATACACGGTTAAACTTCTGCGCATTAGCAAAACATTTTTCGACGTCTTGCGGACAAAACTCAAGTGGGGCCAGAGATAAAGCTCGGGGATGGCAACTCGGATCCAGGCGGGACTCGCCGGTCCGCAGGGCCGCAGCAGGGAAGCCCGATAGAACGTAAAGCGGGTTCAGTTCTTAGGTAGACGCGTGGGGCAGAGCTTCTTAGGACCTAGCAACGTCCCCGGCAAAGTTTGGTCATCTAGGCGGTCCAGGAGCCATGATGTCGCAACGGTTAGTGCTCTTATCTTTTTTTATTTCTCTTTTTATTCAGCTGATGCTTATTCCCATGATTGCCTTGGGCCAATCGAAACCTGCGGCTGACCTGATAATCACCGACGCGAAGGTTTGGACCGGCGACCACGCTCTGCCTCACGCCGAAGCTCTCGCCATCCTCGGCGAGCGTATCGTTGCCGTCGGTTCAAACCAGGAGGTTGACGCCTGGCGCGGCCGGCAAACCAAAATTATCGATGCCCGCGGCAAGCTCCTTGTTCCGGGTTTCGATGACGCCCACGTGCATTTTTCCAACGGGGGCGCGCAACTCGACGCCGTGCAGCTGAACGATGTGAACAATCCTGAGGAATTTGTCCGCCGCATCGGCGAACGCGCTAAAGCGACGCCGCAGGGCGAATGGATCCTCAACGGCGATTGGGACGAGACGAAATGGAATCCGCCTTCGCTTCCCACTAAGCAATTGATCGACCCGGTGACGCCCAACACCCCGGTTTTTGTGTCGCGTTATGACGGCCACATGGGCCTGGCAAACTCGCTGGCGCTGAAACTGGCCGGCGTCACGTCGGCGACCCAGGACCCGCCGGGCGGGACCATCGTGCGCGACGCCCAAGGCAATCCCACAGGCGGGCTGAAAGATGCAGCCCAGAGTTTCGTATTTAAAGTAATCCCCCCGCCTTCCCATGAGCAGCGCTGGCGTGACATAAAGCGAGCCCTCGCCCATGCCGCGTCGGTCGGCGTGACCAGCGTTCAAGACATGGCTGTCGACTACGGTGATATTGCGGTCTTTTCTGAGCTGCTTGATCGCCAAGAATTGACAACCCGAATCTACGCCGCTCCCCTGATCACCCAGGGCGCCGCCGATCAGGCCAAAATCGGTATCCGACGCGCCTTCGGTTCGCCATACTTGCGAATCGGAGCGGTAAAAGCCTTCGCTGATGGCTCTCTTGGCTCGCGTACCGCCTACTTCTTCGAACCTTTTCTTGATCAGCCCAACAATCGCGGCTTGCTTTCCGATGAAATGCACCCCATCTCAGCCATGCGCGGTCGCATGATGCGGGCCGATGCTGCGGGTATTCAGATATGCACCCACGCTATCGGAGATGCCGCCATCTCGACGATACTTGACTTGTACACGGAAATTGAAAAGGCCCACGGAGACGCGGACCGGCGCTTCCGCATAGAACATGCGCAACATATGGCGGCCAAGGACTTCGATCGTTTTGCTCGCCTACACGTGATCGCCTCCGTGCAGCCTTATCACGCCATTGACGATGGTCGCTGGGCCGAAGGCAGAATCGGCCACGATCGCGCCAGCCGCACCTACGCTTTCCGAACTTTCCTGAATCATGGTGTTCGGCTGGCCTTTGGAACCGACTGGGACGTGGCTCCGCTCAACCCGATGCTGGGATTGTACGCCGCCGTCATCCGTGCCACGCTTGATGGTAAGAATCCAAACGGCTGGTTCCCCGAGCAGAAGCTTACGATCACCGAGGCAGTCGAAGCCTACACCATGGGTTCGGCCTATGCCGAGTTTCAGGAGATGGAAAAAGGCTCAATCACGACGGGGAAGCTCGCCGATCTGGTGATTCTGAGCGACGACATTTTCACCATTGACCCGATCAAAATCCGGGACGTAAGAGTCCTCACAACCATCGTCGGCGGGAAAGTCGTCTGGGAACGATCCAAGTCAGCTGCCGGAGGGCGTGATTGACCTCAAGCCCCGGAGCTCGCCTCGCCCTCACTGAAAACCGGTTCGATACCGGAGTAGTCACGATCAACTATGGGGAAGGTTCCGACAACGGTCCGCCGGTAATCCTGCTGCATGGCATCGGTCGCAATTGGCGTGACTTCCTCACGTTGCTTCCTGCTTTTGAGCAATGGCACGTTTTTGCTTTGGACCTGCGCGGCCACGGCAAGTCCAGCCGCGTCCCGCCAGAGTACCGCAGTGGCGATTACGCGACTGATGTGACCGCGTTTCTGCAACACAAAATTCGCCTGCCGGCGGTGATCTTGGGACATTCCCTCGGCGGACTCGTTGCCATGCATGTTGCCGCCCGCCTTCCTGACCGTGTGCGGGCGATCATAATCGGCGACAGTGCCCTGTCTTACGACACGCTAGTCGACAGCATGTACCATACGCTGTTCACTGGTTTGTACCGGATCGTTCGACAAGGTGGTTCGCCGCGCGATATGGCTGAGCGCCTAGCCGCCTTGGAAATTCCTCTTCCGGGAGTGTCCGAAAGGGTTCCTATCGGAGAACTACTCGGCAACGAAGCCGAGCTTTTGAAATGGGCCGAGTCCCTCGAACAGGTCGATCCCGACGCCATGAGAGCGACTGTCGAAGGCCGCACGTTCGAGGATTTCCATTTCGAGACTCTTCTTAGCAGGATTGGGTGTCCTGTGCTTATTCTGCAAGCGAACCCCGAACTGGGCGGCCTCATGTCGGACAGCACCACCGAAGCGGTGCTTAAGCTGGTGCCTCTAGCTCGCCTTGTGCGCTTTCCTTTGCTCGGCCACGCACTTCATCTCCAACGCGCGCAGCCGGTCATCGATGCGATCCTGAAATTTCTAGCCTCCGTCTGATGTTGCACCCTGCCCAATCGAAAATCGTGTGTCTAGACAGTGGCAGGAAGAATAAACGAATCGTGCCACATTTTCTGTCCACTTGTATTTACCTATGACGCGCGCAACAAATCCACTGCAATTCGTTGTGACACTCATGTTGCTCTTTGGGGCTGCAAAGGTTGGAGCACAGGGCGAATCTGTCCGCTACAACCCTGCCCCACGCCCGATCATTGAAGGACGCCTGAGGCGCTACCCCGGCAATGACAAGGTTCGGGAGGCGACGCTCAAACAGATGTTTGCGGAAGTTGGGTGCGACGAGCAGCACCTCTCAGAACAGCCGGTTAAAGGCACGAAGCTGCCTAACCTGGTTTGTCGGCTGGAAGGCCGTTCGAACAAAGTCATCATCGTTGGCGCACACTTCGATCACGTTTCCCGAGGGGATGGCGTCGTCGACAACTGGAGTGGCGCCTCGCTGCTACCCTCGTTGTATGAGGCATTGAAAAACGAGCCACGCAACCATACCTACATCTTTGTGGGGTTTACGGACGAAGAGCGAGGAGAAGTTGGCTCTCGTTTTTATGCTCGGCAGCTTACCCCGGAACAAGTTGAAGCCACCGACGCCATGGTCAATATGGATACGCTTGGACTGGCGCCTACTGCGGTCTGGGCCAGTCATTCGGATAAGCAATTGACCGCCCGCTTGACGGTCATTGCCAAGCTGCTGAATCTACCGGTGACGGGAGTCAATGTGGACAAGGTGGGTACCACTGATTCGGAACAATTCGCCGCGCGCAATATACCGAGCATCACCATCCACTCCTTGACCCAGGCGACGTGGAACGCTCATATTCTGCACACCTCGAATGATAAGTTTTCGGCAATTCGGCTCGACGACTACTACCGGTCCTACTGCCTTATCGCGGCATACATCGCCTTCTTGGACGTAGTCCCGCGGAATCCTCCCCAATAAGTTCATGACAATTCCGCTCTAACCAGGTCAGCAAACGATTCTCTCCTGCGAATCAGCCGGGCTGATTTCCCATCGACCAGCACTTCCACCGCGCGTGTTCGGGAATTGTAGTTGGAGGAAAGCGCCATGCCGTACGCTCCTGTATCGAGGACGGCAAGCAGCTCTCCTTCGGCGACCTCCGGCAAATGGCGATCGCGGGCAAAGAAGTCGCCAGTCTCGCAGACCGGGCCGACCACGTCAAACTTGCGCTCCGCGGCTCCCCGAGATCGCCGCACCGGCACGATCTCGTGAAATGCGCCATAGAGGGATGGGCGTATCAGATCGTTCATGGCAGCATCGACGACCAGAAATTGTTTCTGGTCATTGGTCTTCACATACTGAACCGAAGTGATGAGCGCTCCCGCGGGCCCTACAATTGCTCTCCCGGGTTCGAGCAACAGGCGAATGTCGAGACCGCGCAAGGGCGCGGTCAAAGCGGCCGCATACCGGGCAGCGTATTTGGAAAACTCTTCTCCCGCGCCGTCGTACCAGATCCCCAGCCCGCCGCCCGCATCCACGAATTCGATCCTGTGACCATCGTCGCCGAGCAGCTGCACTAATTCCGCGACGCGATTCATCGCTGCGCCGAAAGGTGCGGGGCTGGTAATTTGCGAACCGATGTGGATGCTGACACCAGCTACCCGAAGAAACCGTTCGCTCGCGGCCTGTGTATACAGCTCGCGCGCATTCTTCAGGGGGATTCCAAACTTGTGCTGCTGCAAGCCGGTTGCAATGTAAGGATGAGTGTCGGCGGGAACATCAGGATTCACGCGGAGGGCAATCTGAGCGGTCTTTTTCAAGCGCGTGGCGCGTTCTGCCAGACGCCGAAGCTCGGATTCGCTCTCTATGTTGAAAAGTAGAATCCCGGCGTTAAGGGCCAGATCCATTTCTGCAACTGTCTTCCCCACGCCGGAGAATACCACCCGCCGATTCGCTCGACGGTCCACCCGCAAAATCCTTTGCAGCTCTCCTCCGGACACCACGTCGAACCCGCAGCCTAAGCGATTCAACAGCCGCAGAATTGCTAAATTCGAATTTGCCTTTACCGAATAGCAGATCGTGTGGGGCACGTGGCGGAAGGCGGCGTCGAAAGTCGAAAACCTTTGCCTGATGGTCGAAGCCGAATAGACGTAGAGCGGAGTTCGATAACGTGCGGCTAGAGTTGTAATGGGAACCTGGTCGCAACAAAGAACCTCGTGCCCTGTCTCCCGATTGGCATCGCCGCCGCGCAGGCTGACATCTGCCGGCCGACGACCAACGACGGTCTTGACCTCGCAATACGAGAATGCGGGAAGACGTCCTCGGAAGCTCCTGGGATCGGCTCTCACTTCGGTTGGTTAGCGGTTCCTTTGACCTTGATGGCAACTACGGTTTGATCATCAAACGGTTCCTCGCCAGAGGCATGCTCAGCTACCGCCTCAAATAACCGTTCGACGACCTCAGCAGCACTCGCATTCGCGCATTGGCCGATGACCCGCTCTGCTCCGCCACGGCCGAACAAGTCCCCAGCACGATTACGCGCATCGAGAATCCCGTCGCTGAAGAACACGAATAGGTCGCCGGGCTTGGCGCGCAAGGTAAATTCATCGTACTCGGCTTCATCAAATAAACCGAGGGGCAACCCGGTGGCTTCAATAATTTCCAGCTTGCCATCGCGCAGGTAAACCGGACGAGGCAGACCGGAATTCGCCACCTGCAAGATTTTGCGGGTGTCGTCCCACACGGCATATATGATGGATACGAATTGTGCCTCAATGCGGCGCTCGCCGAGAGAAAAGTTCAACGCCGATAACATCTCCGCAGGCGCCGGCTCAAGGGGCGCGTGCGAACGAAGAATGCCGCTTACCAGGGCGGCATAAATAGCTGCGGGTGCTCCTTTCCCGCTCACGTCTCCGATAACGATGGCGGTGCGTGCAAGAGAGTATGTAACGAAGTCGTAGAGATCGCCGCCAATGGCACGCGCGGGTACAAACTTGGCCGCTATTTCCAAATTGTCCAGCCGAGGCGATGCTGCAGGCAGCAGGCGGAATTGCAACTCCCGGGCTAGGGCCAGGTCGCGCTCCAACCGTCTCTCCTGCTCCTTGATTTGCTCGTATAGGCGGGCATTTTCAATCGCGATCGCCACCTGCGCGGCCAGGGTGGTGACGGTGCGCTTGTGGTCCTCATTAAAGAATCCTCGGCGCGTATGTTCCAGATCGAGAACACCGATGACCTTGTCCTTGTAGATCAACGGTACTGCCAACTCCGATCGTGTTTCGGGATTGACCTTAACATACCGTGGATCCTTGCGGACATCCGCCACCAGCACCGCTTGTTTCTGTTGCGCGGCCTGTCCCACGATGCCATGTCCGAGCGCGATCTCGTGCTTGATGTGGATGTTCTCTCGAAAACGCAGCGAAAATCGGTGCTGCAGCTTCTCCGAGCCAGGCTCGACCAGCAGAATGCTGAACATCTGGAAATCGATCAAGCGGCTGAGCAGATCGCCAATCCTCCTGAGAAGCTGGTCCAGATTCAAGATCGATGTCAGCTCGCGTGCGATTTCATTCAGCAACAAAAGCGTTCGCGCCTGGCGCGTACTGCGGGTGTAGAGCTGCGCATTCTCGATGCCAACCGCCATGCGCGACGCGATCAGGGTCAGCAGCCGTTTGTGGTCCTCGGTGAAATAACCGGCCTCCCGCGCCTCCAGGTCAATGATCCCAATCACCCGGTTCTTGACGATCAAGGGAATCGCCAGTTCGGAACGCACATGGGGAATGGCCGCGATGTAGCCGTCCTCTTTGGTGACATCGTCCACCAGCACCGCTTCCCGCAGTTTGGCAGCACGTCCGGTGACACCCTCGCCCAATTTCAGCCGCGCGCGTTCCGCAAACTCCTTCGGGTAGCCCAATTGAAAGCGGAAGCGCAACTCCTGTGTCCGCTCGTTTAACAGCAGAATGGCAAAAATCTCGTAGTCGATCACTTTGCGAACAAGTTCGGCAACCCGGCGCAGAGTGGTTTCCAAGTCCAGCGTCGTATTGACGACGTCGGCAACCTCCAGCAGCAGGGGCTCGATTTTGCTGATCTGTGGGGTGTGAACCGTGGCCATTGTACCTATGATAGCAGCCACTCACCCACTTCCTGGATTGCGCTAATCCCGGGGAATTACACAAATATCGGGCAGAGTACGATATCGCTCCGCGTAATCCAGTCCGTAACCGACCACATATTCGTCGGGAATCTTGAAGCCCACATAATCGGCCTCAATGGGACGCTTTCGCCGCAAGGGCTTGTCCAGCAGGGCAGCGATCTTCAGCGCTCGCGGTTGATGGGCAAGCATAAGGTTCCTCAGATAGGTCATGGTTAGCCCAGTATCGAGAATGTCCTCCACCAGGATGACGTTGCGATCGCGCATCGATTGATCCACATCCTTGGTCAGGCGAACCTCTCCGGTGGAGTCCCATCCCGAAATCAACTCCTGCATAGGGCTGGGCCGGTTCCCGTAGCTGGAGACGCCGATGAAGTCAAAAGTCGCATCCAGTTCGACCTGACGTGCCAGGTCGCTAAGAAAAATTGCCGCACCTTTCAGCACGCCGACGAATATAATGCTTTGCCCTTTGAAGTCGCGCGAGATCTGGCGTGCCATTTCGGAAACTTTCTCCGCAATTTGATGGTGCGTGATTAGGATCTTGAGTTCGGTCACAGCAGACATATTAACTACGAAACCACGGCAGCACTAGTGAGTTTTGCCATTTGCGGTGAGGGTGCCGGCTCAATAGAATGAAACTCCCTGCTGTGGAGGCAGGATGATCATGCCGATGCCCGAATTCCACGCTCTGGTCAATGAGGCGAAAAAAGAAATCGTCGAGATCAACCTATCGGACCTGAAAAAGATGCTGGAGAGCAGGGAAGACTTCTCCCTGATCGACGTGCGCGACAAGCAGGACGCCGACAAAGGCATGATCCCGCCAGCGGTGAACGTCAGTCGCGGCATGCTGGAGCACAACATCGACCAGGTCACTACCGACAAGAATCGCAAAATCGTGCTCTACTGTGGCGGGGGCAGCCGTTCCGCCTTGGCAGCCGTATCCCTAAAAAGAATGGGTTTCAAGAACGTGATTTCTCTGGCGGGTGGGTACAAAGGATGGAAGGAAAACACTACTTAACAATTTAGCCCGCCCACTGTAGTTTCTCCCCTGTTCCCAGCATGCTCGGGGCGAAATGGTAAGCGCCAACGGCGATTGGAGAACGAAATGGATCTAAAAGGCATCAAGCTCACCTGGCTCGGCCATGCGACTTTTCGCTTCGAAACCCCGGGAGGCAAGACCGTGCTCGTCGACCCCTGGGTCATGAACAATCCCAAATGCCCCGATAACGAAAAAAACCTGAAGAAACTGGACGTGATGCTCATCACCCACGGCCACGGTGATCATATCGGCGATGCCGTCGAGATTGCCAAGAAATACACTCCCATAGTCGTCGGGATCCCGGAACTGATTGGTTGGCTCGAGAAAAAGGGTGTTAAGAACACCGCCATGATGAACAAAGGGGGTACTCAGACAGTTGGCGACGTGCGCGTAACTATGGTCCATGCCGACCACTCCTGCGGCATTCAAGACGGCGACCAACTGATCTATGGTGGCGAAGCTTGCGGCTATGTCATCGAATTCTCTAATAAACTGAAGTTTTATCACGCCGGTGACACCAATGTTTTTGGCGACATGAAGATCATTCACGATCTTTATGCGCCCGATGTCGCGATGATTCCCATCGGCGACCACTTCACCATGTCCCCGCGTGAAGCGGCCTACGCGTGTGGCTTGCTCAAGGCGAAAACAGTAATTCCTATGCACTTTGGAACGTTTCCCATGCTGACCGGAAAGCCGGGCGACCTCGAGAGACTGGCGAAAGGCGTGGACGTGCTTGAAATGAAACCAGGGCAGACGATCGGCTGAGTTGGACCGAGTCAGCCAGCGAGGCGATCTTGGCAGCAAAGCACCAACATTGGCGAATGGGCGGAGTCACCGAAGAACAGGTCGAAGACTATTTGTACTCTGTGCTGCCATCGCGAGATCCGGTTCTCGACGAAATGGAGGCGGAGGCCGCTCAGCGCGATATTCCGATCGTCGGCCCCGCCGTGGGACGGCTTTTTCAGCAGCTGGCGATGATAAGCGGTGCCAAGACCATCTTCGAGATGGGCTCGGCGATCGGATATTCCACAATTTGGTGGGGCCTTGGAGTCGGCCACGGTGGCCGCGTCTACTATACCGATAGCGATCGAAAAAATTGCGACAAAGCCCGGCGCTACACGGAACGTGCCGGAGTCGCTGCCCGGGTGACCTTTAAATTGGGCGATGCCCTGGAGCTTCTCTCCGAAGAAAAGCAGTTATTCGATATCATCTTCAACGATGTGGATAAAGATGATTATCCGCGCGTGTTTCGCTTGGCGGTGCCGCGCCTGAAAAAAGGCGGTCTGTTGGTAACGGATAACGTCTTGTGGAGCGGCCAGGTAGCCAAAAAAAATCCCAGGGACTCGAACACGAAAGCAATAGTGGAATTCAATCGCCTACTGTATGGCTCACCCGACCTGTTCACGACCATCATTCCTCTCCGCGATGGAGTTGCCATTTCGGTGAAACGTTAGTCCGATTCCTAAACCATCTGCACACTGGATATGGTGATCCGAGCACCGTCCTGTCCAGCCGGGCAGCCAGCAGATCGGATAGCAAAGGAGGAGCGGCAGAACTCGAAAAGAAACCGCGGCCTGGAGCGAAGCATTTCCTTCGGGAGAGCTAGGGGATCGGATAGAACCTTCAGATTGACCTTACGGGGAGAGCGGGCAAATCGTCCACTAGTCCCACTTCCTTCTGCAAAAATGGCTCGGCATAGGTGACTCCGCCAAGCATCCCATAGAATCGCGCCATAGCTTCTATCCGCGGTCGAATCTCCGCCGCCGCGGGGAAGATACCGCTACCTGCATCCTGATCGCTGAATTGTGACTTATACGCCATCAGCGCACGGAGTCGATCCTCAAACTGGTCAGTGATATCCACAACAAATGTGGGCCGCACGTCGTAATAGAGAGTTGCGTAAACAATCTTGAAGGGGCGGTGCGGCGCCAGCGCCGCGTGAGGAGCTGCAGGCCCTGAATTTTTCTCGATCTTTGCCGCATTGCTATGGCCACGTACTCCCCGAATCTGCAACCGTGCCAACCCTGCCAAGAAGCATGCCTCATACCCCAGCACCGACGCCGTATAGTGATCTGGATGCCGCCCTTTCCAGTAAGGAAGAATGAGTACTCGCGGCCGCGTCTCTCGGATGACTCGCGCCACCTTTAGCCGGTTCTCCCAACAGTTTTCTACCCGCCCATCGGGAATATCCAGCGCCTCCCGCCACGAGACTGACAGAAGGCGCGCAGCCTCAGCCGCTTCCCGTGCTCGATCCTCGGCCCCTCCGCGTGTTCCCATTTCGCCCTGAGTTAAATCGAGGATGCCCGTGCGATAGCCCCGCCGCGCCATTTTGATCAGCGTGCCTCCGCAGGTCTGTTCGACGTCGTCACGGTGCGCGGCCAGAGCCAGGATGTCGAGCGCGGGCATATCAGTCGACAGTACCCTGTTCGAGCACCACCTTCGCGCGGACCATCAGCCGGTGCGGTGCCGTTTCTTTGAGGGTGGGAACGAAGCGACTCGCATGCCCGTTGGGGAGGAGGAAGATGAGCATGACGGGCAGCTTGCCGCCCGCATCCACGAGGTGGGAAATCCGCATGCGCTGTCGAGCCAGTTCGCTATCGAATGGCCAATCATGCCGTCCATCTGCTTGACTAAGGTACATGATAACTTCGACCGTCATTGCGTCTCGCATTTTACACCGCGCCAGCGCCA
>Ga0126372_10000987_pt1 | contig 11033 bp, 5 predicted proteins | sample PanSoiMetaPlot_6_FD_92762 | JGI IMG/M metagenome (GOLD analysis project Ga0126372, IMG submission 92762) | Tropical forest soil microbial communities from Panama - MetaG Plot_6 | ecosystem: Environmental > Terrestrial > Soil > Tropical forest > Bulk soil | place: Panama | collected 2016-02-17
CGCGATCGTCGGCTCCGCCGTGCTCGAGCGGTATCCGAGCTTGAAGATCTCCTTCGGCGAGAGCGGCATCGGCTGGATCCCGTACGCGCTCGACCGCATGGACTTCGAATGGGAGGACCGCTTCCGCGACCTCGGGCTCAGCATGAAGCCGAGCGACTACTGGCGCCGGCAGTGCAAGGCCACGTTCCAGTTCGACCGCATCGGGACCCAGATGATCCACGAGATGGGCGCCGAGACGCTCATGTGGGCCTCGGACTACCCGCATACCGACGGCGTCTGGCCCGAGTCGTCGAAATACATCGAGGAGCAGTTCGGCCACCTGCCGGCCGACGTCGTGCGCAAGATCACCTGCGACAACGCGGGGAAGTTCTACGGCCTGATGAACTGAACTGACGTTCCCGCCTTCGTGGCACCTGAACGCCCCGGTGCGCCGGGCCGGGGTGTTCGTCAGAGTAACGGCGCTCCGCACGCCGCCACCCCTCGCGCAACCGCTGCTCGGTTCTGTGCGCAGCGGGGCTGAGACCGACTCGGGCGTGCTTGACCATGCTGCGGTGCCCGGCTAGGATTCCGCTGCGAAGGTCGTCGCCTAAAGGAATCCGCGCATGCGCTGTCCACGCTGCGGCTCTGACAACCCGGAGGAAATGAAGTTCTGCGGCACGTGTGCCATCCCGCTCCAGCAATGCTGTCTGCACTGCGGGTTCACGAATCCACCTCTCTTCAAGTTCTGCGGGGCTTGTGGCACTCCGCTCACGGTACAGATGCGCGGCGCCGGCGCGACCGCGACCGAGGAGCGGCATGATCGGACTCTCACCGGGCCGCATCAGGCAGCCGTCTCGCTCGGAGAAAGCTCGAGACAGGTGGCCGAACGCCGTCAGCTCACGGTCATGTTTTGCGACCTGGTCAATTCCACGCCGCTCGCTGCACACCTGGACCCCGAAGACCTGCGCGACGTGGTGCGGGCCTACCAGTCGGCCTGCGCTCAGGTCATCCAGTTCTTCGAAGGGTACATCGCGCAATATCTGGGCGACGGATTGCTCGTCTATTTTGGCTTTCCCCACGCGCACGAAGACGATTGCCAGCGGGCGGTCTACGCCGCCCTCGGAATGATGCAGGCCATCGGCCGGCTGAGCCAGCGCTTGACGCAAGAGCGCGGGGTCAGTCTTGCCGCCCGCATCGGAATTCACACTGGCAATGTCGTCGTCGGTGCGATGGGCGATAGCGGTCGGCCCGAACGGCTGGCGCTCGGGGAAACGCCGAATGTAGCCGCGCGACTGCAGGCCCTCGCCGACGACAATGCGGTGGTGATCAGTGCTGCCGCGTACCACCTCGTGCAGGGATGGTTCGCCTGTCAAGACCTCGGCCTGCATGCGCTCAAGGGCGTCGCCACACCGACGAGGGTGTTTCGCGTCTTGCACGGAAGTGAAGCCCAGAGTCGCCTCGACGTGGCTGTCGGCAGAGGCCTCACGCCGCTCGTGGGCCGCGAACAAGAGGTGAAGCTCCTGCTCGAACGGTGGCTCCAGGTCAAAGACGGGCAAGGACAAGTGGTGCTCTTGAGTGGCGAGCCGGGGATCGGCAAGTCGCGTCTGGTCGAGGCGGTCAAGGAGCACGTCGCGGACGAGCCGCATACGCGGTTTGAATGGCGGGCCTCGCCATATCATCAGCAAAGCCCGTTGTATCCGGTCATCGCACATCTGCATCAAGTCCTCCGGTGGCATTCAGCGGCGTCTGCTCAGGACAGACTGCGCAATCTGGAAGACGTATTGCGGCAGTGGGATTTCTCGCTCCCGGAGGTGATGCCCCTGTTCAGCTCGCTGCTGGCCCTCCCGGATAGCGATGCCTATGCCCCGATGGGTTTGACACGAGAACGACAGAAACAGAAGACGCTGGAGGCCCTGCTGGCGTGGCTGCTTCGCGAGGCGGACCGGCGATCGGTCCTGCTGATCATCGAGGATCTGCACTGGCTCGACGCCTCCACGCTCGAGTTTCTCGATCTGCTGGTGGAGCAGGCCGCCACGGCACACCTGTTCGTGCTGCTGACGTTTCGGCCGACATTCCAGCCGCCCTGGCCGATCCGTGCACATATGATCTATCTGACCCTGAGCCGTCTCCCGCGTTACCAGGCGGCCCGGCTGATCGACCAGGTGGCCGCCGGCAAGGCGTTGCCGCCGGACGTCCAGCAGCAATTGCTCACGAGGACCGATGGGGTGCCGCTCTTCGTCGAAGAATTGACGAAGATGGTCCTGGAATCCGGGATCCTCCGCGAGGGCCCAAATCGCTATGAATTGATCGGGGCGCTACCACCACTGGCCATTCCATCGACCATCCAGGACTCCTTGATGGCGCGCCTGGATCGGCTGGGAACGGGCAAGCTCGTCGCACAAGTAGGGGCGACCATCGGCCGAGTGTTCTCGTACGAGCTGGTGCGATCGGTTTTGCCCACGGACGAATCGACCGTCCAACATGGTCTGGGACGGCTGCTGGAGGCCGAGCTGCTGCATCAAAGCGGTGAGCCTCCGCGGGCCGTCTACGTCTTCAAGCACGCCCTGATCCAGGAAACTGCGCAGCGGTCGCTGCTGAAACATACGCGGCAGCAGTATCACCAACGGATCGCCCAAGCTCTTGCCGAGCGGTTTCCCGAGACCGCCGAGACTCAGCCGGAGCTGCTCGCCCATCACTATACGGAAGCGGGGCTACCGGGGTCCGCGGCACCCTACTGGCAACGGGCGGGTCAGCGTGCCATCGAGCGATCGGCTCACGTCGAGGCCATCAGCCATTTCACGAAAGGGCTCGAGGTCCTCAAGGCGCTACCCGAAGCGCCTGAGCGCAATCTTCAAGAGCTCGTGCTCCACCTCGCCCTCGGCGCCGCCCTCTCGATGCTGAAAGGGTATACGGCCCCCGAGACGGAACAGGCCTACAGCGCGGCGCGACGGCTTTGCCAGCAGGTGGGGGACAGCCCGCAGCGCTTCGCGGCGTTGGCCGGGCTGTTGCGATTCTATCGCAGCCGAACGGAGCTCAAGACAGCGCAGGAGCTCGGGAGCGAATTACTGAAGCTGGCGCAGAGCACGCACGGCGACGCATTCCTTCTGGAGGCCTATTGCGAGCAGGGAACGAACTTGTGGCACGCGGGAACGTTTGCCGCCGCACTCACCCACCTGGAACAAGGAATCGCGTGTTACGAGTCTCGGGCGGAGCCGTCCCCTCGCTCATCCCTTTCACACCCGGAGCTGCTGTGCTTCTCGTCAGCCGGTCGATCCGCGTGGTTCCTGGGCTATCCCGACCAAGCGCTTCGGAACACTCTGAAAGCTCTCTCGTTGGCGCGGCAACTCTCGCAGCCCTACCACCTCGCCAGCGCGTTGAGCTTCGCCGCCTCACTTCACGTCTTGCGTCGTGAGGCGCGCCGAGCGCTGGAATTCGCCGAGTCCACGATCACGGTGTCGCGTGAGCATGGTTTCGTGCGGTGGCTGGGCGGCGGCCTGATTCGACGGGGATGGGCGTTGGCCATGACCGGATCGACGGAGGAAGGCGTCGACAGCATCCGTCAGGGAATCGCGATCTGGCGGGAGATGGGTACGAGGCAGGCCGAGGTGCAGCACCTGGTCATGCTGGCCGAATCGTACAAGCATGGGGGGCACATCGCGGCCGCGCTGGACGTCTTGGCCGAAGCCGTCATCATCCTGGAAAGTTCCGAGGAACGCTGCTACGAAGCCGAAGTCTATCGGCTCAGAGGCGAGTGCCTTCTCGAGGCTGGCCTGAAATTCGAGGCGGTCGAGGAGAGTCTCGTGCGAGCCGTGGACGTGTCGCGCTATCAAGGAGCCAAGTCGCTCGAGCTTCGGGCGATCCTGAGCCTGTGTCGCCTCTTGCAGCGCGCCGGCCGGCGAGCGGAAGCCTACCGCATGCTGACCGAGGTCTACGGCTGGTTCAGTGAGGGTTTCGACACGCCCGACCTACGGGACGCAAAGGCCTCACTGGACGCCCTCACGTGAACGCGTCGTAGCGCACGAGGGCATATGATCGACGCCGGCCTTCCCGAATCGCAACGGGCCGTGCACATCGAGTGTCGGCATCCTACCGGTTCTTTCGTCGAGTTCGATCGAGACGCACTGACCCGGTCGATCCCCGATCGGTTCGCGCAGCAGGCGCGTCGATATCGCGATCGAATCGCTGTCGAAGTCGGGCCACAGCGCCTCAGCTACTCTGCTCTCGACGCTCGCGCCAGCTGTGTGGCGGCGGCCATCATCGCGACTCACACGCCAAGAGACACACCCGTCGCCATCGTGCTCGAGCAAGGACCTGACTTCATCGCGGCGATGCTCGGGGTGTTGAAGGCGGGTCATTTCTATGTGCCGCTGGACCCCACGTATCCCGTCTCGCGGCTGGCCTTCATGCTCGCAGACTCGCAGGCGGCCCTGCTGGTGACGAACAGTCGGCACGTGCGCTTCGCCGAAAAGCTCGTTCTGGCTGAATGTCAGCTGCTCGACATCGACCGATTGCCCGTCGATCCAGCTCCACGTGATCTCGCCGAATCGATCGCTCCCGACGATCTGGCGTGTCTGATTTATACCTCAGGGTCGACCGGTCAGCCCAAAGGGGTCATGCACACGCACCGTACGCTGCTGCACATGACCATGCTTGCCACGAATGCGCTTCACGTGTGCGCCGAGGACCGCCTGGTCTTGCTCTATTCCCCGAGCTTCCTCGCGGCGACCCGGGCGGTCTGCCTGGCCCTGTGCAACGGGGCCACGCTCTTCCCGTTCAATCTCACAGAACAAGGACTTGCGCATTTCGCGACGTGGCTGACCGACCACGGCATCACGATCTACTACTCGATTCCGACGGTCTTCCGGCACTTCATGGCGACCCTGCGCGATGGGATCACGCCGCTTCCCAGCGTGCGCCTGGTCTGGCTGTCGGGGGAATCGGCCGAGCATCGCGACATCGCCTCCTACAGAAAACACTTTGCCGAGCACTGCGTCCTCGTCCACTTCTATGGCGCGGCGGAGATGCCAGGGCCGGTGTTGCTGCATTTCGTGAACAAGCAGATTCGCCTGCCTGCGAACAGCCTGCCGCTCGGATATGACGCGCCGGGGGCCGACGTGCTGCTGTGTGACGAGAGCGGCCACGAACTCGCGGACAACCGCGTGGGCGAGATCGCGGTCAAGAGCCACCATCTCGCCCTCGGCTACTGGCGTCGGCCGGAGCTGACGCAAGCCGCCTTCAGGCCGGACCCGTCGGGGTCCGAGGCGCGCGTCTACTACACGGGCGATCTCGGGCGCCGACTGCCTGACGGCGCCGTCGAATTTCTGGGTCGGAAAGACTGGCAGCTGAAAATCCGCGGCTTCCGGATCGAGCCCGGCGAGGTCGAGCGAGCGCTATGCGAGCTGCCCGCCGTCGCCGAAGCGGTCGTGGTGTCGAGGGAACGGCAGGACCGGGACGCGCGTTTGGTGGCGTATGTCGTGCCGTCACGAGAGGGCGGCATCATGGCCGACCGCCTGCGACGCTTCCTGCGCGCCCGACTGCCGCAATACATGGTGCCTTCCGCGTTCGTGGTGTTGCCGGCCCTCCCGCGAACACCCAGCGGCAAGATCGACCGCCCAGCGCTACCCGATCCCGAGCTGTCGATGTCGTCATCCGAAGCGCCCATCGTTCCGCCACGCAGCCCGCTCGAGCGGCACGTCGCGGCCATTTGGTCGGATCTTCTCGATCTGCGACGTACCGGAGTCCACGATAACTTCTTCGCGTGCGGCGGCGACTCGCTGCTGGCCATGGTGCTCCTCTCGCGACTGAGCGATGCCGTGGGTGTCGAGGTTTCTCTACTCGGCTTCCTCGAAACACCCACGATCGCCGGGCTGGCTCTCCAGATCGAGACGGCGCGTGAGGCGCGGCCGCGCCAGCTGCCGAGGCCGATCACCCGTGTGCCACGCGACGCGCCGTTGCTCGCCTCTCCGGCCCAGGAGGAGATCTGGATCGTCGACCGCGTGTTCCAGGAGTTGGCTCTGTTCAATACCGTCTACACCGTACGTCTCCGAGGGCTCCGTGACATCACCGTCTTGCAACACAGCTGCGATGAAATCGTCCGACGCCATGACGCCTTGAGGACAAGCTTTGCGACCGTCGACGGGCGATTGACGCAAGTCATCGCGCCAACCGTGAGACTGTCGGCACCCATCGTGGATCTGCGCGCGGTGCCCGATGGGGAGCGCTGGTCCGAAGCCCGACGGCTGGCAGCCCTGGAAGCTCGACAGCCGTTCGACCTCGAGGTCCCCCCGCTCCTGCGTCTTCACCTGCTCCGGATGGACGACGAGGAACATTTCCTTCTGGTCACCATGCATCACATCGTCGGGGACGGCTGGTCGTTGGGTCTCTTCGTACACGAGCTGCTCGTGCTGTACGAGGCGTTCTCAGCGCGCGAGCCGTCGCCCCTGCCCGATCCGCGCATTCAATTCGCCGATTTCGCTCAATGGCAGCGGCAGTGGCGGGACGATGGCGCGATGGCCGCGCAGCTGGCCTACTGGCAGGAGCGTCTGGCCGATCCGCTGCCCGTCCTCGACCTTCCGACCGATCACCCGCGCGGGGGCGCCGTAAGCTTCCGCGCCGCGCGAAGGGCCCTCGTACTCCCGGAGCGATTGACCGAGGCCCTGATCGGGCTCGGCCGACGCGACGGGAGCACGCTGTTCGCGACCATGTTGACGGCCTTCAAGATGGTCTTGTTCGGCTACACGGGTCAGGTAGATCTCTGCGTCGCGACGCACACCGCCAACCGTGGCCGGCACGCCACCGAGGACGCGATCGGCTTGTTCCTCAATACCGTGATACTCCGCACGGACCTCCGCGGCGACCCGACGTGTCAGGAGATGCTGCATCGCGTCCGGGCGACCGCGGTCGGCGCCTCCGCAAACCAGGACTTGCCTTTCGAAGCGCTGGTTCAGAGCTTCGAGCGGGAGCGCGGTATCACGCCCGCGTCGCTCTGTCAGGTCATGATGATCATGCAAGATGCCATCGAGCGACCCCGGCAGCGCGCGGCCCGCACCGTGAGCCTGCTGGAGATCGATCTGGACGTTCCGACACCGCCGCTGATGGTCAATGCATTCGACATCGTCCTGCTGCTGCGCGAGAGACCAGAAGGGCTGATCGTGTCTGCGATCTACAAGGAAAGCCTCTTCGTCGACACGACCATTCAGCGCCTGCTGGTGGACTTCCAGCATGTGCTCGAGTGTCTGGTCGCCGAGCCCGAGCGACGCCTCTCGAGCTTTCGCTCGCTCGCGCGCGACCGAAGCCAGGAACCGCAATAGTCGGCCGACGGCAGGTCGGAGCTTGATCTGTTCGCAACTCTCCTCTATGCTGATGCGGCTCTCGTGCGCCTTGGGCCGGCGACCTTCAACGGAGGAACGCACCATGGGCTCCCAACTGACTCGCATCTTCTCGGTGCAAGAGCTGAAAGAGCTCGACCTGAAGGACATCGAAATCCTGAAGGCCACCATCGCAAACGTGCTGCGCTCCGATGAAGACGTTCGCCGTATCCTGGAGCGCCGACTGCGCGAGGTGTACGCCAGCCTCATCAGAGGCCGCCAATAGCGGGGGAGCTCGCCCTTCCGATGCAGCGGTCCACAGACGACCCTCTCCGTTCTCTGAGCTGACCTCCGCAACGCCAGACGCCGGGCAGCCGAGCGGTCCGCTGGAGATCGATCGGCTCCGGACGCCTGCGGCGACGACCAGCCGGGGCTGAAGGAGGCCCCCTTCACGGTCGCTGATCATCGGGGCTCGACCATGTTCGCCCTCTCCGCTCGAGCGGGACGGCTCCCAGCGCGTGCCGGCTCTGCTCGCGTCTCCAGAAAGCGCAGCGCGACCGCGACGTGCATCGCGATGCCGTTGGCGAGCGCCGATTCGTTGACGACCATCCGCGGCGAGTGATTCGGGAACGCCGGGTCCGTGTCGGGGCGCGTGCTCAGGTTCGCGATGGCGCCCGGCACGCGCTGGAGCACATAGGAGAAGTCCTCGCTCGCCATGATCGGATGGCTCGCGGCGTGGACCGCCTCGGGCCCGAGCAGCTCGCGCGCGGTGTCGAGCACGAAGCCGGCGAAGTCGGGGTTGTTGACGGTCACCGGATAGCCGCGGATCAGCTGCACGTCGACCTCGGCGCCGTGGGCGGCGGCGATTCCCTCGGCCACCCGCCGGACGCCGTCGAGCACGCGCTCGCGCGTGTCCTCCGAGACCGTCCGGATCGTGCCGAGCAGGTTCGCGGTATCGGGAATCACGTTGCGCGTCGTGCCGGCCTCGATCTTGGCGACGGTCACGACCGCCGGATCGAAGACGTGGACCCGCCGGGTCACCAGCGTCTGGAATGCCTGCACGATCTCGCACGCGATCGGGATCGGATCGAGGCAGTCGTGTGGCGCCGAGGCGTGGCCGCCCTTGCCGCGCACCTGGATCTGTAGAGTATCGCCCGAGGCCATCGCCGCGCCCGGCCGCACCGAGATGGAGCCGGCCGTCATCCGGTGGGTCACGTGCAGCGCGAAGGCGCTGCTCGGGGCCGCCGCGCCGTCGAGCAACCCCTCCTCGATCATGACGCGCGCGCCGTGATAACCCTCTTCGCCGGGCTGCAGCATGAACAGTACCGAGCCGGCCAGCGAGTCGCGCCCGCGGGCGAGCAGGCGCGCCGCGCCGACCAGCATCGCCGTGTGGGCGTCGTGGCCGCACGCATGCATCCGGCCTTCGACCTCCGACGCGAACGGCAGGCCCGTCTCCTCGGGCATCGGCAGCGCGTCCATGTCGGCCCGCAGCAAGATCGTGGGGCCGGGGCGGGCGCCGGTGAGCCTGGCGACGATCGATGTCGTGCGCTGGCCCGTCCGGACGTCGAGGCCCAGGCCCTCGAGCGCCTCGAGGACCGTGGCCTGGGTCCGCGGCACGCTCAGGCCCACCTCGGGGTGGCGGTGGATACGGCGGCGGAGCTGGATGGTGTCGTCCAGGATGCTCTTGGCGTCGGCGAGGATCGCGGCGGTATTCATGGAGCGGATTATAAACGCCTCGACGGTGTATGCTTCGGCGTCGTGGTGCCTCGATCACGCCAACAAGCAACGCTTTCGATAGGGAGATCGGAGGAATCGTGAGGATTCTTTTCGCCCTGGTCGCGACCGTCCTCGTGCTGATGCCTCGGCCCGCCGCGGCCGCGCCGGAAGGGCGCTCGGAAGCGCCCGCAGGTCAGCTCACAATCGCCGCTCACGTCTCCCTGGCGCCGACGTGGTTCGATCCCGCCGAGACGCCGGGCGTCATCACCCCGTTCCTGACGCTCTACGCGCTCCACGACGCGCTCGTGAAGCCGATGCCCGGCGCCGCCTTCGCGCCGAGCCTGGCCGAGTCGTGGACGGCCTCGAAGGACGGGCTCACGTACGAGTTCCTCCTCAGAAAGAACGTCAAGTTCCACAACGGCGACCCGGTCACCGCCGAGGACGTGAAGTTCTCGTTCGAGCGCTACAAGGGCGCGGGCGCCTCGACCCTGAAGGCGCGGGTGGCGTCGGTCGAGATCGTCGATCCGCTGCACGTCCGGTTCCGGTTCAAGCAGCCGTGGCCCGACTTCATGACGTTCTATGCCACGCCGGCCACCGGCGCGGCCTGGATCGTTCCGAAGAAATACGTCGAGAAGGTCGGAGACGACGGCTTCAAGAAGGCGCCGATCGGCGCCGGGCCCTATCGCTTCGTGTCGTTCAATCCCGGCGTCGAGCTGGTGGTCGAGGCGTACGAGGGCTACTGGCGCAAGACGCCCGCGGTCAAGCGCCTCGTCTTCAAGTCGGTGCCGGACGAATCGACGCGCCTGGCCATGCTCAAGCGCGGCGAGGCCGACGTCGCGTACTCGATCCGCGGCGCGAACGCCGAGGAAGTGAAGCGGACGGCCGGGCTCACGCTCAAGCCGACGTCGCCGACCTTCACGGAATGGATCGTGTTCACCCAGCAGTTCGACCCGAAGTCGCCGTGGGCGGATCAGCGTGTGCGGCTCGCGGCGAACCTCGCGATCGACCGAAAGGCGATCAACGAGGCCGAGTACCTCGGGTACGGCAAGCTGGCGTACTCGATCATCCCTCGCGACTTCGAGTTCCACTGGGCGCCGCCGGCGTACCCGTTCGACCCGGCGAAGGCCAAGCAGCTGCTCGCGGAGGCCGGATATCCCAAGGGCTTCGACGCGGTCGAGATGGCCACCGACGCCGTGTACGCACCGGAGGCCGAGGCCGTGATCAACGGCTTTCAGGCCATCGGGATCCGGACGCGCTTGAAGCCGATGGAGCGCGCCGGCTTCTACGCGGCAGACCAGGACAAGTCCTTCAAGCACCTCGTGCGCGTCGGCAGCGCGGCCGCCGGCAACGCGTCGACCCGCATCGAGGCGTTCGTGATCTCCACGGGCATCCGCTCGTACGGCGGCTACCCGGAGATCGACGGGCTCTTCCGCGATCAGGGGGCCGAGATGGACAGGAAGCGCCGCGAGGGGATGCTGCACAGGATCCAGCAGCTCATGCACGACAAGGCGATGTTCGCGCCGATCGTCGAGCCCGCGCTCCTGATCGGCGTCGGCTCGCGGCTGGCGGAGCAGCCGACGATCACCGGGCACCCGTACCTGTCGCCGTACGAGGATCTGAAGCTCAAGGCGCGCTGAGAACGCCTCGAATCGAGGAGGTTACACCCATGGCACAGACGATGAACGCGTGGTTCGCGGTTCCCGGCCCCGAGGGCGCGGTGTTCGAGCTGCGCGAGGCGCAGGTCGCCGCGCCGGGCCCGGGCCAGGTGGCGGTCGCGGTGAAGGCCGCCGGCACCAATCGGGGCGAGCTGATTCGCGGCGCGGCGCTGAGGGCCGGCAGCGCGCCGGCCAGCCCCGCGCGCGCCGGCACGGAATTCTCGGGAGAGATCGCCGCCGTCGGTGAAGGGGTCAGCGCCTGGCAGCCCGGCGATCGCGTCATGGGCCGCGCGGTCGGCAGCTACGCGAAGTCCGTCGTCGCCCACCAGCGCGCGCTCATGAAGATCCCCGCCGGCATGTCGTGGGCCGAGGCGGC
>Ga0126372_10000988_pt1 | contig 11029 bp, 12 predicted proteins | sample PanSoiMetaPlot_6_FD_92762 | JGI IMG/M metagenome (GOLD analysis project Ga0126372, IMG submission 92762) | Tropical forest soil microbial communities from Panama - MetaG Plot_6 | ecosystem: Environmental > Terrestrial > Soil > Tropical forest > Bulk soil | place: Panama | collected 2016-02-17
CTTGCCGGGCTCGGATGTGATCTCGAAGTCGTCCATCAGGCGCCGAGCGCCCGGCAATCCGATGCCCAGGCCCTTCCTGGTCGAGTAGCCGTCGCGCATGACGAGCGACACGTCAGAAATACCAGGTCCCTGGTCGGCGGCGACGATTTCGACGCCCTTCCGGTAGCCACCGCGACTGATCAGCCTGATGGTGACCTCCCCTTCCTTCGCGTATTCCACAATGTTGCGGACCACTTCGGAGACGGCGGTTGCGATGACCGTCAGATTGCTGTCTGAGAAGCCCACCCGTGATGCCAGAGCGCGCGCCTGCTGGCGGGCGGCGACAATATCGGCGGAGGACGCAATCCGCACACGCACTTCGTTTTCATTTCCAGGGTCGTCGAGCGCCACGGCATTCCTATCAGCCTGGCAGGGCTGTCCCCGAGCCAACGGTTGAGCTTCCAACGGTAGTGCTGTACCGCGACCCCGGTCAACGCAAGAGCTTGTAAACGCCGAAGGCGAAGCGGTCCGCATGGTTGGAACGTCTGAGTCAGAACACAACGACCAGCACTTGACAGGGCCATGGATCTCAAGCGATACGCGACGGGTGAGCATCGACGGTCGTTCGCGACTGGACACGGACGCTGAAGGAGGCATGAACCGACGCTAGCGGCCCGATGCGAGCGTGGATGGCCCCTTTGTCGCCTTCAGCTCGGCGATCACCGTGTACTCGACATCAATCGCAGCCTGCGTTTCGAAGCACTCTCCCGCACAGCCGAACTGGAGGTGCGCGCGCTCGAAGAGGAGCGCCAAACTACGGTCGTCCCGCACTTCTGGCGCATTCGCCACCTCGACCGCATGCTGCAACTCGTGCGCGATGATGGCGATGCCACGGGTCTCCGCGCCTGTCACATCAGCCATCACGCGGATGTAACGTATCCCGCCAGCCACCGTCATGTGGTGATTGAGGTACCCATGCAGTAGTGGGCGACTGAGCTTGGGATCGAAATAGACGATCACATCCGAAGTGTCCAGCACGTCCATCAGATGTCGAAATGTTGTCGAACGGGCGACGCCCTTCTCGATCAGCACACGGATCCGACCGTCAGTCGATCGGACGTGCCGATGCTGAGGCGGCTTGTCCGCCACGTTGACCACTGACGCCAGCACGAGAGCCGCAACCATCGCCTGCCTCGCCTGTACACGCGCGGAATGCGCGGGGCGAAGCTCTCATGGACGCCGTTTACCTTTTGCTCAAGATGTCCGGTGTGCTGCCAGCGGGTGGGACGTGGTGATCCGATCAGACGGCGAGGCGTGTTCTCGCGACGCCGCACGAGCGAGTGGCGAACGGATTGAAGCAGGACGAACGTCGGAGCAGGCTCCGTGTAGACGTGAGGTAACGTCTGCGGCGAGTATCGAATAGATAGCCGGTGGTGGAGGATCGTCGTGAAAATGTTGCGCCTGCGAGGGTGCAGACATGTTAGGCTCCGCGCTTCCTCTCTCTGTTCCTGAGTCGCTTTTCTCAGGAGGGAACATGCGCGACCAACATCTTTCTTCTGATCTTGTGGCGATTGATGACGCTCGTTTTTCTGTGGTTGCGGCGCCTCGTGCGTACGCGCCCGCATCGCAAGGCTCTTCGCTCGCCAACGAGATGCGGCTGGATACGGTGCGGCCCAACGTGCTCGTGATCGGACCGGTCGCACTAGTTGAGGCCATGTTGGCGACCATCACCGCCATGTTACTCACGCCCGTCTGTTACTGGACCCCAGAGGTGCCGCTGTCAACCCTGGGCGCCGAACGCACCGTGGTGATCCGCGAAGTGGCGACGTGGTGCCTGGATCGTCAGGAGGCGTTGTTAACGTGGCTGAGCGAGCCGAGCCGTCGTCCGCAAATCATCGCCACAAGTAGCATCAAGATCTTTCCGCTTGTGACACAAGGGCTGTTTCTCGAAGCTCTGTATTACCGCTTGAACACGATCCTGCTCGACGACGGAAGGTCTGAGCAAGCGGCGTGAGGTCGAGCGTCTCCAAGCGGGGCACCTCGCGTATCGCGATGTAGTCCAGCGGGTTCCATCAATCGTTATGCCCTCCTCACAGAGGTCGCAGTCGTCAACTGAGCGGCTCTGGACGGTCCGCCAAGGCGATCGATCGCTCAGTGTGGAACTGAGCCGAGACCATCGGGGCTGGCAAGTCCACTTCTTGAACAACGAGTACTGGTTCGCGTCGGAATCCGTCGCGTCACGCGAAGTGGCCATCAGCGTCGCGAGTGTCCTTCTGAACGACCTCATTGCGGAAGGGTGGGTCAAGTCGCAGGGCTAAACCGCTAGCGCACGCGAGCTTCCCGACGACTTGTTGCCCACTCGTGATGCGGCGTTGACGGGGACACGGTACTTTTGCGAGATGCGGCGCTCGAAGCACACGCCATGGCTCGTCATGTGGGGAGCCGCGGCTCTTCTGACAATTCTCGGTGTCCTTACGCGGCACGATGACAATTGGACCTTGCTGTTGTTCGCGATCTTCGTCGATGCGGTCGTCGCCGTCTGGTGGCTTGAGCAGGTCGGTGCACCCTGACCTACGCCGACAGCGCATCTAGTGGGAGAAGCGCCATCCCTCTGCACCCACGGAAGGTCTAGCGCGTCGGGCCAACGAACATGCGGACGTCGGCCCAGTAGCTATCGACGTCCGGGACCATCACCCGCACTTTGGCAGACGGGAACGACAGTACTGTTGCCCAAGTGGCGACGTCGGCGAAGGCGGACCGATCGACCAAAAAGAGCCGGTGATCGTCCCAGGACAGCTCCGCAAAGTCGTCCGCAGCTCGGACCACGCCGAAGCCGAGTGCAGTATAGGGACCGGTCGGCTTTGCCTAGCGGCCGCATTGACAGGTGAAGTATTCGGAGACTGGCAAAGCCTGAAATAGAACTGTCACAAGGTACAGAGGCTTTTCGACGAACCTGAAGAAAGGCTCTCGTCAACGACCGGACGCTCACGTCGTAGACCGTAAGAGCGTTGATGCCGAAGACACTCACCTGCGGTCCAGCCGCCAGCGTCCTTCGCGCCGGTCCGCCTGCATGAGCATGAGGACCGCCCCGACGATGTGTCCGAAGTGCCAGCGGCTCGTCAGGGCGTACTATCTGCATTCCTCAACGGGCGAGACTCGCACTCGTTTCCAAAAGTGCCCAGTGTGCAGCCACGAGTGGAAGAGCGGTCCTCCCGAGCCTCTGGAGTCGAAGGCACAAACCGGGCAGCCAGCGCGGCGGCGCAGCCGTCGAAAGGGCTAAGGCTAGGTTTGACTTTCGCCTACGTTGCAGTCGTGGTCGCCGCCTCGGCTGCGACGTCGGCCCTAGTTAACGAATCTAGCTAGAACGTCATGCAGAATTTACGAGGCGCTGGCTGATGGTCACCGCAACCTCGCGTCGTTCGCCAGGTCGAGCACTCGGGCTGCGGTCTCGGATACGCCGCGTTCTCAAGGAAGTCCAGCGTGTCCGGCAATCTGGGGATGTCGACGCGGTCCATGACCTCCGAGTGGCCATCCGACGGTGTCGTTCCGTTGCCGCCGTCATGGCAGAAGTGGACGGCCATCGAACATGGAGGGCGATGAAGAGACTCCCGCGCCAACTATTCCGCGCATTAGGCGATTTGCGCGACCTCCATGTACTTGAAGCGTGGGTGAAGCGGTTGGCGTCCGCAGACGATCCATTGCGAGCCAAGCTGCCCAGGCTGCTGGAGGAACGTCAGCTCGGACCCCACCAGCAGGTGCGCCGTGCGCTCCGAGCGTTCGATCAGCGGCAGTGGGAACGTCTCGCTCGTACAGCGCCCACGCGCGCCCGCCTCGTAACACCGAACGGCTTGACCGCGCAATGTCTGGTGCTCGAGCGTTACGACGAATTCCGACGCTTGCATGCGCGCGCCGTGCGCACGGACGCGTCCACCCCGTGGCATGCGCTCCGTGTCGCACTGAAGCGCTTCCGCTATGCCGTGGAGACGCTGCTGCCCGAGCGATCGGTCGCGTGGGACGAACGCCTCGGACAGATCCAGGGCCTGCTCGGCGAAATCCATGATCTGGACGTCCTCCGATCCCAGATCACACAGGAGTCAGACGGGATCGGCGCGGCATCTGCCGGATCGCTCCGTCACGCCATCGCCACCAGACGTCGCGCCGCCCTTACACGGTACCGCCAAGCGATGCGTGGTGAGAGCGGCCTTCTCCGCGAATGGCGAGCGGGCCTGCCTCACGGGAAAGCGGTCGCTGCCGCGACGGCTGCGCGCCTACGCGCGACCGCGCGCGCGATGGATCGAGATCCCCGTCGAACCGCGGCTGTTACCCATCTCGCGCTGCTCCTGTTCGACGGTCTCGCGATGTCCAGGGTGATACCACCCGTCCGCGACGACGATGGCCTGCGGACGGTTCTTGGCGCCGCCGCGCAGCTCCATGCAATTCGTGTCGGTGGCCGCCGGACGGCCCGGCACAAGGCGGCCCGTGACTTCTTACGAAAGGTGCCGGTGCCGCTTCGGTGGAAGGCGCAGGAGTGGGATCTCCTCACCATGGTGGTTCGCTATCACCGCGGTGCGGAGCCTTCCGCCCGGCACAGACAGTTCTCGCAGCTCTCGGCCGAGCAGCAGGATCGCGTGCGTCGCCTGGCGGGTGTCCTTCGTCTCGCACGGGGCCTGCATCAGTGCGGTGTCACGAGCGCAAGGGGCGTTCGCGTCGGCGGGACTGGCCGGTACGTGCGGTTACGCGTGTCGGGGATGAAGAACACGCAGGACAATGCGGCCCTCGCTGCCGCGGCGCATCTGCTGGAGCAGGTTCTTCGGCGGCCGCTCTTGATCGAGCCTACCAAAGCCACATCATCCGCCCGTCCGTTGCGCCTGGCGCATCGCACGCTGGGGGCCACAACGACCGTCGCCAGCGGCGTTGGTCGTGTCGCCCCACACCGGCAACCCGTCGCAAGAGAACAATCCGGGCACTTACGGGCCTAGGCACTGGCATTCCCCTAAGCGCCTCATCCCGAGAAAGGAGCCGCATGCGCGCGAATACAGCCGGGCGTCTCGTGATCCTAAGCGGCCCGTCCTGTGTGGGAAAGAGTCCTCTGAGAACCGCGTTGGCGAGGTTTTACCCGCAGGTCTGGGGTCGACTTCAGAAGCTCGTGTTGTTCAACAGCCGGGCGCCGCGGCCGGGGGAACAGGACGGGCTCGACTACTACTTCCGACAACGCAGTCAAGTCGAGGCGTTGCGATCGACGGGCCATCATGCGGTGCTGGAGGTGCGCGGCGACCTCCAAGCCGTCGACATTGAGGCGCTCACGACGCTGCTCGAGCGAAGCGATGCGTTCTTCGAGGGCAATCCGTTTGTCGGGCGGATGCTCCAGACGCACCCGCTCTTGGCAAACATCGAGCACCTGAGCATCTTTCTGTCTCCGCTCGGGAAGGACGAGATTGCCTACCTCAAGGCGCCGGAGCGACACATCGACCTGCCTGACTTCGTGACCGACGTCATGCGCCGAAAGTTGTTGCGTCGCGGTCGGCGGCAAAAAGGCGAGCTGTCCCTTGCGGATGTGGAGAATGTCGAAACGCGCGCGCGCAGCGCGTACCGCGAACTGCAGGAGGCCTGGCACTTTCAGCATGTGATTCCGAATCACGACGGCGAGGACAGTGAGCATTGGGACGCCTTCTACTACCCGATCGGTGATGCTCGGCGAGCGCTGCTTGCTGTCGCGGCGCTCCTCGAGGGCGGGTTTCCGCCCTCTGTTGAGCGTTGGGAAGAGGACGTCCTGTCAGCAGAACACTTGGGATGACGATGTTGCGTCCACATACGCTCGTGCTAAGGCCACGCGTGCTCGATTGGCCGGGATTTCGAAAATGGCCGACGAACCTCAGGCCACACCTCAAGGCGCGGCGCGGTCCAACATTTGACGACAGGCAGTTGGCGGTGGCGATCTCGCGCAGCTGTCGCGTCGTGCTCCGCACGTCCACAAGAAGATTGGCTAGCTAGTGGGCGTTTCGACGGCGTAACTCGATAAGCAGCGCCTGGTAGAACTCGCCGGCCACGAGAACTCGCGTGCGCGATGATGGGTCTTGATCGTTGAGCAATCGAGCTACGGCGTCAGCCTCACCGTCAGCGAGTGATGTGGCGGCCCGTCCCGCCGTCCGGACGATGTCATGGACGGCGGCCGCGAATCGGTCCTCTGGGCAGACTTCCAGCAGCGTCGCCAGCTCCTGCCACTCACGATCCGTCAATCGTTCGAGCATTGGCCGTCTCTTTACCCGTCTACCATCAAACCGTCCATGTGACGGTTGCACTCCGTCGTCCAGTATCGGTCAAGCGGTGCGAAAGTTGCGACAAGCGCGAAATCCTCGGAAGCTCAAGAGCCGAAAGGAGCAAACGCCGCAAGATAAGATTCCGCCGATGAGGCTCAGGCGTGTACGATGCGCCTCGTGGCTGTTCTGTCACTGGCACCTTCCTCGCACAGGCAAGTATCGTCGGGGGCCATGGACGAATGGAATACTCGTGAGCCATGGCCATATCCTGTGAGCGGGTAATGTCGGGCGCTTGCGTAAGCTCCAGCAAGGGAGGTGCGAGGGTGGCCAAGACGATGTGGAGCGTGCGTTATCACGATGTGGAGATCGAATACGCGGGAAATACGTACCGCGGGACCTACCACATCGAGAGCGGCGTGATCACCGTCACCAGCGGCGTCGCGAGTCGGTCGGCGCACATTGGATCGTTCCAAAGTCGTGAGCTCGCCACGCTCCTGCTGGGTGAACTCGTGACACGGGAATTGTCAAACCCCAAAGAAGTGACGCCGGAACTCGGTGATCGCGAGGCGTAGGGCCTTTGCGCCGTCTTCCTGTTCGAAACGGTAGGGTCGCGACCGAGTTACGTGCCGCGGCACATCTAACGTGGTGCCAGGTGTCGGATATCCTCAAGCAGGCCATGCAGGTCAGATACAACCCACCGTTCCATTAGCTTGCCATTCTCTATCCGGTAGACAGCGATCCCTACGCCTGCGGACCGGTTGGGCCGCCTTGTGGCCAATCATGAGATGTGAATTGAGGTGACACGACCTCGTCCGCCAGGGCCATATTCCAATCGACGTAGACCTCCTTATAGAATCGACGGACCAGTTCTTTGTTCGCGGCTGCGTTTTCGTTCTCGCCAATCATTTGCAGTTCCTTTCATTTCGATTCTTGAGACGCCGAAGCGCCACAGAGCAGTGGGGGTACTTCAGTGGCTTGGCCGCCTTCGCGCGCGGTGGCCTGGGTGTCAACGTCGCCTAGCGCGTTGGGGATTGGAGTTGCGTTCGCCGCGGTCTCGATCTCGAAGCGGATGCGTCCTGCTATGTGATGCGAGTCGGCCGATTCGTTGTGAACCTTCAGGTATTCGTCGGTCAGCTCTTTGACCGCGGGACTGATATCACGATGTCAGTATCCTGCGACTCCAATATCCGACCGACTGAACCATAGTCGGAGTTGCTGCCGAGATCTGAGTCTGCTCGCTCAGGCACGCGATCGGTGAACACGATCATGGATGGGCTGACGCCGGAGCGCGTCAAGGAACTCGGTCGAACGTTCGTAACAGACACGGCACAAGAGTTGCGGAGACAATTCGCAATCCGACGTAGAGAGTCAATTTTCGGGAGCACTGGCATGACTGCGACGGACCTCATTCAGAAGATCGGCGAGACGCTCGGCTCCGCAGCGACCGTGAAGTCGGTATTCGGGGAGCCCATTCACGTCGACGGCAAGACCGTCATACCCGTGGCGAAGGTGGGGTATGGATTTGGTGGCGGGTTCGGGTCCGGCAAAGACAGCGCTCACCCGGACCGGCAAGGCGAAGGCGGCGGTGGTGGCGGCGGCGTACGCGCATTCCCGGCTGGCGCGCTGGAAATCACGGGTAGCGCCACCCGATTCGTGCCCTTCACGGACTTGCGGCAGCTTGCGGGCCTTGTTCTAGCGGCATTCGCAGCGGGCGCTGTGTTCGGGAGCGTAGTCCTGAAACGGGGACGGAGGTAGTCGAAACGCAGCCGGGCTGCGATGCAGGTACAAGGAATATGGCTGCGACGGTGCGTTGTTCGCCGTTCCAGTCGGCCCATACACGACCGGCTGTGCCTTCAGCCGTTGTGATTTTGAGCATCTATCCACGAGCGGGGACGAGGCGCGGTACGTAGCGAATGGGTCAAGCAGGGCGAAACGAAGGCGGGATCAGTCGAAGTCGAGTGAGCCGGTGGCTGCGAAAAACCTGATGACTTTAGCCCAGATGCGCACGAGCGACTTGATGAGCTGGACGACAGCCTTGCAACAGACTTAACGAAAACTGCCCTCGGCGGCTGCGGTGGTGGGCGGCACGGCGCAGCGCGGACCGACGTTACGGAACATGGAAGTCCCACCGCACTCGTACCTTACGAGCGACCACTTAAAGACAAACCGTGTGGGCACAGTCGTTGCCAGGTGGCGCACCACAGGGAGCAACGTCGACCGAGGAATTGTCATGCATCACCGCAAGGAACACCGATGAACAGAACAATGAGCACGGCGCCAAAAACGCCAGGCGATGCGCCTGACATATCCCACGCACCCGCCATGTTCGCTCGCGGAGGCTTGGCGGCGTTCTATTGGTTCAAACGTGGTGATGCCTTCGTGCAGTACGACGTACGGGAGGTGTCGGCGACGCGGTACGAACTGACGTTCATCGGACCTGATGGCGTCGAGCGCGTGGAACGCTACGACACGCCGGACGCGCTCCACCTGCGGCAGCGAGCCTTGGACAGCGAGTTAACAGCCGGGGGCTGGGCGGGTCCGCATGGGTGGAATGTCTGAAAGCCGAGGCGTCGGCTCGCGTTTTGTCCGTGCACAAAAACGGCGTACTCCGTTACGGATTTGCGAAGCTCAGTGATAGCCGGTGTCAGCTAGAGTCAACGCGCGTGTGTTCAGATCACGGCCGACTAGTCTGAGGCGGCCGCCTGAAACGAGAACATGCACAGGGAGAGAGTCATGACATTGATCGATCGCGTGAAGCATTTCGTGCGGAACGACGAGGCGCAGGATTTGATCGAGTACGCGCTGCTCGTCGGACTGATCTCGCTGGTGGCCGTTGCGGCGTTGACGGCGACCGGCACGAGCGTGAATGCCATCTTCCAGACAATTCAGGCGAAGATGGCGGCGGCCGTCTAACGTTGTCGCGGAGTTCAGTGCCCGATGTGACGGCCAGGACCTCATCGGTGTGGGCTCCTGGCCGCACTCAATCGCCGTGATCGCCGTTCGCGGCGATGACAGCGGGGCGACAGAAACATCTCCTTCGAAAAACCCGGCGTGTGGGCATGAGTGGTTGTGGCGACCCGCTCAGGCACAAGTTCGTCTCCTGACCCAGACTTTCGCCCCCGCCAGCCTCCGATGAGCCGCATTATCGGACTCAGAAATCCCGCCCGATTTTCGCCCCCCAGCGCGACAATGTAGTTACACCGGGATCGATTCTCTCGATGCCTTTTATCGCGAGGTGCGCCCGGATGAACCCGCGCGACGCTGCCGACGTTGATCGTGCGGCCATCGCAAGCACCACGGCGGAATTGCTCACGGCCGTGAATGCGTCAGATGCCGTCCGCTGTGGGGCGGTTTGGGCGGCCGACGGTGTGTTGATGCCCCAGCACCATCCCCCTGTGCAGGGCCGCCAGGCCATCATCGAGTACTTCCGCCGCCTGTTCTCCCGCAGCAAAGTCGGCTTTCGATTCACCACGTCGCGTATCCACTTGCTCGGCGACACTGCATTGGAGGACGTGACGTACACAGCCGTCATCTGGCCTCGGGGCGACGTCTCGCCGGTCAAGGACGCCGGCAAGGGCCTTCATGTGTACCGGCGAGAGCCTGACAGGTCGTGGAAGCTGACGCACGGCATCTGGAACGGCGATCAACCCGCTCGCGAGGGAAGCTGACCGCGTTTCACCATGGACCGCTACCGTGTCGCTGAGGGCTGTGCAAACGATTGGCGGATGGTCGACGCTCCGCATGGTTGAGCGGTATGCCCACGTCGACGATGCCGCACTCGCGTGCGGTGCGATTGAGACACGCGCATACGGAAGCGGCCACAAAAACGGTCACAGCCGAATCCAATGCCGCCGCTGGTGGCAACGACGATGATTCTGCTAACTGATAGGTTGCTTGTGAGGTTGTGAACGTGGCGTCCCCAAAAGGACGCGCACGTCTCTTGACGCGAGAATATGTGGTCGAGATGGCGGCGGCATGAGCCAAGCATCGCACTCACGACGCGGTGTCCCCAACGGGATTCGCGCAAGAGTGGAGCCTCCGATTCTCAGGGCTTGCGGCCTGAGTTCGTTCTCCGCCTGAAATCACGGGTTACAGCCTAGCGTTGAAACGCGATTCGTTTCAGTCGGTCCACCGTAATGGCGAAGGCACCCAGGTCGTTCTCGCCGCCAAAGCCGTATATCGAGCTGCCTGCGCCGAGCGACGCGTCGATCATCTGGTTGTCGACAAGCGTGATCAACACCTGCGCGTGTTCTGAGTAATGTTTGACCACGTCGATCGACGCGATCTTGTCGAACGCGACTGCTTGCCCACTGAGCAGATGAAGTTGATTGTCGTACTGCGCCATCTGACGAAAGCCGTCGGCAAAGAGCGTCGTCATCGTGCCGTCACTTGCCGTAATCACGACGGTCGCATGGTGCGGGCTTTGGTTCGTGCGGTCCGACGGAAGATTGGTCGGCTTTGCTTGTGCAGCGGAAGCTTCTGTGCTTGTTCCTCGGGGAGACGTCATGAACGCTGTCGGCTCCCTCGCGCGATCTTGCTTCGAGCCTAACACGCCGTACTGGTACAAGCCGAGGACCAGGCCGGTGATTGCCGTGACCAGTGCGCCAACTCCAGCTAAGACGCCTGGAAGACTTGTCCAAAATCCGGAGCCCTTTTTCTCCTCATCCGTGGATTGAGTCACAGCCACTCCTTCAAGCGACAGCAGCAGAAGGACCACATCGTTGCGCGAGTATAACTCTCGACACGTTTAATCGGCCCGATTCAAGGCGCTCGGAGCAGCAGCTCAGATAAAG
>Ga0126372_10000989_pt1 | contig 11026 bp, 10 predicted proteins | sample PanSoiMetaPlot_6_FD_92762 | JGI IMG/M metagenome (GOLD analysis project Ga0126372, IMG submission 92762) | Tropical forest soil microbial communities from Panama - MetaG Plot_6 | ecosystem: Environmental > Terrestrial > Soil > Tropical forest > Bulk soil | place: Panama | collected 2016-02-17
AGTGGAAGGTGCGGTCGAGGCAAGATAGTTGCCGTGGTCAGCGGCGGAAATATTGATCTGAGTAAGTTTTTGGAACTTGTTTCACGCCCTTGACGATCCTATCAGCCGTCCGAAGCCTGTTAGCTCAAGGCAGCGCTCAAAAGGCAATTTGCACCTGCGTTCCGGGTTCTGAACACGGGACTCGCTATTTGGACTGCCGAACTCAACTCATTTGTCCGATCTTCAACCCAAAGATGAGGCGACCAGCTTTACATATTTCAGCTTGGCTTTGATCGTGCATACCGAGAACGAAGCAATCGAAGGATGCCGTTCCCTCGGTTTCGTTGAACTGTACGGATAGCCTAATTACGAAGGCGGGTTGACATGAGATGTGGAGAATGGATTCGCATCAATGCCAACCTGAAAATCGCTTCTGGCGGCCGGAGCCAGTTTCTGCCCGCGGGCGTGGAAAGTTTCGGCTGGCGCCTCTCCCTGCTATACCTCTCCGCCCTCGCCAGCAGATTCACCGCCGACGTGGAATTTACCTACACGGCTTGCCGCCATCTGTGTTGGAATTGGAAACTTCCGCAAGATCGCTGCTCCGGGTACCAGCGCCGGCCGAATTCACTTTGCATAACAGAGGCCCCGCTTAATGGGGAAGATCACGGATTGATGCAAAGCTGCCGCAGTGCGGGGCGTAGAATCACAGGCCAAGTAGCAATCCACGCCATGGGTATCGCCACCCCAATCCGGACAAGGGGCCACTTGCTCCGCATACTTGGCGTTAGTTTCGGTGTTGCGGTAAGCGTTGGTGCCACCGTGGGTTCCGGCATTTTGCGAACACCCGGCGAAGTCGTTGCCCATTGGGGTAAGTTGTGGCCGATTTTTGCAATGTGGATTTTGGGCGGACTGTACACGCTACTGGGCTGCAGTTCCCTGCTCGAACTGGGCACGATGTTCCCGCAGGCGGGCGGCTGGTACGTTTATTCACGGCGCACTTTTGGTGATTACGGCGGTTTCCTTGTGGGGTGCTGCGATTGGATGGTCGAAACGGTCGCAACGGCGTACTTAGCCGTCGCCCTTGCCGAGTTTGCTGCTGGACTCCAACCAGTTTTAGCCCAGTGGGTGAAAGTCGTAGCGCTGACGAGTCTTGCTGTCCTGGGCCTTTTGAACTGGCTGGGGCTGCGCTCCGGTAGTCGGACTCAGGAGCTAACAAGTCTGGTGAAGGCGCTGGCGCTTCTCGCTCTCGTGGTGGCATGCTTTAGGTTTCCCGCAGCGATGCAATCAACTCCCAGTCCGGCCCTCTCAACCTCTGTCGAAGGGAAAGAGAGCATACTCCTCGCTTTCGTTCTTTCCATGCAGGCAGTCATAATTACTTACGATGGCTGGTATGCACCGATCTACTTCACAGAGGAGGACAAGAATCCAGGCAGGAACTTGCCGCGCTCGATGATAGTCGGTGTGGTATCTTCCGCGGCAATTTTTTTACTGGTGAACACCGCCTTACTGCACATCCTCCCCATTGGACAACTCGCAGGTTCTCAAGTGCCTGCCGCGGATGCCGCGATGGTTGCTTTCGGCGGTTACGGGAAGCAAATTATTTTAGTCGTCTCAATTATCACGGTACTGAGCACTATTAATGCCACGCTTCTAATGGGCCCAAGAGTCCTTTTTGGGATGGGCCGGGATGGCTTGGTACCTAGTTGGGTAGCGTCCGTCAATCGAGGCGGAACTCCAGGAGCCGCTCTTCTTCTGACCCTTCTTGTAGCAGCCGTACTGATACTTAGCGGTAGTTTTGAAACGTTGATTGCGATTGCATCGTTCTTTATGCTGACCGTGCATATGTCAGGATATAGCGGTTTATTGCTGTTGAGGCGGCGCCTGCCGGAACATCCCAGACCTTACAAAGTGTGGTTTTATCCATGGACGCCGCTGGCAGTTCTTGTTATTTCCGGTGTGTTGTTCGTGCTTTTCGTGATTGGCGATCCGAAGCACAGTTTAGTAACGCTGCTGTTGGTTATCCTCAGTTATCCCTTCTACATTCTTGTAGTGAAAAAAAGAACGTAAAGCGTTTGATCACCCGATCGGCTTCGAAATAGCTGACGATTGAAACGGACTTGTTCAAAGAAACTGGGGACGAGTAAATGTACCGATCGTTATTCCTGCATCCTCTTCCCGCGCTGAAGCAATACGGATGATGCGCACAGAATCTCATCTAGCGTTCAAACAGTTAAACAGGGCCGAACGTCGAAAGTACGATTAAGAGATAAGGCCAATAGGACAGGATTCGTCGCCAGTTCAGCACCCCTGATGCTGTTCTGACCGTGTTTTGGCCAGCGACTTACCTTGGGACTGTATTGTGTACTGACAGCGATATATTCCTGGTAGACTCTGGCCCCAGTGCAAGTTTTCCTTTCAAACCGTCAACCCTAACCAGGTAAGGCAGCGATGAGCAGGAGGGTTGCATCAATTGAGTACAACAGTCCATTCAGTTGGCGTGAGGCCGTCCTGAGCGAAAGAAACTACGACGCCAACTGCTCCTGCGCGGTGTCTAGCCTCAGATCGTGGATAAGCTCGCGCAGGAGATTGAGGACTACATGATACTGTCTCGTCTGACGCGGGCTGAGTGCCTCGAATACATCATTGCTTTCTAGCCGCGCCATGGTGTATTCGGCTTCCATCAGGTCGTTTACAGCGTCTCCCAAGAGAATTGCGCGATGGACAGGTTTCTTCTGCATAACTCTTCACCTTTGCATACAAGCTTCTTCTTCTGAGGCCTTTCTGGCAACCCGAGTCAGATGCAAGGTCTCTCTGCCCCTTATTCTGTGTTGGGCAGAACTATATGACTACGATCAATGGCCAGCAACCAGGTCCGCAATGTGCCGCGTTTCAAAGCAAAAGCCTTACCTTTTTCGATCAGGGAGTGGACGTGAGGCCTCAGGGTTAGCGCCTGTTGAAGGACTATACGCCTGCACACAGGAACTGACAATAATACAGGGAGGGGGCCATACTCAGCATTTCTGACTACCAGAATCGTTAAGATTAGGAGGATCGATGCGCTGCTGTTCAGACCGGGCCGAGGCCAGTCTTGGATTCACGGACTGCAGCATGGAACGATAGGACTAGCTCTGTGTCAACAATATTGCATTAAAAATGGGGTTAGGCAACCTGAACGACGCAGAAGAGGTTACGGTCCGGATCTTGTAAGACAACAAAATCGTCGCCTGGTTTATATCGCCAGGGATAACGAGTCGCCCCGAGATTGATTAGGCGTTCGACGTCGCTCTCCCTCTTGTTTGTATATAGGTCGAGGTGCAATCTACTTCTCTTGCCGGTGCGCTTTTCCGGAACCTGGTCTAAAGACAGGTTGGGCCCTCTTCCCTTAGGATCCCGACGAACCACCCAGCCGCCCTTCGCAGGTCGTCTGGGGACATAGTGAAGTGCCCGCTGCCAGAATTCCAACATTTTGTCGAACTCATAACAGCGGATCACAATAGAACCGATCTTCATTTATCCGACTCCCAAGCGAACAGAATCTATCCGTCTCTAGTTACATTGACACCGTGCAATAACCACGGCAAAGGAGACAAAAGCGGCGGGAATTTCGTAAATGACAAAGTGCCCCACTGTTCCCACTCCATTGTTCCTTGATCTGGACGGATAGGCGCACCGCACTTGCGTTCTTGATCTTCCTATGGAGTATTTGAGACTCGTGCAAAAAACCCACCTCTGCAAAATATTTCCGCTGCACCGGAATTTTCAAATTATAGGGACCGGCAGATGGAACCCAGCTATAAAAATATAAAAAGGCTACTCCTCTTGCCCTGCAAGGTAGTCATGCCGATCATGTCGTGGTCATAGCGGAGGTGCCCGGATCAAAAGGCAGCACTGGTACGGACAGTGCTGTGGTAACTATTGAGCGGCCTGCTCAATTCCAGCAAGGAAAATGCGCATGTGGTTAGTGGGGTGGTCCCAGCCGTTTCGGGATGCCGTTTGAGTCGGAAAGGGTCTAAGGTGGAGGTTGTAGTTACTTCAAAATCCCTAACGTGGCCCCCGAAAATTGATTTCTCCGGCGGTGACGTGCGCGTGTATGTGGTATTTGCCGGGGCCTGTTTGCTCGAAAGAACGCCACAGCCCTCCCTTGGAGACATCGAAGGCAGAAGCCTCAAGACTACCTGCGAAAACCGAGGCATCGCGACGGCCATAGTCGTCAGGATGTGGAATCTCAATGTCGATTTCGCCAGCGCGGGTTTCAACATCTTTGTCCCCTTCCACACTTTCAATCTCAACTTGCCCTGCTGACAGACGCACCCAAAGGTTTGAACGGCGGGGTACTTCAATAGTGGCTTGGAAATTGTTGTGCGGCGTGTGCTGCACCCAAACATCGGCATTGGATTTTTCTACCGTGACTTTTGTCCTCACGGCTTGCAGTCTCTCGCTCGCGCCCCGGTACTCTACGGCGATGACACTCGAGTTGGTACCGCTGATCGTGTAGCCGCCAGAACTGAGGTGCATACGAATGGTCCCACCGGAAGCAAACGCCTGCTCGACCCTTGCTGGAGAACTGTGCTGTGCAGGAGCGGCAACGACAGTCAAAAGCAGCCAGATGGTAGACGCCACGAGATGCTTCATAAACACCTCCCCATTCTCCTATACGAGCAGCAAAAGGCTTATGTTCCGCAATCATGCAACGAGGACCGCAAGAGAGTGCAGTTTGCCGATCCCTCGTGTGCTCCTCTCACGTATGATGAAGGCCCTCGACTCGACTGATTGAGTCTTTTATTCGCGGGAAGGGACTCGCCTGAGTTCGGGCGAAACGCTCACGCGGATTTCCGAGCTCCGCTTGACCGCCCCGCAAATCCGTTGTTAGGTGATGTTACAGAATCGACTTCCGTGAACTGAACAGCTGTTTGGAAGAGATTGCAAACAAAAAGGATGGAGCCGACGATAGGATTTGAACCGATGGCCTGCCGATTACATTTCCCCGTTTTTGGGCCCCCAATTGGGCCACAACTCTGGTCCAGCCTTTGCCGTTATCCGGACTCCTCTTCCGGGGCTTCTTCAGCTTCTCACCTTCTTAGGCGGCTCCGCCACTTTATTTGTGGATCATCATAGGCGTTAGCGTTATCTTGTACCGTCCTCTTCTCCTGTTGCTCAGTGCAGTGATGCGGCGCATGACCGGATATCCATCTCGATGACACGCAAATGTCCCAGGGGTGCGGTCGCTGTCCGATACATAGTCACACCGGACCAGTGAGGAAGCCGGTGCGTCCTCGAGCCGCACCCCAAATCAAAGAACTGGCAGGCAGTCTACAAGCGAACGGCTGAATCCTTCCACGGTCGCCAGCCTCTCTCGCTTGGTTAGGCTCTGGTTGCGATTGTCAGAACCGGATTCCAAACGTCAGCGGTATCATGCGAGTCGGAACCCGTCCCGTTCCGGCGTATTCGTAACGAGCTTCGGTGTAGAATCGACCGTTGCTAATCCGGTGGCCCACGCCAAAATCGAATCCGAAGCCGCCGCCCCCACCGATGCTATTGCGCGTCATTTTTCTCAGTACCTGATCGGCAGGAACAAAGCCGGGGACAAGGCCGAAAAAGGGGTCCACAACGAGTACAGATTCGAGCGTGGGCTGGGTAAATTCCAGCACACGCCGGTAGTATCCAACTGAGCCCACAAAATATGGATTCAGGTGATGAAACGGTGCCAGCTTGATTCGCGGGTCTGCGGTAAGTGACCATACGTGTGAGTCCCCGCCTGGTACTTTGGCTTCGTTCAACACACCTCGACTAACACCTAAGCCGTTCCACGAGAAACGTGGGCCGATGGAGAAGTGCCGTGTGACATTGAACTCCCCGCCGACTTTGACATTCCATCCGTTATCCAAGCTGTTTGAAATTTTGCCAACCAACGGCGTATAGCCTCCGCCAACGTCGACGCTCCACGGCCGCTCGCCTTGGGCAGAAGCAAGTATGCTCATCCCGAGCAGAGTCGTAACAACTACTAGCGAATCGACAAGAAACTTGCCTGATTTGGACGAAAGTAGCTGAGCGAACATTGGGAAACCCTCCTTTCCTCTATCTGCGAAGTTTGATTGGATGAGAGGGACGGTTGGTTGCACCAAGTTATGTACGGGAAGAACTGTAGGAAAATTAGTCACGTTCGATGACTCTAACTATCAGTTATACAAATACGTTACCTACAGGACCAGGATCATCACGCGATGATACTGATATTTCATTCACAAGAAAGTATGGAACTTTATCTAAACCTGATGACCGTTGACCGCAATGTCTAAACGGAATTTCCTGCACACCGTATGATCCGGCAGATCAGTGGCTATCGTGACGGTGCCGAAAACCACAACGCCATTGCTTGTGACATCAACGATCCTGCGTAGCACGTTGATCTCGGCAATACGGACAACTCCAAGCACTATAGACGGTTAGAACTGCTGTCCGTCAGCGCTGCGCAAATGACTCTGGCGTTGGCCTTCCGTTTCTAGATTCGGTTGCAACTTAAGACGCGAAGGCAGGCTGATAAGGGCGTTTTTGTCCGTGTATTAGAAAATTCTTGAATAGAATTACGACTGCCCCACGGCCGTACACCGCTTGCGAATGAGGGACAGACTGCCAATGCAGGTTTGCAATTCCTTCCTACACACCCATGTTGTGGTGGGACCGAAGACGACAGGTTTGTTCTGCGGGTCGATAAGTTGAGACGTGCGGGCGAACGTCTGTTTGTATTGTGCGCCGGCATAGTGAAGAGGGGCTTCGCAGTCCACAACGCTTAAACGCCCAACTTGCGCGTGCCGTCAGGGCTTCAGTGCCGGCCAGACAATTTCAGTTCTTGAAAACGCCAGACAGCTTTCACTTGCCTCTGACCTACGCTGCCAACCCAGTAACTTAAATCGCGAATTACAGGCGCAACCCGATACCGATGCTCTGCGCGGCTGGAATATCATCACGCTTGCTTATGTAGGAGGATACATCATGTTGTATTGGGCTCTTGTGTTCCTAGTGATCGCGATCATCGCCGCGCTGTTCGGCTTTGGTGTAATCGCGAGTGCAGCAGCAGGGATTGCCAAGATCCTATTCTTCATCTTCCTCGTCGTCTTTATTATCAGCCTCATCTTTGGGCTGTCGCGGCGCGGAACGAGTGTGTAGGACAGCATTGCTTAAGGGCTGCGGTACCGGTGCAGCGGGGTCTTGTTTCTCCTGCAAAGCAATGCGAAGGCGGGGATAGTTCTCAAGGCCAGACCAGAGCCTGCTCTGCGTGAGTTATTCAGCAAGACCTCGACAGACTGCGGTGTGTCTGACCACAAAACATGCCAAGAGAAGGACAGTCGACACCGAAGTAGCAGTGGAAGTAAGAAATTGTAATATTCAGCGAGCTCGCTCGGATTCCTGCGGGCACGATTTGTACAACGATGGGAAGCCGAAACCGTCGGATCATCGACGATGGGTAGGTGCATGCTCTGATCGCAGCCGACGGAACCGCTTCCAAGGCGGGCTCTTGACTCGTTGCTTCATCCAAGCAATTGTTCTTTTGTGGCGGCCAGTGTCCCGGTTCTTGCTCAAGAAGCGCGGTCTGAGTCCGATCATTTTGCTGCCTTGCAGTTCTTTGTGGACATTTGGCGCGGCCATCATGCTCGTTAATCAAGGTCGCCGCATCGAATTCTGGAACAGCAGCTTACCGCGTCTGCTTGGGTTCAAGACCAAGCCGCCGGCGGAGTTGCAGCTGGAACCGCTGCCCCTGCCAGGGAAATTGCGTAGTTTGATTGTGCGCTGTCATCGCTCAGTGTTGCCGAAGCAGTAATTATCAGTCGCTCGCGGTTGGAATTGGGTCGAGCATTCCCCCGAAGCCAGCAGCAATCTTGCCCTTAGTTGATATTCACTGCAGCGTCATTCAGAAGGACGAACGCAGTCGTAATGCCTCTGATTATCTTTTACCAAGCAGGGAGAAACGCGCAGTAGCGACTGCCAGCGGGAACGCCGAGCGTGTTCGAAATTGCACAAGGCAGTGAACGGATCCAATCGCGCTAGGGCCATGCGCATAACCATATAAACCACCCCCAGTTGCGAAGGGGAAAGGAAGGCCATACTCGAGGCGGAAACGTTAGGGCTTGTCGGCGGCAGCACGCCCAGCTTGGGCCTCTTCAGCCAGTTGGGGGAAGCTGAGTCTCCGTTTGCCCGGACTCCGGGTCTCCGGTTTCGTATCCTTTTCAATCAGCATCTCGACCGAAAGTCAACAATCGTGCATCCTCCAATGGTTTTGGCGCTTATTGGCGCATTCAGTAATTCGTTTTCCCGCTTATTGTTGGAGTGATCCGCACGTGGACTTCGCGCAGCTTTGCAATGGTCCTTCAAAGTAGCACCCGCTGACGTGTGGTGCACCGCGGAAAGAGGAGGTCAACAAATATGGCAAATAACGCCCCCCTTCCTAAGAACGGGCGCTCCATTGCAAGCAAGAGCGGTAACAGCAAGGATGGTCACATGGCACTGTACAGTCTGCCGACGCTGTACCGCGGTATTTACAGCCGTGTGGCGGGAAAGGTAGGCTGTGATCCTTCCTATGTGAGCCGGGTCGCGCGCGGAGAGCGCACATCGGACGCGGTGGCGCGAGCTCTCGATGCTGAGATCCGCCGGGTCTTGGCCCTGAGTAGGCGGCAGCTGGATCAGCAGTCCCTAGCGACGGCGCATCGAGCACTCGTTCGGCCGGATTCTGGCACGTGAACGAGGCGTGGCACTTTCGGTCAGGAAGGGATGGAAATGGAGGCACGACAAGCGATTGAAGTCGGAAGCGCGCAAGCCTGAGAAGGCAGTCCTAGCAGATAGCTGTTCAAAATACTCGTTAGTTGCCCGCTGGCACTGAGGTAAGGTGGCGCTGTCCCTTGCCTCTTGCGAAGCTGATCAACTCTGCGAGATCAGGAAATCGCTTGGCTATTCCTTCATCGCCAAGTAAGGGTAAGGAGCGAGTGTGAATAGCCCCCAAAATCGCTACCGTTTCTTAGAGAGTAGTCAGGTTGATGCCGACCTGTTAACAGCTGCAATGGGCATGCCGCCGATTTCGGCAATACCAGGTGTTCGATTCAGAAACCATGTGCTGAGAATTGTGGCGCAGCACCGTTGAAATAAGGAACAGGAATCATTCTCTGGTTTGGCCGTCGCTGTCGGCCATCTTGTGAAAATCACGAAGCGCGTTTAGCGCGTGTGTGCTTCTGCGATACGTTGTAGGAGTTTGCCGTGATCTAATTCGAGAACGGCAGCTTCGTACAGTGCGCACCATTGTGGGGACGCGCGGTTTCCGGTGTGGGGCATCATAGAAATCCTCTTCAATAGTGATCGTGGTATAACGCCAAACTAACCACATGTGGCTCTAGTTGCACGTACCTTCGGGATGGGAAGATGTGCCAAGATGCGCCAGCCAGCTGCGACTTCGGTATGTCTGGTATCGGGCATCCTACCGATACCAGCCCGACTACGCCGATGACTGTTTTGGACGCTGCCAACCTATTTCACCCACCTGCTAACTCTGGAGCAGAATCTCGCGTTGAATCTGAAAATGGATAAAACGTTAGGTACGGACGAGGTTGACTGGTTGTTTGATGTTGCGCGACGAAGCCGTTCTTGGTGGCTGGTTCTATTTTGTCGATCTTTCCTCAGCTTGACGCGTTCGACTGCTCTGGCGCAGGTGAGTTTCAGCTCTACTACTCACGATAGCGCTCTCTCCCCGAAAGCACTCCCACCGGCCCAGTTCGCCTAGAGCAAATGAGTCAATCGAGTCCGATGTCCCGTTTCTCGTACAACATACTCGACCCGACTTCCGGCACAGTGCCAACGCATTGCTTACGACAATCGCATACATGGCATCTTAACCAAGCGAGAAATATTTTGAAGGCTATGACAAAGGTCCACCTGTTCTTATGAATGCATTTGACAGACGAACCTCAGGGTCGCATTCCTGCTCGCGGACTGTAGCCGAAAAGACGACAACGCGCTCTCGCCTGATCCGGTTGCTCGCAAGATTTCCGCAACGAACGGTATGGGCAGTTTTCGTGTTGTGCATGGGTTTTGCATCAATCGCAATCTTGTCGGCCGTCGCAATGATTTCCCACACACCATTTGTTCTTCCATCTCTTGGACCGACCGCAATTCTCTTCTTCTTTCACCCGACGTCCGCCAGTGCCTCTCCTCGACACGCGCTGTACGGGCATGCTATTGGGATTTTGTGCGGCTATGGATCACTAGTTGTGATGGGATTGCAGCACGCGGGTTCTGGCGTGACTGGAGCTATCGGTGTGCGCCGGCTGTTTGCAGTGGCTCTTTCGCTTGGAGCCACCGCATTTTTCATGGTTTTGCTGAAGGTCGCTCATGCACCTGCCGCAGCCACCACCCTGATCGTTTCTCTGGGGATACTCAGTCGGCCCTGGCATATGGTGGTGATCGAGATTGCGGTAGCGCTGCTTTGCCTGCAAGCCATTTGCTTCAATCGGCTGGCTGGTTTGAATTATCTGCTATGGGTTGGACCCGTGGATAGTGCGATGGAAGAACTCAGGACTGGACGCAGGCTTGAGGAACACAAAGAGAACATCATTCCCAAACAATAATTGTAGGCGTGCTGCCGCCCGTGGGTATTCTGCCTTGTCAAGTGACAGGACCCGGGTGACCGTCGTATCGAGAATGATGCCCCTCGTTATTTGCGGGTTCACCCGCAATTTTTTCTGGTGCACCAGTTTGATTTTTGTTCTTGCACTTCTGAGCCAGGGCAGGTGTTTGCCGCTTAAGGCAGGCAAGAGTGGCCCCGGGCCAAAGCAGCAGAAATCTAGAATGGTTTGCGGTACAACTCGGGACAGCCGTATTAATTGCTGGCGCAGGGTCTTTCACCCAGGGTTCGGACGGCAGAGGTCTATGTGATTTTCCGGCTCACGCTACGCGATCGTCTCTCTGCCATACACGCCGAGCACCAGCACAACAACGCCCGAAGCCATCAAGGAACTCGCCACGTAGCTGCTGCCAACAAGGAAGACATCATCACTTACTCCGCTAA
>Ga0126372_10000990_pt1 | contig 11026 bp, 12 predicted proteins | sample PanSoiMetaPlot_6_FD_92762 | JGI IMG/M metagenome (GOLD analysis project Ga0126372, IMG submission 92762) | Tropical forest soil microbial communities from Panama - MetaG Plot_6 | ecosystem: Environmental > Terrestrial > Soil > Tropical forest > Bulk soil | place: Panama | collected 2016-02-17
CTTACCGCTGAGTACGCCGAGATCGCCGAGTATTGGGTTGGAGAGATACATCCTTCAGAGTCATCGGTACGCTCTGCGATCTCGGCGGTGAATCCGATGTTTGGCCAACGACTAGCGACACACGACTTGTTTGCGACTAGCTCTAACCTGAATCTACTAGAGCCTCCCAGCCCCACTTGCGCTACCATTCACGCCCCATGGGGATCAGTGCATCGAAAAAGACGTGGGCGATCCGCGTCCTTGCGGCTTTTGTCGTTCTCTACATCGCGTACGCCGGATACATCGTGTGGGCGATGCGCCAGCCTCCCGAGACTTTCGCGCGCGTCATGTCGCGCATGCCTGGGCCGGCGGTCTTCCTGACGCTGCCCTTTGAAACGCTCTGGACGCACGAGCGCGCCGGCGAGCTCAGTCCTGGCGACCACGCACCCGACTTCTCGCTTCTCAAGCTCGACAAGACCGACCGTGTGCAACTCACCGCGCTTACGGCGCAAACGCCGGTCGTACTCGTCTTCGGCAGCTACACCTGACCACCCTTCCGGCGGGAGGTTCCCGCTCTCAACAAGCTCTACGACGATTACAACGGCAAGGTCGCGTTCCTGGTGGTCTACATTCTCGAAGCGCATCCCAGCGACGTCTGGCAGATGCAGAGCAACATCAAGGATAAGGTCGTCTTCGCAAGCCCGAAGAATCTGGAGGAACGAGCCGAGGTCGCCGGATCGTGCGTGCGCAAGCTTGGTATTAAGTTTCCTGCAGTGCTGGACGAGTTCGGCAACTCCACCGAGAAGGCTTACACCGGATGGCCCGACCGGCTGTATCTCATCGACACCAATAACCGCGTCGTGTACAAAAGCAAGCCGGGGCCGTTCGGATTCAAGCCTGATGATTTGCGGGCGGCGGTGGCGAAGCTGGTGCGGTGAAGCAGTCGCTGGTCGTTAGTCGTTGGTCGTTAACAACAGCCTTAGAATCTGGCGTTCGTGGAATCCCACCCGCGTATTCGGAGCTTTCGCGGAGATAATCTCTGCTTCGTTTCGCCGACAACCGAAAGCCGACGACCAACGAACCAAAAAGAAAAGCCGCGGTCTCCCGCGGCTCTCTTTCACAGGTATTCTAAACTCTACTGCTGCTTCGCCTTCGTCACAGCCTTGTCGCGCGCAATGCTCCGGCTGATGCGGTTCTGCTGCCGGTTGATTCCGCGCTGCTCAGCCTTCGTCAGGTGGCCGTTATGCGCAGCCATGTCGGCCTTCTCGCGATTCTGCACAGCCGTCTCGCGCTTCTCCAGGCGAGTGGCCTGCTTCGAAGTCAGCGTTCCTTTGGCAACGCCATTGCCGATGCGCTTCTGCTGATTGGCTTCGCGGCGGTTGACCTGATTCACACGCGGGTGACCCGGATCGTGAACGCCCGGCCCTGCGCCGGAAGTGTTGTCGGTTGCGGACTGCGCAGCAGCGGAACCGACAAACATCAGTCCCCCCACCGCAAGAACTGCGAGCACGTTGTTGATTTTGCTGGTCATGCCAGTAGAAACCCCCGGCCAATACAGTAGTTCTGACCAGTCGAAATGGGCGAGGTTACGAAGGTGACCGACCGGAAGTCACCAAGCCATTTCGATTGGGTTTGGATGAACAGAGTTCGCACTGCGGGCTGGGACAGCGGAGCTTTACATTGCAGCAACGCCTGGGACGGGCTCGTTTTGTCGCTCGAATTGTTGCGCGTACTCGCTGCGCTTGAACTCAAATGTAACGTTGTTGGCGTCGAAGCTCTTTATGCGCACGACCCGATCGCGATAGTCCGTCAGCCAAACTGTCGGTAGCACTAAGATTACCGCAAGCCAGCAGCCTACCCATTTACTGAGACCGAACCAAAGCGTGATAGCGAGGGCGAAACCCACCGCGAGAATCAGCAACGGTCGTCCGAGCTTTCGCCGCTTTCCTTGTCGGGATGCGCAAAGTTCGCAAAATGGTACCTGGATTCGTAGGGCAGCGGGAATCGATACTCCAGTGAACGGGCCGGTGCGCAAGCAATCCGGACATATTGCTGGGAACCTGTACGATTTTCTCGGAACCGTGACCTCGCTCCAAGCCGCCATCCGAGCAATTATCACATCAGCCGTCAAGCGAGTCGGGCGAATGTACATTAGAGATGTTGGCGATTCGATCCGACTGAAGTCGCCTCCCCGTGCGCACTCCCGATCACCACCCATCAATTCCCCACCACAAAGAGATGCCCATCATTCTGGACATACAACTTCCCATCCGCTCCGATTGAGAGTGGCGTGTACGCCGCCCCGATCGCCTGCTTCAAGAACATTTTCTGCTGTGGGGTCGTGAACACTCCGGTATGCCCTTGCGGGATGGCATACACGTTCCCATCTTCGCTATTCGCATATACGACACCGTTTGAATCAATCGCCGGAGCATTCACGCACCACTCGTACCCATTGGGATGGTTGGCGTCGATGGTGGTGCTCTGAAACTGCCACTCGATGTTCAGGTTCGCATCGAGTTGCGTAATGTAATACGGCCCATCCGCCCGGGGAGTGCACACTGGATCGCCCTGCCGAGAACAGTACGCCGATGCCTCGTAGTGATTGTCTTTGATCACGATCGAATACGTCGCGCCGTGCACGAAGACAGCGGGGGTCGAATCCCACCCGAAGTCGTACGTCGCGGCGAGATTCCCGTTGGCATCGATCTTGAACAGATGTCCGCGCGCAAAGTTGTAGAAGTCGACGGCACCGAACAGCACAGACCCATCGGGTAACGCAGTCGGGGTCGACGATGCCTCATCAATCAGCCGTCCCGAACCAAACGCATTCGTAGTCGGATCCACTCCCGGCGTCGTTCCCAAAGTACAACTGTTTGGCGTAGTGTTCCCGGCGACTATCGGCAACAGGGTGCCGCAGCCATCCTGCAGCAAGGTCTGCAGTGACGTCTGCCACTTCGGCGAGAGATCCGGATTCACCGCCACCACATACGAGACCTGAGCGTCAAAGTGCGCCCGACTTACCGTGTAGACGGTTCCATCGGGCGCGACCGCCGGACCCACGTTCACGCCTGGCCTCTGCGATCCGCACGCTACTGTGGGGGGAATCGCTGTCGGACTCGGCGGCCAAGGGAAGGGTGGCCGGGGCAACACGCCATAAAAGGTGCCGGGACAATTCACTGCATTGCCCGCGGGCGCACCGGGCACTAGAGACGCATAAGTGGCCACGCTCGCCGCATCTGCTGAAGTCACTTTCACGAGCCACGCACCCACAACATCGGCGCCAAACCACGGATCCGACGTCGCCGGATCGGCCAGTGTGATCACGTTGTAGTAGATGTTCCCATTCGCATCTGCACTCAGTGGTCCCGAAACGTATGTGTGCGCCTTGTCGATCGTCATCGACGAAAACGGATCGATCTTTTTCGTCGACATCCCCGAATCCTTGTTCACCCTGTTTACGGTTCCACCAGCACCCGGCACATAGAGAAAGCCGTTCGCCAGCACGGGATGAAACACAGGCTCCCATCCGCCCAGCCCGTTCGTGGCGTTGGGCTCCGGCTTCCAGTCGGAAGTGAACTTCCAGATCAGCACAGCCGAGCCACTCTCCCACGTGTAGCGCGTCACACTCCAGGTCAATCGTTCCCACGCATTCGGACCGCAGGCCGTCCCGTTCTGCCAGTCACCCGCCGGACTGCACGACGGATACGTCCCTCCCTTGTTCTCCATGTAGAAGTCGTTGCCATCCGTGAGGGTCGCCTGATAGTGAGCGACCAGGTCTCCGCCAAATTCCGCCTGCTCCTGCGTAACGAACGGGTCGTACACGATGTCGGCAAGCTTCTTGTTGAGGCCCTGCGCCGCTACGTTCACTGCTCCCGCGTGCTGAGCCGACGCACCCCACTGCCCCCAGAAAGGATTGTTCGACGCCGGCGGCGGCGGTGGTGGCGGCGGAGGAGGCGTCGACCCGCCCGACGATCCGCCGCAGGCGACAAGAGCTACCAACGCGACTAGAGCGAAAGCGGCACACACCAAACGACCAGGTGACGGGCACCTCGCCGATCCCATTCGCGAGTTCTCCTTAACTAAGCTGTGTTACTTGGGCAGCGATCGCACCGACTGAAATAGGCGAGATCACGAACGGCAAAACGAGGAGAGTTTAGCAAAGAAAAATCGGAAAGCCGTCTCCAGGGTGGGTATCTATGCACGTGGCCACTGGCCCAACATTACTCCATGTGAATGTTATGTCAGACAACTATTGGGCCATAAACGGAGGCTTACGATTTTGTCATTCCGACTCCGAGCGGAGCGGAGGCAGGAGGAGTCTGTTTGCGCAAGATGGCCGGCTTGCCCCAATCGGCCGTGATGTCGTTCCAAGCAGGATTATGCGCTTCGATAAGCGCGATTTTCTTTCCCTGCGCCACTTCTTGATTTCGAGACTCCTCCGTCACGCTCAGCACAGCGTCAGGTCCTCGACTGCGCTCGGTATACAAGTCTTGGGGACAGCGCCTCTATAGCGCAACTGCAAGCTGCCAGGAAGCTTAGTACTCTCCATACCTTCCCCGCACCGACTCCAGCAGCTTCGCCGAATCAAAACCAACCCCGTCCTTAAACACTATCTCGACATTCTCCACATCGCTGATCTTCACCGCCGGGTTCCCCTTCATCACCACGAGGTCCGCATTCTTTCCCACTGCGATGCTGCCAATCTGATCCTGCTTGCCCATGTACACTGCGCCGTTCCACGTCGCTACCTTGATTGCTTCGACGGGCGAGAATCCCGCCTCCACCAGCAACTCGATTTCGCGTTGATCGCCGAAACCTGCAGCCACTCCGCCATCGCCTGTTGGATCAGGGCCCGCCAGCAGCAACCCACCCGCTTGCGCGAAGGCATGTTCCAGTTCCATGTCGCGCTTGATGAGCATCGGCCAATCATCGTCTGTCGAATCCACCGGAGTCACCGCCGTGCTCTCTTTCGCCGGTTTCTCGCGCCGGTAGAGATACGCTTCACGGGCCTGCGGAGTCAGCACGTCAAGGAACGCCTGCCGCAGCGGAGGACGCCCTGGCATTCCCCCGCTCTCAAAAACCGGCAAAGTCGATGTCACGGCCACGTGATGCTTCACCAGCGTATCGATCAGGTCCTTGGCCTCCGCGCTGTCGGAAGCCATCGCTTTCAACGTCGGCACTCCTTCGCCCTCACTGCAGACGTCCGGCTTTTTGCCGGGATCGAGTTGCGTGTTCACGAAAAAGCCATGCTCAAGGTCGTCGATTCCTATTTCAGCTGCTTCCTTGTAACTCACCGAGCACAAATGTCCGGTCACCTTGATGTTGCGCTTGTGCGCTTCCTCGACCGCGGCCTTCAACTCAGCGCGGGTGATGTTCATGTACGCCTTGAACGATGTCACACCGCGGTCGGCCCAGTAGTCCACGAATTGACGAGCCTCGTCGGCGCTAGCCAACTGGTGCATCTGAATGAAGTAGCTGTCCTTGCCCTCCAGGTACGGCCCAGTCACGTCGATGTGCGGCCCTGGCAGAACGCCGGCGTTAATCCGGTCGCGCAGGTTGAGGTCGGAATACGTCTCAACGCTGCCGGTGGTGCGCATGGTCGTCACTCCGGCTGCCAGATAAAGGCGCGGCGCCGAAAAGGTCATCTGCGGCACCAGCAGAGGCTCGTTCCCATGCCAGCGGCTGTCGAGATTCGGCCGCGCGACATAGAAAAGATGATTGTGCATCCCGACGATGCCGGGCATCACGCTGTAGCCACGTAGATCGAGCACTTCGACGTCTTTCGCGGCGGTAACATCGGCGCCAGACTGGATCGCAGTGATCTTTCCGCCTTCAATCACGATGTTCTGGTCGTCGACTGCAGCGTGGCCGGCCCCATCAATGACGCGCACATGCGCCAGCACCACCTTCGGCTTCTGCACTCGCACGTATTGCTGAACTTCCTTGGAAAACTTCGAAGCGTCAGGCGCCTGCGCGAGAAGAAGAGGACCACTCACACAAAACACATATAACCAGCGTCGAAGTCGCAGCATGAGAGTTTCTCCAGGGAAAGCCGCTCATTGTAGCTGATGTTGCAGGGGAAGGATCACCGAGCTCGACGGGCTCGCTGAGAAAAGGGGAAAATCCGGGATTGGTTTCCTCGGCGTTCGCTGCGGTGAATTGTCTTCCCTACGCAGCCTTCGCCCCAAGCGTCACAACAAAGTATTGAGCCTGCGTTGTCCCGGCGTTCCGCATCCCGTGCTCTTCGTTGGAAGCCACGAACGCCGCACCGCCTGCACCAAGACGGGTCGATTTTCCCGAGATCGTAATCTCAACGGTCCCCGAGACAATCAAGAACATTTCTTCGCCCACGTGGTGGTGCGGGGGGTGAGGAGCGGCGTTGGGTTCCAGCACCGTCTCGTGAACTTCAAGATAGTCGCCAGTATGCGTATGCCCCTCGAGGATGCTGCGGAAACTGGCTTGGCCTTCTTTGTTGGGATGGAGGTCGTCGAAAGCGCGCACCGTGGTGGGAAGCGACGGTTTATCTGAACTCCATGCACGAATGGTGCTGAGGAGGGGCAACATCAGACAAGCGTTCCTGCGTGTCAGGGTCATGGATGCTCCTTGGTGCGGTCCACGATAGCGAACTTTGGCGAAGAGGGGAAATGACTCTCCCAGTTCATTTACAGGAAGAGCAAACCTCAGCGGCTAAAGCCGCCACCAATCACCGCTCTTTCCGCCCGACTGAAGTCGGGCCCTTCCCAATGCTGCCGCTCGCTCTCGGGCCCTTTTCCATCCTGGGCCCCCCCCGCTGCTTTCGAAAATTTGACTCTTCGGGACTCATCTCTCCGCCCGGCTACAGATTGCTATCTCCGTTTGCACCGGCTGGGATCATAATTATTAAATGGCGATTGCTTTCTTAACGGAGCGATGGCTTCCGAAGTCCGTGCTTTGCCTACGCGACTACAACTCCAACAAATTCCGACACGACGCGATTGCGGGCGTCACCGTCGGCCTGGTGGCTTTGCCGCTGGCCATGGCTTTCTCGATTGCGTCGGGGCTGACGCCGCAGGCCGGAATCTACTGCGCGATCATCACCGGATTTCTGATTTCGTTGCTGGGCGGATCGAAAACCCAGATCGGCGGTCCCACTGGAGCTTTCGTGGTGGTGGTGGCGGGGATCGTCACGGCGCATGGCGTGGATGGCTTGTTCATGTGCACGGTGATGGCAGGAGTTCTGCTGGTGGCGATGGGCCTGGCCGGCATGGGGTCGGCAATCAAGTTTATTCCGCGCCCCATCGTTGTGGGGTTCACCAACGGGATCGCGGTTCTCATCGCCAGCACGCAAGTGAAGGATTTCTTCGGGCTGCAGATCGAGAAGGTTCCGGGCGAGTTTACGCGGCGGCTGGCGAGTTTTGCTTCACACTACCAAACCCTGAACTACGATGCGGCGCTGCTGGCCGCAGCGACGGTAGTTATTCTCATTGTGTGCCGTAGCGTCTCGAACAAGATTCCCGGGCCCATCATTGCGCTGGTGGTGGGGACAGCTGCGGTGTTCGCCTTCAAGTTACCGGTGGAGACGATCGGGTCACGGTTCGGAGGAATTCCCAGCGGACTCCCGAAACTCCAGATCCCGATGTTCCGCGCGGATCTGATTCATGGATTGCTTGGTCCGGCCGTAACGGTTGCCATGCTGGGAGCAATTGAGTCCCTGATGTCGGCCGTGGTGTCGGACCGGATGAGCAACGACCACCACAACCCGAACGTAGAGTTGGTGGCGCAGGGCGTTGCAAACATCGCTTCGCCGATGTTCGGAGGATTGCCCGCAACCGGCGCCATCGCACGCACGGCAACGAATATCCGTTCGGGCGCGCAGACACCAGTCGCAGGGATGATTCATGCGCTGACGTTGTTGTGCGTGCTGCTGTTTGCGTCTCGACTGGTCGCCTACGTTCCGATGGCTGTGCTCGCGGGAATCCTGATGGTGGTCGCGTACAACATGGGCGAGTGGCGCGAGATTCCGCAGTTGCTGAAGCTGACGAAGACGGATATCAGCGTGTGGCTGGTGACGTTCGCGTTGACGGTGTTTGCCGATCTTACGGTGGCGGTGGAAGCAGGCATGATCCTGGCAGCGCTGCTGTTCATCAGCCGCGTAGCAGCGACCACTACCGTGTCGCAGGTGACGGACGACTACATCGAAGACGGGCGCGTGCACATTTTGCAGGACAAAGATATCCCGTACTACGTGACGATCTTCCGGATTCACGGGCCGTTCCTGTTTGGAGCGACCGACAAGCTTGCTGTTGTTACCGAGAACATGCACAGGCTGCCGCCGGTCGTCATCCTGCGCTTGCGAAATATGACAGCGCTCGATGCCACGGGGCTATACGCGATCGAAGAAGTAGCGCGCACGCTGCAGGCCACCGGGCGGACCCTGATTGTGTGCGGAGCGCGAGAACAGCCTGCGAAGCTCCTGCACGAAGCGGAGTTCGAGGAAGTGATCGGAAAGAACAACATTTGTGAAAACGTGCAAGACGCTGTACGGCGCGCGCAGGATGTGTTTGAGCGGATGGAGTCGAAGGCAGCGGTGGGGAAATAGTGGCACAGGGGACAGAGAAAGTAACGACGCTATTCCGCCCTGTTGGCGAGAAGGAGTTGGAGCTTATTCGCGCGAACGGCTTCAGGAAGTTTCCACCGCGCCTGCGGGAGCAGCCGTTCTTCTATCCGGTGCTGACCATAGAATACGCAGCGCAAATCGCGAGAGACTGGAATACGAAGGATCCTCAGTCTGGCTATGTTGGCTTTGTGTTGAGGTTTGAGGTCGAGAGCGAATTCCTGAGCCGCTACGCGGTGCGGCAGGTGGGGGATGTGACTCACCGCGAGTACTGGATTCCTGCCGACGAGCTCAGTGCGTTCAATGAGAAGATCGTCGGCAAGATCGAGATCGTTGCGGAGTATCGTTGACTTCTAAATTAGCTGCCGATCACGCCCAGGTAAGAATAAAGACGAGGCAACGTTCAGGTCAGCGGTGCCAGCCGCGCTTTGGTGGCTTTGATGTAGTCCGCGGGAGTGAGCAGAATCTGCATCCCTCGCACGCCGGCGGAGACGGAAATCACGTCGAACAGATCCATGGTCTCGTCAGCGAAAACCGGGTAGTCGTTCTTCCCGGCAAGCGCGGTGACGCCGCCGCGGATGTATCCCGTGAGCGATTGCAGTTCCTTCACTGGAACGAGTTGGATTTTGCCGTCTCCTGAAGCCTCAGCGAGGGCCTTGAGGTTAAGCTCAGTGTTTGCAGGTAAGACCGTCAGACAGATTCCGTGGCGATGGCCCCGGGCGACCAGCGTCTTGAAGACTTGCTCGGCGGGCAGGCCGATCTTCGCCGCCACCGTTTCGGCGGCCCAATCGTTGGGGTCGACTTCGTACTCGCGCAGTTCGTAAGGAATGCCGAACTGGTCGAGGAGACGGGCGCCGTTGGTCTTCGCGGGCACACAAGAATTTTACCGGCAGCGACAGTACTTGGTGGGCGGTGGGTCAGTGATCAGCTGTAATGGGTAACGTGGTTTCGGTCGGTAGAGCAGTGCACCAGATTGCGTTTGTGCGCGCTCCGCCTTTATAGTCTGCTGCGTCGCTTTGGAAAGAGGTTGCCGATGAGGATGCTGCTCCACTGGGTGATAAGTGCGCTATCGATCTGGATTGTGTCGCGGCTGGTGCCGGGGTTTGCGGTGAGCGGGCCGGTGGCTGCGCTGATTGCCGCGGTTGTGATCGGATTCGTGAACGCCACGCTTGGATTGTTTTTGAAGATTGTTACCTTTCCCCTGACGCTGCTGACGCTGGGTTTGTTCTGGTTCATCATCAATGCGGTTGTAATCAAGCTGGCGGCGGCAATCGTGCCCGGTTTTCACGTCGACACATTTGGAGCGGCGTTTTGGGGAGCGATTGTTTTGAGCCTGGTGAATATGGCGCTGAAGTGGCTCATCTTGCCGGAGAAGAAATAGAGTTTCGGCGCCGAAAAGCAAAGCTTTTACCACGGAGGACACAAGGTCACACAGAGGAAGGCCTGCGTCGGCTGTGATTGATGGACTCGCTCTCAGGGGTCGCCCGTTTCATTGCGCCGTTAGCCTGCCCTAGGCTTCTTTGGTCTCATCATTTCCCATTCCTTGTCGGTCAACGTTCTTCCTAGCGAGGTGAACTCGCCTGCGCCCTGGAGCCATTCTCCACCGTCCATGGTGACAACGTCGCCGTTGATGTAGGAAGAGGCGTCGCTGATCAGGAATGTGGCGAGGTTGGCGAATTCCTCGAGCGTGCCGAAGCGGCCCAGGGGAATTCGTTTCTTCGCGAGATCTTCGAACTCCGGGCGCGGCAGCAGACGCGAGAAGGCGCCTTCAGTAGGGACTGGCCCCGGTGCGATAGCGTTCATGCGAATTCCGCGGTTACCCCATTCGACAGCGAGGCTGCGCGTGAGGGCTTGCACCCCTGCTTTGGCGACGGCGGAAGGGACAACGTAGGCAGAGCCGGTCGTCGTGTAGGTCGTGGTGATGTTCAGGACTGTGGCGGGGTGTTGCTCGGCAAGCCAGCGCTTGCCACAGGCGAGCGTCGTGTGCAGTGTGCCTTGAAGCACGATGCCGATCACGGATTCGAATGCCCGAAGAGAGAGTTCCTCGGTGCGGCCGAGAAAATTTCCGGCCGCGTTGTTCATGAGCGCATCGAGCGCCCCGTCACGCCAGATGGTGCCGATCATCTCTTCGACTTGAGCGGCGTCGCGGACATCGCAGGGACGCGAGTGGATGGGGCCGTCGGTCTTTTCATGGAGCTCGGCTTCGGTGGCGGCGAGGACTTCATGACGACGTCCGCAGATGTAGACCGTGGCACCCAGTTCAAGGAAGCGCTGAGCCGCGGCTTTGCCCAGGCCCGTGCCGCCGCCAGTGATCAGGATGCGTTTGTGTTTGAGGAGATCTTTTTGAAACATGGGGCACCTGTTGTTGGACCGATGATTGTAGACAAATGTTAAATCGCAGAGAACGGCGGCAGAGATCGCAGAGGAGTGTAATTTCTCCTAAAGATCGCA
>Ga0126372_10000992_pt1 | contig 11020 bp, 12 predicted proteins | sample PanSoiMetaPlot_6_FD_92762 | JGI IMG/M metagenome (GOLD analysis project Ga0126372, IMG submission 92762) | Tropical forest soil microbial communities from Panama - MetaG Plot_6 | ecosystem: Environmental > Terrestrial > Soil > Tropical forest > Bulk soil | place: Panama | collected 2016-02-17
CAAGACGTGCTCGTAAACGTGATTCTTGACAAGTCCGGCTCCATGGCCAGCAAGACCAACGACGTGATTGAGGGATTCAATGCCTACATCGCCGGACTTGGCAAAGAAGATCAAGTGAACTATCTGTTTTCACTCACCCTTTTTGATACTCAGGTTGCCCATCGCCACGTAGCGATTCGGCTACCTGAGGTGAAGAAACTCGATAGCAAGTCGTATCAGCCAGGGGGAAACACGGCCTTAAATGATGCAATAGCCATCACGGTGCGCAAGGTCGAGGCCGACCAGCCCAAGGTCGATAAGGTGGTCACCGTGATCATGACCGACGGCGAAGAAAACTCTTCGCGGGAATGGACGCACGATGCCGTGAGGGGCCTGATCGAGCAAAAGGAGAAAGAAGGCAGCTGGACCTTCGTATTTCTGGGCGCCGGTCTCGATGCCTGGCACCAGGGCAGGTCATATGGCGTTCAAACGGCTAACGTGGCGCAGTACAGTGCGGATCAATACCGGGATGCCTTCGCGGCCATGGCTGTCAGTACCAATGTGTTCTCGTCGAGTCTCAAGCATCAGTCGGGAAACTTCTTTGCCTCCCTGTCGAAAGAATTCATGCGCAAGGTGGGGTTGTGGCAGCAGAAGAGCTAATGATTTTTTGGAACCAGGTCGTAGGTGTTGGTCCAGGTTTTGTAAGGCCCGAACACGATTGTCATCCTCAGCGAAGCGAGGGAAGAGAAGACGGCTGTTCAGCCGTGAGTCGGAGGCAGCCAGGTGGGGTGACTTCCTTCGTCACAAATTGGGTATACCGCTCGCACACATAATAAGGTCAGAGCTATTCGACTGTGGTTTCCGTTTGACATCCAACGCACGCTCGTCAGCGAAATCGAAAGGGAGAGCCGCCGGGAAAATGGAACTTTGCGGGCCAATGCAGCGTAGTCCTCTTGGTTGGACAGGGGACCTTATGCTGCGCTGGGATCACCTGTGTGGTCCGATGTTGTTGAGGGCGATGGGGCTGCTTGAGCCGTTTTACTCGCAACAGCCTGTTCCCTGGAGGATCCGTCGCCCACGCCACACAATTCGTGGCGCCCCGGATAGAGATGTCCATCTGGAATTGCTCGATTGGGGCGGTTCAGGCAGGTCTGTGATCCTTCTCGGAGGGGGCGAAAACATCGCGTATGTGTTCGACGATTTTGTACTCAGGCTGAAGGGCAATTGCCGGTGTACGGCGTTCCGCGGCGCGCGGGTTCGATGCATCAACGTACTCGGCTTTGGAAAAAGGTAGCGATCGCTTCGGAGAGGACGTGCTGGCTGTTATTCGCGTGCTCAGACTCAACAAGCCTGTTTTGGTGGGGCACTCCAATCGCCGGGGTAACGGGCGACGGGCAACACGGAAACCATTGCTGATTCTTCAGAACGTTCTGAGAAACCCTCTTGTGGCCAGCCGGTCGTTCACCATCACTCGAATGCCTGCTCTGGGCTTCCATTCGGGACTTAACATTCATCCAGAATAAGCTGATCAAGGAGGAACTAGATCTGGACAGAGACTCGGCCCGGTACTGCATCATAGTTCCTGATGATCGTCGTCATTTCTGATCTGCATTTTGAAGAAGAAGCTTCAGACGTAATTCCTGGGCGCGGTGGGCGTCCGGATGTGATCTGTCACCGCAATCTCAACCCTCGTGCCTACCGGAACTTCATCGCGCAAATGGCCGAACAGGTCGCGCGGCGCAAAGTGAAAGAATTTAAGCTGGTCATCGCCGGCGACCTGTTCGATTTTAGCCGAACCACGCTTTGGTTCTCCGATAAATTGCGGCCATATGTCTCGCTTGAGAAAGTGAATGAACAACTCGAGCAGAAGGCGCTCGGCATTCTCGAGGCAACCGCCAAAGAGCCCAGCGTCAAAGAAGCGCTGGAGGTTTTCCATTTGCTAGCGAAAGGGCGGTATCGAATCGCGGAGACTGCTGACAGCGAAGAACGCGACTTCCCAGCCGACCGCATCGAAATTTTCTACTTTCCGGGAAATCATGACCGTCTCAGCAATGCCACACCGGCAATTCGCAAACGAGTGCGCGAATTACTGGGGCTGAATGGAAGCGCAGAGTTCCCGCATTATTTTCTGGCCAACGACCCCGCCGTGCTCATTCGTCACGGGCACGAGTACGACAACAACAATTTCGCCATCGATTTAGAAAAATCTAAGTCGATTCCACTCGACGTGCCGGAACGCGGCTACTCGGACGCGAACTTTGGCGACTACATCACGATCGATGTAGCTGTGCGTCTTCCTTTTCTTTTTCGCCGGAAGTACGGAGACCAGGCCATTCTTGATGATCCTGTTATGGCCAATCTTTACGAACGTCTGCTGCAGTTCGACGATGTTAGGCCGCAATCGGCGTTGTTCGACTATTTGCTCGATGACTCAGCTGGCCACTACTCGGCCGAGCAGGCATGGGAGCGGCTCGTGCCCGTCATTCAAGACATTCTGGACGAGATTCACGACCAGAAATTCTTTCGCTACTGGCTGCGGAAAAGAGCCAAGCCGTGGGCACCGACCGAACTTGAGGCCGCACGGGTACTGCTTAACTTGGGCGGCTGGCGAAACCGGGCATCGCGAGGAGCAGCGCACAAGATCGCGCACTTCATGATGGGTGGGGACATGGCACGTCCCGAGCTCATGGCACAACGCGAGAAGTTGCTGCAACAGAAGACGGTGCGACTGGTGATCGCGGGTCACACCCATGATCCGCAGCTTTGTTTGATTGGTTCTGATCCTGAGGCGGATCGTTTCTACATCAATACGGGAACTTGGCGGAACCGCATTCCCTCTACCCCTGATGAGCGGACATTCGGTAGGATCAAGGCTCTGACATACGTCATGCTGTTCTCATCAGCAGAAGATAACAGACTCGGCAACAAAACTGTCGGAACGTTCGACTATTGGACCGGCTACACGCAACATTTCGAAGATGAGCTGGAAGCGCGAACGTAAAGCGCGTGATCTGGCCAACGTTGCGAGCCATGAAGTTTCCAGCTCTCTTGCAACCAAGGCACACACCTGAAGCATTAGCAGGGCATAAAAGCTCTGATATTAAAGTGATTAAAGAAAGGCGGCTGATCGGCAATTTAGGAAATATATTGGTAAGGAAAGCTTAGTTGCTCCGTTCTTGAGTTGAGTAGTTGAGTCGTGCCTCAGGAGGGAGCAGGTCATCTCCAGACATACCAATCTTTTGCTCCCCAGCTGAAACTTCGCTTGTAACATTCCACAGATTGTGCGACAACCGAACTGACCTCGAACCTCGGCCCAAAATGAATGCAGATTGGCCGGTCAATCGGCCGTTACTCGTCCATTCTCGTTGATCCTTTGTCCGAATTGCCCGACCAGTAGGCGACTCTGAGGTTACTTGGATGATCGTCGCGCCATGCGGCTCCCATTCCCTTGGGATTTTCATGGTCGCGTACAACGTCGGTATAGTCGCTGCATTCAATATGTCAAATCGCAACAAATCCGTCCTAGCTCGACAAGTTTGCGATTTACGAGTTTTCGCGTTTCCGCCGGTGACCGCAATTCGCGTAAGCCACTCGGATGGTGTGGATCTTCAACACGGCGAACACCAACGTGCAAAATCTCTTCTTTCCGAATTGGCTCTCGGAGGACCAGCGGAATTCTCATATATCCGGACTTTCAAGACAACTCTTTGTGGCTAGGCTGCGTTGTGCATATTCATCCTGCGGCGATTCAGAAAAGATGTCCTCCGATTCTAGGGTTTAGCGCTACAGCTTCTCGATGCCGGCGAGCTGCAACGCGCGGCGCGCTTCGGGATTGGCCATGAACCAGTGCCAGACGCTGCCGTGGCGAAGGTTCTCCGCGCTGAGCAGGGTAATGACGACGTCGAGGCCGAGAGTATCGCTCGCGACCCAGCCGGTGAGCGGATTGAAAGCGTCGGCGAAACCGTACCTGCCCCAAATCATCTTTCCGAACTTATCCTTCATGTTCTGGAGTGCGGAGATGCAGATGTCCGGGGTGAGCATGAGTGAACCGGCCGCTGCGCAGGGCACGACACTGCCATCAATGCGGGAGAGCCGGGGCGGGCCGCCCCAGGCGCGGTAGCCGGTGGGGCTCATGGAGCTGGTAATGCCCCAGAGATCGCCGCTGTAGTCAGGAAAGGTTCTCGACAATTCGGCGGCGCACCACTCGCGATGCGCCCGGGTGGCGGTCTGCGAGTTCTCAAACCAGTCGAGAAGCGTGCCACGGCTCTCGCGGCGATGACGGAAATCGAACCACGCGAAGGGGTACTGGTAGGTCCACAGCAGCGACTCACCGATGTAGTCGTACTGACCGTAGCTGAAGGCGTCGCGGTCCCAGGCGTACCAGGCGTCAGGCGGCAGAGCGTGGGTGGCCGACCCGATGCCGAGCAGATACATGGCGGCGAGCTGGCAGTACTTCTCGTAGCGGAAGGGTATAAAGCCCTCGGGGCGCCAGCCGTGCGAAAGCAGCTTACCGTCGCCGTTGGTCATCCAGAGAAAGTCGAAACGGCTGTAGATGGTGCTGGCGAGATCGCGAATCTCGGAGTCCTCGTGGAAGTACTGGCGGCAGGTGAGGGCGCCGCCGAGCAGCCAGATGGAATCGCTGGTGGAGACCTCGGATTTCTTCCAGCGCTGGCCGCTGTGGACATCGAGGAAGTGATAGAACCAGCCGTGGATGCAATCGACCGTGCCACTGGAATAGCTGCGTAGGGCACGGCGCACGCGCTCCATGGCTTCCTGGCGGCGAATCCATTTGCGCTCCGCGCCGATGCACACGGCGGTCAGGCAGAAGCCGGTGACGCCGGTGCTGCCGCGGGATTCGTCGCCCTTGCGCTGATTATCGGCGGGATTGTCATGAATGAGATCGCGGCAGATGCCGGTCTCGGGATCCATGGCATCCCAAAAAAAACGGAAGCTACGCTCGGAGAGATCGTCGAAGAAAGCGTCGTCGTGAAAGCGGCGAGCGAAGGCGAAGCCGCGCGAGCAGGCCGCCACGGCGGCCGCTTTGGCCGCGGTTCTGAGGAAGCCGCGGCGGTCCAGGGAAAAGTGTTTCGTGCTCATGATCCTCCGCATGGTGCTGCGGGCGCGTTCGTGCGGGCTTTGTCTTCTTGGCTCAGTTGAGTCGTTCCTGAGGAGCAAGCAAATCATCTCCAGGTGCACCAATCTTTTGCTCGCCCAGCTGAAACTGCGCTTGTACCATTCCACAGATGGTGCAGCAACAGAACTGACCTCGGCCCCAAAATCACGGCACATTGGCCGGTCAATTGGCCGTTAGGCGACCTGAAGGGGTTCTCCACTAGAATTGCCACTGACATCAATGGCTTGCCGGCATCCTGCTTCGGTTTCTCCGGATCCGTCGATTAGGGCATCCGCAAAAAGCCTGATTAGGAACGCTCGAACAATTTAGGAAGCAATGGGTCAGAAGGCTTGATTGGCGCGCCTTTTCAGCTAATGTGCAGCATACCTTCAGGTGAGTAGGAGTGTCAAGCAGGCGCCCGTTCCTTCATTACGTTCATTTCTCCAGAATCGATGTTTTGCGCGAAGATATGCGCTGGAAGATGCACCGCCCACCACACCGGTTCTTCACGCGGGGCCCATGGGCTGTCTGCGGTGGGGGCGACCGGCAGGCAGAACAGTCAGTTGTGCAGTCAGCCCCCTTCGGATTGAAGATGTGCGGATAGGGCCCACCTACCGATTTAGGGTGAGTGTTCGGCATGGTTCCCTCCTCCGTCTTGGACAGGGCGAGTGATCTTATCGCTCGTGCGGAGCAGATTGCAACCTAAGAATACTTATGCCGACTTCGGCACAAGGTACGACGTCGTTGTAGTCCGTGAATTCAAACTGGCAAATCGTATATCGTGTCTTGTTCGACAATCTTGCGTTTTAGCAGTTTTCGCATCTCCGTCGGTGACCGCAATTCGCGGTCGCCTCTCGGATGGTTTGGATCTTCAGTGCGGCAAACACCGTCACGCGCTTCTGAACCGGATTAACCGACTCATACCTTCCCGAAAACCAGATCGCTGTGCAATCGAGCTCTGGAGGGCAGACCCAATTCTATTCCGAGCCTTAAGTGGGCGTGCCACTGAATGCCATCGGGGATCAGAGATGTCAAAGGGGGCGCGTATCTGATTGGCAGCCATTCGAGTACCATGGCTTTTCGAAAAAAGTTCGTGATCCAGAGGCCAGACTAGCGTGCGCTACTGGAGGTGAACCAGAACCAGACGTATCGGGAAGAAACCGCAGGGCGGCTACCTATGGTCGCCGAAGCGCAATGCCAATGGGGCGCGAAACCCATTTTATAAGTTCATGCGTGAAGTAACACCGGGAGACCTTTTTTTCCTTCGTTGATACCCGGATCGTCGCCCTTGGGATCGTCGCGTATTGTTACGAGAGCCCCAACCCGCCGACTTCGGTCCAGTCGGCCTGAACTGGAGGCCATGGGCTGGCGCGGGCGAGTCAACTTTGTTTCTCTCCAGAACAAAGATTCGCCCCAAAGACCATATCAACTTGCTAAGAGAAATCCCTACCGTCGCGATATTCCCCGGTACTCCTAAGTAAGCTTTTTAGGTCATCAGGATGGACAGCAGCCTCTAGAGCCTCTTCGAGTCCCAAATGGCCTTCTCTTACAAGACATGACAGAGATTCTTCCAATGTGATGGATCCTTTGTTCTTGGTCATGGTTATTTCTTGATGGAGATGCTGCAGAGCGTTGCGACGGATGTGTTGACGGGCCCCATAGCCGACTATCAACATTTCGACTGCGGGAACTCGTCCACCTACCTTATGGCTCGGTAGTAGGGTCTGGGTCAGAATTGCCGAAATGGCCATCGCCAATTCCTGCCGGATCGTGTGTTGGCGCTCGAGAGGGAACGAATCGGAGACGCGAGAGATCGTAGACGCGACGTCGGTGGTGTGTAGTGTTGAGAGGACGAGATGGCCTGTCTCGGCAGCTGACAACGCGATAGCCATGCTTTCGGGGTCCCGCATCTCTCCCACCACTAGGACATCAGGAGCCTGACGAACGGCTGCCCGCAGAGCAGAATGAAAGTCTAGCGCATCGGTGCCAACCTCAACTTGCTCGACAACGCTTCGCAGAGGCTGATGTTCGTACTCAACCGGATCCTCGATCGTCAAGATATGACAAGAATCCCGCTGGTTGATCTCGTTTATTAATGCTGCCATAGTAGTTGTCTTCCCCGCACCTGCCGCTCCCCCGATCAATACGAGTCCTCGTCGTAGTTGTGCCAGATTGCCGACGCTCGGTGGTAATCGCAGCTCTTCCAATGTGGGCACCCTGACGGGTAACGCCCGGATGGTGGCTGCAGCTTGCCCACGTTCGTGATGCAGATTAATCCGGAACCGTCCGAGGCCCGGCACGCGGTAAGAAGCGTCGCCAATTAGCGTCTGACGGTATTGGGCTAGCGAGAACGGAGATAGTACACTTGTGACCAGGGTCTCTATCTCGTTGCCTTCAAGTGGATGATCCCCGATTTGTCGCACTTGACCATCCACCCGGATCGCGGCGCACATTCCGCTCACTAATAGCAGATCGCTACCACTCCGTTGTACGAGCTCACGTAGCAGCTCCCCTAATTTTTCTTCTTCTGTCAAATTAATACCCCCAATAGTAGATCGCGTGAGGAACGTATTCCTGCGGCGTCTCATGCACAAGGCATCCCTGCCGACCAGCAAGAAATGGTCGATTCAGATTGAAAGGTGCAAGAGTTAGGAAAGAAGTGTCCCCATCGAGTGGTGGCGCGTTCAAACTAACCCCTGTCAGCAAAATTGTCATGTCGCGGGCTCAAGACCGCATTCTTCATCAACCGGAGAGTTTTCGCTTCTTCGCCGCCTTTCAGGTGTCAAAAGGCATAGAGTTTCACAAATTCTGAAATCACGCTGAACGGGGTCACGGGAGGCGTGATGATTTCGCGAACTTGTCGACGTGCTCTGGGTCAGCGTTCCCAAGAAAGCACGCGCTTCGCGAATGTGCACGATCCGCATGGGCTCGCAGCCCATTAGTCGCGCACAGGTTGCATCGGCGGCAACCGGATCGTCGGCGAGCACAATTTCTGCCCATAGGTCGTGAAGACCCTTTGAGCGGGCCATTGCCTTCCATGGCCATGACGCCGTCCGCGATCACAAAGTGGATTGGAACGGTTGCGCATAGATCAAGAATGCTCTCCTGAATGCCTTTCCAATGCAGGATGTTTTTTGGCCATCCGTACCGCGCACCAGGAACAATCCCAAACATGTTCTTCATGGCAAGTGTCACGCCAGACCAGTGATGCGTCTTGATCTTCGGCATCGACACGAGAAAGTCCGCTTCAAGCACTGTCCGGGGAGCCAAAGCTCTTTAAGCCCAGTGTAGCTTGCGCGAAGCGGTGTACGTATCAGTTCGTCGCGCTTGAGATCGACGAATTGGAGCTTCTCGCCACCCAGGGATTCCTGGTAACCACTCTGGCATAGCAACAACTGAGTATCCCGTTGATGTCCCGCCCCTCGGCGACCACTACAGACTCAGCTCCCAGCCGGCGGAATGTTTCCGCTGCAGCCAGCCCCAACATCGGGTGCGTGTTGATGGCACTTCCCGGGAGGTAATCGACCAAATTGGGTTTGAGCACCACCATCTTGCGGCGCACATCGATTGGAAAAGGCCGCAATCCCTCGCGGAGAATCTGGTTCAGTTTTTGGCAGTACTGCTCGGCGCGCAGGACAGCAACTCGCGATCGCCGAGCGCGGTGGTCGTAGTGGTATTTCGGGAGGAAAAGGGATGTGGAAACGGAAGTGCCAGCAGTCAGAGCACTAGTCCCGATGAGGAAGTCCCAACGGGTAAAACTCACATCCTTACCGCGAGGTTGGCTAATGTCTGTTCGTGATCGAGTGCGAGGCAGACAAGCGCGAGAGTGCTGTTGTCCTCGATGTAGAAGAGATCAGGAAGGGCAAGCAGGGCACTACGCAGGAAAGTAATCGGCCGGTGATGTGCGGCGAGGGCAAGAATCGACCAGGCAAGGCTCCAGGGCGCCGTGAGTGTCGGAGCAGTATGTTCCAGATACTGGAGCGAGATTTTCACAACAAGATCTTGTGGTCGGTCACAGAGTGCCAAGACTGCGATCGCCGTGTCGTCGGGATGAGGTGCAACAGCGGCTTGGTAGACGACGCCGTTTCCCGCATTCCATCCTCCACCTGGACAGGCGCGATCGATGAGCATCGCGATTCCGCGATCCACCCGCGACGGGGCCAACTCGAATCCACCACAAGAACAAGGAAGTTGCTTTAAGGCGAGGATCGCGAAGGCGGTAGGCACGACCCAGCTGATTGTGTCAGGGAACCACGGCCATCCGAATTTGTCAGGATCGAATCGAACATGGTGATCGGTAGTGCGGAACTTCCATTTCCAGAACCAATTGCCCTCTTTGCCCGCACTGCTCAACAGCCAATGAAGGCCTTTCAGCCTCTCGGGTATGGCCGATACACGGTCACGAAGAGCGATGGCAACCAGCGATGTTGCCCAGCAGCCGTCATGATCGTCTCCCGCGAACGCCGGCCAGCTTCCGTTAGGGTTCTGCGCGTGTAGAAGAAAACTCTGAGCACGTTCTCGGACGTCTGTGGCTTGGGACCCGAGTGCAAGCAGCGAATAGCATGTCGGCTCCAGTGCAGGCTGAGGAGAAGATGCGAGTGCGGACCAACCTCCGCACGGAAGCTGTCTACGAGCAAGTTCGGCGCGCAGGTCGTTGAGAACCACAAGTAAGCTCCTCACCATTGGTACTTGTAGAGTGAGTCCTCTTTATTGTCAAAATGCTGCAGTGACGAGGAATTTAGTGGATCGGAAGCTTAGTAATTTCGATTGAGCAGTGACACCAACGCCACCGGTCAGTGAAAGGGCAATTGGTGAGAAAAAACTTTGATAGATGGCTGAATAAAACCTTTGCCTAGCAATTGCGATGGGCCTTCTGCTCTTTGTTCTTGCAGGAACAATACTTTATTGGCAGACATTGGATATCAGGCCGTATTCTTTTGGGACATTGTTTTGATCACGCACTTGCTTGTTCGCAACAGTGCGTTCGGAACCCCGCCGCGCTAATGTGGGCGCGCGCTGTAAGAACGTTGGAGTTTTGCGCGTTCCTCCTGCCAGAGAACCCGCGCCTTTGTAAAGAAATCATCCAAGACTGCAAGTTCTTTTTGCGGGTAACTAGATACTAGCGTTTCCATGGCAGTGCCTAGCGATGAAAAGAGCGACGGCAATTTGCGCATTGCCTCCTCGGTTAGGACAAGGATCGTGCCGCGCCGGTCCTTGGGATGGGGTTGACGCTCGACCAGGCCGGCTCTCTCCAGACGATCAATCATGGCGGTGGTCGCGCCACTACTAAGGCCGGTATGGGCCGCCAATTGGGACGGCGTGGCTGATCCCTGCAGAGTCATCATGTCGAGACACTTCATATCCGTGACGTTTACGCCCAGGATCTGTCCGACAGCCCGGTGAAACAGAACTGTGCCAATGCTGAATTCCCTAGCCCCTCGGATGACCTGTGTCACCAGCTGTTTGCGCGATTCCATCTTTATCTCTCTTTTCATATAGCTCTATAATAGAGTATGTTCATTATGGAGATAAATGGTTACGGAGGAACTCCCAATGGCTACCGTGCAAGTCCGCTATATCGTGAACGATGTTGATGCTGCCATCGCATTCTATTGCCAACATCTCGGGTTTAAGGAAGTGATGCATCCGGCTCCCGCTTTTGCCATGCTGACGCGAGGCGACCTGCGATTGGTGTTGAGCGCGCCGAATCCCTCGGCAGGTGGCGGACAGCCAATGCCGAATGGAACCAAGCAGGAGCCAGGAGGATGGAACAGATTCGCTATCGAAGTGTCAGATCTGGAGGGCACCGTCGAGACCCTAGGTAGGGCCGGGATCCGGTTCCGTAACGAGATCGTCACAGGCGTTGGCGGCAAACAGATTCTCATCGAGGACCCATCGGGCAATCCTGTCGAGCTGTTCGAGCCCGTC
>Ga0126372_10000993_pt1 | contig 11014 bp, 11 predicted proteins | sample PanSoiMetaPlot_6_FD_92762 | JGI IMG/M metagenome (GOLD analysis project Ga0126372, IMG submission 92762) | Tropical forest soil microbial communities from Panama - MetaG Plot_6 | ecosystem: Environmental > Terrestrial > Soil > Tropical forest > Bulk soil | place: Panama | collected 2016-02-17
TCTGTCCCGTTAAAACAGCAGTCGCGCCAGAGGTATTCGCCACGGCGCCAACCGAGGCGCGCAAAGGCTGAAATGCTGCCGGCATGGCATTGCCGACCTGTCTTTCGGCAATGATCGGTACTGCGTGAGTAGAAATGTGGACTCCCTCGATCCCGCAGAATGATTCCATCTCGCGAATGAACGGCTCATCCAGAGAGTTGCGCCACACAAAGCTGACGCTGGTGAGGCGAGTAGCACGAGCCATGCCACTGCGCATCAGGTGGCTCGCCATGGAGACTACAGAAGACGAGTCAAGACCGCCGCTGAGTTCGGCGAGGACGGGCGATTCGTTCTGCAAGCGGACGGAGACCGCCTCACGAAATAGCCTGCGCAGGTGCTCCGCGTACAAGCGCCCGTCGCGATAACAGATCTCATCGCCGGTCGGCATTGACCAGAACCGATGAACCCTGGTCTGGTTGGAGGAAACGCAGACTGCGTGGCCGGGAGGAACGGAGTAGATGCCTTTGTAAGGCGTCCGGTTGGGACACCCACCGAACAGCAGAAATGCATGGGCATACTGCTCATCGAGTTCAGAAATTCCGGTTGTGTCCACAACAGACTGCAAGCGGCTTGACCAGAGAACGCGCCCAGGTTGCACGCAATAAAAAAGAGGACGCACTCCGGCGAAGTCGCTGGCCATGACGATGGTCCGGTTGGCATGATCGTGTAGGACCAGACTCCAATCGCCGATCAAATGAACAAAACCGTCAGTGCCCCAATGTTCATAGGCAGCGCGTGCAAGTGCTGCGTTGCTGGTATCGCCTGGCAACGAAGTCGCCAGCCGCAAAAGCAAATCGTTGCGATTATCGAGCCGTCCATCCCAGGCGAGGATCTCGGTTCTTTGATGACGATCGTCTGATCGATCCAACCAATTCAATTGTTGAGCATGTGTGTTCATGTGTTCTCTCTTTCACCATCAGGCAACGAACAGCGGCTGCAGCCGTTTCTGGTAGGCGGGCGATCCATACACGACCCTGCCATCTACCTCCACCCAAGCGTGGGAGAAGAATGGCGAGGGACGATAGCCGATGACGAGGCGCGCATGCACGCCATGCTTTCTGAGCAACCTGACAGTACAGACGGACCGCTGCAGACACAGCACCGGCTTCCAGTAAATGCAGGTCGCGAGTAGAACCGCATCGCAAATGGCCCGTTCTAATTCCTGGCTAGTGGGCTTTGCGGCCACGGATTGCCGTCGCACCTTCTGCAAAATGCACCCGATGCCGCGCAATGCGACAGTCGCTTCGTAGCGGACGATCTCATACAGAGCCCTGAGCACGAGAGAGGCGTAGCGTACCCTTTTCATGACTCCACCTCTCGCTGGATCAGCGTGTGTCGCTCCAACTCGGCCAGGAATTGGACCACCTGTTCCCGGGCTGCCGAGTCAGCGATTTGAAATTCGTCGCTGATCTCCCTGGCGATAGCTTCTAATGGAAGTTGCTTCTCGACCCCACGCCAGATGCGCGCACCCGTCCCGTTGGAGGCGTAAAAGCGCCCGTTGCCGGTGTGCAAGATGACAATTCCGTCGTCGTGAATAGAAGCCGTAACTTCAAGATTCACCATAAACCTGAAATCTCTAAATTGGTTCGTCATCGTCTGAAGTTCCTTTTTTCGTTGTCGGTAAAACTGCTGACGCCAGGCTCGAGTAGAACTGGCATCAAGCCATTCATAGCCTTAACCCGCAAACGTGTAAATGCAGCCGCGGTCATTTGCCGGTCATTCTCTGGAAGCTATTGATTTTTAAGTTATTAAAGTCAGCGTCGGAGACTGACTCCTTATTCATCCGAGTAGTAAACTTCTCAGACAAAATGCCCAGGAATGACCGCCCAGGTCGCGTCCGGCTCGGAGCGTTTGAACTTGACCTCCATTCTGGTGAACTGTCCCCGGTTGGAGCCGAAGATGGCAGCAAGAACCTTCTCAGGGAACAGCCATTCAAGGTCCTGCAAATGCTGATTGAGGGCAGGGGCAAGATCGTAACCCGTGAGGAAATCAAGAAAAAGCTTTGGCCCAACGACACCATCGTGGATTTCGACCATAGCATCAACGTGGCTATTGGGATTCTCCGGCGGGCATTAGGTGACTCTGCAGATAATCCCCAATATATCGAGACGTTGGCGCGGCGAGGGTATCGCTTACGCGTTGCGGTCGAGTGCCTGGAAACAACAACAGAACCTCCTCGCCGTGAGATCGCCCCTCCGCAATCGTTTCCCGGACTCGCCAGCCTGGCCGGCAAGAAAGTCTCACACTACCGGGTCCTTGAGGTCATCGGGGGCGGCGGAATGGGGATGGTTTATAAAGCCGAAGACCTCAAACTGGGCCGCCGCGTCGCCCTCAAATTCCTGCCGGAAGAGCTGGCTGTTGATCCGGTTGCGCTACAGCGGTTTGAGCGAGAAGCACAATCTGCATCCGCCTTGAACCATCCCAACATCTGCACCATCTACGAAATTGAAGATTACGAGGGCCAGCCTTTCATCGCCATGGAGTTGCTGGAAGGAGAATCGTTACTCGAGCATCTAAACGCTTCCCAATCGAAGGCCCTGCGTCTGATACCCCTTTTAGACATTGCCACTCAAACCTGCGACGGTCTGCAGGCTGCGCATGAAAAAGGCATCATCCATCGCGACATTAAGCCGGCAAACATTTTCCTTACGATGCAGGGAGCGGTGAAGATCCTGGACTTTGGCCTGGCCAAGCTGGCCGCAACGGAAGAGGAAGGAGAGAATCGCGCAGAAAAAGTGGCGGACAACTCTCTCGCAAACTCAAGCGTGGTCCCAAAAGGGACGAACGAAGCGCTTCTCGACGGATTCACTGGAGGATTGACGCGTACAGGGGTCGCCATCGGCACCGCCCGCTATATGTCTCCAGAACAGATTCGGAAAGAACAGTTGGATGCCCGCACCGATCTGTTCTCCTTCGGCCTGGTTCTGTACGAGATGGCGACGGGCCGGCATGCCTTCATGGGTGAGACGGAGGCTGCGATCCACGAGGCGATTCTTAACCAGACGCCACCGCCAGCACGCGATCTGAATCCTGCGGTGTCGCGCAGACTGGACACCGTGATCACCAGGGCGCTGGAAAAAGACCGCTCGCAACGTTACCAGTCTGCCGCTGACATCCGCGCGGACCTGGAGCACGTGCGAAAGGAGATGCATCCGGTGCGGCGACGAGTTCGAAGGCTGCTTGCGTACAGCGCGCTGCTTCTTGTCGTAGCTGCCGGCGCCTGGACTTACTGGGACTATCGCACTCGAGTGACGCTATCCCCCAGCGACACCATCGTCCTTGCTGACGTGAGCAATCGCACCGGCGACACCGTCCTGGATGATGCCTTGAACACTGCCTTGCACACTGAACTGGAACAGACCCCCTATCTCAACGTGCTGGGCTTTGATAAGGTGCTTGGCACTTTAGCGGCACTCGGGCTCCCCAATGACGCCAAAGTCACACAGGAGGTCGCGCGCCGGATTTGCTTGCGGACAAACAGCAAAATGATTGTGGCCGGTTCAATCTCCGATGCCGGCAATCGTTTTGGGATCGAACTGAGTGCGGTCGGTTGCCAGAACGGAAGCATTGTCGCACATGTTCGGGAGGATGTAGCGACTCGGAATGACATTGTGCACCAACTAGGCGTTGCGGCAGTGAAACTGCGCCGCAAGCTCGGCGAACCCTCGGCTTCTATTCAGCAATTCAACCAGCCCCTTGAGGTGGCAACCAGTTCATCACCGGAAGCATTGCAACTCCTGACACAAGGTTACAGGCATCACATCGTGAGAGACGGGAAGGTGGCGATAACTCTTTACCAGCGTGCCATTGAAATAGACCCAAATCTTGCTCTGGCCTACTCTGCTCTGGGAGCCGCAGAGGAATCCCTGCGTGGTTTCACACCAGCAGCGGCTGAAAAGAAAAGTTTCGATCTACGAGATCGAATGACTTTGCCTGGCCGATTCCAGGTGGAAACGGGGTACTATCATCTGGTAACAGGCGAGTTGGAGAAGTCCTCCGCCATCTACGCACGATGGGTTCAACTCTTTCCGGAAAACGTCATCGCACGAATCAACTTCGCGCATTGCCTCGATTTATTGGGACGAATGGATCAGGCGATCAGTCTTAGGCGCGACGCTGTCCGCTTTCTCCCGGCTACAGAGTATCCAGATCTAATGCACGACTACATCCTGTTGGACCGGCTCGACGAAGCGAAGGCGACATTTGACGAAGCAGTGGCCCATAAGATTGATGGAGAGGCGTTGCGCGCCCATCGGGTACTTTTAGCTTTTTTGCAAAAAGACAATGCCGCAATGCAGGAACAATGGGACTGGGGGCGTGGTAAACCGGATCCCGAATACATACTCGCGCAAGTTAGATCCATGGTTGAGCAATACTACGGTCAATTTCGCAAAGCTCGTGGCTGGAAAGAACGACTTTCTGATCCTGCCAAAAATTCCAGCAAAACCATGCTTCTCGTTTATGCTGCCGGGGATGGCCTTTCTGATGCTGAAGTCGGAAACCTGGCGCAAGCGAAACAAACTGCAAGAATTGCTCTTCTGGCTGATCCCCGCAGTCGCAGCATACGACTAATTTCAGCACTGGTCTTTGCGCGAGCAGGCGACCTCGCTGCTGCCCAAAAACTTGCGGATCAGCTGAGCGAGGAGCTTCCATTAGATACTCTGGTGCAAAATTACTCCTTGCCTGTCATCCGGGCTGCCATGAGACTGCACGTGAATGATGCGGCCGGCGCTGTCGAAGCGCTGCGCCCGACAATGAATTATGAGTTGGCTTACCCGGACGAATTCAACAGCCTCTATCCCGCCTACATTCGCGGGTTGGCCTACCTTCAATTGGGCGACGGCCGAAGCGCGGAGGTAGAATTTCAAAAATTGCTGGATCATCCCGGTTTGGTGGGAAGAGATGTTATTGGGGCTCTGTCTTACTTGCAGTTGGCCCGGGCACAGAAAATGAGTGGTGCCAACGCTGCGGCGCGTAAGTCGTACGAGGACTTTTTGACCCTTTGGAAAGACGCTGACCGCGATATTCCCATCTACCGGCAGGCAAAAGCCGAGTATGCAAGGCTGGTGTCTCAACCTAAAGCGGCGGATCTTTTAACGAGCAGTAAGAGCGCCGCGGGAAGATGAACGTCGGGCGCGGGCTGGCCCGTCGTACGCGTCAGATTGCAATCATGTAGTCCCGAACCACCAGGTACAGAAACTGCCGGGGCGCAGTTGCACTTTCGCTGCCAAGACCGGACAAGCAGTATTTACATCGGAAGGTGACATGGAAGTTAGCCACAGACCGTCATCCCTACGACTCATTGTCGAAATGACGACACGAAATGATCATCCTGTTCTGCCTTAACCGCCAAATACACTCTTGAATTCCCTTCGCGCAACAAGTCTCGTCAGCGTCGGATTCTCGCCGAAAGATGCGCGGTACCAGCGAGTTGTCACTAACTCCGCACTCCACATTGTTGGCATTGTATTTGCAAGGAGGACGTTATTGCGTGACTCAGCGGAAGAGATGCGCAAAGCGCATCTCTTCCCTGGGTGAGGAGACAAACACCATATTCACTCCTGGTGTCACCATGGCGACAACAAGACGCCTATATGACACGAACCAGCATTCAAGCCCAGCCTGGACCGTGAGTACTCGCGCCGCAACGCTATTGCTCTGCAGATGGCACAAGACGTGCATGAACTTAAGTGAAATGAGAGGCAGCTGCCATCACGCCGCTCCGTCCCAATGGACGACGCGAAGAGGTTGCTTCCGCGGCGCTCTTTTTGCGCAAGCAGCCTCCCTTCAGGAGAAAAAATAAATGAAACGAATTGCTCTGCTGTTGACCCTCGTTCTGGGCTCAATGTTGTATGCCCAGGAAAAGCCCAAAGCGATTGACATGACGGGCACAATCTGTGATTCCAAATGCGTGACCCAGGCTGATGGCAAATCTGCCTGCGACCTGAGTTGCACTCAAAAGGACGGTGACGCAATTTTTGTCGACGATAACGGGAAGGCCACGAAAATAGCCAACCCGGAAAAAGTCAAAGGATACAAGGGAAAGCACGTTAAAGCGAAATGCAAGATGATGGAGGACAAGGACACGATGTGGATCCTCTCGATCTACGGATAAGTCCACAGAGTTCTTTTTCTCCAGCGAGCCCCGAGCTTTACCGGGGCTCTCTTTTTGCTGCGGGCAGAGCAAGCAACCAGCTTCGTTCGATGAGGTAACTCGTGGACACTAACACAAGCACCGCTGATCAAAGCCGCAATTAGATGGACGCGGAGATGAAGTCATCGATTTGGCGAAGGCTGATCTTTTCCGGTGAAAAGCAGCCGGAAGCAAATACGCTGGACGTCAAGGAACGGCGCTTTGAGCCTCTATCGCGGCGGTGGTTTATTCATTCAGCCCGCACTGCCCTCGCTGCGGTACTTTCGCTGTATGCTGCGCGCGCGCTGCGACTGCCGGAGGCGTACTGGGCAGCCGTCTCCACGATCGTCGTTATGCAATCTACGTTGGGTGCGGCGTTCGAAATCTCCGAGAAAACCTTCATCGGAACAGCGCTCGGTTGCGGGCTCGCAATGCTGCTGGCAAGATATTTTGAAACAAACGGAATTGTTTTTGGAGCAGCCGTTTTCGGCGTCGGGCTTCTTTGTTCAATACTCCGGCTCGACAAAAGCGCCTACCAATTCGCGGGAATTACTCTGACGATTGTCCTGCTGGCGGCTGGCAACAGGCCGATGGATTGTCGGAGTTTACCGGTTCATAGAGGTCTCTGCCGGAATCGCGGTTGGGCTTATGTTCACCGCACTATGGCCGGAGGCCGAACGGCCACAAATATTGCCCAGCTCGAGGTGCGCTGGCCATGTAGATACATAATTGATCGAGCCACTCGGTTATACATTCGGAACCTCTTCAGTTATGTATTTAAAATCGTTTAATCCTGCGGGAAACACTTGAGGAGCAATAGCAGATGAAGCTGTTGTCGGTAAATATTGGGCTTCCTCGGGAAGTGATCTGGCACGGGAAGCGTGTGACCACCGGAATCTTTAAGCAACCGGTAGAGGGACGCATTCCACTGCGCAAGCTTAATTTGGATGGTGATCGTCAAGCGGACCTCCGTGTCCACGGTGGAGAATTCAAGGCAGTTTACTGCTATCCAATCGTTCACTACGACTACTGGAAACAGGAATTACCGGATCGTCAGTTATCAATGGGCATGTTTGGAGAAAACTTCACACTCGATGGGCTGTTGGAAGACTCCGTCCATCTTGGTGATGAATTCGCAGTCGGCTCTGCGAGAGTGGTCGTGACTCAGCCTCGCCTTCCCTGCTACAAGCTTGGAATCAGGTTCGAAGCCGATGACATGGTAAAGCGGTTCTTTGTAAGCGGGCGGACGGGTTTCTATCTTGCAGTCACTCGCGAGGGAGAGGTTGGCGCTGGCGATGAAATAACGGTGCTCGGTCACGACGCAAATGGAATTCCCGTTTCACAAATTACTCGCTTGTATACAGCGAAGAGATATAACGAGTCCGATGTGGCTTGGGTGCAGCGTGCTCTTTCGGTTCCGGCATTGCCTGAAAGTTGGAAGGCCTATTTCCGGAAGCGGCTGGAGTAGATTTCGATTTAAGCTGATGCGGCTGGTTGGGACAGTATCCTGGCAGGCGGCAGAGGAGTGAAGTACGTTTTTGAAAACACGTTCTAATCAACGAGTGCGGCTCTGACCTCCTCCTTCCCCCGAACCCGGGGCCCTGGCGAGAATGCTGTCCACAGCAAAAGGTCCGGAGCCGCCCAAAACGAGCGATGTCAAGCATGCAAGATAAACGAGGTCAAGTTCATATCCGGGCGGACCAAATTGAGCCCCCGCCGCTGTGACCGCTTGAAGCTTGATCGAACTGAAACCGTAAGGGAGATGTATGGTAAGCATCGCTGCGAGCAAGACCGCCGCCAAGGGGACGCTGGCTAGCGGCACGAAAGCCCCCACCAGCACGGCCAACCCGCCGATGAGTTCGACGAGGATGCTCGCCAAACCCATAAGCTCAGGCGCAGGAACACCGAGGGCGTGCAGGATGTTGATAAAGTGCTCAGGCCCGTGCACGATCTTGGCGTAACCGTGCGTCATGAAACCATAGCCGACGATCAAGCGCAATGGGACCGCTGCATAGCGCCCCAGTTTCGACGTGATCCTTGCATGCGCGCTCATCGCCCGGTCTAACTGAATGTTCATCATTTCTCTCCTTTTGAAATGACAGTGGATTTCTCTTCGCACGAGGCGCCGGGGATGGCAGGTCAAAGATTTGGCTTTCCATCCGCCGGCTGAGCTTGATTTGTCACGATGCGAGCACTATCCGTAGATACCCAGCAGCGAATCTTGCCACTGCTTATTTTGCTGACGTATTCTTTTTTTCTCCTGGTTATCTTTCTTTTGCTCCTCTTCCTGATTTAGCTTGTCATTGACCTCCAGCAGGTGTACTGCCTTCTCCAACTGATCCAATTTCTGAGGAACACTGGTTTCCATCGCATCGTTTGCCGAGCTGCTTGCGTCGGCCGAATAGCAATCCGTACTCGCCTTCTGCTGTTTGGGGGGATCATCTCCGGAAGGAGGAGCGGCTGCAAAGGCTGAGATGGAGCTTGCCAGCGTAGCCAGGGCAAATGACCGTATGAGAATGGATTTCATGATATTTCTCCTTTGATAATTCAGCTTCAAGGCGTGTTTTTAAGCGCCTTGCGAGTCGTTTCTGTCAGTGTTGCATCGGAAGATTTCGACTCATGACGATTTTTCCCACGATCCGTGGCTGCTGAAATTTCACACGCCGCGGAATGCACCATCCTTCTCGCAACTGCGATGCCAAAGAGGGACGGCGTCGATCAGAGGGAGGATTCAAGTCGCAACTGACAGATCGATGACGGATGTACGCCAGTGACGACAACAATAGCGACCAAACCCCGTCACTGATGGGATTTCGTCACAAGTTTGTCAGTTGAGACTTAGATCTTGTGCCCACTTACCGACAGATTTTGTAAAGGCTGAGCGACTTATCGTTGCGGCTCCAACTTGGATTGAGTAGCTCTCTTTGGCAGGTCATTTGCTCATGAGAATGCTGTGAACCGCGGCACGTAAGCCAAAGGCGCCGTGGGCCTGAGAGAAATTGTCATGAGCGTGATCCTTGATATTGTCCGCAGGGCAATCTTTGCAGGACGAGGAGAAGACCTTAGGAGTAAAGCGACGTCACGGGTAGCTTCGAAAGGCACGATGCCGAGCGAAGATGCACACCAGACATTGTTCAATTCCAGCGGCGACGAGTTCAGCGTGCCTCCCACATCCATCCACAGAGTAGAAGCTGATGGTGTCCGAGTGTTTTATCGCGCTGCCGGTGACACAACTGCGCCGGTGGTCCTTTTGTTACATGGATTCCCGGCATCATCGTTCATGTTTCGGGAACTCATTCCACGCCTCGCCGATCACTACCGGGTGATCGCGCCGGACCTTCCTGGTTTCGGATTTACGGAAGTTCCGCCCGAACGAAAATATGCGTACTCCTTTGATGCATTGGCCGTGACCATAGAGGCGTTCACACAAGCACTCAAGATCGACCGCTATGCACTTTATGTGTTCGATTATGGCGCGCCAACCGGTTTCCGCTTGGCCATGGCTCACCCGGAAAGAGTCACCGCTATCGTCACCCAGAATGGGAATGCGTACGAAGAAGGTCTGGGAGATGCTTGGGGGCCGATCCGCCAGTATTGGGCGTCGCCTACGGCGGAAAATCGAGATCTACTCCGCAAAAATATTCTGACGCTCGAAGGAACACGCTGGCAGTACACCCACGGAGTTACGAATCCGGAGCGCATTCCGCCCGAGTCGTACACGCTCGACACGGCTCTTCTCGAACGCCCGGGAAACAAAGAGATTCAGCTCGATTTGTTTCTGGAGTACGCCTCAAACTTAAGACTTTATCCGAAATTTCAGGAGTACTTTCGCAAGTCGAAACCGCCTCTGCTCGCGATCTGGGGCAAGAACGATCCTTTCTTCATCCCCCCAGGAGCTCAAGCGTTTCGGAAAGATATACCTGGCGCGAAGATTGCGTTCCTCGATACCGGACATTTCGCGCTGGAAACACACGTCATCGAAATTGCCTCAGCCATGAAGGACTTCCTGGAAGCGAATGGGATCAAGCGCAAGAGCGGAGAACGCGTGGCGCCGCGATGAGTTCCTTTCCTCAGAATTCCACCGTCGTTCTAGTTCATGGAGCATGGGCAGACGGGTCGTGTTGGAACAATGTCATTTTGCCGTTACAGCAGCACGGCCTTAAGGTGATTTGCGCTCCCATCCCACTTACGTCATTAACTGACGATGCTGGTGCGTTGAGTCGCACACTCGAACGCACGCGTGGTCCAGTGGTTCTTGCGGGACACGCTTACGGTGGAGCTGTAATCGCAACGACGCGCGAGGATCGAGTTAAGGCTCTTGTATCTATAGCAGCTCTTGCACCCGATGAGGGCGAGACAGTCGCGGAGGTTTTTTATCGCGACGAAGTGCATCCGAATGCCCCCAAGCTAAGCCCGGATAGGCATGGCTTTCTGTGGATGCCGGAAGAAGGGTTTCACCAGGCGGTTGCGCACAAAGCTCCAACCGACCAAAAGCGCATCCTGGCTGCTGTGCAACGGCCAATTTCGGTGGAGTGCATTCAAGAGCCGGCACCGGCGCCGGCATGGAAAGCGAAGTCGTCCTGGTTTTTGCTTGCGGAGGAGGACCGCATGATCAATCCAAAGACGCAGCGATTTATGGCTGGTCGAATGGGCGCGAAGGTCCGCTCCAGTGGAGTGGACCATAGCCCGATGTACTCCGCGCCCGATCTTGTGATGACGTGATTTTGGAGGCGGCCTCTGTGACTCTCGGCGATGGCGGTCTTCCGCGCCGAGCGGCAACTGGCTGACGGGACAACGTGATGAACATTCACAACCGTAGCGATCGTTCACGGGCGTGCTGAA
>Ga0126372_10000994_pt1 | contig 11012 bp, 9 predicted proteins | sample PanSoiMetaPlot_6_FD_92762 | JGI IMG/M metagenome (GOLD analysis project Ga0126372, IMG submission 92762) | Tropical forest soil microbial communities from Panama - MetaG Plot_6 | ecosystem: Environmental > Terrestrial > Soil > Tropical forest > Bulk soil | place: Panama | collected 2016-02-17
ATGAAGTTCGACCTGAAGGATTGCGTGCAGCGCGTGCACAATTTCGCGATTGTGGACGAGGTCGATTCTATCCTGATTGACGAGGCTCGTACTCCGCTGATCATCTCGGGCGCTAGCGAAGAATCTACGGATAAGTATGACCGCGTGAATCGCATTATTCCCAAGCTGGAGAAGGGCGAGGAAGTACCGGTCCCGCCGGGCGAGCCCAAGATTTACACCGGCGACTTCGTCGTCGACGAGAAGCACAAGAACATCACCGTTACAGATGAAGGCTGGGAGAAGGTCGAGAAGCTACTTGGCATCGGCAACATTGCCGACCCGGAGAACTGGGATCTGAAGCATCACGTCGAAACCGCGGTGAAGGCGCATGCGCTTTACCGGCGTGACGTTGAATACGTGGTCAAGCAGAAGGAAGACAACCCGCGCGAGAAGGAAGTCGTCATCGTTGACGAGTTCACCGGACGCATGATGCCTGGCCGGCGGTGGTCCGATGGTTTGCACCAGGCGATCGAAGCCAAGGAAAACGTCAAGATCGAGCGCGAGAACCAGACGCTGGCGACCATCACCTTCCAGAACTACTTCCGCATGTACAAGAAGCTCGCCGGCATGACCGGTACCGCGGAAACAGAAGCGCCCGAGTTCGACAAGATCTACAAGCTGGAAGTCGTGGTCATCCCCACAAATAAGACCCTGCTGCGCATTGAGAATCCGGACGTGGTGTACCGGACCGAGAAAGAAAAGTACTTCGCTGCGGCGGATGAGATTCAGCGACTGCATCAGAGCGAGCAACCTGTGCTGGTGGGTACGACTTCGATCGAGAAGTCCGAACGCCTATCGGAGCTACTCGAGAAGAAGAAGATCAGGCACGTCGTTCTGAACGCCAAGTTTCACGAGAAGGAAGCGGAAATTGTGGCCCAAGCCGGCCGCAAAGGCATGGTGACCATTGCCACCAACATGGCCGGCCGCGGTACCGACATTCTGCTGGGCGGAAATCCTGAGTTCATGGCGAAGCAGGAGTGCGTGAAGAACGGGGCAGCGCAGCCAGTACGTGCCGCGCAGGGCAAAGTCGAAGCGGCCGTTGACGACGCCAACATGACCAAGTGGTATTACGGCGGAAATGAGTACGTCGTTCCGACGGACAAGTGGAACGAAGTCTTCAACCGCTACAAAGCTCAAACCGACGTCGAGCACGCGGAAGTCGTGGGCGCCGGAGGCTTGCACATCTTTGGCACTGAACGCCATGAGGCGCGCCGCATCGATAATCAGCTCCGCGGGCGTGCGGGTCGTCAGGGCGATCCCGGATCGTCGCGTTTCTACCTGTCGCTCGAAGACGATCTGATGCGCATCTTCGCCAAGGAGTGGGTGTCGAACCTGCTGCAGCGGTTGGGCATGGAAGAGGGCGTGCCGATCGAATCGAAGATGATCACCCGGCGCATCGAAGCCGCCCAGAAGGCGGTCGAAGCGCAGAACTTTGAAGCCCGCAAACACCTGCTCGAGTACGACGACGTGATGAATAAGCAGCGCGAGGCTGTATATGGCCTGCGGCGCAGCCTTCTCGAAGGTGTCGATCAAAAAGAGTTGATCCTCGAAGACTATGTCTCGGGAATCTTGGGCGATCTCATCGACCAGTATTGTCCGGTCAAGGCGCACGTCGACGACTGGGATCTTAAGGCACTGAAGGACGCTATCTTCACGCGCTTCGGTGTTGACATCTACGCCGAGGGGATCAAACCGGAGACCTTGAACCGCGGGGAACTGGGCGACGCAATCTTCGACAAACTGAAGGAACGCTACGCAGCCAAGGAACAGATGATCGGCCCCGAGGCCATGCGCTACCACGAGCGCATGATCATGCTGAGCGTGCTCGACTCGTTGTGGAAAGACCACCTCCTGAACATGGATCACCTGAAGGAGGGCATCGGGCTGCGCGGCTACGGGCAGCACGATCCGCTGGTTGAGTACAAGCGCGAATCTTTCGACATGTTCGAAGAGATGATGAAACGGTTCCAGGAGCAAACCGTTCAATATCTCTACCTGATGCAGATTCTGGAGCGCCCGCCGGAGGGTGGAGTTGGCGAAGGTGGCCCGGGAGGACCAGTCGGACACGGCGGTCCCGAGGCCGGTGTACCTATGTTGCGGCCAGGGGGCGGCAACGGGCGGCCTCCGCGCCATGTTGCGACATCCGTTGACGATCTTGAAGAAGCATTCCAGCGGAAGAAGCGTCGCGAACTGGAACAGGCGCGCATGGCTGGGAGCGGGGAAGCCAAGACTGTGCAGCAGGTCGTGCGCAGTGGAGACAAAGTCGGGCGCAACGATCCATGCCCTTGCGGATCAGGCAAGAAGTACAAGAAGTGCCACGGAGCCTAGTCACTGGAATTATTTTCCGCCGTCTTGCATGCACAACAGCTTGGGGCGCCTGCAATTGCTTGCCTGCAGTCGTAAAATAGAGGCAGGCAGTGCAGGAGGCTTCCCCATGATTGCACTTCGCCTCGTCAAACTCATCGAAACTCATTCCGAGGAACTTGCCGAAGGCCTGACCCGAAAACTTCTCTCGTCGGAACGCACACGCGACATGCGCAAGGTTCCGGCTAACGAACTGCATCACCGCTGCCACGAGATTTATCGCAATCTCAGCGAGTGGCTTCTCAACAAAACTGAACACGATGTAGAGGCGGTCTATAAGGCGCTAGGTGCCCGGCGCGCGAAACAGAACGTCTCGATGGCAGCCCTCACCTGGGCCATTCTGCTGACGAAGGAACATTTGTGGACCTTCCTCGAGTGGGAAGGTGTGCACGGCGGGCTGCACAATGTGTTCGGAGAATTGGAACTGCAACGGCTGCTGGATCAGTTTTTTGATCGCGCTGTGTACTTCGCAACCGAAGGGTACGAAGAAGCGATGGCTCAGCATGCCGCTTGAGTTCGAGGTTCTTAACCGCAAAGCTCGCCAAGGAATCGCAAAGCGAAGAGAAAATCAGCCTAGCGTGCCTTGCGTTTTCTTTGCGAGCTTTGTGGTCTAGATTTGCTTCTCTCTTTCACCGCTCGAAATGTCATTTCCATTGCAGAGCTGTGTGTCCGGCGCTTCCATGAAAAGAACAGCTCCGCGTAAGTGTCGGTGATGTAGTCCTTCTGACGAATCCCGAGAGTCTGAGCGGTCCGGTCAATCCAACGTGCCGGTCCTTCGATTTCCCCGAAATGCCCGATCGGAGTTTCATCTACAACGACATGTCCGTTGCCCTCGCTCCATTCCGCACGAAATTTCTCGTACCGAAATGAAGGCTTGAATCCCAGAGCGTGCAGGATGGCTTCCATCTTCTGTCCGTCCTCCACTTTGGTCTCGAGTTCGACGCGCGACTTGTGGCGTCCGGCCTTGCCCTTGGACTTGTGAGTGAGCACCCAACCCTTGCCGTATTTGCGAAGGCGTAACAAGTCGCCGCGCTCGCGCAGGGGCTGCCCTGGCAGGTCATAGAGCGTGTTCATTTCATGGGTGCGCGGCGTGACTAGACGAAACTTTGCCGCGCGCAGCAGGCGGACGAGGTCCCGAACATCGACTACCCGAAACTTGATTTCGATTTCTTTGTTGGAGGACATATGAAACCGACTATTGAAATCAACGACCAATGGCTACCGACTAGCAACTGCTAACTAAACGTCGGCAACTTCACCAAATCGGCTGGCGGCACGGTCTCGATCGGCTGCCCAGCCTTTCGCCACGCGGCCAAACCCCCGACCAGAATGAACGCGTTGAATCCTTTTTCCCGCAGCATGTGCGCCACCCGGGCGCTGGTCCCTTCGCGTACTCAAGTGCAGTAGAGATAGACGTCCCTATCGGGGGGAAGTTTTTTCAGTTCGGCTTCGAGATTGTTGGGCTCGATGCGGATCGATCCTTTGATGCGTGCGGCTTCAGCGTCGTAGTAGCCGTGACTACGCACATCCACGACCAGAACTTTGCCGGCTTCCTCCGAAGCCAGCTTTTCGATAAGCTCCTGCACCTGTACCCGTGGAACCACCCGGTAGACGCGATTCTTATGGACGAGCCAGATGCGGTACGCGGCGTAGACGAGCAGTCCCGCGAGCAGCACTTCTTCGATCGCGTGACCGGCGGTCTGAAAGGTGCTGCCGATGGCTTTCAGAAAATCGCGACCGACAAATCCCAGACTGAAGTAGGCTACAACGTAGAGAGCTGTGCCCATCGCGTCGTAGCACAGGAACTGGCTGAAGGGCATCTTCATGCTTCCGGCGAGCGGCGGGCCCATGGTGTTTACGCCGGGGATGAACTTGGCGATCACCAGAGTGGTCTTGCCGCGCTTATAGAACGATTCCGCCGAGCGCAAAATGCAGGTTTCCGGGTTCGCGGAGACTTTGCAAAGAAATCCGAGCAGGGTCCATCCTGTCCATTTTCCCGCGAGGAAAAGCAGCGTGTCTCCGAGCACCATGGCACCCACGGCCAAAGGCAGAACAATCGGGGTGCGCAGGACGTGTGAGGCCGCAGCCGCACCTGCGACCACTAGAGCCAGAGCCGCCGGGACGGGCAGTCCAATAGCCTCTGCAAATACAAGGGCTGCCACAATCAGGTATCCGTGTTGCGAGATGAGGGAAATCAGGTCTGACATGCCGTTACAGCTAGACTAACGGCGATCGGGGATATCAGTCCAGCCGATGCATGCTTGTCGGTTTTGCGAATCCTGTACGATTCGTCCGCATCCAACTCTCGAGACAAATCCGAGTACGAGGTCCTATGGCAAACGCGACCACGACTGCAACGCGACGTTATGTGAATCTTCCTGGCCGTCCCTCGACGCTTCCTTTCAGCGATGCGGTCCTGGTCGGGGATACGCTTTACTTGTCCGGGCGAATCGGCATCGATCCAGTCACTGGGCAGGCGCCGGCCGATCTGAATGCAGAAATCGAACTCCTCCTTGATGGCGTTCAGTCGGTGCTTGCCGAAGCGGGGATGAGTATGGATGACATGGTTTCGGTGCAGATCTTTTCCCCAGATCTGTCACTCTGGGAGCCGTTCAACGCAGCCTATATAAAACGGTTCGGACGTGATTTGCCGGCACGTGCCTTCATCGGTTCGGGCCCGCTTCTGCTTGGAGGACGATTCGAGCTCATGGGCATTGCGGCGCGCAGATCGTGAGACGTCTCAGTTCATCTGCCAGATGCGGAAGTTGAGGTAGGACGCGAATCCGACCCACCCCAGGTAGGGAATCAGGAGCCACGCTGCCAGAAGCGAGATCGGCAGGAATGCGACGGAAGTTGCTACGATCATCATCCATAGGATCAGGATCTCGCCGAATGCGGGACCGATGCGGCGGAGTCCAAAGAAGATCAGAGACCACAGCAGGTTCAAAAGCAGTTGCACACCGAAGAGGGCGAGCGCGGCACCTGTGTACGTCCAGCTCGCACTGCGCCACACCAGCCACCCGCTCACAGCCATCATCAAGTAGAGTGCCGTCCACACCGGACCGAAGATCCAGTTTGGGGGCGTCCACTCAGGCCGGCGCAATTGCGCGTACCACGTGTTCACAGAGATGTTGGTGAAGAGTGCTCCGATCGCGCCGGCCGTGAAACACACGACGATGAAAGGCACGAGGGAAGTCCAGGATCCGCGGTCAAACATTACAGAGCTCGTTTCGGTTCGCGCCCGCAGCCCGCTACGGCAGAGTCACTGTCACTGCTTCGCAAGGCCGCTTGCCGACACGCCGGTAGCTGTGTTGCACGGCGGAATCGAAATAGATGGCGTCCCCGGCTTCGAGCGAGAAGTCTTCGTTTCCTATCTTAATATCCAAAGCGCCGCTCAACAGGTAAAGGAACTCGACTCCGGGGTGATGATGGGACTTGCTTCTCTCAGCGGGCAGGTCCTGAAACTCGGCCAGAAATGCATTGAATTTGCGGTCGGTGGCGTGATAGTCGAGGCACTCAAAGAAGTATGACACGTCGCCGGTGCCAGGCTTCTCAGGAAAGCGGATGCGGTCCTGCTTGCGGACCAAAGCCACGACACGGCGTTTTCTCTCGTCAGTAAAAAAGAATTCCAGTCCCACGCCAAACACCAGGGCGATGCGCAGAAGTGTAGGTAAGGTGGGGAACAGCTTTCCGCGTTCGAGTTTGGAAAGCAACGCAGCTGATAGCCCGGTGTGTTTGCCGAGTTCCACCAATCCCAGATTCTTCTTCAATCGGAGCCCGCGAATCTTTTCTCCGATTCCGTACGGCTTCAGCCCTTCGGTAACGGTTGGCGAGAGCATAGACCATTCTCTACATGAAAATATATTTAACTGATGATAAATCGTTATCGTCTTATAGGCAAGGCTGAATCGCGAGGAACTCCCCGCTGAAAAGGGAAAGGCGGCCCTGGATCGGCCGCCTCGGGTGAAATTTTCAGTCTTGTTTTGGACTACTGCGGTTTCTTCTTCCCAAACAGTCCGCCCAGAGCGTCCACAGCGCTACCGGTCTTTCCGCCGCCGACCTTGCCTCCACTCAGCACGCCCTGCAGTGCGCTTCCGGCAACGCCGCCAGCCATCCCTTTCAGGTCGGGAACGAATTCCGGCTTGGAAGTCGTGCCGGCGATCGAGAAGGGAATACCGCCCTTTCCGCTGCCCATGCCAGCAACTTGCGCAAGACCACCGGCTACTCCGCCGTGCAAGTTCGCGAGCATCTTGAAATTGAGGGCCCCCGCAGGGCTTACGGTGCCGGCTCCGGTGATGACACCGATTGCCGGAACGGTCAAATTAAGGTTGTCGGCACGCGTTCCTTCCGGAGCGACCCGAGCGTTCGTGCTGAAATTCTGGATGCTGGTATCAGGGTTGGAGGCCGCTTTGCCGGCAAAAGTCGAAAGCGCACCAAGTTTTTGTCCTAGGTCAAACCCGGAGAGCTTCGTGTCAGCAAGACGGACCGGCCCTGTAATGACCAGCTTGTCGATCGGGCCGATGATGCTGAGATCGGTCGATAAGCTTCCACCTTTCAACTGAGACCCCGACGGAAGCACCACCCCAAGTGCCGGAAGCATGGCCTGCAGTTCTTCGACTGGCATGTTGGGCCCGTTGAGCTTCATGTCAAGGACCTGCGATTCACCCTGCGACTTGAAGGTCCCGGTCAGGTGCGCAACGGCCTTGCCGATCTCGATGTCGCCCTGGGTGAGATCGCCAACCTGCTTGTCGAGGTCGACGTTCACCGCGTGCTTGATGACGACGGTCTTCGTGGCCGGAGTTCCCTTCGGCGAAAACTGCAGCTTGTTGCCCGTGAATGTTCCAACTGCTTTGGCCATCGTGCCGTTGGAGTTAAGAGTTCCGTCGAAGCTCGCCAGGCCCGCGATTCCGCTCGCGGGATCGATGAAGCCGGAAGCCACGATGTCCATGTTGTTGACTTTGACCTTGGCTTCAAACGGAGTCTTGGCCGCATCGGTGGCATTGATCGGTCCAACCTGGCCGGAGATGTCCGCCGTTCCACCGGCCGGCAGCTTCGCGCTCAGGCGAAAGGGAAATTGGGTAGTCTGCGAGAAATTGGTGACGGTGATGTTGACCTGCTCATAGACGTGCGGCTTGGCCGAGGAATTTGCCTTGCCGACAATCAGCTTGCCGTCGGTTACGCTCAACTTCGCGACAGAAAAATTGCCTGGGGCAGAACTGGAACTCGAAGGCGACGATTTCTCGGATGACTTTCCGCCCAAGCTTGAGAAATTCCACTTGCCGCTGGCCGTCTTCAGCAGCGTGATCTGCGGCTGCTCAAGGGTGATTTCAGTGACGCGGATCTCCTTCGAGGTGATCAGAGGCATGATTTCGACGCCTACTTTCAGTGCCTTGGCGGTAACGAAGGGAGTGTTGCCAAAGGCCGGGTCCTCGGCGATGGAGATATTGTCAGCCGAGACGCTGCCCGTGAGGAGGGACAGGCTGAGATTTCCTACCTTGACTTGCCGTCCGAGTGCTTCGCTCGCTGTCGCTTCGATTTTGGGTCGGAAACTATTCACGTTAATGAAGAACGGAATGGCAATCAGGATCACGATCAGGATAGCAATGACGATGCCAGCGATTTTGAGGATGCGTTTCATAGACTCCCTGCCTTCCGAAGTGACGGTGAAATTGCGGTGAATAGAACCAAGGAAGAAGCACGGCCCGGGACACCTGTTTGGTGGCCTAAAAGTCTACCAAAAATCAAGTACGCTAGTTGCGTCGAGAACTTCGGTTCAGGCGCTGCTAGAAAGAGAATGTTCCGCGTTGATTCCCAGCGACTGCGCGATTCTTGACAGGTGCCGCGTGGTCCTGTAACGTCCGCCAACGCCGGGTCGCTGCGCGACGCAAGGACTGTTAAGTGCCAGGGGAGATTGGACAGCAATTATGGTCACGATTCGTGACGTAGCCAAAGAAAGCGGGTTCTCCTCAACGACCGTTTCCATCGTGCTCAACAATGCGCCGCTCGCGCGGTACATTCCGGCAGCGACCAAGAAACGAATTGAGCGTGCTGCCAAGAAACTGGGCTATCGCCCTAATCTCTTTGCGCGTTCATTGCGCAGCAAGCGGAGCCACACGGTCGGGGTCATGGTCGTCGACATGACGGATCCCTTCTGCATGCTGGTGCTGCGCGGCATTGAGAATTCCCTGTATCAATCGTCGTTTTTGCCGATCTTGACCGACATGCACAACGAGCACAGCCGGTTCGAGCGCTACCTGGAAATGCTGCTCGACCGCCGGGTGGAAGGCCTGATTGTCGTCGCCAACTGGCTTTTCCTCGACATCAACCTGCTGGCGGACCTTGAGAAGAGCAGTGTGCCGACTGCGATTATTGGCTGTGAGCTCAAGAACGAACAGATGAGTTCGGTGATCGTCGACAACGAGCTCGGCGCGCAGTTGGCGATCGAGCATCTTCACTCGCTCGGCCACCGCAAGATTGCGATCATCCGCGGCCCCAAGGGACTTGTGGATAGCAGCCCACGCTGGAAGGGCATTCGCAATTTCGCCAAATCGAAGGATTTGGAACTAGATCAGCGGCTGATTCTCGACTTGCCCGAATCACGTGATCCGATTTCCAGTTTCGAAGCCGGGTTTAAATTGACCGAGGACCTCATCAAGCAGAAACGCCACTTCACGGCGATTCTCGCATTCGACGACATGACGGCGTTCGGGGCGATTCGCGCGCTGGCCAAGGCCGGCATTCGCGTGCCGGAACATTGTTCGGTGATCGGATTCGACGACGTGGCCAATTCGGCGTTCTACACGCCAGCGCTCACCACAATCCGTCAACCTCTGGAAACCATGGGTGGAATGGCCGTCGGCGTTGTCGTCGACGGCATCAACGCCGTGATTGAGAAACGGGAGACTTCTGCCGTGCATCGGAAGGTGGCTCCTGAACTTGTGGTGAGGGAATCCACCCACCCGATCGCCTAGCTTTCTATCTGGTTCCGACTTGTTCTTTTGTGGTCGCACTCACGGCGGCGAAAGCCCGCTCAAGATCGGCGATCAAATCTTCCACATGCTCGATGCCGACTGAAAGCCGGATCAGTTGCTCGGTGACGCCCATCTTCTGCCGCTCTTCGGGACGGATCATGGCGTGCGATGTGATGACTGGAATAGTCACCAGCGATTCCACTCCCCCGAGGCTGGGGGCCAGCGTGAAAAGTTCGAGTGCTTCCGCAAAGCGGCAGGCGTCTTCTCCCGTACCGTCGATTTCAAAACTCAGAACGCCGCCTCCACCATGCATCTGCTCCATGGCGAGTGCGCGCTGCGGGTGGCCTTCGAGAAACGGATAGTTCACGCTGCGGGCCTTCGGATGCGCCTTGAGGAACTGGGCCACGCGCAAAGCGTTTTCATTTTGACGATTTACACGTACGGCCAGGGTTTTGATTCCTCGCAGTAGAAGCCAGGCCGCGTGCGGGTCCATGTTGCATCCGAGCGTCGTACGCGTAGCGTGGATTGTATCGACCAGATCCTTCCGGCCGGCAATGATTCCGCAGATCAGATCCGCGTGCCCGCCGAAATACTTCGTGCCCGAATGCATAACCAGATCTATGCCGTATTCGAACGGGCGGCAGTTAATCGGGGTTGAGAAGGTACTATCGATGAGCGTGACGACACCGTGTTTTTGAGCGAGAGCCGCCACCCGCTTTAGATCGACAACGCGAAGTGTGGGATTCGTTGGTGACTCGAGATGCAGAATGCGTGTGTTCTGACGCAGCGCGGCTTCGTGTTGCTTGTAGTCGGTGGTGTCCACCAGCGTGACCTCAACGCCGAACCGGGGAAGCCATTGCGTCAGAAACTTGGTCGCGCCACCGTAGATGTCGCGCTGAGTCACGATATGGTCGCCTGACTTGACCAACGAGAGGATCGTCGTTGTAATCGCCGACATGCCCGAGGAAAACAGAAGAGCGGCATCGGCGTCTTCAAGTTCGGCGATCGCTTTCTCCACCACTGTGTGCGTGGGATTTCCGTAGCGCGTGTAGAAGCGATCGGTGTATGTCGCCCGAAGTTGCTCCTCCATGTCGGTGACTTCAAACGTTGAACTCTGGAAGATGGGTGTGCTGAGCGGACCATTCTTCTTCTTCAGGTCCATGCCGCCGCGTACCGCCTCAGTTTCAGTGCGCCTTTTTTGCTTCTTCATAACTCATTTCCCGACAACTTTAGGGTGTGCATTTCTCAGGCCTTCACTGCCGCCTGATCTAGCGCGGGCACCGGTGAGAACCATTGCTCCGAGCGCGGGTGCCGGCCGCCGGTCAGCTCGTCGAACGCTTTCTGGAGTTTACGCGTCACTGGGCCGGTCTTCCCGGTTCCTATGGTGCGGAAATCGATCTCGCGCAGGCCAATGACTTCAGCCGCCGTCCCACACACAAATACTTCGTCCGAGATGTAGAGCTGATCGCGCGAAATTGGTTCTTCGACCACCGAGTATCCGAGGTCACCCGCGATGGTGATGAGGCTGTCGCGCGTAATGCCTTCGAGAATCGAGGCGCGTGGCACCGTGTAGATCACTCCCTTGCGGACGGTGAAGATATTCTCGCCGGTACATTCGGCAACATACCCGCTCGGATC
>Ga0126372_10000999_pt1 | contig 10995 bp, 9 predicted proteins | sample PanSoiMetaPlot_6_FD_92762 | JGI IMG/M metagenome (GOLD analysis project Ga0126372, IMG submission 92762) | Tropical forest soil microbial communities from Panama - MetaG Plot_6 | ecosystem: Environmental > Terrestrial > Soil > Tropical forest > Bulk soil | place: Panama | collected 2016-02-17
CCACCAGCTTACAGCCGGGAGCACTATGGCCGAGCTCCTCGACACCCTCGATGCCGCCATCGGCATGGCCGATGTCGATGACGAGGACGTCGGGGCGCAACTCGCGGGCGGCGCGGCGCGCATCGCCGATCGTTGCCCCCTCGGCCACCAGGCGCAGCCGTCCCGAGTGCACGATGGTCTGAATGATCCCCTGCCGGAACAGCGGGTGCGGATCGATGACGACGACGCCGATCTTCTCGCTCACGACTGCTCCTAGCTCGCCATGCGGCACGGTTTCTGGTGGCGCCAGCAGCGTCCCCAACCCAGCCGCCGGCGCCGACCGGGGGCCACCCTACGACCCTTGCCGTGACCCCAAGAGATGAAGAAGTCGCAGCCTTTCTGGACTAAAGTACAATAACTTCTTTTGCCCTAAAGATAGGTTATGGTCAAATGCCAAGCCGGGCCGGCCGGCGCCGGCGCCGCCGCGCTGTGGCGCGCGGGCCCCGCCGCTCGCGGGCGCCGTTGCAATTGCCGCCCCGGTGTGCGAGCCAAGAGTTTTCCGCTAACCGCTGTAGCACCGTTCGCGCCGGCAGGCAGGGAGGACGCCATGGGAAAATCCGTTCAAATCAGGCTCACGCGCCGTGCCGTACTGGGGGCTGGCGCCGCCATGGCGGCCAGCGTGCCTACGCGCTGGGCGATCGCCCAGGCCAAGCCGCTCAAGGTCGGCTTGATGCTTCCCTATTCGGGGACCTTCGCCAAGCTCGGCGAGAACATCACCACCGCCATCGAGATCTTGATCGCCGAGAAGGGCGGCAAGCTCGGCGGACGCGAGCTGCAACTCGTCAAGCTCGACGATGAATCAAAGCCCGAGAAGGCGCCGCAGAATGCCGAGCGGTTAGTGCAACGCGATGCCGTCGACGTCTTGATCGGCACCGTCCACTCCGGCGTGCAGATGGGCATCCATAAGGTGGTGCAAGACAGCGGCACGCTGACCATCGTCCCCAACGCCGGCAACGTGGCGGTGACGCGACAGCTGTGCGCCAAGAACGTGTTCCGTACCTCGTTCACCAATTGGCAGCCCGCCTATGGCATGGGCCTCGCCGCCGCCAACAAGGGGTATAAGAAGGGCGTGTGGGTGACCTGGGACTATGCGGCCGGCACCGAGAGCGGCGCCGGCTTCAAGGAAGGCTTTGAAAAGGCTGGCGGCCAGGTGCTGCCGATCCTGTCGCTGCCGTTTCCGGAGACCAATTTCCAGCCGCTGTTGGCGCAGATCCCGGGCCTCGGCGTCGACGTGGTGGGTGCCTTCTTCGCTGGTGGCGGCGCCGTGCAGTTCGTCAAGGACTACGCCGCCGCCGGCCTCAAGCTGCCGCTGTGCGGCTCGGGCTTTCTGACCGAGGGAACGCTCGAGGCGCAGGGCGCCGCGGCCGATGGCGTCGAAACCGCGCTGCACTACGGCGACGGGCTCGACAACCCCAAGAATGCCGCCTTCCGCAAGGCCTTCAAGGACAAGGCCGGGCGCGAGGCCGACGTCTATGCCGTTCAGGGCTACGACGCCGCACAACTGCTGGCGCTAGGCCTCGAAGCCGTCAAGGGCAACATCGAGGACGAGGCCAATCTCTACAAGGCCATGCGCCAGGCCAAAATCGACAGCCCGCGCGGGCCGATCAGCATGTCGCCGGCGCAAAACATCACCCAGCACATCTACCTGCGCCGGGCGCAGGGTGGCGAAAACAAAGTGGTGGGCATTGCCGCCGAAAATCTGAGCGATCCGGGCACCGGCTGCAAACTGGTGTGAGCCCGGGGAGATGCCACCGGTCCGCGCAACCGCGGACCGGTCGCTCGTGTGACGTTGGCGGCGGCTGATCGGTATGGATGTTCCCGGACTGCTCGCACAGCTGCTCAATGGCCTGCAGTACGGCCTGTTGCTGTTTTTGATCGCCAGCGGGCTGACCTTGATCTTCGGGGTCATGGGCGTCATCAATCTCGCCCACGGCTCGATGTTCATGATCGGTGCCTACCTGGCCTATGCGGTCACCGCGCACGGGGGCTCGCCGTGGCTGGCGGTGCCCGCCGCCGCCGCCGCCGGCCTCTTGCTCGGCGCCGGGCTCGAGACCGGGCTGTTTCGGCACTTCTATGCGCGCCAGCATCTCGACCAGGTGCTGCTCACCTTTGCCCTGATCTTGCTGTTCGAGGAGGCGCGCTCGCTCCTGGTCGGCAATGACTTCCATGCCGTGCCGGTGCCCGCGCTATTGGATTTTTCCGTGCCGATCACCGCCCACTTCAGCTATTCGGCCTATCGTTTCGCGGTGATCGGCAGCTGCCTGGTGCTGGCCGCGGCGCTGTTCTTTTGGATCGAGCGCACGCGCATGGGCGCCATCATCCGCGCCGCCGCCGAACAGCCGGAAATGGTCGACGTGCTCGGCATCGATGCCCGGCGCGTGCACTTGACCGTGTTTGCCGTCGGCACGGCGCTGGCGCTGGTCGCCGGGGCGCTGGCCGCGCCGCTCTATTCGGTCTACCCCAACATGGGCGATGGCTTTCTCATCATCTCATTCGTGGTGGTGGTGATTGGTGGGCTGGGCTCGGTCGCCGGCGCGTTCTGGTCGGCGCTGATGCTCGGTCTGGTCGACACCTTGGGGACCGCCTACGCGCCGCGGCTGGCCGGGCTCGTCGTCTACGTGTTGATGGCCGCCGCCTTGCTGTGGCGGCCGTCGGGGCTGTTCGGGCGGCGCTGATGCGGCGGGGCGGAAAGGGGCCACCATGACGCCCAGGAGCCTGACCGAGTGGGTGCTGCTCGGGCTCGGCGCGCTGCTGTTGGCGCTGCTGCCGCTCGGCCTCTCCGAGTTCTATAGCGGCCTCGTCACCTCGGCCATGATCGCGGCCATGCTGGCGCTGAGCCTGCAGCTGTTGGTCGGCTGCACCGGCCTCGTCAGCCTCGGCCATGCGGCTTTTTACGGGCTCGGCGCCTATACCGTCTATGCCATGACGCCGGCCGAGCACGGCTTGTCCTTGCTTATGACCTTGCCGGCGGCGGCGCTGGTGGCCGGCCTGGCGGCGCTGCTGGTCGGCGCCCTGTCGCTCAGGACCAAGGGCTTTTTCTTCCTGATGGTGACGCTGGCGTTTGGCCAGATGGTGTTCTTCATTTTTCACAATACCAAGCTCGGCGGCGGCGCCGACGGCGCCTATTTGATGCGCCCGACTTTGTCGGTGTTCGACTGGCAGCTCACCTTGACGCGGCGGCAGCGACCGCTGGCAATCTATTATCTGACCTTGGTGTTGCTGGTGGCCATGTATCTGGCGCTTTGTGGCCTGTTGCGCACGCTGTTTGGCCGGGTGCTCGACGGCATCCGCATCAACGAGCCGCGCATGCTAGCGCTGGGCTTCAATACCTATCGCTACAAGCTCGCCGCCTTCGCCATCGCCGGTGTTCTCGCCGGCGTTGCCGGCCACATGTATGCCATGAAGGACGCGTTCGTGAACCCGGCGCTGGTCGGCTGGCATCGCTCGGCCGAGGCGCTGTTGATGCTCCTGCTCGGCGGCCTCGGCTCGCTCAACGGCGCCGTGATCGGCGCACTGGCCTATACCGCGATCGGCGAAGCGGCGCAGCTGTTGACCGAGCGCAAGCTATTGGTCGAGGGCCTGGTCATTCTGCTGGTGGTGCTGTCGTTGCCCAACGGCCTGAGCGGATTGACCATGCCGGCGTGGCCGACGCGCGCCCTGAGACGGCACCGGTCGAAGCCGGCACCGGCGCCAGAGGTCGGCCGCCATGGCTGAGGCGCGCGGCCCCGGCCAGGTGGTGCTGGCGACCGAGCGGCTGAGCCGCAACTTCGGCGGGCTTGCCGCCGTGCGCGAGGTTTCGCTGGCGCTCAAGCATGGCGAGTTGCACGCCGTCATCGGTCCCAACGGGGCCGGCAAGACCACGCTCGTCAACCTGCTCTCGGGCGCGCTCAAACCGAGCGCCGGGCGCATCCTGGTCGATGGTCGCGACGTCGCCGGCGAACCGGCGTGGCGCATGAGCCGGTTGGGGGTTGGCCGCTCCTTTCAGCGCACCAACATCTTCGCCTCGCTGAGCGTGCTCGAGAACGTTCGCCTCGCCGTGCAGGCGGTCAGCCCCTCGCTCAACCCGCTGGCGGCGGCGGCGACGGTTGCCGCGCTGGCGGCGCGCGCCGAGGCCAGCCTGACCCGGGTCGGCCTCGCCCAGCTGGCGTCGCGGCCGGCCGGAATGCTATCGCACGGCGAGCAGCGCCAGCTCGAGATCGCCATGGCCGTCGCCGGCGCCGCCAAGGTGCTGTTGTTGGACGAGCCGCTGGCCGGCATGGGCGTCGAGGAATCGGAACGGATGGTGGCCCTGTTGCGCGCCTTGGCGCGCGAGCACGCCGTGCTGTTGATCGAACACGACATGGACGTCGTGTTCGCGGTCGCCGACTGGATGACGGTGATGGTCGAAGGCGCGGTGCTGGCCAGCGGCCGGCCGCAGGCAATCCGCGCCAACCGCGACGTGCAAGCCGCCTATCTCGGAAGCGCACCCTGATGCCGCCGGCCGCCGCCAGCCCGCTGCCCTTGCTCGAGGCGCACGAGCTCGACACCTACTATGGCCAGCGCCAAGCCCTGCGTGGTATTTCGTTCAGCATCGCCAGCGGCGAAACCGTTGCGCTCATGGGCCGCAACGGCATGGGCAAAACCACCCTGGTGCGCACCTTGATGGGCTTGATCCGGCCGCAACAGGGCCGCGTCGTGCTCGACGGCGCGGACATCACCGGGCTTGCCACCTACGCCATCGTGCGCCGCGGGCTAGCCTACGTGCCAGAAGGACGCGGCATCTTCAGCAGTCTCAGCGTCGCCGAGAACCTCAGCATCGCCGGCACCGCGGCGGCAGCCGGCGAGTGGACTGAGACGCGGGTGCTCGAGCTGTTTCCGCGTCTCGCCCAGCGCCTGGCGCATCGCGGCGACCAGCTCTCCGGCGGCGAGCAGCAGATGCTGGCGATCGGCCGCGCCCTGATGCTGAACCCGCGCCTGATCCTGCTCGACGAGGCCACCGAGGGTCTGGCACCGCTGCTGCGTCAGGAGATCTGGCGCACCATCCGGCTGATCCGGGCGCGTGGCATCGCCGCGCTCGTGATCGACAAGAGCGTGGCCGAGGTCACCACCATTGCCGACCGCATCATCATTCTGGTCAAGGGCGAGATCGTGTTTGCGGGAACGCCGCAACAACTCGAGGCTCGCCCCGAGCTCATGCACCGGCACCTCGGCGTTTAGTGTCGGCCGTGGTCCGGTGGCCCTGCGTGCGCCAGACACGGCTCGGCGCCATCCGCGCCAGGTGCCGGCTGATGCGATGCGGTCCGGCACTGGCGACGTGGCGGCTGAGCCTGACGACCTGTGCCTGCATCTCGGCAAACTTGCGGCAGCTCGCCAGCTTGGGATTGCACGAGTGCCGCGCGCTGAGCGCGCGCGCCACCGGCCGCGGCGGCGCCGGCTCGGCCACGCGCAAGCTCGGCGCGATGTCGACTTCGGCGGCGGTTTCGCCGACATCCCGCGCCGTCTTGGCGATCAGGTTGCTGGCGCTCATGCGTGCCATGAAGGGATTGGCACGGATCACCGCCGGGCCGAGCACGTCGGCCACCGGCGTAGCCGGCGCTGCCTGCAGCACGCGGGCGGCGGCAAACGGTCCGAGCAGAAAGGCGAGGCGCAGGTGCCCGAAGGTCGGCTCGATACCCTGCTCGCTCAGAAACGCAAGGTTTTCACGCGAATAGGTCTCGGCGCAGCGGCGGGAAAAGCTGCGGTCGGTGCGCAGCCGCAAGATTTCCTGCTCGCTCAGCTCCCAGATTTCGCCGCCGAAATGCCGGCGCGCCAAGTCGAGGAAGGTCGACTTGATGAACTGGTAGGGCCCGAGCGCCGTCGAGCGGGGATTGGCCGCACTATCGCGGCCACCCGATTCGGCGCGCATCAGGCGATCGAGAAAGGTCTCAAACCGCGACTGATCGGCGGTGGCGAGCGCGGGTTTGTCGGCGGCTTGCGGCGCGGGCTGCGGCGCTGCCGCTCCGGCGGCAGCGGCCGGGCCTGGTGCGGCGGCGGTGGTGGTGGTGGGGGATACGACGTCGGTGGCCGGTTGCGGCGGATCGGCGACAACATCGTCGACGAACAGCAAAGCCAGCAACACGGCCGCGGCCGCGCCACGGCGGCCAAGGCAAGACAATGACACCTGATGGCTTCCCTACGTTGAGGATTGCTTCCCAGTCTTTGAGGCGCACCCCAGCTTTTTGCGCCTCACCTCATTAGATCGCACCTGCACGAGCGCAGATGCCGCGTCAACCCTTAGAGCCTAACCCTGAGACAACAGGAAGCTCTGGCTGAACCGTCTAGCCTGAATGCCCGTTCAGATAGGTGGTGGAATGCGGCAAGGAAGTGGCAACATGGGGGAGACTTTGCTGCACAACCTTTGCTGGACCGGCTGATGCCGAGCGGCTCGGGGCCTCGGTCATCGCGGCAGCGGCCGGCCTCTCCTCGGCAACGTCCGGGGCGAGAAAGACCGCCGACAGAGGATTGCGGCGATTGGCGGCGACGGCGCGGTTCACTAACCTGGCAGCCTCGCGCCCAGCCCTTGGAGAAGCAGCGGGGAGCCATGCCGTTTGCGATGATTGCCGGCCGGCGCATCGCCTATCGATTGATCCCCGGCGATGCCACGGCACCGGCGCTGGTTTTCCTGCACGAGGGGCTGGGCTCAGCCGAACTTTGGCGCGACTTCCCCGATCGGTTAGCGGCCCGCCTGCGGCGGCGCGCGCTCGTCTATTCGCGCTTCGGCTACGGCCACTCCGACGGCCTCCTTGCCAAGCGCACGCCGCAATTCATGCACCAGGAGGCGCTGGCGGTATTACCGGCGCTGCTGGCTCAGCTCGGCATCGAGGCGCCGCTGCTGATCGGACACTCCGATGGCGCCTCGATCGCCCTCATTCACGCCGCCCGCAGCCGACCGCCGCCGGCCGGGCTGGTGCTGATGGCACCGCACGTGTTCGTCGAACCGATCTGCCTTGCCAGCATCGCCAAGGTTCGCGATGCCTACCGCGCCAGCGCCGGCGACGCGGGCGGGCTCCGCAGCCGGCTCGCCAAGTACCACGCAAACGTCGACGATGCATTCTTGGGTTGGGCCGACATTTGGCTCGAGCCGCGGTTCAGCGCCTGGACCATCGAAGATGAGTGCGCGGCGGTTCAAGCGCCGATGCTGTTGATCCAGGGCGGCGCCGATGAATACGGCACCCTGGCTCAACTCGACAGCATCGCCGAGCGGGCGACCGTGCCGGTAACGCGGCTGGTGCTGGCGGCGTGCGGTCACGCCCCGCACCGCGATTGCGAAGCTGACGTGTTCGAGGCCATCGTCGCCTTTGCCGAGGCGCGTTCGCCTCAGTAGAGGCTGTCGCGGTAGGCCCGCTCGAGCCGCCTCTCAGAGGCGGCCTTGTCGAGACCCTTGATCTGATCGGCCAGTGCCTCGGCGAAGCTGGCAAGACCGGCGAGCGATGGCCATTTCTCCGGCTGCCATAGCGCCGAGCGCACCAGCGCCTTGCCGCACTGGAAGTAGACGCTCTTGGCCACAATCTCGACCACGGCGCGCGCCGGTTTGCCGTTGACGGCGTGCTGGTTGATAAGCTCGGGATCGGTCATGAGGCGCGCGGTGCCGTTGACGCGCAAGGTTTCGAGCCGCCCCGGCACCATAAACAGCAGCGCGATCCTGGCGTTGCTCAGGAGGTTCTGGAAACTGTCGAGGCGATTGTTGCCGGGTCGGTCCGGCAGGTGCAGGCGCTTGTCGTCGATGACGGTGACAAAGCCCGGCGCGTCGCCGCGCGGCGAGGCATCGGGCCAGCCGTCAGCATCGGCGGTCGAAACCACCACCAATGGTGCGCGCTCGATGAACTCGCGGCTGTGCCGGTCGATGTGATCGAGTTCCTTGCGCAGCGCCATCTCGTGCGGCGCGGCGTAGACGCGGCGCAGGTCATCGAGGTTGGCAATCTCGGTCATGGTGAGGCCTCAGCGTTGTTTGCCATCGTCAGCACCGCGCCGACGGCACGCCGCCAGCCGGCATATTTGCGCTCCCGTTCCGGCGCCGCCAGGCTCGGGCGAAAGGCGCGCGCCAGCTGCCATTGCTGCGCGAACCCCGGCGCGTCGGGCCAAACGCCGGCCTTGTGACCGGCGAGCCAGGCGGCACCAAGCGCGGTGGTCTCGCTGATCGTCGGCCGTTCCACGGCGGCGTCGAGAATGTCGGCCAGGAACTGCATGGTCCAATCGCTCGCCACCATGCCGCCGTCGACGCGCAGCACCGCTTGCGCGGCGCCCGGCCAATCCAGGTGCATGGCTTCAAGCAAGTCGCGGGTTTGGTAACAGACCGCCTCGAGCGCCGCCCGGGCGACCTCGTTGACGCCGCTGGCGCGCGTCAACCCGAACAGGGCGCCGCGCGCCTCGGGCTGCCAGTAGGGTGCGCCCAGGCCGACGAATGCCGGCACCAGATAGACATCTTGCGCCGGGTCGGCCGCCGCTGCCAGCGCACCGCTCTCCGGCGCCGAGGCAATCAGGCGCAAGCCATCGCGCAGCCACTGCACGGCCGCGCCGGCGATGAAGATCGAACCCTCGAGCGCGTAGCTGCGCCGGCCATCGAGCTGGTAGGCGAGCGTGGTCAGCAGCCGGTGCTTGGAGGCCACCCGCTCGCTGCCGGTGTTGATGACGGCGAAGCAGCCGGTGCCGTAGGTCGCCTTGACCATCCCGGGCGCGAAGCAGGCCTGGCCGATCAGGGCGGCCTGCTGATCGCCGGCGACGCCCAAGATCGGCAGCGCCGCGCCGAGGATCGAGGCCTCGGTCAGCCCAAAATCCGCGTTTGAATCGCGCACCTGCGGCAGGATGGCTGCCGGCACGCCAAATAGGGCCAACAGCTCCTGATCGAAGCCGCCCTTGGCCAGATCATAGAGCAGGGTACGCGAAGCGTTGGTGGCATCGGTGGCGTGCACCCTGCCGCCGGTAAAGCGCCACACCAGAAAGCTGTCGATGGTGCCGAACGCCAAATGCCCGGCCTCGGCGAGCGCCCGGGCCCCCTCGACATGGTCGAGCAGCCAGGCGATTTTGGTGGCGGAGAAATAGGGATCGAGCAACAGACCGGTGCGTGCCGTGATCTCGGGCTCGTGACCCTGCCGCTTGAGGCTGGCGCAGGCCTCCGCCGTGCGCCGGTCCTGCCACACGATGGCGCGGTGGATGGGCTGACTGGTGCGCCGGTCCCAGAGCAGGCAGGTTTCGCGTTGGTTGGTGATGCCGATGCCGGCGATCTCGGCGGCGCTGAGGCCGGCACCGGCGAGCGCCTGCCGCGCCGTCTCCACGGTCGTGCGCCAGATGTCTTCGGGCTCGTGCTCGACCCAGCCGGGCGCCGGGTAGTGCTGGGCGAACTCGCGTTGCGCCGCCCCAAGGATGCGCAAATCGGAGGCGAACACGATGGCGCGAGAGGATGTGGTGCCTTGGTCGAGAGCCAAGATCGCGCCCTGTGCCATTGCGCCGCCCGCCGTCAAGCTGATTGAATGCCGATCGCCAGCAAGCCTAGGGGAAGTTTGGGTCCGATCGCAAGGTCGCAATCGCTGCCGCCGCTCGCGCGCTGGCCGCGATCCCGCGTGTGGCGGCGGCCTTGCCGGCAAGGGCGAAGCGCTCGGTACGGCGTTGGCCGCGTGACGCGGCGTTCGCTTATTCGGCCGCCGCCCGCGGTCCGTACCCCAACTTATCGTTGAGCTTGTCGATGAGATCGGCGGCGGCGTTCGGAATATTGGTTCCGGGCCCGAACACCGCTTGCGCCCCGGCCGCAAACAGCGCCGGATAGTCGTCGGGGGGAATGACGCCACCGACCACGATCATGATGTCGCCGCGCCCCGCCTCAGTCAGCGCCGCCGCCAGCTCCGGCACCAAGGTCAGGTGTCCCGCCGCCAGCGAGGAGACGCCGATCACGTGCACGTCGTTTTCGACCGCCTGGCGCGCCGCCTCATCGGGGGTCGCAAACAGCGGTCCGATGTCGACATCAAAGCCGAGGTCGGCAAACGCCGAGGCGATCACCTTTTGGCCCCGGTCGTGGCCGTCCTGGCCCATTTTGGCGACCAGAATGCGCGGCCGGCGCCCGTCGTTCTTCTCAAAGGCGTGGCACATAGCGCGCACGCGCTCGACGTCCTTGCTCATGGCACCGGCCTCCGCCCGATAGACGCCCGAGACGGCGCGCACGTCGGCGCGATGCCGCCCCCACACCTTCTCCATCGCCTCCGAGATCTCGCCGACGGTGGCCTTGGCGCGGGCGGCGGCGATGGCGCGCTCGAGCAGATTGCCGTTGCCGCTCGCCGCCGTGGCGCTGAGCGCGGCCAACGCCGCGGCAACGGCGGCGGGATCACGCTCGGCCTTGAGGCGGCGCAACTTGGCAACCTGGCTGTCGCGCACGCCCTTATTGTCGACCTTCAACACCTCAATCGCGGCCGCGTCGCCGACCGGAAACTTGTTGACGCCGATGATGCTCTGCGCGCCCGAATCGATGCGCGCCTGGGTGCGGGCGGCCGCCTCCTCGATCCTGAGCTTGGGCATGCCGGCGGCAATCGCCTTGGCCATGCCGCCCAGCGCCTCGACCTCGGCGATGTGGCCTTCGGCCTTGCGCGCCAGCTCGTAGGTCAGCCGCTCAAGGTAGTGACTGCCGCCCCACGGGTCGATCATGCGGCAGGTGCCGGTCTCCTGCTGGATCAGGAGCTGGGTGTTGCGGGCGATGCGGGCGGAGAAGTCGGTCGGCAGGGCGATCGCCTCATCGAGGGCGTTGGTATGCAGCGACTGGGTACCGCCGTGCGTCGCCGCCAATGCCTCGATGCCGGTGCGTGTGACGTTATTGAAGACGTCCTGCGCCGTCAGGCTCCAACCGCTGGTCTGGCAGTGCGTCCTCAGCGCCAGCGACCTGGGATCCTTGGGGTCGGCGATCGAGGTGATGAGCTTCGCCCACAACAGGCGCGCCGCGCGCATCTTGGCGATCTC
>Ga0126372_10001000_pt1 | contig 10993 bp, 10 predicted proteins | sample PanSoiMetaPlot_6_FD_92762 | JGI IMG/M metagenome (GOLD analysis project Ga0126372, IMG submission 92762) | Tropical forest soil microbial communities from Panama - MetaG Plot_6 | ecosystem: Environmental > Terrestrial > Soil > Tropical forest > Bulk soil | place: Panama | collected 2016-02-17
CGGCTACACGCTTTCGGCGGGCCGGCTCAGCGCGCGCATGAGCTCTTCGGCAACGCCCGCGCTTGCTAACCCGGCGTCAAATACCCTGCTGGTTGGCATCATCGCAGAGGCAGGCGTGCAGTGGAAGCGGGGATCGATCCGATCGATCCCGACGGGCGTACTGGCACACGGCGCGCGCGTGGGCACGCGCCCTCAGGCGATCCATCGCACGCTAGCGGCGGCCGCCGGTGATTTGCGCGTTCATCCAACCCGCGGTCGCGGCCACCCCACCGAAGCTATAGAGATGGACGCCGACCACGTTGCTGGCGCTGCCGCTCAGCGCGTGCCGCGCCACAGCGGTCAGTTGCGCGGTCGGATCGACGTGGGTGAAAAGCCTGACCGCGCGCATGCCTTCGGCCTGCAGCGCCCTGAGCGAGGCGGAAACACCGCAGCGCTGCGCGAACTTGACGAGCCGCCGCGGCGTCGTCGGCCCGGCCAGTCCGACGTAGACCGGCACCGCGGGGGCCCGACGATTAAGATCGGCGCAGTATTCGACAATGCGGTTGGGGGCAAACGAGAACTGGGTGACAACATAGGCGGCGAGCCGTTGCTCGCCCAGCAGCGCCAACTTCTGCATCAGCGCGGCATTGAGGGCTGCCGGCGCGATCCGAGGATGCCCCTCGGGATAACCAGGCAATCCCACCTGCTGCACGCCGGTATCGCACAGCACGCCATCGCCGATCAGCTGGGCGGCGTCGGCATAAGGCCCCAGCGGCCGGGCGACGTCGCCGGCGATCAACAGCACCTTGGCAACGCCCGCCAGCCGCACGGCCTGGTCCAGAAAGGTTGCAACCTGCTGACGCGAGGCGACGCGGCGCGCGGCAATGTGCGGCACCGGCTCGAGGCCGGCATCGCGCAGCGCCACCAGCGCCGCCAAGGTGTGCGGCAGCTCGTGGCGCGGCAAGTGATTGACGTAGACCGGCGTGCCCGCCGGGAGCAGCTCCGCGATCAAGCGGGCATCCTCGGGCGCTTCGGCGCCCATTTCGATCGAGCCGCAGGCCACCAGCTCGGCGGCGATCGCGGCAAGCGCCCCGCCATCGTTGCATTGACGCGGGGAATCGACAACCGATGCTGACATCGTCTCAGCCTCTCTTGCGCGAAATGACGTAGGATTCATCCAGGAACCAAAGCCGGCCATGCGTCTGCAGCACCTCGCGCGTGGCATCGAGATATCGGCGCGCACCCAACACGTCGGCGAGCCGCTCATCGTCGATTTGCGCCACGTAGACGGCCGCATTCCAGGCCGCAAACAAGGTCGAGGTGCCGATGCTGGCCGCAATCTCGGTCGGCAAGGTGTGCATGTCGTAGCGAAACACCGCCCGCTGGTCGGCGTAGGCATTGAAGTTGTAGTGCCGCGCCTCGCGGCCGAGTTCGGCCCGCGTGGCGCGCAGGACGTCGTAGCGGCTGGTCTGGAACGGATCTTCGTTGGGCCACATCTTGCGCACGATCTCCAGACCCGGATCGCGGCCGCAGGAATGGATGCCAATCAGCCGGCCGCCCGGTCGCAAGGCGCGCACCAGAGGTGCCACGACGCGCGAGGCCTTGAAGGCGACCGGGACGCGGGCCCGGTAAGGCTGCGAGGCGATGACGAGATCATAGTCGGCGCGCGCGCGACCCTGTTGCGGGATGATGCCGTCGAGCAGGAAACGGAAATCCTCGCGATAGATGACGATCGCCGCCGGGCGCTCGTAGACGGGGTTGCCGGTCTTGGGACTGTGCCGCGCCTGCCAGACGCGCCCCAGCAACGGTTCGAGCGCGGCGATCTGCTCGCTGAATTGCGCCGCCGTGCCGCCGACCAGCCCGACCTCGTGCCAGGCCAACGAGGTGGCGGCCGACACGGCGTTGGGCGCCAGCCAGGGCGCTTCGGTGTAGTACATGTTGCTGACGACGAGGACGGTGGCCGGGTGCTCGTAAAAGCGATCCGCCATTTTGTCGAGCGAGAGGCGGGTGTCCTCCAGGCTGATCTCTTTGCCGACGATGTAGAAGGGTAAGGTCGGGAAGCGGCGGTGCATGTCGCGCATCACCCGGGTGAGAAGCGTGCCGTCGCCCATGCCGGCATCGAACACGCGGATCGCCGGCGGCTCGGGATGCAGATGCGCGAGCTCCATGCCGACCCGCTGCGCAATCACCTCTTTTTCGCTGCAGGTATTGACGAACAACAGGTACTTTTGCCGGTTGTCGAAAAAGCGGAAGTTGCGCGAAGGGGCATCCTCGGTGGGCGCCTTGGCGGGCTCGAGCCCGCCAGCGGCCACGCGCAACAGCGGCCGCAGTTCCGGCGGGCTTTGCGGCGCGCGAATGCCCTGCGTGGTCAGAAAGGCGCTGACCCGCTCGAGCGTCTCGGGGGTGATGCGGGCACCGTCACGCAGGCGGGCGACAAACTTGCCATCGTTGACGGCGCGCCGGCCGAAGGTCGATTCGGCCATGCCGGCGCGCCGACAAAATTCCGAGATGCTGTCCAACAGGCCGACCGCGGCATAGGCCATTTGGATCGGGCTCCCTCCTCACGGGCTCGCGCCTGCAAGGCTAGCGGCCCCGGTGGTGGGATCACAACCACAAATCTAGGGAACGGTAGAGTGGGATACTTCCCACGCAAAGACCCAAGCCGGCGTTACCGCCTTTGCAGCCCGGCCGCGGGCCGCCTCCCTGCGGCGCGGCCCGGCGCCGCCTTGTCACCCCCTGCAACCTGGGCTAGATCGGTCTCGCCTCTCACCCCTGACCTCTTGCGTCGAGCGCTGATGCCGGCCTCAGCCCTAATGAATGTCATGATCGGCGCCGCCCGCAAGGCCGGGCGCGGTCTGACGCGCGACTTTGGCGAGGTCGAGCAGCTCCAGGTCTCGGTCAAAGGCCCCGGCAACTTCGTGACCGCCGCCGATCACCGCGCCGAGGAGGTGCTGTTTCGGGAGCTGTCCAAGGCCCGGCCAGGCTACGGCTTCCTGATGGAGGAGCGCGGCGTCGTCGCCGGCTCCGACAAGAGCCACCGCTGGATCGTCGATCCGCTTGATGGCACGAGCAATTTTCTGCACGGCATCCCGCTGTTTGCGATCTCGATCGCGCTCGAGCGCGACGGCGAAATCGTCTGCGGCCTCATCTATAATCCGATCCTCGACGAGCTCTATACCGCCGAGCGCGGGCAGGGCGCCTTCGTCAACAGTCGGCGCCTGCGCGTGGCCAACCGCAAGGCCTTGGCCGACTGCTTGATCAGCGTCGGCATTCCGCACCGGGGCCGCCGGGGACACGACCACTTCCTGGCCGAATGCAAGGCCTTGATGGCGGCCACCAGCGGCCTGCGCCGCACCGGGGCCGCCGCCGTCGACCTCGCCTGGGTGGCGGCCGGCCGCTTCGACGGCTTCGTCGACCACGAGCTCAAGCCCTGGGATATCGCCGGCGGCATGCTAATGGTGCGCGAAGCGGGCGGCTACATCAGCGACAGCGCCGGCGGCCAGGACATGTTCGGCAAGGGCAGCATCGTCGCCGGCAACCAAGCCATCCATCGGGCGCTGCTGGCGACGCTCAATGGCGCCGGCACAGCTGCCGGCCAGAGGAATTCCGTGTCCGCCTAAAAGAAGGCACAAAGAGCATTGACAGACCGCGATCGGCACGAAGTTGCCGGTTTGTGATGCCATGGAGTTTGGCTAATGTCCCCTCAATCGAGGCTGGGAGAAGGACGCATGGCACGAGCGAGATCGGGAGAGCGGGCACCAGCCTCCCTGCACCGCACCCTGTCGACGCCGGGGCTCTATCTGTGGCGCATGTTCGTGTTCCTGGTGCTGGTCGGCATGCTGGTGGCGGTGCTGCACACCCAGCTGTGGCAGGCCATGCTCAACAACCCAGGCCTCAACCTGCTGATTTGCGTGGTGATGGTGGCGGGCATTCTCTACGCCTTCCAGCAGGTGGTCCGGCTCTACCCCGAAATCCGCTGGGTCAATGCCTTTCGAATCGCCGACCCCGGCCTTGCCATCTCGCATCGTCCCGTGCTGCTGGCGCCGATGGCGACCATGCTGCGCGACCGTACCGGCGCCTTGTCGCTGTCGGCCACATCGATGCGCTCGATCATGGATTCGATCGGCTCGCGTCTCGACGAGGCCCGCGATACCGGACGCTACCTGGTCGGTCTGTTGGTGTTCCTTGGCTTGCTCGGCACCTTCTGGGGTTTGTTGGACACCATCCGGTCGGTCGGTCAGACCATCGGCGCGCTCGATACCCGCGCCGCCGACAGCGTCACCGTATTCGATGAACTGAAAAATGGCCTGGCGGCACCGCTGCGCGGCATGGGCACGGCGTTTTCCTCCTCGCTGCTCGGCCTCGGCGGCTCGCTGGTGCTGGGCTTTCTCGAACTGCAGGCCGGGCACGCGCACGGCCGCTTCTACAATCAGCTCGAAGAGTGGCTCTCGGGCATTACCGATCTCGCCGCCGGCGGCTCGCAAGGCGGCGACTATGGCGCCCATCAGCTGCAGGTGGCGGTGCTCGACATGCACCGCGCCATCTCCGAACTCAACGACCGGCTGACCGGCATTCCGCGGCTCGACGGCGGAGCGCCGCCCGCCGAGGACGCGGTCAAGGAACTGGCCAAAGGGGTCGACCAGCTGGTGCGGCAGATGCGGGCGGAACAGAAAGTCGTGCGCGAGTGGGTCGACGAGCAGGCGGCGCAGCAGTCGGAAGTCGCCTCCGTGCTCAAGGATCTGGCCGCCAACGTGTCACGCAAGAAGTAGCCTGCCATGCCTTACGGACGCCAGCGCCGCACCGCCACCTATGGAGAGTTTTGGCCCGGCTACGTCGACGTGCTGTCGACCCTGCTGCTGGTGGTCACCTTCCTGTTGTCGGTGTTCATGGTCGCCCAGTTCTATGTCAGCCAAGAAGTCTCCGGCAAGGACACCGCACTCAAGCGCCTGACCCGGCAGATCGCCGAGATCACCAACCTACTCAGCCTGGAAAAGGGCAAGGGCAGGTCGCTCGAGGATGAGCTTGCCAACCTGCAGGCCTCGCTCGCCACCTTGCGGGCCGACAACGAGCGGCTCGGCGGACTTGCCGCCGGCAATGCCGACAAGGACGCGCGCATTGCCGGTCTCAGCAAGGAGCTAAGCGAGCAGAAAGGCTTCTCGGCCGATGCCTTGGCGAGGGTCGATGTGCTCAACCAGCAGCTGATCGCGCTGCGCCGGCAACTGGCCGCGCTGCAGGAAGCGCTCGGAACCGCCGAAGCCAAGGACAAGGAGAACCAGGCGCGCATCTCCGACCTCGGTGCCCGGCTCAATGTCGCGCTCGCCCGGCAGGTGCAGGAGCTGCAGCGCTACCGTTCCGACTTCTTCGGCCGGCTGCGCGACCTGCTCAAGGATCGCAAGGACATCCGCGTGGTCGGCGATCGCTTCGTGTTCCAGTCCGAGGTGCTGTTTCCGTCCGGGCAGGCGACCATGACGCCGGAAGGTCTTGCCGCCATCGACCAGCTGGCCACCGCCATCATCGAACTGGAACGCAGTATACCAAGCGAGATCGACTGGGCGCTGCAGGTCGACGGGCACACCGACGTCAGGCCGATTGCCAGTTCGCAATTTCCCTCCAACTGGGAGCTTTCGAGCGCGCGCGCGACCTCGGTCGTCAAATACCTGATCAGCCGCGGCGTCTCGCCCAAACGCCTGGTGGCGGCGGGTTACGGCGAGTTCCAGCCGCTCGAAGACGGCGCCAGCGAAGATGTGCTGCGTCGCAACCGCCGCATCGAGCTCAAGCTCACCAACCGCTAGCCGGCCTGGTTTACTGTTGCTACACCAACCGCCGCCGTGGTTTGGCCCCGTCGCGGGCGTTGGCCAGATTGCAACCATGCCGCGACATGAGCTCTCGGCCGATCAAAAAATGCGCCAAAATGCCGGCCAGGCGCGTTCCCCTCGCGCTGCTGGCGGCGTCGGTGATAGGGTCTAAAGCCGTCCCGCCGTGATTCCGCCATGCTGACGGCGGCGAGCTGGGAGCCGGACCAGGAGCGCTCGGGAAAGGCCCGGGCTCTCAGCCGTTGCGACAACGACGCGAGGCCTTGTACGTGCACGACTGGTTTTCCAAGCACCGCGGCCGTAAGGGGCCGATCGACTGGCTCAAGCTCGACGCCTGGATCGATTCCTCGCTGGCGGAGACCTGGGAGGGGGCCAAGGATCGCTGGAACGGCATCACCAGCTTTTTTGCCCGCTTCCGGCTGACAGGCTGGAAGCGGCTGTTCAACGAGGGCCTGTCGGAAGCCTTGACCTTGGGTCTCGGCGGCTTTGCCGTACTCTATGTGCTGGCCCTGCCGGCGCTGATGGAATTCGACGAGGAGCGCATCCTGCACGGCAAGTACAGCGTCACCTTCGTCGATCGCTACGGCAATGAGATCGGCAAGCGCGGCATCCTGCACAGCGACGCGGTGCCGCTCGAGGAGATCCCCGATCACCTGATCAAGGCCACGCTTGCCACCGAAGACCGGCGCTTTTTCGAGCACTATGGCGTCGACTTCATCGGCACGGCGCGCGCGCTCGTGGAGAATGCGCGTGCCAATGAAGTGGTGCAGGGCGGCTCGACCATTACCCAGCAGCTGGCGAAAAACCTGTTCCTGTCGTCGGAACGCTCGGTGCAGCGCAAGATCAAGGAGGCGTTTCTCGCCTTTTTGCTGGAATCGCGCTTCAGCAAACGCGAAATCCTCAAGCTCTACCTCGATCGCGCCTACCTGGGCGGCGGCGCCTTCGGCGTCGAAGCCGCCTCGCAGTTCTACTTCGGCAAGTCGGTGCGCGAGGTCAACCTCGCCGAAGCGGCACTGTTGGCGGGGCTGTTCAAGGCCCCCTCCAAGTTCGCGCCCCACGTCAACCTGCCGCTGTCACGCGCGCGCACCAATGATGTTCTCAACAATCTGGTCGATGCCGGCTACATGAGCGCGGGCCAGGTGCACGCGGCACGGCTCAACCCCGCACGCATCATCGAGACGCGCGTCACCCACAGCCCCGACTGGTTCCTGGATTGGGCCTACGAGGAAGTGCAGCGCCTGGCCGAAGGCAGCAACCAGTACGTGCTCACCGCCCGGGTCACCGTCGATCTCGGCCTGCAGCAGGCGGCGCAGGATGCCCTGATCAACACCTTGGGCCAAACCGGCAGCAAGCGCCGCACGCCGTTCAGCGGCGCCTTGGTGTCGATGGACCCCGACGGGGCCGTGCGCGCCATTGTCGGTGGCTTGGACTACGATGATAGCCAGTTCAATCGCGCCACCCACGCGCACCGGCAACCCGGCTCGTCGTTCAAGCTCTACGTCTACACCATGGCCTTCGAGAACGGCTACAACCCGCGCTCGATCGTGCGCGACGCCTCGGGTCCGTGCGGCAATTGGAGCCCCAGAAACTATAGCGGCGGCGGCGGATCGGGGCGCTCGATGATGGCGATCGACGCCTTCAAGGTGTCGCTCAACGTGCCGGCGGTCGACCTGTCGCTGCGGCTTGGCCGCGACAAGCTGCTGGAGGTGACGCAGCGCTTGGGCGTCGAGGGGGTGAAGAAAACCTGCTCGATGGCGCTCGGCGACAGCGGGATCACGCCGCTGCAGCACACGGCCGCCTACGGCACCTTCGCCAATGGCGGCAAGCTGACCAAACCCTACGCCGTGCTCGAGCTGTTCAATTCCAAAGGCGATCTCATCTACTCGCGCGAACGCGACGAACCGGAAGCCAAGCAGGTCATCAGCCGCAAGGTCGTCGAGAATATGAACATCATGATGAAGGCGGTGGTCGATGAGGGCACCGCCAAGCGCGCGGCGCTCGACTTCACCTATGCCGTCGGCAAGACCGGGACCAGTTCGAGCTATCGCGATGCCTGGTTTCTGGGCTTCACCGGCGCGTTGGTGACCGGTGTCTGGGTCGGCTATGACGACTTCCGGCCGATGTCATGGAATGGGTCGGGCGTGACCGGCGGCAGCCTGCCGGCAACGATCTGGCACAGCTTCATGTCGGTCGCCCACAACAACATCAAGTACATCCCGCAGATCCCCGGCCTGCCGGTGCATCCCAATCAGGTGGCCGAGCAGCAGCGGCTCGCCGAACTGCGCCGTGTCGATCCTGCCCTGGCCCAGGCGCAGATCGCCCAGATCACGCAGGCGGGGCAAAAGAAGGTCAGCATCATGCCGGATCAGACCCGCGACGTGTTGAAGCGGCTGGCCGAGGCCATGCGCCGGGCCAATGGACAGGACGCGGTACCCGCCAACTCGTCGCCGGCTTCGCCTCCCGGCGCACCGGCGCCCGCCGACCGGCCGCGGCCGACCACCACCGGCCCCGACCGGCGTGCCGAAGTGCCCCTCAACCGACCGCGCCCCTGAGCGCCGCCACGCGCGCCCCCATGCGTTTCATCGGCAAACTTATCATCAACCTCATCGCGATTGCCGTCCTCGCCGTCGGCGGCGGTCTCGGCAGCGCCTGGTACATGGTCGAGGCGGGCTCGCGCCTGACGACGCGCAGCTTTGGACCGTGGACCACCTGGGTCGCCGCCGGTCGGCCCGATGCCGACCCCTATACGCGGGCCCATGCTGCCCGCAATGCGCTGTTGCCGATCGCCTCGACCCTGGAGCTCAGCTACCTCGCCAAGACCGATGCTGACGGCGGCCAGCTGCAGTCGGTATGCGACTACAGCGTCACCGTCGAGGGGATGGACGGCGCCTGGTGGAGCCTTGCCGTGTTCGACCGCAGGGGTCGGCTGATCCCCAATGCCGCCGACCGCTACGCCTTCAACAGCGACAGCGCCATGCGCGAGCCAGATGGGCGGGCCGTGATCGTGGCGGCGCGCGATGCGCGACCCGGCAACTGGCTTCCGGTCGGCGGCGGCAAGATCACCTTCGTGCTGACCGTGCAGGACGCGCGCATGGCAGCGGCGGTGCAAATGGGGGGCGCCATCAAGACCTTGCCCACGATCCGAAAGCTGTCTTGCCGATGACACCCAGCGCGCCACCCGCGACGACCGTGCCCGAGACCCCGTGGTCCCTATTGCCGCCGCAAGTCGACCTCACCCCCAGCCCGCCGCGCCCTGCCCCGTCGGGTTGGCTCCGCAAGATCCATTGGCGCGCCGCCGTCGGCGCCCTGATGCTGGGCGGGATCTTGCACGTCGGCGCCACCTTGGCGGTGCCCTTGCTCGGGCCCGGCAGAGCCTACCAGAAGCTCGCCGATCTTCTCCCCGCCAACACCATGGTGGTGATGTCCCCGGCCCAACCGGGCAAGGAACTTTTGCCCTTCCTCTTGCCCGACGCCTACTATGGGCTCTGTCGCTACAGCCTGGCCAATGAGCCGATCAGCGTCAAAACCCCGCTCAGCGATGTCGGCTGGACGCTGTCGCTCCACACCCCGCAGGGTGAGAATTTCTACGTCATGCCGGGCCAGCAGCGCTCGAGCGACATTTCGCTCGTCATCGTGCCGGGCGCCGAGCGCAGCAGCGACCTCATTCCGGCTGCCAACCGCCGTGCCGCCGTTGCCACCGAAGATCAGATCGCCTCGCCCAGCGAGGAGGGCTTGATCATCATCCGTGCGCCGCTCAAGGGCGTGGCCTGGCGCGCCGAAATCGAGACCGCACTCAGCCGCGCCAAGTGCACGCCGGGCCTGACCCCCTGAGGCCTGGCGTCCGGCCGCAGCGGGCGGCTGATCGCGACATCGGCCCGCCGTCAAGGCCTCAGCGCTACCAGTCGGGCAGCTCCAGCCGATCGCGCGTGGGCTGCAGGTGTTCGCACCGGCGCGCGGTCGGCGCCTCGGCGTGGCGCTCGCGACGCACACCCGGGAAGATGATGATTTGTGCTCCCCGCGGCGGCGCCTCTAACCGCGGCTCGTGCCGCACGGCGTGCGCACGAAATTCAATAATCATGGCTGATCATGTCCCCCTTCAGCGTCGCCCGTTGCTTGGACAACGTCTGCCCCCCTCGCCGCGACCCTGCTTGGCTTGCAGCGAATCGTGACATTTGACGGCCACGGACGTTAACGGATTGTTAATGCCTGGGGGCACGGACCGCAACCGCCCGCGCTCACGCCAACCAGTCCGCGAGGAAGTGGCGACCCAGGCGATCCTCCACCACCACGATCCACAGGTCGGGATCAAAGGCGACTTGGCGCGCCAGATACGCATCGGCCTCGGGCTCGGGCGCGAGGTCGGTGGCGAGACACGGCCGCCAGCGCCGGTCGTTGTCGGTGGCACCGAGGCTGGCCGGCGCCGGCCCATAGAGGGCGGCGCTGCCGTCGAGCCGGCTGACTTTGATATAGATTGCCCCCGCGTCGGCGTCGCCGCGGCGCTGCAACACGACCGGTGCGCCGTCGCCCTGGCAGCGCCGCATATAGGCCTTGACCCAAAGTTCCGATTTCAGTCGCATGCCGCACCAACATGAGGGCGCCGGCCCCCCCTGCCAAGGCGCACCGCTGCGGCCTTGCTACGGCGTCGCCGGCTTGCCAGCCGTCGGCTGCCGCAAGCGCGCCAGCACTTCGGCGCTGACGCGGCCTTTAGGCACCAGGCCCTTGTCCATCTCGAACTCGCGGATGGCACGCTGGGTATCGTCCTCCAATTGCCCATCGACCGGGCCGGGATGATAGCCGAGCGCGGACAGCGACTGCTGCACCGATCGCACCAGCTCCTGCGCCTCGGCGGTGGCGACCTTATGGACGGCGCGCGGGTCGGCACCGGGCGCCCCGCCGAACAACAGCGCGCTCAAGAGCTGATCGCTGGCCTCCCCCGTCAGCGGCAGGCCGTGGTCGAATTCGTAGGCCATGATCGCTGCCCGGGTCATCGGCCGCATGGCCCCGTCGCTGGCCACGCTGCCGTAGCCGCGCCGGCGCAATTCGCGCTCGACGGCGCGCAAGGTGTCGACATTGGCCTGCGGCTTGGCCGCCGCCGGCGGCGCGGCGACGTCGGCGGCCGCCCAATCGGGCTTGACGCGGGCGGTCCGCACCGCGCGTTTGTCGGCTGCCTCCTTCACTTGGCCGCCGGCCGGCGCGGCGGC
>Ga0126372_10001001_pt1 | contig 10980 bp, 12 predicted proteins | sample PanSoiMetaPlot_6_FD_92762 | JGI IMG/M metagenome (GOLD analysis project Ga0126372, IMG submission 92762) | Tropical forest soil microbial communities from Panama - MetaG Plot_6 | ecosystem: Environmental > Terrestrial > Soil > Tropical forest > Bulk soil | place: Panama | collected 2016-02-17
GGCGGGATCGTCATCCCGTTTCTTGGCATCAAGCTCATCGACCTGCTCGTCCAGTTCGTCCCGGGGATCTCGTGATGCGCCTACCCAGCTGGCTCGCCCAGCATCTCGCCGCGCTGCGTATGCTGCTGGCCTTCACCGTCATAGTCGGACTTTTCTACCCGCTGGCGATCATCGCCATTGCCCAGATCCCCGGCCTGCGGGGCAACGCCGACGGGTCTCTGGTCAACGGGTCTCTGGTCAACGGGTCTCTGGTCAACGGGGCCGGCGGGCGGCCGGTGGGTAGCCGGCTGCTCGGTCAGTCGTTCACCGACGGTGACGGTAACCCGATTCCGCGATACTTCCAGTCCCGGCCCTCGGCGGCCGGCGACGGCTACGACCCGACGTCGACCGCGGCCAGCAACCTCGGCCCGGAAAGCATCGAGGACACCCTCGCCGCCAACCCGGCCAAGTTTTCGCTGCTGTCCCTGGTGTGCGCGCGCAGCCTGGCGGTCGGTGAGCTGGAGGGCGTCGACGGGCGCCGCCCGTACTGCACCCCGGACGGGGTCGGCGCCGTGCTGCGCGTCTTCTACAGCGAGGGCCTGACCGGCCGGGTGACCCGCGCCGTTTCGGTGAACCAGCCCTGCGCGGCTACTCCGTTCGTCGCGTCCTTCCGCGGTGTCGCCGTTGAATGCGCCATGCCCGGCGACGATTACTCCGGCGGCGTGCTCACCCCGATCCGCGGCGACGCGCCCGCCGTTTCCGCCGTGCCGGCCGACGCGGTCACCGCCAGCGCCTCCGGCCTCGACCCGCACATCAGCCCCGCCTACGCCCAATTGCAGGCCCCCCGAGTCGCCCGTGAACGCGGCGCCGCCCTGGCCGAGATCCAACGCCTGATCGGCGAGCACACCACCGGCCGGGCGCTGGGCTTCATGGGCGAGCCAGGCGTCAACGTCCTAGAACTGAACCTGGCCCTGGACCGCCAGTTCCCCCTCCGGTAACCCGGCCTTCGGTCAACGCCGGACCCACGCGTCCGGCGAGGATCGCAACCATCGGGTCCACACGCGCTTGACCTCCCAGCCAGGCGGCCAGCGCCGGGCTACGCGTCCGGCGAGGATCGCAACTGAGTCCGCGGGAGAGCTCTCTGACCTGCAGGGATGCAACCGGCACCGAGCCAACGTCGTCCGGCGATGAGCCTGCTATCGGCAGTCTTCACGTCATGCTATTGGTAGCGTAAGACGGGTGCCGGAGTATGTGACGCGGGTTGTGGACGGCGAGTTGGACGAGCTGGTCCCGGGGCTGGCGGCGATCAGCGTTGAGGGGCCGAAGGGGGTCGGCAAGACCGCGACCGCGCAGCGGCGGGCGGCCACCACGTTCGCGTTGGACGATCCGGGGGCGCGGGAGCTGCTGGCGGCCGACCCCGGCCGGTTGGATCGTGCGCGGCCGCCGGTGCTGGTGGACGAATGGCAGCGTTTTCCGGACGTGTGGGATTGGGTGCGACGCAGCGTCGATCGGGACCCGGCACCGGGACGGTTTCTGCTCACCGGCAGCGCGACCCCGGTGACCGCCCCCACGCATTCGGGTGCCGGCCGAATCGTGCGGGTACGAATGCGGCCGATGAGCCTGTTCGAACGCGGGATGCAGGCGCCCACGGTCGGGATAAAAGAGTTGCTGTCGGGGCGTCGCGCCCCGATCGAGGGCGACACCACGGTGAATTTGCCTGCCTACACCGACGAAATACTGCGATCTGGGTTTCCCGCGATTCGGGTGCTGCCCGCGCGGGCCCGCCGCGCCCAGTTGGATGGGTATCTCGCGCGGATCGTCGAGCATGACTTTCCCGAGCAGGGCCATCTGGTCCGCAGGCCCGCCACGCTGCGTGCCTGGCTGACCGCATATGCCGCGGTGACCGCGACCACTACGCTGTATAACGCGATCCTGGACGCTGCTACCCCCGGCGACGGGGACAAGCCCGCGAAGACGACCACGGCCGCCTACCGCGACGTCTTGGCCCAGATCTGGCTGCTGGAACCGTTGCCCGGTTGGCTGCCCACGCGCAACCCGCTCGGTCGGCTCATGCAGGTGCCCAAGCATCATCTCGCCGATCCCGCGCTGGCTGCCCGCCTGCTTGGCGCCAGCGAGGCCGCCCTGCTCGCCGGAGACCCTCTCGGCCCGGTCATCCCCCGCAACGGCACCCTGCTCGGCGCGCTGTTTGAGTCCCTGGTCGCGCTCGACCTGCGCGTCTACGCCCAGGCCAACGAGGCCAGCGTGCACCACCTGCGCACCCGCAACGGCGACCACGAGATCGACATGATCCTCGAACGCGACGACCACAAGATCGTCGCTATTGAAGTGAAACTCGGCGCCACGGTCGACGACGTCGACGTCAAACACCTGCATTGGCTGCGTAATAATCTCGGCCCCGACCTGCTCGACGCGGCCGTCATCACCACCGGCGCCCACGCCTACCGTCGCGCCGACGGCATCGCCGTCATCCCCGCCGCGCTCCTCGGGCCCTGACGTTTACCAAACGGCCAGATGAACTTGACTTTGCACTTTTGGGTCTGGCTCGGCGGCGGCCCTGGCGTGGGCTTCTCGCTAAAACGTGTGGGTTTGGGTCCGGCGTGGCGGGTGGCATGGGTTACTGGTCGAGCCGGCCGGTCCGGTCGAGGCCGAGCGTGTCATGATCAAGCTGTTGCGGGGCGCCGGCTTGACCGGTTGGGTCGTTGGGTACCGCACCGCGGGGTTCGTGTTGGATTTCGCGTTTCCAACGTTGCGGGTTGCGATCGAGGTGGACGGCTGGGCCTGGCATTGGGACGTCGAGCGGTTTCGCAGTGACCGGCGCCGGCAGAACACGGTCGCGCTGCCCGAGCCATCGGTGATCGCTGTTTTGGGAGTATTTTGCCAGATATCCAGCAAAATACTCCCAAAAAGACGATCATGAGCAGGGTCCAGCCCGTCCGCGAACGTCACCAACCAGGCGAGCATCACCGACGGTCACGCGGTCACCAGCGGGGGCCGATCAAGCCGCCGCGCCAGACCCAAACCACACCATTCAGCGAGGAGCCCTGGCGTGACGGGAGGTTGTGACGCGGGCTCGTGGGCGCGGCCATCCCACCAGCGCTTGAACCGCTTGAATGAACGTGACGACGGCACCATCGACGCGCCGGCCCAAGCCGACGTTGGTGGCCACGAACGCCTGGACCGCCAATTACCCACCGGATAACCGGGTTTCCTTTACGCTGCGACTGGTTCGTAGTGTCCGACTACCCGATCGACCGCTCCATCGAGAAGTTGGCGGAACAGAATATCAAGCTGCATCGCGACCGAAGCGTCAAGGTACACCTCACCGCAGCTTTCGCACACCTCCACCGGAACATCGCGGATGATGGCGATGCGACCGTCGCGCTCGACGGCCTTTGGCCGGGTGGCCGATACCAAGGTGCCGTCACACATGACACAGTCCATCACCGCCTCCTCGCGCGGAAACCCGGCTTCCAGTGTTGCAGACTGGGCTCGTAGATCGTCCGGTAGACCACAAGCCGCTGAGCATCAGCGGCAGAGTGTCCGGCGGCGTCCAGGATGCTGGTCGCCGGGTCGGCATGGACGCGAACGCCGGGGTTGATCGCCCGATCGTGCTCGGGTGTTCTCGCGCTTCTTGGAGGTGATCTTGTCGCGGATCGAAAGATCCACTCTCGCCGTTCGCAAGCTGGACGCTCGCGAATCGGACACTTGTTGCTACGCTTCGGCGGATGCCGCGCCTCGCCTTCGTGCCTCGACGTGCCGCCTCCGCCGTGGCGGAGGCGCTCGCTGACACCCGCGTGGTGCTGATCAACGGGGCCCGCCAGGTGGGCAAGAGCACCCTGGTGCGGGCCGTAGCGGACGAGCGGGTCGCCGAGTGGCGAGATCTCGATCGAGCCCAGGACCGCCAGTCCGCCGTCGAGGATCCGACGGGTTTCGTCGCGTTCGAAGAGCTCACGGTCATCGACGAGATACAGCGGGTGCCCGAGCTGCTGCTGGCGATCAAGGCGACCGTAGACGCCGATCCGCGGCCCGGCCGGTTCCTGCTGACTGGATCGTCGCGCCTGCTCGGGCTGCGGGATCTTCCCGACACGCTGCCGGGCCGCATGGAGACCATCGAATTGTGGCCGTTCTCGCAGGGAGAGATCGACGGGGCTCCGGACGGTTTCGTCGATGCGGCGTTTCGACTGGGCCCGGCGATGCGCCACGAATCAAATGTGTCCCGTGCCGAGTATGCCGATCGAGTCGTGCGCGGCGGGTTGCCTGAGGCCGTTGCCCGCACGGAGCCCCGGCGCCGCGGCCGGTTTCTTGACGAATACGTGCAGAACGTCATCGATCGTGAGGTCCGGCAGCTGGCTGAGATCGAACGGGCACCGCAGCTCAACGCGCTCATCCGGCTGCTGGCGGCGCGGTCCGGGCAATTGGTGGCGGCCGGCAGCCTCGAATCCGACCTGCGGGTCTCACGGCCGACCGTTGCGCGCTACATGCGTCTTCTGGAGGAGGTGTTCCTGGTCAAACGGGTGCCTGGGTGGTCACGCAACCTCGGAACACGGGTAACGGCAGCCCCAAAGCTGGTGTTCGTCGACTCCGGCGTCGCCTCGCAGCTGCTTTCTGCCGATGCTCACACCCTCCGCCGTCCCGGTGCCCCGTTCGGGCCGCTGCTGGAAGGTTTTGTCATTTCCGAACTCGCCCGGCAGCGCACCTGGTCGGAGGAGCCGGTAGACCTCTTTCACTATCGTGACCACAACAAGGTAGAGGTCGATGTTGTGCTTGAGAACCGCCGCCGCCAGGTCGTCGGAATAGAGGTGAAAGCCGCGTCGACGGTCAGGTCCGATGATTTCAACGGACTTCGCCGTATCGCCGATAAGCTTGGCGACGACTTCCTGGTCGGTATTGTGCTGTACACCGGTAATGCGACACTGCCGTTCGGCCCAAAACTGCGAGCCATGCCTGTGAGCGCGTTATGGCAACTGCACGGCAGCGGGCAGCCCACGGCCGTTCGTCAGGCTGGCCGCGACGCAGCGGGTGGTTCGGGCACAACGGCTCGCCGATGACACGAGCTTTGCGCGTTTCTGCTTGCTGGGCCTGGTTCCGCGGGCCGTGACACCGGAAACCTCGACGTCGAGCGCTTGGCGCTGCTGGGCCAGCGGCGATCCGGGTAGCGAAGGCAGGAAGATCACGGGTACGGGGGGAGCTTCGGTCTCAGTTCCTGGGACTGAGGGTCGCCCAACGTGCTGGCTCGCCGGGCGGGACTGGGTCGCTTCCGCACTCAGGGTGATGGGCGGCGTCCGGCGTTCCCGCTGCCGGTCGGTGATCACGAGGTTTCGGGACGCAATGAATCGATCCAGACCGTACAAAAGCTCGTGATCAACAATGTCCCTGGGTGACGGCCCCGGCAAACTGTCACGTTCGGTGAGCCCACGGGCCGGGAGCAGGCAACAGGTCAGTGCGTCCCCGCAACGAGCCACACCCATCGGCGTAAGTGATCGTCAGCGTGCCGGCTGGGCGAGCGGCGCGTGCCCGCCGTATCACTCCAGTGATCTTTCGACGGGGGTAACCGCCGGCGCCGCCTCCAGACCTGCGCGGCGCAAGCTCGTCGAGGTGGGCGCCTGCGTCGAGCGGCTCAACGCGGTACGGGCGAGCCTGCTGACCAAACTGGCCGCGGCGCCGGCAAGGCACCCGGAGCCGTGCACCGTCAACCAACCAGAACATCCGAACGAACAAAGCCAAGGAGTGTTCCTGGTCGGCGCTCGACCGAAGCTCGGCTATTGTCCGAGCTGGATACCGCCTTGCGTCAGTGACTCGTCACCCCGCGGCTATTCGACGCGTTCGTGGCCATCGAAGCTGGGTCACTTCGGCGCCTGTCTCGTTGGCGGAGGCCTGTTGCGGGCCCGTGGGTGTGCTGCCGTCATGGGAGTCAGTGCGCCTCGGCCTGCGCCGGGCCCAGGTCTGTGTCGTCGATTCGTCGGCGGTGACCTGCAGCATGTACCCGCGGCCCCGGACGGTTCGGATGACAAGACCGAGCGGACGAATACGCCGCCGCAGCCGCATAATGTGCAGATCCAGTGCATTGCGGTTGTGCTCGCTCACCTGCTCGGGCAAGCAGTCGTGCAGCTCCTCCCTGGGAACCAGGGTCTCGAACTGGCGGAGCAGGCACTCCATCAGTTCGGTCTCGGTGGGTGAGACGCTGGTGGACCGGCCGGAGAACCGCAGAATCCCGTGCGGGTCGATCTGCGGCAGCCGGCGAGCCTCGACTTTCGCCGACAGGGTGGCCACTCTGGCCCGAAGGTCGGCATCGCTGATCGGCGCCCGAACCCAGTCCTCCCGAATGTCCGAGCAGATGGGCGCCGGCGCACCGCCTTCGATCACCAGTATGCGCAACACGCCCATCGCTTTGTAGCGGGCCCGCCGAGCCGATTCCGCCGGCCATCTCAACAGCATGACCTCGCCCATGTGTAGCGTTGGTCTCTCCACCGCATACCCTTTCAGTATTGTACTATTCGAATAGCCACACCGTGGCCGGACCGCTGCCGCCGCAGCGGGGTGACCTTGGCGGTGTGTTCCGGATTGTTGAGGCCATTGAGCTGGCCGCTCGGGGACCTGCCTTGGCACCCGGTGAGGTGCCTGCGCTGGTGCGGCTGCGGCACGGGCCGTGCCCGTTTCGGTTCGGCGGGCTGCCGGTCGCCGGCCGCCTCCAGCAGGTAGCCGTGGCCGCGCACGATGCGGATCACCAGGTCGAGCGGCCGAATCCGCCGGCGCAGCCGCATGATGCGCAGGTCGAGTTCTTCGCGGCTGGCCTCGCCTCGCGGGTTCGGCAGGCACTCGTGCAGCGCCGATCTCGGGACCACGACGCCGAACTGGCGGATCAGGCGCTCCAGTAGTGGTGCCTCGCTCGGCGACACGGCGACGAACCGCTCGGCAAACCGCAGGAGCCCTTGTGGATTGATCCGCGGCAGCGGGGTACGCCTCGGCATCGATGAGCTGAGAGGCCCCGCGCTCGACCCGGAGAGGGGCGGCCTGGGGAGCGCGGGGCCTGCGGTCCGCCCATGCGTAATCGGGCGGAATCACCGCCGGCAGGGGTATCCGGCGGATGGTGACGACTCGGTGGGCGGCGTCTGGAGTCAGAGAGCTTCGGCTGGTCATCACAGGCTCCTTTCCGTCAAACCTCACCCGAAGGATGACCACCACCGCTGGGCGCGCCATCCTTTCTTCACGGCTGCGTGAGCCAGGGATTCGCGGGGCAGGTCTAACAGCCGGCTCACCGAAACCCGACGCAAACCGAAGGCACGTCAGTCCGTCGGGCATCGTGAACGGCGCCACTCGCTCCGGCCGGTCGCCGACTCGAACATGGTTCCTCCAAACCGCTGGTGCAGTCATTCCAGTCGTATGGAGGCGCCGCGATACGCCCAGATACACCCCGCCGACACGATCACCAGAACCGCCTACCGTCATATAACAACCTGTGGCGCCCACGGCGGCATCGGCCACGAGCCGCGACTGGCCCCGCGACCCCCGACCGCCGCGGACGCCGGGCCCCGGCCAGCTACCAGCTCGCCCACATGTCGATCACGGGCGGGGATGGCCAGCGCTCGGGGCGATGGGTGGGCCTGCCACGGCCGGCACTTACTAAGCGGACGCTAGGAGCGGCCGCCTGACATTGTGCTCAAGGTACCCGATCGCCACTCTGGCGTAGCGACATCGAGGAGGCGAAGGTGTCGATCCAGCCAACAGTGCCTATCCAGCGGGACGGACGGCCGAGGTGGGTGATGCGAATACTGCTCATAGAGGACAATCTTCAGTTCGCCCGCTCGGTGGCGAATGCGCTTGTCCAGACCGGCCATAGACCCACCTGCGTGACGCGTGGTGCGGACGCCCTGAAGCAGCACCGCGATGCCGATCTGGTGCTGCTCGATCTCCTGCTGCCGGACTGTGACAACCTCGATGTGCTGCGAAAACTACGGCAGGTGACCGATATCCCGGTACTTCTGCTGACGGCCGTCGACGACTGGCAGATGGCGGTGCGGGCGCTGCGTCTGGGTGCGGACGATTATCTGGTCAAACCGGTCCGCCAGGCCGAGCTGCTGGCCAGGATCGAGGCGGTGGCACGGCGCAGCCGGATCCGCTCCGAGCCGCCGCCACGGACCGTGCTAGCCGCCGACGTGGAGATCGATCTGGCCGCGCGCCGGGTGACCGCCGGCGGGTCACAGATCGTGCTGACGGGCATGGAGTTCAGATTGCTGGCCGCGCTGGCGGGTCGCCACGGACTGGCCGTCAGCCGGGAACAGCTGATGGACGAGGTGTGGGGCGGTGCCGACCCGGCGAGAGCGCGCGCCCTCGGCGTGCACATGACCAGTCTGCGCAAAAAGCTCGACCGGCCCGGGCTGATTACGACCATTCACGGCTACGGCTACCGGTTGGAGGGCTGACATGCGAGGCAGGCTCCTGCTGGTGCTGCTGGTGACCTCCGTCCTGGTGGTCACAGCGCTCGCCTGGCCGTTGCTGGTCAGCACGGCGGCCGAGCGCACCACTAAGCTGGAAAACGACCGGAACGACACCCTTGACTGGTTCGCGGCGCTGGCCCAGCAGGCGACCCTGGACAGGTCCTACACCGACGTCGCCGTGGAAGTGCACCACTACCATGAGCTATACGGCGACAGCGTCGTCGTGGTGGACTCGAATAAGGTCCCGATAGCCCAGGAAGGGATGTCAGCGGCCGATCCCGATGTCGCCGCCGCCATTGCACACGCGCTGAAGAATCAGCCGGTGACGTCGATCGGCGGCGACCTACGCCCATGGTCGTCTGATCCCATCCTGCTGACCCGGCCGATCGGTATCGAGACCCAGGTAAATGGGGCGGTGGTGCTGCGCTCGTCCGTCCGGGACGCCGCGGCGGATATCACCATGACGTGGCTGACGATTCTGCTGATCGCGCTGGCCGGCACCGTTGGTTGTGCCCTGCTCGCGTTGTGGCTGGCGCGCTGGGTCCTGCGCCCGCTCGCCGAGCTGGAACGCGGCGTGCTCGCGGTCGCCGCCGGGCAGCGCGATGCGCGCATCGACAAGCGCCATGGCCCGCCCGAGCTGCGCGTGCTGGCCAACTCGTTCAACCGGATGTCCGAGGTGGTCGCCGAGTCAGCGGCTCAGCAACGGCGGCTGGTCGCCGACGCCTCACATGAGCTGCGCAGTCCGATCGCCAGGTTGCGGCTGCCGGTGGACTCGCTCGCCGAACACGTCACCAACGGCGGCCACGAGGCCTACGGCCGGATCGTGGCCGAGATGGAGGAGCTGGAGTCGCTGTCGAGCAGCCTGCTGGTGCTGGCCAACGCGGACCGGATCGCCGCCGAGCTCGCCACCGGTGCCGGTGCCGATGGCGGTGTGAACGACAGTTGCGATGCGATGGAGCTGGTGGTCGAGCGCAGGGAGGCGTGGTTGCCGGCGGCCAGACACGCCGGGATCCGGCTCGACGGCCCCGACTCGGCCCTCCCGGTCCGGCTGAACTGCCCGGAGATCGAGCTCAAGCAGATACTCGACGTCGGGATCGACAACGCCATCAGGTATGCCGGGGCCGGCTCCCACGTGCGGCTGGAGTGTTCGGCGGCGTCCGGGCGGGGGCGCGTTGCGATCGTCGACGACGGGCCAGGCCTGTCCCCGCAGGAGCTGCCCAAGGCCACCACACGGTTCTGGCGATCCAGGCGTCACCACACCGAGAGCGGTTCGGGGCTCGGGCTGGCCATCGCCGATCGGCTCGTCACCGCGCGAGGCGGGACGCTCGCGGTGCGTGCGAACAACCCACGCGGGCTGGTCGTCGAGTGCATCCTTCCACTCGCAAGGAGATAATCTGATGACAATCTCACGACGAACCGTGGTCAAGTCCGGTGCCATTGTGCTGGCGGCCGGCCTCATCGGCGCCGGTGCGCCCGGCCGTTGGAGCCGCACCATCCCAATCACGATCGCGGGCGGTCAGCAGGACGGGGTCTACCTGCAGTTCGCCGAACTGCTGGCCGACGCGATCAATACCGCCGGGCTCGGCCTGAACTGCACATCCGTGCAAACGGAGGGCAGCGTCGAGAACATCCAGCTTATCGGTAAGGGAGACGCCCACATCGGGATCGCGATGGCCGACGTCGCCGTCGCGGCTCGCGAGGGCCAGGATTTATTCGAGTCCGCTGCCGTGCCCATCATGGCGATCGGCCGGGTGTGCCAGAACTACCTGCAACTAGTCGTACGCGAGGATGCTCAGCTGTATGAGGTGACCGACCTGCGCGGCAAGAAGGTGTCGATCGGCCCCGAAGGATCAGGCACCGCCATGTTCGGCAGGCGGCTCACCGATGCCATCCAGGACGTTGACAAGCAGTACCTGTCACTGAGCGATGCGACCACGGCCCTCGAGAATGGACGCATCGACGCACTGCTGTGGATGGGCGGAGTGCCGACCCCCGCACTTGCCGAGCTACACGGCCGGGTCGGGATCAGGCTGCTGCCCACCGAGGAGCTGCTGCGTCAGCTGCGATGCCGGTACAGCGCCGTCTACCGGGAGGCGACCATTCCTTCCGGAAGCTACGGAACAGGCGGGATGCCGACCATCGGCGTGGCGAACCTGCTGGTGTGCGCCAGCACATTGGCCAACGGCATCGCCGCCGACGTAGCCCACGTACTGTTTGAGCGAGCAGCCTACCTGGTACCGCCCGAGGCATTGGGCACACAATTCCTCAACCGCTGCTCCCTCATCGGCACGGACGTGCCGATGCACCCCGGCGCGGCCGCCGCATACCGGCACGAACACGGGTAAGGCACCGCAATAGCTGAGTTGTCTCGTTACGGCAACCACCGAACCAGAAAGTTACAGGCATGGGGACTGCACCGGTCATGACGACGTTGAAGAGCGCGGTCCAGACGCGTTCCCAACCCTGGTCGCTCTGCCTGGTAGGTGAGGATGTGGAGCGAAAGCTACAGGATCTGGTCGCGGACCTGACCAGGAGCACGTCAGCC
>Ga0126372_10001002_pt1 | contig 10978 bp, 9 predicted proteins | sample PanSoiMetaPlot_6_FD_92762 | JGI IMG/M metagenome (GOLD analysis project Ga0126372, IMG submission 92762) | Tropical forest soil microbial communities from Panama - MetaG Plot_6 | ecosystem: Environmental > Terrestrial > Soil > Tropical forest > Bulk soil | place: Panama | collected 2016-02-17
AGGCGAAGATCCTGGATTTCGGCCTTGCAAAACCCGGTGTGGCGTCGACTTTCCGACCCCCAATCAATGCGCTCTCGACCATCGACAGCAGTGAACGACACTTAACCAGTCCCGGCGAATTTGTCGGTACTGTCGCTTACATGTCCCCCGAACAAGCTCGTGGTCAACCATTGGATCATCGCAGCGATCTTTTTTCCTTCGGAGCAGTGCTGTACGAAATGAGCACTGGTCTTCAGCCATTTCGTGGAAATACGTTTGCCGTGGTGTTCGACGCGATTTTAAACCAAACACCAATAGCCCCCCTTCAGCTGAATCCTAGTCTCCCGCCGGGACTGGACATGATTCTTGACCGAGCTTTGACGAAAGATCGGAAACTGCGTTACCAAAGCGCGGCTGAGATAAACTCGGATTTGCGACGACTGCATGCGAAGCTTCAGAGTCCGGTTGATGCAGAGCCAGTCTACTATGAGCGGGCGAAGCCCATCGACGTCGTTGTGGTATATCGGCGTGGTCTCCAGCCCGACGAACAAGTACTCCGCCTGCTCGAGCGAGAGTTGACGCAGAACGGATGCCGGGTTTTTGTCGACCGACACCTCGCCGTCGGGGTGGAATCGGCCAAAGAGATGGAACGGCAAATATTGGCTGCCGATGCAGTCATCGTCCTGCTGTCCGCTACCTCAATTCAGAGTGAGATGCTGGCTTACGAGGTTCAGGTGGCGAATGAGTACGCCCAACGGCAACAGGGGAAACCGCGCCTACTGCCCGTCCATATCAACTACGAAGGTCCGATTCCGGATTCGCTGTCCGCTATTCTGGGCGGATTGCAGTATGCCTCCTGGAAAGGTCACGAAGATGATGATCAGCTGATCTCGTCAATCGTTGCATCTTTGCGGACTCCCGGGCGTAAGTTTTTGCGGCCGGTGAAACTTGAGGCTGTGGGAGGTGCGGTTCCGCTCAGGTCGCGGTTTTACATAGAGCGATCAACTGACCGGGACTTCGCAGCTGCAATATCCCGCAGTGACAGCATCGTCCTAATCAAGGGGGCTCGCCAGATGGGCAAGACCTCACTGATGGCTCGTGGCCTGGACGAGGCGCGTCGCACCGGCGCTAAAGTCGTGCTCACCGATTTTCAAAAGCTCAATTCAGGCCACCTGCAAACAGCAGAAACACTATTCCTGGCATTGGCTGAAGCCCTCGGGGAGCAATTTGAAATTGAGCCTCAGCCTTCATGGAATCCGCGAAGGGGACCAAGCATGAACTTCGAGCGCTTCTTGCGGCGCGAGATTCTGCAAAATAATTTGGGCCGAGTGATCTGGGCTATGGACGAGGTGGATCGTCTGTTCACGTGCAATTTCGCAAGCGAAGTCTTCGGGCTGTTTCGTTCGTGGCACAACGAGCGTTCGCTGGAGCCAGAAGGGCCGTGGCAGAAGCTGACATTGGCGATCGCCTATGCAACGGAAGCACATCTGTTCATCACTGACATGAACCAGTCGCCTTTCAACGTTGGCACCCGCCTGGTTTTGACCGATTTCACCGTCGAACAGGTTGCTGAGTTGAACCAACGCTATGGTTTGCCCTTGAAGACTGCCGAAGAAGTAGATCAGTTTTTTGAGCTACTTGGTGGACAGCCCTACCTTACGCAGAGGGGCTTACACGAAATGGTGGCACACGAGCTGACCTTCCATGCGTTCTCGGCCGTTGCCACGCAGGATGAGGGGCCTTTTGGAGATCATTTGCGGAGGATCTTAGTGTCCGTTGCACAGGAGCCCGTGCTATGCGAGGTATTGCAGTCTGTACTTGCCGGCCGGCAGTCCTCGGCTGTGAGCTCATTCTACCGTCTGCGGAGTTCCGGAATTGTCTGTGGCGAGTCAGCGAGGGATATGAGACTGCGCTGCCGGCTTTATGAGACCTACTTGAGCCGTCACTTACTATGATTACCGCTCAGAACACCTCGACCGAGGATTTCTACGTTGTTGGCGGTACTCTGCGACGTGATGCTCCTTCCTACGTCGAACGCGATGCAGACCGACAGCTATTCCTGGCATTAAAACGAGAAGAAATCTGTTATGTCCTGACTTCCCGGCAAATGGGCAAGTCTTCACTCATGGTGCGGACAGCGGCACGGCTGCGGGATGCGAACATGAGCGTGGCGGTGCTCGACTTAACAGCCCTTGGACAGAACCTCACAGGGGACCAGTGGTACACCGGGCTGATCGAGCGGGTTGGCCAACAGCTTCGTCTGGAGACGGAAGTAGAAGATGCCTGGCGAAGATGGGAGCACATTGGATCTTTGCAGTGCTGGATGCGGACCTTGCGCGAAGTAGTACTGCCAAATTGCAGTGGACACGTGGTGATCTTCATTGACGAGATTGATGCTGTCCGCAGCCTTCCTTTTTCTACGGACGAATTCTTTGCAGGCATTCGTGAGCTTTACAATCGCCGAAGCGTAGAACCCGACCTTCGCAGGCTTACGTTCAGCTTAATGGGTGTCGCCACCCCGTCGGACCTCATCCGTGATGTGCGAACGACTCCGTTTAACGTTGGCCGCCGCATCGAGCTAACTGACTTCTCGGAAGAAGAGGCAGCTCCCCTGGCCCGTGGTCTGGGGCGTGACGAAGCTGGTCTTCAGGACTTGTTAAAACGAGTGCTGTACTGGACTGGCGGGCATCCCTACCTTACTCAGCGCCTTTGCCTGGCGATCGCGCAAGACAAAGAGCCAAAAACCACCAAAACGGTGGATCGGGTCTGCAGCAATCTGTTCTTGTCCCACCGGGCGCGTGAGCGAGACGATAATCTGCTTTTTGTGCGGGAGCGCCTTCTGCGAAGTGAAGTCGAGACGGCTTCCTTGCTGGCGCTGTACGGGAAGATTCGGTCAGATAAGCGAGTGAAAGATGAGGAGGCAAATCCCTTAATCCCCGTGCTTCGCCTTTCTGGAATCATCTCTGTCACAAACGGATATCTTAAGGTTAGAAACCGTGTTTACTATCGGGTTTTTGACAATGCTTGGGTAACCGCGAATTTGCCTGGGGCTGAGTTGCGACGCCAACGGGCAGCCTATCGAAAGGGTATGCGGCGTGCGATATCTCTGGCTGTCCCCGTATTGCTGCTGGTGATCGCTCTGGGATGGAACGCTCTTTACCGAAATCAGACGAATCTCACGCCATCATTCAAGGCTCCTGAGCCGCCCGTGTTTTGGCTTTCGGGGAGCCTACGCGGAGCGCAGCAGGCCAAAACTGGGGCCCTGCTGGTTAAGACGGCGAACGAAAACGTGATCATCTTTATCAACGAGCAGCAGTATGGAATGACCACCAAACAGGGTGAGCTCCGAGTTCCCGAACTTCCACCGGGAACCTACAAGGTCCGAGCGGAAAAGTCGGGTTACCAGGTGGTTACACAAGTGGCCCGAGTAATTGCAGCTAGTGAAACCCAAATCGCGTTCAAACTGCAGACTCAGCATATTGTCGGCCAGTTGATGGTGCAGGACGCACCGCCAGGAACCAATGTGCGGCTCGATGGCCAGTACGTAGGTATCACAGCAGAGGACGGCTCGTTTTCCACAAATGTGGTGCCTGGGGAGCACAGAATCGAGCTCGCGAAAGAAGGTTTCCTGACGCGAGAGACAAGGCAACAACTAACCCTCGGCAATGTCCTTACCGTAAATGGAAAACTATCCATTGATGAAGAGTTACGGGACTGGGTAGCTCTAAACACGAGTAGCGATCCCGCTGCATTCCAAGCCTTCCTCAAGAAGTATCCGGGAAGCAAGTTTGCTGAGAAAGCCAAACTCAGAGCCGAGCAGGTGGAGTGGGAGGCCATTAAGGATCGCAATGATTTCCAGGCGCCCGAAGCATTGGACGGCTTCTTGAAGCGTTATCCGTCAGGTAGGTTTGCGGCGGCGGCTAAGGAGAAGGCCGAACAGATACAGAGCGAGCAGATGGACTGGCGAAGCGCGAGCACGAGCAACGATGTGACGACACTGGAGGCATTCATAGCGAGGTACCCCGACAGTCCGTACGTTCGAGAAGCGCGGAGGGCGTTAGATAACGCGGTTCGTGTCAAAGAACAAGAGGCAATCCTGAATCTACTAAAGCAATACGAATCTGCCTATAACACCGAGGACATGGAAACGTTATCGAACCTTTGCCCCACTTGGTCTGAGACTGCTAAGAAAGCAACTCAAAGCAAGTTTAAAGAAGCTCGGTCAGTCAGCTTGAGGTTAGAGCTAGATCGAAATCAGCCTGTGATTGATAGGAATTACCATACGGCCACGGTCATGGGCAAAGAAGTAGTGAAATGGATACGAAAAGATGATTCCACGGTTATTGACCAATTCCCGTTCCTGTTCCAGCTTACTAAGCAAGAAGGCCACTGGATAATTCAGAAGGGACTTTAGCAGCAAGTTTGGCGGTCGATTGGTGGAAATTCCAAAAGGAAAGGGAACCCGCTGAGAGATGGCCCGCAAGGTTCCGACCGGTTAAGGGAAGAATCTCCATCCCAGGAGCTGCGCTAGTTCTCGCCGATATTTCATGCGGATTGAGTTGGCAAACTTGCGACGCAAATCCTGTGATTTGGCAAAGTTGCCTCTTGCCTTGTTGCCCTTTGGCTTGACAATCCGCAAAATCAGCGATTCAAGCTCTCTGAGTGCTCATCCCCGATGTCAAGTAAGCGCTGAAGAGGTTTCAAACCTCCATACCGGTCGTTGTGGTGGGTTTTAGACGCCACCGCAAATCCTCGCCAGACCTACGTAGTAGAGCTTCTTTCGCTCGTAGAGGCATAAACACGATGCCGGTGCCGAACGAAGGCGCGGATCACATCTTGAATTTTATCCAAGCCATCGCGGGCTGATATTTTCGAGGTGCTGGCAACTAGAGGTGTGTCTAGCCATGCACGCAAACTCCAAGCCCAATGGTTGTGTGCTCTCATCAATCTGGGGAAGGATGAAAGAAAAAGCTTACCAGAGAACCGGCGGAGGACGATGTAATCCGTTTGAACAGGGTCCTGAGGAGATCAATTTGTTCCGTATGATTGCAAGTTTTTTGATCAGGAATCAACCTTCTTGCAATGCCCAAATTGCAATCCCATTCACCGAAGACGAGAGTGGGAAGGCATCTGAATGTCTTTACAGTTTCGTTTGACAGAAGAGTTATAGGTACGCTGCTAGTCGGGTTTGATTAAGGGCGTGATCGAACCCGCGCGGAACCAAGCCGACTCGATGAGCCCTCTAGGGCAGTTCTGGTATTCGCATTCCACCTCCAAACCTAAGCTCACGTTCCGAGTGGCGTGGCGTACAAACAATTATGTAGAGATGCATAACCCCCACCCTCACCTGTTCGCTTTTCCGCTCACCTCGAATCCGTACTGTTTGAGCAGGTCCACCATCGCAGGTCTCTGCACGTACGCCAGGAACTGTTGTGCAACCGCCTTGTTTTTGGATGACTTTAGGATCACTACCGCTTGGTCAATCGGCGGATACTCATCGCCGGGGATCTCAGCATAGCGCCCTTTGTCTTTCATGTTCGGAGACGAGGCGAGCGAAAGGGCGATCACACCGATGTCCGCTGAGCCCGAGACAATCAGGGACGCGGTTTGGGAAATGTTCTCTCCGAAAACGAACTTGTCCTTGACCTTCTCGTATATGCCCTCTTTTTGCATTGCGGAAACAGCAGCTTGCCCGTACGGGGCGTGTTGCGGGTTGGCAATGGCAATTTTCCTTACGCTTGGATCCAGAAGTGCCTTCAGGCCCGAATTTAGGTTGATCCTGGAATCGTTTCGGACCCAAACCACGATCTTGCCTTTCGCGTATTCGTGATAGCTGCCGGGTTCGGTGAGTCCCGCAGCCTCCAGCTTTTTCGGGTAGTCGAGGTTTGCCGAGAAGAACATGTCAAAGGGAGCGCCGTTCTGAACCTGCTGGAAAAAGTTGCCGGACGATCCGTATATGACCTTCACGGTTTTGCCGGTTTCCTTTTGAAAACGGGCGGTGATGTCCTGCATGGCGAACTGAAGGTCGGCCGCCGCGGCAATCGTGATCTCCTGGCCTGCGCATAAACGGGAGAAAAAAAGAAGGGCTAACGGTATGAGATGAATTGACCTTCTAGCATTCATGGGTCCTCTCCTGTCATCTATAATCAGCACATGGCGATCTCAGCGAGAAACAAGCTGCGCGGAACCATCGAAGAGGTCCAATTGGGCAACGTCATGGCCCATATGGTCGTCCGGGTGGGCGAGAATCTGATTGAAAGCGCCATCACACGGCGCAGCGCCGACGAGTTGAAGCTCAAGAAGGGCGACGACGTCGTGGCTGTCGTTAAGGCCACCGAGGTTATGATCCAGAAAGACTGATTTCGTTTCACTGCACATCCACAATCTTTAACGTTGTGACCTGCCGTACCCACCGGGCTATTCTTTTTTTGTCGGGTATCACGATCCGGTACGGCCCGGTTTTTGCATCCAGTGGTTTGCCATTCTCCGAGAGAACCAGGACGATTTGTTTGTCAATGAATGCTGGGTCTATTTCGGGCAGTGCGATAACGACACTGTACCAATCAACAACTTCGACCAACAGGCACGAAGATAATCGTTTACCCCGCGAGGATTCGCCGAATGCAATGCCGCCTTTTCCCAACACTTCTCGAAGGGTGACTCCTTCGAAAGTGGTGGGATTTTGTGAAGTCGTTACCTTGACGTGTGGCATGTCTTCGAAATCGGCCCTGGATAAGACAGTTTGTTTCCCAGCCTCAGTTTGAACGGTGAGTGCTGCGATTGCGCCAGAATGCTAACTAGCGCCAATACGATTGGAGTCAAGCAGAAGAGTAGATACTTTCTCATTTTCAAGTTCGCAGGATCATCACTTCGGTTGCTTTTATCAGCGCGCCGGCGGTTTAATCGGGCTTAGCTGCATTTCCCTGCGGAACGCGCAGCGATAATCGATGTGATTTGCTGGCCGTCAATTGAGATCCTGACCTTATCCATCAAGCCCCCAATTTGCACAGACTCGATCCGGCCGACCAGCTGGTTTCGAGCACTCACCCGACGAAGTTGCTCCTTTCGTTCGGCTTCCGTACGACCGCGGGTCCTGAAAAGCCGTCTGTCAATTTCGGTCTGAGGAATACGATGATTCCCACGGGGTTTGGGTACTGCGAATCTTCTTTTTGTAAATCTACTGCTTGATGGTGGGAAAGCTGATCCCCAATTGCAAGGCCGCGCCCCGAAGCTTCAGCAGTTCCTCAGTCTCACCGCCAGATTTGCCGTTCCTGGTGCATGGCGACGAAATCCTAGCTTCAACAATGTTCTCGGTCAACCTAGCCCAGCCAAATCAGTATATCCTTGCCAGAGATTACAAATGCATAAATCGGCGTATGATTGCAGACTGGAAGTGTATTCTGTATGCGTTTCATGCCACGGTCAGAAACGCAACCGAAGGCGACGTAATCCATGCTCCTGAGATTGTGAATCCCGATCATCTTCCGCTGTCTGCGCTACTAAGATTCAAGCTGCAGCTGTAAAAGAAACCTAGGCAAGCGGTGCTCTCTGCGCCAAGTTGATGGACCTGTCTTAAGGATTCGAGCCTTATTGGGATTTTTTTGACAACGACCTACTCGGGCGTACACTCTCGCCCAACAATTACTGACCGAAGGAGACTCCAATGCGTGTGCTGGGGTATACATGGGCGGGGGTACGAACGTCCGATCTGGAATCCACGGCCCGTTTCTTTGCTGATGTTATGGGCTTTTCCGCGTCGTGGAGAGGTAAGGGAGTGGTTCAGTTCGAGATGCCATCCGGTCAACTCTTTGAAGTCTTCGACCCTGAAAGCCGGTTCTATCGACTACACGCTTGTCCAGTTTTGGCCTTCCAAGTAGAAAACGTGAGGGAGGCAAGAGAGTATCTGGCCGCCCGCGGCATTGTGTTCGAAACGGAGATCGAGGGGAGTGATTCAGAGGCGTGGACGTATTTTCGCGGGCCTGACGGCTATCTCTACGAACTTTGGCAGACCGCCCGTCCCTTCAAAGCATTAGCAAGGATCGCCGATAATCGTTAACGGGAAGATTTCACACTTTTTTGCGTCCGCTACCAACGCGAGACCGTGTAATCAGAACTCTTTGTTCCCGCGTCGGCTTTTCAGATGCCGCATGAGCTGGTTCAGTTCTGGTGTGGGGACGCATCATTCGATGAAGCCGAACTGCCCCCGGGTCGCATGACCGGAATCCGGTGACAACGAGGCATGAAAACAGGTCCCACGCCAACCACCTGTTTGCAGTGAGGCTCTTCTCTAGAGAGAGGCCATTTCACGTTTGACTGCCGGTCAACGAGTTAAAAAGCGATATTACGAGAGCTGCGAGTCGGAGCGGCCATGAGTGCTTTGATTGGAGCGAGTCCCAATTCCTTGTGAATAAAGTCGACCGCTCCCAGTCCTCCGTTGGTAATGAAGCTGGGTGTACTGTCGCCGCCCTCGGTTTCGCCAATCGGGACGCAGATGTGGTGACGGCAGTAATTCTTGAAAACGCAGTCCTCAGAAACCAATGGATCGGTGAGTTTGCACTCGGAGGCAATTGCAGGATCGCACAGTCGTGGACCGACATATGCAAACCCTTCGTGTACGACCATGTTCTGTTGATTGACCGTTGGCTCCCCATTATGGAACAACTTAGTGTGATCAACCAGCCAATACTCTGCGCAGATTACTACCGCGCCCTCGACGCTTGCTGAGCGATCCGTCGGCGGACACGTCAATGTGCGTCGCGGCACGACCACGGCCGCGCCTGCGTGGGCGAGCGTGAATGCGAGCGACAGCAAATTAACCGAATTGCCGGTCTTCGAATGAATCGCGGAATCTGAGAACACAACAGCCCCATCGGCAACTTTTCTGTCAGGAAGATAAACCGTTGGCTCGTTGCTTCCCCACCTACCGCGAAGCATCACTTTTTGAACAATCACACCAGCAAGCTAATCGATCGTGGTCACTGAGGCAGCATCGCACAGTAGCTCCGTGCTTTGACTTTGGCCAAAGCCGAACGACGTGTTCAGAACGAGAAGGGTTACTGCCAAACGAAAGCCCATACCGGCTACGCTCGCTAAACAAATGCTACTCCCGTCAGGTACGCCGCGCAGCTCCCCCATGCGGACAGATCTCTCCCGCCAGCCCCTTTTACCACGTGCTGTTTTCCGAAAAATAAGCCGAATCGCGAGGCCGAGCCGTAATGACTTGTCAGGCAAGGCGGACGGGGCGCGCAGTCCGCCGAACCGTTTAAGCGAGCATGTCACCCACACAAACAGAGAAAACTCTCTGCGAGAGGTTTGCGCCCGCGCCGCGCGGCCCCGACGGTCCAAACGCCCCCGGCTACCCGGCCGCTGCCATCCGTGTTTAAAATTTCTCCCAACGCCACGTGCCGCCCTCAAGCCGTGGCTGGCCTCGACGCCCCAGTAGCCGGGCACGGACTCGGACGGGTCCACGGTACGAGTCCACTCAACTCGAGCCGCTGACGGCGTAGATCAATCTTTAAATCCCACCAAAGAAAGTAAATGTGGTGGCCTGGCGTAAAACCAGCGGCTCAGCTTCATTACGGCTACCGTAGCAAAGTCTTCCAAATAGTGGCAATGGCGCAGCAAAAAGTCGCTCGATTTCATGAAAAGTCTGGGTTTCAGGCTCAGATAGCGCTCTGCGATTGCAACGAATGGCAAGCGAAATAAGCGCAGGCCAGATACCCGAAAGCCTTCTTGAACCTTAGTAAAGTCTTCTCTTGTCAATGGGTGTTCGTACTCGGAAGTTTCATCGGAAGCCGGAAAGATGGTCCGCATCTTGGCATACATCCGGCTGAAGCAGATTGGTTCCTTCATAACGATAAACCCATCCGGCTTCAGGATGCGGCGCATTTCGCCCACGGCCATCGGAATATCCAAATGGTGAATAACCGACATGCAGAAAATTACGTCCACAGAACCATCGGGTAATTCGGTTTGATAGGCAGAACCTACTCTCAAATCAGCCTCAATGTGCAATCGGCGCATACGTTCGCGGGCCAGAGCAATTAAATCCGCAAAAGGGTCAATTCCGGTGACACGGGCACCGCGCCATGCGAGAGTGGGGATTTCTCCGCCGGTGCCACAGCCTAAGTCAAGAACGTGCTTGTCCTGGATATCGCCCAACAAACGGAAAGCATATTCCAGAGGAAAGACAGTATTGGTGGGCGGATCGACACAGCTCCATCCTTGGGCGGGTGACAAAACGGTTTTGCGGGCCTCGATGGTGCTTCGTGCGATTTCCCCTTCATCCCTAATTGCGATTTCCGTTTCATCCCTAATCATGCAACCTCCTCGGCGAAGCTGTGCTTGGGTGGTGTTCTCCGCATCTTCGAGCATTCAACTTCTCCGAAAGTAATTACGCTATCCAAGCGGGAATTTGAGCTGTTAGTACTGCCAGCTGTTAGTACTGACAGGGGGCAAAATTTGGCTGCCGGCACGCGAGCGAGGCGGGTGGTTGAGCGCGGATGATGTGTATGGACAGCGTGCCGGGCCGCAAGCGAATGTCGCGCTATGCCGGAGAGGCGCGAAAAACACGTGCGCGGTCCGCATGGTCTCGATTTTCCGTTTCTGCTGTCCCGGTCATTACGCGTTCGAAGACTTTTCTGTCGAGATCACTCGAAGCTCGAGTTTGCGGGCCTGCGGCCCTTCTGGCTGGGAGAGCTGTGCACCCGGCAGCGAAATATTGCCGTTGGATTTATTTGCCCGTCAGCAACCGGTACAAACTAATAAGCGACAATGAGAAGCCTATTGCCGTTGAGATCAATGTTCTGGGGAATTTCAGGCCATCAGTGGGCTTTGCCTTTTCGGAAAGCCCACTAATCCCCAGCGTAGAGAATCGGGCTCTCCGCAAGAAAGTGACGAAGTATGCATTTTAAGCGGCCTTCTGAAACGCAATGAATTCGGTCTTGGTAACGGCCAATCGCTGTGCTTTGAGTAGCAGGTAGTTGATATCTCGATAGCC
>Ga0126372_10001003_pt1 | contig 10971 bp, 13 predicted proteins | sample PanSoiMetaPlot_6_FD_92762 | JGI IMG/M metagenome (GOLD analysis project Ga0126372, IMG submission 92762) | Tropical forest soil microbial communities from Panama - MetaG Plot_6 | ecosystem: Environmental > Terrestrial > Soil > Tropical forest > Bulk soil | place: Panama | collected 2016-02-17
AGGCGATTACGCTCATTAACCCCTTACTGAGCTCTATCGTTAATCAGACCAGCCGAGCATCAGGGAGTTGGTGAGTTTTCCCGTCCAAACCCTTCTTCCACCAAATTCCAATCCCTACGCGGTCGTGCGGAACCCGATGTATTCGGGATGTACTTCATCGCGGCGTCCCTGGCGCTCGGCTCCTATTGGGGACTCATCCCTTCCGTCCTCACGATCCTCGGCCTCGTCTGGCGGCTTCTTGACGAAGAAAAGTTCCTTGCCGAAAATCTTCCCGGCTAGAAGGAGTGTTGCGCCAAAGTCCGTTTGCGCCTGGTGTCCGGAATCTCTTAATTGGAAGTGCTGAATATGACCTCTTACCTTATCCGTTCTTCCGTACTCGGAATCGCCGCGTTTTTCGCGCTCATCTTCATTCCTGCCGGTACCTTTCAGTACTGGCAAGGGTGGGCGTACGTCGCAACCTGGATTATGGTCGGCACCGCGTATACGGTTTATGTGGCGAAGTACGATCCTGCCCTCCTCAAGCGCCGCACGGAAGCGGGCATCTCGCACGAGAAAGAACCCGCGCAGAAAATAATCATCTCCTTTCTTTTCGCCGCGTTTCCCGCCCTCCTGGTCTTGCCGGCCCTCGATCACCGGTTCGGCTGGTCGAGCGTGCCATGGTTTGCTTCCGCGTTCGGAGACGCTTTGCTTGCGTTCTCGTTCTATATTTTCTACCTGGTTTCAAAGGTGAACACCTATGCGGCGGCGAACGTGCGCGTTGAAGAGGGGCAAAAAGTGATCTCGACCGGCATGTACGGATTCGTCAGGCATCCTATGTATTTCGGCGCGCTTTTTTTGCTCGTCGGAACGCCGATTGCGCTTGGCTCATGGTGGTCGCTGCTTGTGGTCCCGGTCTTCATCCCGATTCTTGTGGTCCGCACCTTGAACGAAGAGAAGGTGCTCGCACGGGACTTGCCTGGTTATGTGGAATACATGCAGAAGGTTCGGTATCGATTGGTCCCGCATATTTGGTAAAGGGATGGCTGGTGTCTTCGAGGTCTCCCGGTTCTCGTGCATGAAGTTTCTAAACGTGTCTGGCCGTCGACCTCCATAGTTGTTGAAATGCAGGCTTTAAGGCTCAAAAGACGATTTCACGTATTGACGTTGGTCATTAAGCGTCATAGCGATATTTCAACAACAACGCGATGATGCTGGTGACAAAGGTCCGCTGGGTGGTAGGGATGTTGCTGGAGACTACTTCTTTTTCACCTCGGAGCTAACCCGGCTTGCGATCCGATCCATGCCCGCTAAGAATGTGTCTGAGACATTGGCCGAGGCTCGTTCAAAGATATTCGTGTCCACAATTGGGTCGGCCTGAAAACTGCGAAAGAGCGCGAAAGCAATTTCCAATTCTTCGCGGTAGACAGGTCCTGACTGACCACTCATAGGATCGCTCGCATCATAACTCGGCACAGTAGCACCCTCGCGCGGTTGCGTCGTCTGCGGAATACCCGGATGTATGCGCCTGTCCACGATCTGTGTCAGCAGTGTGTAATCGCATTCCTTGTCCTCCGCCTCGTCTACGTTCTGGCGCGTTGGCGTCAGGTCGCGGTGCATGGTTGTACTCGAATCCATAGCAATGGCTTGCAGTTTGCTTCGTTTAATACCTTCTACGAGATGCTCTGTCAACCGTTTAAGGTAGGCCGAAACTGTGCTGGCATTGGACACCGTGGCCACACAAACCTTGTGACTGCTCGACGCATGCGATACAGATTGTGCGAAGACCAGCGCCGGACTAATCAAAACTAGCAAGGAAGCCAGAAGACACCGCATTGGAACTCCGTTCTCACATTTTATGTTGGATCTGTCTCGAAGCAAATTGGTTGACCGGCTCGCACCTGTTCTTGACGTACGCAGGCGTTTCCACCCTGCGCTTCTGAACTCTACTCCATTTAATTCGTACTCTGGATTGAAACGGGAAACCGGACGAATTACTTGGCTTGATGTAATGCGGGAGCCTTCTTTAGGTGCACTAGCCGGATGAATCGAGAGGCTCACGTCCGGATTCGTGGGAGGCTCGAGGCGAATTCCCCAGGGGCCTACCCGGCAAGAGAAACCAGAGCCATGTCAAACCGGATTGAGGCGACACCGCGAAAGCCCGTCAACAGCCACTGGAAACTAAAGCCACTGATGCGCTTGAGCAGTTGAGAAGGCGTTCCGTCGTGAAAGCAATGCAGCGCATCTACCCCGCACCGGGAGAAAAGAGCTTCATCGCGCTGCGCCGGTCGTAAAGGGTAGAGTCGCGCGCGTGACGACTCGCGAGTGCGCCGACGCGAATGTTGCTGGCATCATCCGGTGCGTGAAATGGACATTTGTTTCACGTCTCGTAACGGGCGTGCTTGTGGGCGGCGTGCTCGGCCTTGGCATCTTCGCTTTCCTCTACGCCCAGGGCTACTCGTATCTACTCAATGACCCGGCAGCATGCGCCAACTGGCACGCCATGCGCGGGCAGTATGACGCGTGGCTAAAGTCGAGCCATCGGACGGCTGCCAGCTGCAACGACTGCCACACCCCTCACAATCTCGTTGGGAAGTACGCGGTCAAAGCGTTGGATGGCTTTTTGCACTCCTTCTATTTCACGAGCGGCTGGTATCCCGACAACATTCAGATCACACGCTTGAATCTGCGAGTAGCCGAGAACGCCTGCCGCCGCTGCCATGCATCAATTACGCAGGTGATTGACGGCAACGTTCCAAACGGCAAAGCACGCGACATGATGTGCACGCGCTGCCACTACGCGGTCGGACACGCGGATGAGAGCGCGATGCTGCGGCCAGTCGCTCCCTCACCGTCCCTTTCTCCGTCTTTCAGGAGTTTTTATGAACGCTAATCCACCGGAAACTTCACGTCGGCGGTGGATATTGGTAACTATCGCGCTATCGGCCATTGCGGTTTTTGCGCTAGCGGCGCTTCTGATTAACATTCTGGAGCGCAAGCAAGAGGCGCGGAATCCCTTCTACCGGGTGGTCGATCTGAATGACACCGTCTCGGACCCCGCGGTGTGGGGAAAGAATTTCCCCATGCAGTTTGAACTCTTCCTGCGCACGGTCGACATGGAGCGAACCAAATACGGCGGGAGTGAGGCCGAACCGCGCTCGCCGACTCAGGCGGATCCACGCTCGGTGGTGGCGCGATCGAAACTGGAGAAGGATCCGCGGCTCAAAACGATGTGGGCCGGCTACGCCTTTTCGAAAGATTACCGGAGCGACGTGGCCACGCCTACATGCTCGACGATCAGACCTTCACCGAAGGCCAGCAGTTTAATCCGCCCGGAGCGTGCCTGAATTGCCATGCATCGATGGTGACCGTCTATAACCAGCTTGGCAATGGCGATATGTTCAAGGGCTTCGAAGCCGTGAACCATATGAAGTACGCCGAGGCACGGCAATACGCGAAGCATCCCGTCGCGTGTATCGACTGCCATGATCCACAGAGCATGCAACTGCGCGTGACCCGGCCAGCGTTCATCCTCGGGGTTCGCGCCCTCAAGGCATCACAGGGCGTGGCGGATTACGACGTGAACAAAATGGCAACCCGCCAAGAGATGCGGTCGTACGTCTGCGGTCAGTGTCATGTCACATACTATTTTCAAGGGCCAACCAAGCAGTTGACCTTTCGCTGGACGAAAGGGTTACAAGTAGAGGACATCATCGCGCACGAAGATGAAGAAAAAGTGAAGGAGTGGGAACACCCGGAAACGGGAGCTGCCATGATCAAGGCGCGGCATCCCGAGTTTGAGATGTGGAACCAGGGTGTACACGCGCGCTCCGGCGTCGCGTGCGCCGATTGTCACATGCCCTACACGCGCATGGGTGGTCTCAAAATTAGCGACCACCAGATTAACAGTCCACTGCTGAAGATCAATCGGTCGTGCCAGACCTGCCATCACTTTTCGGAGGAGGAACTCAGGGCGCGTGCAGAAGATATTCAGGACCACTACTTCGCCCTACGAAACACCGCGCTGGACGCGCTGATGGACCTGATTCACGACATCCAGGCCAACAAGGACAAAGCCCTTCCCGAGCGGCTGGCGACGGCGCGAGACGCCCAGCGGCGCGGGCAGTTCATGATCGACTTCATCATGTCGGAGAATTCGATGGGCTTCCATGCTCCCCAGGAATCCATGCGGATCTTGGGCAGTGCGATCAATATCTGCCGTAACGGACAGATCTCCCTGCATGGAGGACCCATTCCAAGTCACACGGTCATTGCAGACGCCGCACCGAAAAAGTGAGCGTAAGGTAGGGCTCTATTGGGCGTCCTTGCTGGCCTGAAGACTACGCGCTTGGATCGCCACAGAAATCACAAAACTGCTGGCAACCCAGCCTTTGTAGATGCATTGCCTGATTATCCACCCTGATCAGGCGACCAGGCCCGTGTCTCGATATTGCTAGATAAGCTGAAAAACATCGCGGCCTCCAGTCGGAGTATGTCGAGATTTGAGCACACCCTTGGGCACACTCATTTTCCGATGCGAGCAGTGTTGGCGTGGGGCTGCTACGTCCTGTGGCCGATGGAATGTTAATCGTTTAGTGTTCAGAATTTCTAACAGCGACCGGCATTTCGAATCTGGCCCGCTCCCACTTGCGAATCGCCGCGTTCCGGGAGTAACTGCGGTCAAATCAGCTCGTTTTGGTTGCTGCGGAAAGAAACAGATCCTGCCGTGGTATCAGTCCAAAGCGAAGAAAGGTTTACGCGACGCCTCCAGGAACCGGGCCGACCCACACCCGTGTTCTTAAATCGTCTCGAATGCGGAGTAGTTCTGCCATCGAGTAATTTTCGCCAGTTCGTTGGGCGAGCAACACCGCATCCACTGCAACAGCCGAAGCCTCGTTTAGGCGACCGGCGCTGGCCAGTGCAGTCGCGAGCATTCCGAGGAAGTGCGGCCGCCCCAGCTTCGCCCCTGTGGCTTCATAGGCTTGCAGACCGCGCTGCATGCGCTCGATGCCCTCCGGGATCGATCCGAGTTGGGCTTGCGCGGCGCCCATGTCTATCCAGCCAAAGGCCAACCAGAGTTGTAATCCGTATTCGTCCGAAACGGTGACTAGCTCTTCAGCCCTCTCCAATGCAAGTTGCGGCTCACTTCGCAGAAAATGAATTTGCGAGGCGAAATGTAGGGCGATAACTAGCGTCTGAGGATGGGACAGCTCTCTGGCAAGAGCAATGGCGCCTTGAACGCGCTCAAGCGCATGATCGGAATCGCCGAGCGACCAGAGAGTGCGCGCCATGAAACACTCACTCACGACCTTGCAGTCGTGGCCGATGAGGATGCTGTGGGGATGATGACGGTGTATCTGATAGAGGGCGATAGCCTGATCGAAATGTTTCATGGCGTCGGCGCACCGGCCGAGTTCGAGCAACGTCACCCCCATTGCGCGGTGGGCCTCCATAATTAGCGCACCTTCTTGAAGATCATTGGCAAGTTGCAAAAGCTGGTTGGCAATCTTCAAAGCCGAACACATCTCGCTACTGAAGATATAAAACAAACCGAGTGACCAGAGGATATGAAACAACTGCGGCGACGGGCCTTGCGTCGCGCACAGCTCACGTGCTCTTTGGTAACTCTCTCCGACTTCTGAGGCGGCGAAGCCCCGGATTGCCACCAGTGAAACGCCGAGAATCACTCGCAGCTTGATCTCGTGCTGAACGCATGCGGTAGTTTCCGGCAGCGCACGCAATACATCAAGCGCGCGCCGCGCGAGATCAGCCGCCTCGTGGTGGGCAGAGCGGTGGGTGGCGTTTTCCGCCGCCTGGGTCAAGTATTGCAGGGCGAGCGGCCAATCCCGGCTCTGCTCGAAATGCATCGCCAGTTCCGCGGCGATCTCAGAGACCTTGTCGCCGTAGACGGCGATGCCTTTCTCTGCGATACGGTGATGAATTTGCGAGCGTCGCATGTGTGGAACAAGACCGTAAGGAACTTCTAGATAAAGGATGTGATTAAAGCGATGGCGGGGAGTGATCGTGCCATCGGGAAGCTCGACCAGCCAGGCAGGCGAGAGGAAACGATGACGATGGGCGAGCTCTTCGCAGTGCCGCTCGACCCATTCGGTAGTTTGGGCGAGTCCGGCAGCGATCGCCACCGAAGAACATTCCATACCCACAACGCTGGCACCCTCGAGGACCGTTCGCTCGTCCGGAGTGAGCCGCTCGATCTGCTTTTCGATCAGGGCGCGAAGATTTTCCGGAACGCCGAGTTCCATACTCGATGGATCTCTCTTCAGTGTCCAGTTCGCCTTCCCTCCGGTGATGATCTGTTCGCATACCAGGTATTCGACGGCATTGACCATGAACAGGGGATTGCCTTCGGTACGCCGGTGAATCGTCCGCGCCAAACGACGCGAAAAATGATGGCCGGGGAACCGGACGGTAAGGTACTGCGAGACCGCATCTTCATCCAGATATTCGAGGGCCAATTCGTGGCACAGATTGTGCGCTTGCAATTCTCGCTTAACGCCTTTGAGGGGATGATCGCCGAGAATTACTTCAACCGGACGGTAGGTTCCAACGATCATCAGGCGCGCCGGCTCGCGGCGGCGCCCCAGATATGAAACCAGATCGAGAGTCGAGTGATCACTCCAATGTAAATCCTCAAGCACGAGGACCAGCGGTATGTTGGAGGCGAGTGCCTCAATGGCACTGGCCATTTCGCGCAGCATGCGCTCTCGCGTCGTTCCGAATTCCTGCGTGTGAAAGGCGACCCGTTCGGCATCCGGCAGAAGGGACGGCATTTGCCTTAGCCAGGACGGCGCATGACGGCGGAGAACGTCCACAACGGTTAGGCCGTGGCGTGTCTGGCCAAGCCGAGTGAACGCGTCCAGAACCGGCATGTAAGCTTCGCTGGCACCGAAGTGTTCCAGGCACTGCCCGTGGCCCACCAAGGCGCCGGATGTACGATCGACTTCGTCCAACAATGCCTGGACTAGGGTCGTCTTGCCGATGCCAGGTTCGCCGGTTACAAATACAATCTGTCGCTCGCCTGCGAGGGTGGCTTGGAGGAGCGAACGCAGCTTGGCTAACTCTGCCTCTCTCCCCAAGGTGGGCATCCTCGTTGAGGCGGTTGGGGTTGATAGTCTTCCGGCAGGAGGCCTTGTCAGGGCGTGGTCAACGTCGTGCGCCCCATCTGCAGAAATTTTCCCAATGAAACGGTAACCCCGACGATGGGCGGTCTCGATGTAAGAGGGGGTAGAAGCATCGTCGTGCAATACTTTCCTCAACTGCCGGATGCTGTCCTTTAGTACGGCGTCGCTAACGAAGGTTCCCGGCCAGACGGCGTCGAGCACTTGCTGCTTCGTGACCAATTGTCCCGGGCGATCGACGAGAAGCCTTAATACGGCGTAAGCCTTGGGGCGCAAGGCAATTGAGCGGGAACCCTCCCACAGGCATTCGTTGGCGGTGTCCAATCGGAACGGGCCGAAGCCGACGTCACTCCTCGATGCCATAACCGAAACATTACTCCAACAAGACTAGTTCTTTATGACTCAACCGGAGGGTGCCGCTATTCTCAGCCTGCGATGACGGGATTGCAACACGGAAACGCATTCGTTGTGCAGTTTCGGATGGAGCCGGGTTCAAGGTCGAGAAAGCTCGCGGGGCGCGTGGAGCATGTGGCCTCGGGAAGGACGGCGACCTTCGAGTCGGTCAAGGAGTTGCCCGAGCTCTTGCGGCAAATGCTGGAAGACGCGTGGAAAGCGGAAGCATCTGTCGCTGGAATGCCGGAAAAGCGCTAGAGGTGAGTCTGGCAGATAGATGCTCACCGAAGCTTCGGATGCAACAATCGCACACGAGTGCGATGTCTTGTACTGGGGTCATAAGTCAATGATTAGGATGGAAACGACTCCGATGGCAATGGTTTGCACGTTGAAACCGCACATCCGGGACTGGCGGAGGGATGAGAACTACGAGGAAAAACTAAGCGAAGAGCTGAACCTTTTATTTGATGAATGTGAGTTATTTGATGAAAGCAAGTTTGGAAACTGTGACGGAATTCGAAATAACTTATCGGGGCACCGTTTATCCCTGGCATTGTGACCATATGGGGCACATGAACGTCATGTGGTACTCAGGGAAGTTCGACGAAGCCTCGTGGCAGTTTCTTTCGAAGTTGGGTCTGAGCCGAGCGTATTTTCGGGAGTATGGGGCGGGAATGGCAGCCGTCGAACAGAACATCAAGTACCAGTGCGAGCTTCACGCCGGTGACATTGTCAGTATCCGTTCAAGAGTGATGGAAATCAAAGAAAAGTCCATCCGTATACTGCACCAGATGACGAATGATGAGAGTGGCATTGTTGCCGCAGTCTCTGAGATCGTCGGCGTCTACTTCGACACCAAGATCAGGAAAGCTCGGGCCTTACCTCACAGCGTGCGAGAGCGGGCGCTCGCATTCATGGCAGAAGGAGCGGTTGGGGCACGACAGTGAAAGCTGTCAGTTCACTACCCCAGCAATTTTTTGAGATTACTGCTAAACGGCACGGGTAAATCGCCAATCGTCGATGAACGCCCAGGTGCGCCCTCGAGACGCTCTTCGTTGATGAAGCCGAACTGGTCTATTCCATTCTTGACCCAGGTCATCCGCCATTCGGTATCAACCCCGATCATTATCATGAGCGCGGAAAAGACGATTCCTCACCACTCCAACCTTCACGAGATCGAAGAATGCCATACGAACCCTGTGAATAACACATAACCACGTTGTGAAATGTAAAAGACCCATCGAAATCTCCCAGCTGGACATCGCCTATCTCGGGTTCTTTCTCGGCCTTCGCGTGAACGAGCTGGTACGGCTTCGCATGGAGCGGGCTGGATTCAAGCAAGTTCGAGACAGCTATGGCTAACTGATCCAACACCTGATTCAGTCCGATCGCTCGATCACAGAGCTCGCCGAGCGGATGGAGATTACCCAACAGGCTGTCTCGAGGACGGTCGCGGAATTGATCGCCCTAAGAATGGTCCAGGCCATTCCAGGCACGGACCGCCGGTCGAAGCGCATCCGTCTTTCTCGATGCGGTTGGGCGTGTGTGAAGATCGTCCGCCGGACGAGGAAGGAGTTCGAGGAGCGTCTCGCTAAGGCTTTAGGCCAGAGAAACTACGATCAAGCGAAGGCCGGTTTGGTTGAATGCCTTGACGTTTTGGGTGGCGTGGAAATGATTCAGACTCGGCTAGTGCGCCGACTGGAGTGAGGTTCGATAAGCTGACGGAGCGCCGGAAGCTTGCGCACGGCGCACAATCAAAGACGCCCCGGCCGAAACCGGGGCGCGTTTTGTATGCTTGACGAGCGACAGGTTACTGGATCTTGCGTAGTGGACCGTTCAGATTGCTGAAGTTGCGAGTGCTCAGGGCCTGGATTCCCGCATTGTGTTGTCCATTGAAAGGAGTCACCGTATTCGGGCATCCAGCGGCTGCGGCATCCGTCGGCGAGTTAAACCACAATCCGACGTGATACGTGTGGACGGGGCCGGTCGCAGGATTGGAGCTCGCATCCGGAAAAGGCGGATTGTTGAATACGACGGGAGCGGGACCGCTGCCAGGAGCGACGATGAAGGTTTCGATGCTAAAGCGGCCAATAAAGTCGGCAACGCCCTTACCGGTGCTGTCTGTCTTGAGGTCGCCTTGATACCAGGACAGACCGAACGGCGCGTTCGGCAACTGGATGACAAAGGCATCGAAATCGGTGTTTGCAGGGAGACCGCTCGCCTCCACGTGCATCACTTCGGCAATGCCGATGGAATTGATGGTTACCCGTCCTTTGGCGTTGGGGATGCAGTTGGCTGCGACCGCGCCCGCGGACGGGACCATGTTGAAGGTTGTGTTCTGAGCCGCCACGCTGGCGCTTAACAAGCTCGCGGCTAGACCCATGAGGACCAGATTCGTAATCGTCTTCATTGGATTCTCCTTATCGTTTTTTTAGTTGGTGCGGTAAGGATGCCGACGAGTGCTTCCTTATCACGAGCTCAAGTTAACGCTGACGCTTTTGAGAGTCATAAAGGAGTCGTGATGTTGCGGTAGTGTTTGGGTAAGTGACGGGGACAGAAACAGTCAACCGATGGTGGATTCCCATAACCCAGTCATCGATCATCAGGTCCCGTGCATGTCCAAGTTGTGTGTCACGGTTCCAGTACGCCATGGCTAGGTTCTGGGTTCACAATGTGGCACGGCGCCGCGTACACTCTGCTTCTCATCCCGATGCTGTGTTTCCAGATAGACGAGAACGAAACGGACTGACCGGCCGTTATACGGCTGCCTCATGGTGTTCTCGACTAAATCGCCGCTGATATCGATGACTTGCCGACAGATATCGGAGCCGTCATTCCGGTTCACACCGCACCGTGGCTTACTCAGGTCAAGGAGCCAACCTTGTTACGAAATCAACCGGAAGACAGCGGAAACGAATCGTTAGTTTTGTGGTTCGCCGACGATCCTTGTAGTCGATGTTGAACGCTAGTCAGGGACGATTTTCGCCTTCGGCTCGCAGTATGTTCCGCCACAATGGTAACTTCCGTGCGGGCTGGTACGCCTCGGCAGAGATGTCACTTCATCAGAGCCGACAGAGCCGACCATTGTTTAGAGTTAGCCCGGCACACGATAGCTACCGCAATTGATGGCAAGACCGCGCCATCAGGACAGCCTAGAAACGCGCAACCAAACGGTTGCTTTTTTATCGGCCTGCATGTAATATGCAACCTGGAGGTTGCGTATAATGAATGACCGTATCGAGAAGCGAATCGAACTCAAGGCACCGATTTCACGGGTCTGGCGTGCTGTGACGGATTTCCGTGAATTTGGCGAATGGTTTCGTGTGAAACTGGATGGCCCATTTATCCCGGGTCAGGTCTCGCGTGGCCAGATTACTTATCCTGGCTACGAACATCTCAAATGGGAGGCGGTCGTGCAAAAAATGGAGCCTGAACGGCTGTTTTCCTTCACCTGGCCTCATCC
>Ga0126372_10001004_pt1 | contig 10967 bp, 8 predicted proteins | sample PanSoiMetaPlot_6_FD_92762 | JGI IMG/M metagenome (GOLD analysis project Ga0126372, IMG submission 92762) | Tropical forest soil microbial communities from Panama - MetaG Plot_6 | ecosystem: Environmental > Terrestrial > Soil > Tropical forest > Bulk soil | place: Panama | collected 2016-02-17
CCCGGTAAGCCGCGCCGCGTCCTGGCCCTTGGCGAGGCCAAATGGGGTGAGGCGGTTGGCGCACGGCACGTCGAGCGGCTGCGGCGAGCCCGTGACCTGCTCGTCCGCAGGGGTTACGACGCCGCCGACGCCGCGCTCGTCTGCTACGGCGCAGCCGGTTTCGAACCGACCCTGACCGAGCTTCCGGACACGCTGACCGTCGACCCGGACCGCCTCTACGCCGACGCCACCTCAAGTTGATCACGAAGTTTGTGGGCCCTTTGGGTCCATCCAGTAAGGTCCAGAAACTCCGTGATCAACATCGGGTGCGAGCGGTGTCAACGAGACGTGCCAGGTGTGGGGGGTGGCAGTGGTGCCGTTAGAGCGTTGAGCGGGCGCGGATGTAGATCTGGCGCTCCATGCGGCCCGGCTCGGCCTCCGCCTCGACCTCGTCGGTCTGCTGGATCTCGTAGCCGGCCTGCTTGACGACCTCGACCAGTTCGTCGGTGGGCCACGCGGTCACCTTCGCCGGCACGCCGAGGAACATGATGGGGAAGTTGTCGAAGTTGCCGTAGACGGTGCTGATGGCGAGCAGCTTTGGCTCGATGAGCACGTTCTGCAGATCGTGCAGCAGGGTGACGATGTCGGCCTTGGCCAGCATGATCAGCGAGAAGAAGGAGATCACGGCGTTGAACTCGCCGAGGTCGGACAGGTCACGCATGTCGCGGCGCAGGAACGTGCCGTGCGGCGCGCGACGCCGGGCCAGCCGCAGCATGACCTCGGACTCGTCGGTGCCGACTACTTGCAAGCCGGCCTCGTCCAGTTGCATGGCGCTGGGCAGGCCGCTGCCGCAGCCAAGGTCGAGCACCCGCGCGCCACGCGGCAGCTGCTCGGTTATCCACGCGCCGGCGTCCAGCTGCGCGGTGCGGTCGGTGAACGAGTTGTCGTATTGCTCGCCGATGAGGTCGAAGGGGGCGAGGAACGGCCCGTCAGTCATGCCGCACAGCATGCCAGTTCCCCGGCCGGGCACCAGTGTGTGGTCGCTACAACATGGCCCATTCGGTGACGACGGCGCTGCCGCCGTCGGGACGCACCCGGAGGCGGAACAACCCACTCGGCAGGGGCCGGATGGCGAACCAGCCGACGTCGTCGGCCCTTGTGGTGTTCGCCACACCGTCGCGGCCGTGCAGCTCGACCGAGCCCTGCTGGGGCGGCACGAGCTGGCCGAGCAGGGCGTCAGGGGCGACCTCGATCTCGATGGTGAGGCGGCTGGCGACGAAGGTCAGCGCGCGCAGTTCGGCCGGCTCGGCCCTGGTCTCGGCGACCAGCTCGCTGGCCGCCGAGTCGTAGGCGAGCGCGGCGAGCTCGGCGTCGATGGTGCGCCAGGTAAAAGCAGCCCTGCCCAGCTCGACAAACCGCGCGGGCACCTCGCTGCTGGCGCGAACCGCCTCACCGAGCTCGGCGAGCAGCCGCTCGTCGTCGTTGAAGTTCTCGGCCATACGCCTCACCCTTTGTCCGCAGTGGATTGCGGTGCGTTCAGCAGCGCCGCGATCACGGGAAGATCGCGGAGCTTCTGCAGGCAGCGAAGCCGGCTCGGGCCGATGCCGCCGATCGGCATGTCCAGCCGGGTGCTGATCTCCGAGTACGGCGTCGGCGGATCGCTGAACAGCATCGACAGCAGCAGCCGGCAGCGTTCGGGTAGCTGTGCGAACGCCTCCCGCAGCGCGATCTGCCGTTCGTGTCTGAGCAGCCATTCGTCCGACGCCGGACCGGCCGTGTCGGGGAAGCGTTCGTCGCCGACCGGGATCTGCCGCTTCCTGACCCGCAGCAGGTGCAGGCACTCGCGCCTGGCGGTGGTCGCGATCCAGCCGGGCAGGGCGGCCGGTTCGTGAAGCGTGTCGAGCTTCTCCACCAGGCGCAACCACACCGACGCCCCGACGTCGTCGGCGTCCTCCCCGGACAGTCCGTGCCGGTGGCACATCGACCAGACCAGGGTGGCGTATCGTTCGACGATCTGATCCCAGGCGGCCTTGTCCCCATCCCTGGCCCGGTTGACCAGATCGACCACGATCGGGTCGTTACGCATAGCGGCAATCATGGCGTATACAGATATGACCCGACCGAGGAACTTGGGTGCGACAGTAGTTCTTCCAGCGCCTGCCGCGCGGATTTCACTCCAGGGACGGTGCGGGCGGCCACCAGCCCGGTCACGGTCGCGGTGGCGAACGACGTGCCGCTCCACAGCGCCCAACCGTCGAACTCCTTCATGGCGTCCTTGGCCAGCTCGACCTTCCCGTCGACGTAGGCACCCTTGACGTCGACACCGGGCGCGGTGACCGTGACCCACGGCAGTTGTGGGCTGAACTCGGCCGGCCTGCCGTTCTGGTCGACGGCGCCGACTGCGATGACGTCCGGCAGGGCCGCTGGCCAGTTGGGGACCTTCGGATGCGCGGTCGCCGCGTGGTTTCCGGCGGAAGCGACGACAAGCACCGAGCTGCCGAGGCGTTCGATCGCCCTTGTCAGCACGAGCGGCGGCTCCCCGTCGAAGGTCCGGCAGCCCAGCGACAGGTTGAGAATGTCGATACCGGCCCCGATGAAGCTGGCGATTCCCTTGGCGGTCTGCCACATGGTGGCGGGCACCTCGTCCTTCAGGACCGTGCGCAGGTCAATCTCGGCGTCCGGTGCCTGCTTGGCGATGAGGGAGGCGACAAAGGTGGCATGACCGCTCAGCCGGCTCAGGACGCCAAAAAGCGGCGGTGTGACCAGCTCGAACAGCGGATGCGGGTTGGCGAGGTGCCCGTACAGGAACTCGTGCTTGAACAGCGCCGTGTCCAGCATCCCAACCCGAACTCGTGCGCGGGACGCCGGATCGCCCCCACCCGTCGGCCAGCTCACACCCGGCCCGGGCACCGGGGAGGGGTCGCCGAAGGCATTTGGCTTACTTCCACCCGGCCCCGCCTGGACGCTGACCACGTGACGGTTCTTGCCCATCTCGGGAATCCAGCGACCGAAGTGGGCCTTGAAGCGCCTGCGCAGCTCGACCAGCACTACATCCAGGTTTTTGAGCTCGCTACCCGCGGCGGTGGCCGTGGCCGTGGCTTCGGCGAGCAGATAGGCGAGCGTGGGACCCGCCTTGTCAACTATGGTGGGTTTCTCATTGTCGGCGGCGGTCTTGATTTTCGCCGCGGCGTCCGGCAGGCCCTGCAGGTTCTTGATCAGAACCAGACCGAGCCGCCGGGACAGCTCGATCTCCTCCTGGTCGAACGTTACGCCTAGATCTTTCAGCTTGGCGGCCACCAGCCGCAGATGAGGCTCGTCCACGACGAGGTCTGCTTCGACAAAGGTCGAAGGCGGCACCAGCGCCCGCTCGGGATGTGAATCGGTGATCATTGACGGGTTCCCCTTCATTCGGTCTTGTGCCGCCCAACGGATACGCCAGTCCGGCGGGTGATACCAATGAGCGATATGGTTGGCACGATCGAGTGGTTGCGGGCACGCTTGCCGGGTGCTGGCATCGACGGTTCGGCAGGACGCCGGCGAGGCGGTTCGCCTCGCCGACCAGAACCCGAGCCAGGCCCTGCCGGTGGCGCAGGCCGCCGCCCGTCGGGCGCACCGGGAGGGCGACCTCGCGGCGTCCGCCATGGCCGAGCGTGCGCTGGGACACGCCCTGATCTACTGCGGGGACATCGCCGGAGCCATCCGCCACCTGCGCAGGTCCATATCGTGCGCGCAGCGGGCCGGTTCGCCGCGGCTTGCCGGCGAGGCGCGGGTGAAACTCGCCTACGCGCTGGCCCAGCGCGGCCACCCGCGCCAGGCGCTGCGCGAGATCGACTCCGCGATCGCGCAGCTCGACGGCGTCGCGGCCGCTCGAGCCCGTGCCCAGCGCGGGAACATCCTGCACGAGCTGGGGCTGCTCGACGACGCGCTCTTGGAGTTCCACGAGGCCCTGGCCGTCCAGCGGGCGGAGCAGGACCTGCTGGGAATCCAGCGCATGCTTGTCAACCGCGCGCTGGTGTACATCGAGCTGGAGTCGCTGGCCTCGGCGCAGGCCGACCTGCTGGAGGCCGAGCGGCTCGCCCGCCAGTTCGGCCGCGAGATGGCCCTCGGGGTGATCGCCGAGAACCTCGGCGTTGTCGAGCGGCTTCGCGGCGACGTGCCCGCGGCGCTGGCTCAGTTCGACCGCGCCGAGCAGATCATCGCCACCCAGGGCGGGCATCTGGGCAACGTCCAGCGTGACCGGGCTGAGCTGCTGCTCACGGTCGGGCTCTCGGCGGAGGCCCGGGCCGCGGCCGACAAGGCGCAGGCGTCGCACCGGCGCGAGCGGCGCGAGCTGAAGCTTCCGGAACTGCAGCTGCTGCAGGCGCAGGCCGCCATGCTGGAAGGCAACTGGCCCGCGGCCGTCCAGTACGCCCGCCGCGCCGCCCAGGGATTCAGCCGCCAGCAGCGCCCCGACTGGGCCGCCCTGGCGCGGCTCGAAGGGCTCCGTGCGCAACTGGCGTCCGGGATTCCGCCGCGCGCCGGGCTGCCCGGCGTGATCGCGCTGGCCGACCGGCTGGGCGCGGTTGGCTGGCCCGCCGCGGCCCTAGAGGCCAGGATCGTCGCCGGCCGGCTGGCGGCGCTGCGCGGACGCCGGGCCGTCGCGCGGGAGCACCTTGGGCACGCCGCCCGTGCCGCCCGCCGGCACGGCACGGCGAGCCTGCGCGCCCGCGGCTGGTACGCGCAGGCGCTGCTGCGGCTACACGAGGGCAAACCGAGCGACGCGGTCACGGCGGCGCGGGCGGGGCTGCGAATACTGGACGAGCACACCGCGTCCCTGGACGCGTCCGACCTGCGGGCGCACGCGGCCACCCACCGGACGGAGCTGGTGCGGCTCGGTCTGCGGGTGGCGCTGGACGAGGGCCAGCCGGCGCAGGTGCTCGAATGGGCCGAGCGCGGCCGGGCGCGGCAGTTGCTGCACCGGCCGGTGCGGCCGCCGGACGACCCGGAGCTGGCCGACTTGCTGGCGCAGGTCCGTGTGGTCGCTGTCCAGGTGGACCAGCAGCGCGACCGGCCGGCCGCCAAGTTGATGCAGCGCCAGGCCGCCCTGGAGCGGCGCATCCGGGACCACCGGTGGCGCCGGCGCGGCGAACCGGGGGCGCCGCCACCGGCGCCGGTGAGCGCGGCTCGGCTCGGGGCCGCGCTCGGCCAGTGGGCCCTGGTCGAGTTCGTCCAGCTGGACGGCGACCTGCATGCGTTGACCCTGATCGGCGAGCGGCTGCGGATGCGGCGGCTCGGACCGGCCGCCGACGTGGTCGCCATGACCGAGCGGCTGCCGTTCGCCCTGCACCGGCTGGCCCGGTCGCACGCCCGGCCGGCCACACTGGCCGCCGCGGCCGCCTTGCTGAACACGACGGCGGCGCGGCTCGACGAGGTGCTGCTGCGACCGCTGCCGGGGCTGGGCGACCGGCCGCTGGTGGTGGTGCCGACCGGCGCGTTGCACAGCGTGCCGTGGTCGGTGCTGCCATCGTGCGCCGGCCGCCCGGTGACCGTCTCGCCGTCGGCGACGCTTTGGTACGAGACGAGCACGCGCCGCCCAGACGCGACCGGCGCCATCGTCGCCGCGGCCGGACCCGGGCTGCACGGCGCCCGTGAGGAGGCGCTGCGGGTCGCCGACATCCACGGCACCAAGCCACTGCTCGACGAGGCGGCGACCGTCGAGGCGGTGCTCTCGGCGCTGTCCGGGGCGAACCTGGCCCACCTGGCGACGCACGGGCGGCTGTCCGCGGACAACCCGCTGTTCTCCGACCTGCTGCTCGCCGACGGCCCGCTGGTCGTCTACGACCTGGAGCGGCTGCCCAAGGTGCCACACACCGTGGTGCTCGCGGCGTGCGACAGCGGGCGCTCGAAGGTATGCCCCGGCGACGAACTGCTCGGCCTGAGCGCCATGTTTCTCGCGCGTGGCTCGGCGCAGCTGGTCGCGTCGGTGGTGCCGGTGCCCGACGCTGAGACGGCGCCGCTCATGGTCGCCTTCCACCAGCGGCTGGCCGCCGGCGCCCCGCCGGCCGTCGCGCTCGCCGACGCGCAGCACCACCTGCCCACCGGCAACCCCGCCCACCGCGCCGCCGCGGCCGGTTTCGTCTGCATCGGCTCCGGCCCTCTGTAAAACTAGCCGTCGCGTGGCTCGGTGACGAAGTCGATCAGGCGCTCGACAGCGCCGATAAGTGGCGTCTCCAGATCGGCGTAGCTGGACACCGCGGCGAGCACCCGGCGCCACATCTCCTGCTCGTCCGAAACGCCGAGGGCCTGGCACACGCCGGCCTTCCACGGCACCCCGCGCGGCACCACCGGCCAGGCCCGGATGCCGAGCGAAGCGGGCCTGACGGCCTGCCACACGTCGACATAGGGGTGGCCGGTGACCAGCACGTCCGGCCCGGCGACGCGGGCGACGATGCGGCTTTCCTTGCTGCCGGGCACCAGGTGGTCTACGAGCACCCCGAGGCGCCGCCCCGGGCCGGGGCCGAACGCGGCGATCGCGTCCGGCAGCACGTCGACGCCGGACAACGGCTCGACCACGACGCCCTCGATTCGCAGGTCGTCGCCCCACACCCGCTCGACGAGGGTGGCGTCGTGCACACCCTCGACCCAGATGCGGCTGGCCCTGGCGACACGCGCCCGGACTCCGCGCACCGCGACCGAGCCGGACGCCGTGCGCCGCGCCCCGGCGACCGGCGTGGTCGGGGCCGGCCGCACGAGCGTCACGGGCCGCCCCTCCAGCAGGAACCCCGCCGCCGACAGCGGGAACACGCGCCGCCGGCCATGCCGGTCCTCGAGTGTCACGCCGTCCTTGCCGCACCCGACGACGGCGCCGCAAAAATCGGACCCGGCGACCTCGACAACCAGGTCAGGCTCGGCTGTGACCTCGGGGACCTCGGGCACGCGCCGCCGCCGGCCGCCCGACAAGACGTCAGATCCGTACACGACCAGCGAGCTTAAGGCGCCGGCGTCCCGCGAAGCGTTGGCGACACGCCGCAAACGCCCAAGTGTGGCCGGCAGCGCCGCACCTCCTGGCCGCAAGCAGCGCCGCGCCAGCGTCCTCCGGCGCACGCGGCCGGACCCCCGGCGGCCTGGTGCGTATTCACACTTCAACAAGATCGGCTGTGAGCATAAAACCTGGCAAACCTGATGAGCGCGCCCCGTACCCATCCCAATGCGCGGCGCTATATTTTGGCAGGCAAGGGGCGAGGTGCGACATAATGATCAGGTGCTTCCAGCGGGTTCGGTGGTTATGGGCTGCGGTGTCGCGCCGAATGGCGCCCGGCGCGTCCGGGCCGCTCAGACAAGTGTCTAGCAGTGCAAACGGCGGGATGGCCAGGCTTGCGATCGTCCTAAGCTGAATGTCTCGCACAGTCAGTCTCCAGTTGTGCTCCAGCACCGGCTCACCGCTGGGCACGTTGCCGCCGTTCACCGTCCAGACACCGTGGTGGCCCGACGTCGAACCGGTGGTCCGCAGGGCGCGGGCCCGCTTCGGCGTCGACATCTTCGTGCTGCGGCTGCTTTCCACCAAGACATCCAGCGACGTCATGGGCGGCGCCGTCCGCTACCTCGCCGAACTGATCTGGCCACCCGCGCGTGTGGCGCGCACCCCCGCCCCGGACGATCACCCGCTGCGCGCGCACTGGGCACGTCCGGGCGGAATCGCAACCATCGTCGAGTGGGCCGACACCACGTTGGCGGCCGCCGGGCGCCCACGAAACGGCCCCGCCGTCCAAGTCAAGACGTGGAACCTGTCCTCCCTGCTGCGCCTGCCCACCGCCGACGGCGAGGTCTGGTGCAAAAGTGTCCCGCCGTTCTTCGCCCACGAAGCGACCGTCATGGCCATCGTCGCCGAAGACGATCCGTCGCTCGTCCCGCCGGTGCTGGCCACCGACCATGCCGGCACCACCCTGATCGCCGACGTTCCCGGCAAGGACCAGTGGGACGCTCCGGCGCCACGGCTGCTCGAAATGGTGCGTCGCCTGGTCACCCTGCAGGCCCGCAGCCGCATCGGTGACCTGCTCGCCGCCGGCATCCCCGACTGGCGCGCACCCGCCCTCACCGGCAAGGTCGAGGCCCTGCTTGACCGCGTGCAACTGCCCAAGGATGAGCTGACCGCGCTGCACGCGCTCGCCGCCGACCTGCCCCGCCGCTTTGCCAGGCTCGCGGCCTGCGGGTTGCCCGAAACCCTGGTCCACGGCGATTTCCACCCGGGCAACTGGCGCCTCGGCCCGGACGGCCTGGTTCTGCTCGACTGGGGCGACAGCGGCGTCGGTCACCCGTTACTCGACATCGCCGCCTTCCTGCCCCGCATCACCGGCGCGCTACGCGACCAGATCCGCTCCGCCTGGCTGGACGCCTGGCGTGAGCATCGCCCCGACTCCGACCCCGCGCGGGCGGCCCGGCTCGTCGCGCCCGTCGCGGCGTTGCGGCAGGCCGTCATCTACCAGTGCTTCCTCGACAGCATCGAACCCTCCGAGCATCGCTACCATGAGGCGGACGTCCCCCAGTGGCTGCGCCGCGCCCTCCGCGCCGCATCCGGCTGAACTCGCCCTAACGTGCGCGGCTCCGCCCGATGTTTCCGCACGGTCGGCTTGGCCAGCCTCATTCGGGCACCGTTGCCCTGCGTGGGAGGACACTGTCCGTCGCGTGGCTTAGGGGTCTCTCCTCACTGGGGTTGACGCCTCGACCGGCGAGGTCCCACACTTGGACGTAGCGAGGGGAGTATCCCTAACGGGCGGTGTCCGTCAGCACGATCTTCAAACTAGAAGATCCGGGCCCGCCGGCCCTCGGGCGTGTCGTCCGAGGGCGGTAGAGACCTCCGGCAGTAGTTCGGCGTATCTGGACTGAGCTGGAGGGCCCTCAGCCTCGCTGAGGTTCAACCGGCTGGAACTTCAGCGGAGGACCTCAGTGCGTGAGATCATCGACATGGCGGGCAACATTGCAAGCGTGATTGCGATGATTCTTTCGATTCCAACGGTGGTCAAGGTCCGTCGAAATTGGTTCCAACGGAAGAAGCGAGACGTTGGTCAGCCCGGCGGTAATGGTGACCGACGAGGCGAATAGATGAATAAACTCTACTGAGAACTCCCGTAGTTCGTGCTTCGCGTTCCCGTCGGCTCTACCATCTGTCCGTGTCGCCGCGCCGGATCACCAATCGTTTCAAGACCACCGAAGGGTGCAGTTCCCCCGGAGGGAATTATTGATCATTTTGTGGTGATTCGGTGGGTATGCGGCACGTGAGCGCCCACCAGGCCAGTCGGCGATCCACGGGATCACACGGGTCCTTGTCAAGCTCGCGCGGTCTCGCCGGCTTGTCGTGTCACACGGCGGTCGTGGGGTTGGTCTGTGGGGTTGGTCGTCGGTGACGTCATGGGGCCGTGTGGTAGCCAGGTCGCCGACCCAGCGCATGATCGCTGAAATTGATACGTCACGATTCACTTCCGGCCTGGATCCGAATCGTGGCGTATCAATCTTGACGATCATGGTCGCGGTGCCGGCCGCCGACCGGCGTGGGGACAGGCGCGCGACACATCACGCAGCCAATTACCCCACGCACCTGCCAGACGCATACTGCGATCTTGAGGTGGCCCGGCCTGAGCCCCGTCGGGGCCCGTGCGTTACCACGAGCGGTAACGATTGAAGGTGGGTGCGGCTCCCCCCTGGAGGGAGTTGTTGGTCATTCGCATTCATGATCGTGAACTTTGGAACTTTGACCCTCGCCAGGAGGGTCAAGTTTCCAAAGTTTGCGATCATGACACCCGAGGTCCCACATGCTGAGCCGGCAACGCGGCCTCACCGGCTGGTGGCGGGCCGACGCCGACCAAGTGTCACCGCGAGGCCACGATGAGTTCCCGCCCATGCTGGATTTGCTGTCAACCTGCGCAATCACGCCAAACCGGGACCACGAGATCAACCAACTATCGAGTTGCAACAGAGCGCACTCACGCCTACGTCACATACCGGTCACAGGTGATTGCCCAGCCCCGGCCAACTTCGAAGAGCCGTGAATGGGTAGTTTGATGGGCGGCCGTTGGGGCCGCCCATCGGCGACTCGCGAGGTCAGCGTGAGGGATCGCGGTTGTAGAGCTTCTTGGCCCACACGAAGCTGACCACGGTGATGGCGACGCACCAGCCGCCGGCGAGCCAGGCGTTGTTGCCGATGCCGGTGCCGAGCAGCAGACCGCGCACGGTTTCCATGATTGGGGTGAAGGGTTGGTACTTGGCGAACCATTGCACGGCGGTGGGCATGGATTCGGTGGGGACGAAGCCACTGCCCAGGAACGGCAGCAGGATCAGCGGCATGGGCAGGTTGCTGGCGCCCTCGACGGTCTTGGAGGCCAGGCCGAACGCGGTGGATAGCCAGGTGATCGCGAGGGCTGTCGCGGCGAGGATGCCGGCGGCGGCGAGCCATTCGATGGGGTTGGCGTTGGAGCGGAAGCCGATGAGCAGCGCGATTCCGATGACGACGGCCAGGCTGAGCATGGTCTTGATGACGCTGCCGAGGACATGGCCAGTGAGTACGGACGGACGGAAGATGGCCATTGTTTTGAACCGGGCGATGATGCCTTCGGTCATGTCCATCGCGACCGAGACCGCTGTGCTAGTGGCGCTGACCGCGATGCTCATGAGCAGAATGCCGGGGACGACGTAGTTGGTGTATTCGGCGCGGCCGCCGGTCCCGCCGAGCCCGGCACCGAGGGTGGCGCCGAAGACGTAGACGAACAGCAGCAGGAAGATGACCGGGATGCCGATGAGCGTCAGCGTCATCGATGGGTAGCGCTGCACGTGGAGAAGGTTGCGGCGCAGCATGGTGCGCGAGTCGCGGGCGGCGTAGGCCAGGGTGCTCATCGCAGGGTCTCCTTCTGGTTGCCGCGGTTGTTCTGGTTGCCGCGGTTGTCCTGGTTGGCGCCGTTGTCCTGGTTGCCACCGTGGCGGGTGTCGGGTTGGCCGGTGAGGGCGAGGAAGACGTCGTC
>Ga0126372_10001005_pt1 | contig 10965 bp, 12 predicted proteins | sample PanSoiMetaPlot_6_FD_92762 | JGI IMG/M metagenome (GOLD analysis project Ga0126372, IMG submission 92762) | Tropical forest soil microbial communities from Panama - MetaG Plot_6 | ecosystem: Environmental > Terrestrial > Soil > Tropical forest > Bulk soil | place: Panama | collected 2016-02-17
ACCGAAGATGTATTCCTTCATCTTGGGGTTCCAGCGCTTCGTCTGATGCCCGAAGTGAACACCTGCTTCGAGCAACTCCTTCATGGTGATATTAGCCAATCAACCTCCTCATTTGGATTGCATCCGGCCGATCAGTTTCGAGTGTGAAGTTTCCAGCTTCGAGTAGCTACTATTTCCAACCCCGAAACTTGAACCCGAGACTTGAAACCACCTTCCGGATTTCCATTCCCGTCAGCCCGTTCCTCTTTGAGCAACGGGAAGAATTTTACTCCTCTAAAACCCGGTTTCCGGTGACAGGCTTTCCTGAAACCTGAAACTGGAAACTCGACACTATCTCTTTGAGTACTGGAACCGCTTCCGAGCGCCTTTCTGCCCGTACTTTTTGCGTTCCTTGCCGCGCGAATCGCGCGAAACCATACCTTCCGCTTTCAGCTTCTTGCGCAATTCGATGTTGAAAATCATCAGGGCGCGCGCCACTCCCAACTTGACTGCTCCGGCCTGCCCGTTGACACCGCCACCGGACACATTCGCGATGACATTAAAATTCGCTATCGTCTCCGTCGTAGCCAGCGGCTGCTTGGCAACCGTGCGTTGCGCCTGCGTCACAAAATATTTCTCAAAAGGACGGCCGTTGACCTGAAACTCGCCCGTGCCCGGACGTAAGAAAACGCGCGCTACGCTCGTCTTGCGCCGCCCCGTACCGTAATACTGAACCATTTCTGCCATTGAACTATCAGCTTTCGGCTCTCAGCCACTACCTAACCAGCTGGAACTTACTCAACCTTTCCAAAAGTTCTTTCGTCTTCCATCTTGAAACTTCTCTTACTTCTTACTTCACCAGCGCCAGCCCCTCGGGTTTCTGCGCCTGGTGAGGATGCTTTTCCCCACGATAGACCTTGAGCTTGCTTTTCATCTGGCGGCCAAGTCGCGTCTTGGGCAACATCCGCTCGACCGCGGCTTCAATGATCGCCTCCGGCCTGCGTTCAGTGCGCTTGCGAAACGACTCTGTCCGCAACCCGCCCGGATACCCGGTGTAGCGCTGGTAGAGCTTGGCTTCCGCCTTCATCCCCGTCAGCTTGACCCTGTCCGCATTAATGACAATCACGTGATCGCCAGTGTCGATAAACGGCGTGTATTTCGGGTTCTCTTTTCCCATCAGAATCCGCGCTACCCGCGATGCCAGCCGGCCCAGCGCCTGGCCCGAGGCGTCCACGACGTACCACTTGCGCGCAATTTCCCCCTCTTTGGGGAAATAGGTTGACATCAGAAATCTCCCAAGAAATTAGTAAAACGCAAAGAAGACCGCTGAGCGACCCACTTGCGCCGGAAGCGCAGGGTATTCAGGCGGGCAACCGCAGGACTACCAAAGGTTTAAAGATAACGTAGCGTACTGGCAAATGTCAACGAACTCAGGCCTATGGGTGGTGACTATGAGGCCTGCTTAAAGCAGAGTGATCATGGGTTCCCGTCATCATTACTGACTTGGAGCTTGGTGCCCCTCGCGCCTGGGGTTGGGCGCTAACCTGGGCATGTCAGACTTGACTCGTTGCCAGCTCAACTTCCGAGTGCCTAAGGTTGCTTCCTGACCCTTAGCGATTTTTTTGAGCATCCTGCTAGAGCCTAAAGCCACCTAGAGCCTGTCCCTACTCATACGCCAACGCGTCAATAGGATCCTTCTGCGCCGCCTTATACGCCGGATACAGCGCACCCGCTACTGCGCCGACAATTGCAATGATCGTCGCCCGTAGCATCCATCCCTGGCTCACTTCAATGCGCAACAAGGGCAGCTTGTGCAGCAGGCCCTGGCGCGCCGCGAGGCTGACCAGAATCCCCACGATGATTCCGGCGATCGCCAGCACCACCGTCTCGCGCAGAATCACGTTCACGATATACAGCTTCGACGCGCCCATCGACTTCAGAATCCCGATCTCCCGCGTGCGCTCCATCACCGCAGTGTACATGGCCTGAAAGATCACGATGAACCCAATCACCACCGAAATCCCGATGACGACGTTGATAAAGCTGCGCATCCCCGGGTAATTGCTGGGTGTCATCAGCGAGAGGTACTCGCGCATGGACCGCACGTTGTACTTCTGCATGCCGGGGACGTTCTTGATCTCGTCCACCACTGCCTTCGCATTCTCCGGGTCGTCCAGCTTCAAGTAGAACGCCGATGCCTTCCCCTGCGCGCCGATCAGATCCTGCAGCGTCTTCATGAGCAAGAATTTGCGCGCGCCGCGTCCATGCTCGACGATCCCACTCACGCGAAACGACGTGTTCAGCATCTCGATTTTGCTTCCCACCTTCAGTCGCTGCGACTTGGCAAGCAGATCATCCACCAGTACGTCATACGGTCCCTGAAACGGACCTCCCGCCAGGTAATTAAACGGTCCGCCGAGTTGTTCGAAGCTCGTGGGATTGATGCCATAAATGATCTCGAGCGTTCCCGTTGTCGAGAACTGCATAACGACCGGAGCCACCGCCGTTACGTGCGGCAGCTTGCCCAGAACGTCTCCCACCTTGATGGACAAGGGTGCGCCCGAGACTCCATAAATCACCGTCGAGCCGGGCGGCATCACAAGCACATCGGCACCCATGCCGGCCTGGCGCTGCCGGCTGTCATTCACCATGCCCAGCGATAGGCCCACGATCAGCAGGATCAGCGTCACTTCCAGCGCAATCGCGACAATGCTGATCGCCGACCGCACCGGCCGGTGTACCAGGTTCGCGACAATCATTTTGTTCATCATCGGTTCAGAATTTTACGATAACGCGCTTGTCCACTGCGATGACACCGTGTATCAACGCCCATGTACCAATCAAAAGCTGGCCCTATTTTCCTTGTCCGGGAGGCATCGTAGCAGGCTGCTGGCTGAGGTTGACCACCTCCGCCCCGGGCGGCTGTTGCAGCACGAACTGCTCATCAGTCAGCGGCTCATTCAATTGCAGCTTCACCATTTTCATGGTGATGGAATACTCCTCCTGCGGCCGCCAGATGTCGATCTGGTTCGGGAAATTGACCCCATTGTGGTCCCTTATGTCTTCATAGCGGGCGTCGGTGGCCAGGTTTCCGTTCTCGTCATAGACCAGTTGCCGGTGCGGCATCAGGTCGGTGCGGCTGAAAATAACCTTGCGTGACAAGTACCACCCCTGCCGCCCTTTGTGAATCACCTCAACCTCGTAGTCGGGCTGCTTCAGCGTGTGTCCCTTGCCGTCGTTTACCGTCTCAAAATCGTTTTCCGCGACCGCAATCTCGTTTTCCGGATCAATCTCCCGCAACAGCAATGCATCGTAGATGTGCTGCGGCCGCAGGTTTTCCAGGGTGTTTCCCGACGGCCGAACCGTGTCGTTGCGCCCCACCACGAACTTGTTCTTGGGGGGAATCCATAGCTTGAACTGCTGGCCATCGCTCACCATGTCGAAGGCGCGATTGCGCACGATCGGCATTAGCCCAATCATGCGCAGCATGGCCGGCTTTCGCGCCAGCACGTAGCCGCGGATTTCCTGGTAGTCCACGACCTTGCCCTTCTTCTCGCCTCCTACCGACGTATCGATATCGACCGTCGCCTGCATGGTCTTGGTTTTTGACGCCTGGCTGTTGATGTAGTCAAACAGTTCCTGGGGAGTTGTCGTCTTCAAGGGAGCGGTGCTTACCCTCCGCTCCACCTTGTGCGACCGGAACAGGCATCCACTGAGCGGGAGTGCGGCGACAAGGAGAATAACCAGACGAAACCGGGATAGACGACTCATTCTGAAGTGGTCAGACAATTGGATGAGTATAGCCGAGAGAGGGCTGCAGGCGGGGACGGCGGGCCGGTTCTTATTTGAGCAAGACGCTTCCCGCATTCCACTGGCTGAGAGCGTGGTCAAAGGTCACAAGTTGCGGCCCAACAGCTTCGGCAAAGGCAGCAAGATAGGCGTCAGGCCACAGCCGCGAGGAAGACCGCCGCGCAGAAGTGAGTCGCCGCAGCGCGGATTGGAGCCTCTCGTCGTCGGGTTCAGGGTGAAACAAGATTCGTGCGTCGCTTAGAAACGCGTCGTAGTCAGCCCAAGCCTCAGCCTGGGTTCTCGCTTCATCGCGCATCCCCGTGGGTTGCGTCATGAGCCTCAGAAAACCCAACTGTGTCAATCGGCAGAAGTACAGTCTCTCCTCCGACAGCATGTCGAGCCACTCCACTGCCGTCCGGTGATGCTGGTGCACTTCGCAGGCCAAGGCTACCCAGACGTTGACGTCAGGGAAGAATGATCTCATTGATCGTCCGATTTGTGAGTTTCATCGAACCCGGACGCTTCGAGGGCACGAGCGGCAGCCGGACCCTCGCCGTGCTGCGCGCCTCATTGCTCCTTAGTTGCGCCTCTACGCCCGCCTGACCAGTTGCTTGACCGTACAGCCTTGCAGTGCGGCGTCCGATTTTAAGCGTCGATAGAGAGAATCAGGGAGTTCGACCGTGTTTTTCACGAAACCATTACCCTATTTATGGTGATAGAGTCCATATTTATAGCACCTCTGGAATGAGGGATTCGAGACATCCCACAAAAAGGACGCCATCCTGTCCCACTGTCGTTAGGGCCTGACTTCCTTCGCGCTCATGGCTTTGCGGTAGGCGGCTACGTTGCGGTTGTGCTCTTCCAGAGATTTGGCAAAGCGGTGATGCCCGTTGCCGTTGCTGACAAAGTAGAAAAAACCGCTGGTGGCCGGGTGCAGCGCCGCTTCCAGCGAAGTCCGCCCCGGGTTCCCAATCGGCCCGGGAGGCAAGCCCGCGTGACGATAAGTGTTGTACGGTGAGTCCACCTGCATGTCGGCGTGGTGCAACCCGCCCCCGTACGTCCCGCTGAGAAGTTCAGCGTAAATAACGCTCGGATCGGCATCGAGGGCGATCTTCTTCTCTAACCGGTTGTAGTAAACGCTGGCGACCAGCGGCCGCTCATCGGCCGCAGCCGTTTCCTTTTCGATGATCGACGCCATCGTAACCGTGCGGTGCATGTCCGTAGTCAATCCGATGGCCTGCGCTTCCCGCCGGAATCTTTTCACCATCAGCTCAATCATGTCTTCGATCGACAGCGTGCGCGTGAATTCATAGGTGTCGGGGAACAGGTATCCCTCGAGCGACTGTGCCTGCGGATCGAGATCGGTGATCAGCGGCGTCAGCACCGTGGCCGCTGCGAGAAATTCCTGCTTCTGTCCCAGCCCCGAATCCTGGATCGCCTGGGCAATGTCGAAGATCGTGTATCCCTCCGGGATGACAACTGTGTGAATGTAAACATCCCCGTGTGCCAGGCGGCTGTGAACCTCGCGTAAGTCCACCGACTTCTCGAACAGATATTCGCCTGCCTTCAGCGAACGATTTTTATGAAACTGGTGCCACACGAGGAAAACCGGCACGCTGCAGATGACGCCCGCATTCTTCAGCTCAGCGGCGATGCGGCGGGTCGAGTACCCCGGACGCAGCAGCACGAACTTCTGCCCCGAGGGCTGAATCGGAGTCAATAACGACCCGGCGAACCACACTCCTGCGCCGAGGACTGCCAACAACAGGATTGTGAAAAGTGTGCGCAATTTGTCGCCTAGTTTAGATGATCGGGAGTCGCCGGTCGCTTCCCGGTGGTTGCTGTCCCGTAGTCACTTTTCCTCCGCAGTCCCTCGCTGCCCCGCTCCCTGCGCATCCATCCAGCTTTGCAGGATGAGCACTGCGGCTAGCCGGTCCACGACCTCCCCGCGCCGTTTGATCGACATTTCCGACTCGCGCAGCACGCGGTTCGCTTCCGCCGAAGTCAACCTTTCGTCCCAAAGATGTACGGGCAAGCCAAACCGCTTGCGCAGTTCCTCGGCAAATACAGCCATCTTTTCCGATTGAGTTCCGGTAGCCCCGCTCATGCGCAGGGGATAGCCCACGACGATCTCGGCCACGTCGTACTGTTGGATCACGCGCTCAAGCTGCTCCTGGTCCCGCCGCTTGTTCTGACGGCGGATCGTCTCGAGACCTTGCGCCGTGAAGCCAAGCGGGTCGGTGACCGCCATCCCGATCGTCTTCGACCCTACATCCAGACCCAGGACACGCCGCTTGGGGGACGGTGGAGGAGAGTTGACAGAGGAAGTCACATCCGGATTATAAGTGCCGCGGAAAGTCGCCAATTTCCGCTACCATAGCGCCTATGGCCTCGGGCCCAATCCCTGTTCCCTCGGAAAATCTGTCTTCCGCGCCTTCGCCCAGCCCATCGCCACGAAGGAACTGGCCTGAAACCATCATAGCCGTCGGTGTTCTGCTCACGCTCTGCTACGTCGGCGAGTTTGTGCTGGTAGTGATGCTGTCGTCTATGCTGCTCGCGTTCATCCTGGCGCCCGTCGTGGACATGCTGCAGCGCCTGCGCGTCCCGCGTGCTCTGGCTTCATTCTTAGCCGTCCTCCTGCTGCTGGGCGTGTTGTACGGGATAACCTATGCTTCTTACAACGAAGCAGTCGCGTTCCTCGAAGATCTTCCCAAGTACTCCAGCAAAATCCGCGCTACAGTGAAGCAAGTCCGCCAGCAGGCAGAGGACATCGGACGTAACACCGAAATTTTTCCCCCGGATGCCAAAAACACTATCACCGTGCGGCCCGAGTCCACCTGGACAGATCTGCTCACCCGCGGGTTCGGATCGCTGTCACAAGCCGTGCTGGCGACGACGTTCGTGCCGTTCCTGGTTTATTTCATGCTGAGCTGGCAGCATCACGTGCGTTCCGCCACCGTCATGCTGTTTCGCATGGAGCACCGGCATACGGCCTTCGTCACCCTAGGACTGATCGCGAAGATGATGCGCAGCTTCGTGGTGGGCAACGTGCTGGTCGGGCTGTTCATGGCCGTAGTAAGCACAATTGTTTTTGCTCTTCTGCGCTTGCCATTTTTCTATTTCGTGGGACCGATCAGCGGCTTCCTCAGCCTGGTTCCATATCTCGGCTTCGTCCTGGCGCTGATTCCTCCGCTGGTCATCAGCATCGGCCAGATTCAGAGTGGCGACGCCATCGTCCTAGTCGTGGCCGTGCTCACTCTGCATGTGTTTTCCCTGAACATCCTCTATCCCAAGTTCCTGGGCACCAAGGTGCAGCTCAACCCGCTGGCTGTGACCCTTTCTCTCCTGTTCTGGGGATGGCTCTGGGGAGCGCTCGGCCTGGTTCTGGCCATTCCGCTGACAGGCGCGCTAAAAATAGTTTTTGATAACGTGGAGCGCTTCCACCCCTACGGCGCCTGGCTCGGCGAGTAGGGTTCTCTGCCACAAGCTCGCCTTCAGATGTGCTGACCAGGGAGGAAGGCCGAGTTCCGGCCCTCGAAGCTCTCACTTGGGTTGAGGAATTCAGCGCAGACAGTTCAGATTGGACTCACGCGGCTTTGCCTGGCGCAGAGGCATCCATCAATTCGGTCTGCTGCCACGTGTAGTACATACGGTGGATCACGGTAATGATTGAGAGTACGGCGATCATGCACAAAACGGCCGCCATGCGGTTGAACATCGCTCCCAGAATGATCAGGACCAGGCGCTCCGGGCGCTCCATGAACCCCACCTTGCAGGTTCCGATCAGCGACTCGGCGCGGGCCCGCGTGTAACTGACCATGATGCAGCTGATCATGACCAGCGCCGCCAGCACCACATAGAAGAATCGGTTGGCGCGGGCGTAATAGACTAGCAGGCCGAAAAACAACGCCGCATCGCTGTAACGATCGAGCACCGAATCGAAGAATGCGCCAAAGCGCGTGACCTTGTTGCTGGCACGCGCAACCCGCCCGTCCACTAGGTCGAAGAAGCCCGCTGCAAACACCACCAGCCCGGCAAAACGGAACAAGCGTGCCTGGTTATCCGCATTGCCGTAACCGAACAGAACCCCCGCAATCACATTGATGACGAGCCCGAGGAAAGTCAGGACGTTCGGCGAGATTCTCGCCAGGGCCATGCGGTTCACGATGACACGCAACAGCGCTCCGCATGCGTCCCCGAAACCCTTCGTCCAGGTCATCTAAACTCCCCCATCATCGTGGATGGTGGTGAGGCTAAGCACTTCCATTTCGCGCTTTCCGCTCGGTGTGACTACCGTCGCCGTGTCTCCAACCTTTTTGTTCAGCAGGGCGCGACCGATGGGAGACGTCGTCGAAATCCTCCCCGCCCCCACATCCGATTCCTCGCTCGTCACTAGCTTGTACTCGATTTCCTCGCCTTTATCGTTGTCGTACACCTTCACGGTCGAACCTAGCCCCACCTTGTCCTTGGGGATGTTGTTCATATTGATCAGCGACAGGTCCGCCAGACGCCGACCTAGCTGGCGAAGCCGCGCTTTGACAAATTCCTGGCGCTGCTTAGCCATGTGATATTCGGCGTTCTCGCTTAGATCCCCGAGGGCAACCGCTTTCTTCAACTCCTTTGGAAGTTCATGATTTAACTCATGTTCCAGAGCATTAATCTCTTCCTGGAGTTTTTTCTTTATGAGCTCAGTCATCTGCGTCGAATTATAAACCAGCGTGGCGTCATGAGTTGACGCTTTCCTCAGCTTGATGGGCAACGGTCCAATTGTTTTCTAACCCTGAATCCGCTACAATCTTTTCCATAGTTCTCCGTTCCTTGTCCCAGTGGGTACCCTCGCATGGTAAATGGTGAATCAGTTTTCCACATAGGCGACAAGGTCGTTTACCCCAACCACGGCGTCGGCGTCATCGAACAGATCAGCAGCCGCACCATTGGCGAATCGGTCGAGAAGTTCTACCTCCTCAAGATCAAATCCAGCAGCCTTAAAGTCATGGTGCCGTTCCACAACGTCTTGAGCGTGGGCCTGAGGCGCGTAGTACGTAACGGGGAAATCCAGAAGATCCTTGATTTTCTGACAGATGGCGAGTGCCTCAACAACGCCGACTGGAAATACCGCTTCAAGGAAAACTCGGAAAAGATGCGGACCGGCTCGCTTCTGGAAGTGGCCGCTGTACTCAAGGGGCTGCTGCTTCTCAACCAGACAAAGCCCCTCTCTTTCCGCGAAAAGAAGATGCTCGAGCGCGCCCGCTACCTACTGGTCAGTGAACTCGCCATGGCAAAGAACTCCGACGAGTCGGCCATCGAACAGTTACTCTCCAAGGCGCTCTCGAAGTGCAAGCTCCGTTTCCCGGAAGCGGCCGAATTCCAAGCCTAGCCGCTCCTACCGCGCTGGTTCTACTCTTTTCCCGCCTTCTCCTGCTGTTCTTCCGACGCGTTCTTCCGTAAAAAATCGATGAGGATTGGATTCACGATCTCCGGATGCTCGTAAAACGGCACGTGGGCAGCATCGTCGATGGGATGAAACTCGGCTTGGGGAATCGCCGCCAGCACCTTCTTGCTTACATCGAAGGGCACATCCTTATCCTCGCGACCGCACACCACCAGCACCGGCTTGTGGCTTTGCCCCACTTGGCGGAACTCGGGACCATCGTTGTAGTGGAAGAAGTGTCGAATGCTCGACAGCAGGGCGCGCCGGAATCCCCGGTAGCGCATCTGCGTTCCATAGCGCGCGAAGTAGTCAGGGTAGCGCTCGGGATGGATGAAGTCTTCCTTCTGTGAATCGCTCAACTTGGGCGCCCAAATCGCGTCGATGATGTACTCCCCCACAACCGGAGTCTTGAGCGGCCACGGCACGGGTTCTCCACTGAAGTAGGCGGGATCGAACAACGAAATGGTGCGTACCCGCTCCGGATGGCGCGCCGCGAAAATGATCGCGATCGGGCCTCCCATCGACGCTCCCGCCAGATCCACCGGGCCTTGAATCTTCAACGCCGTGAGCAGGTTCAACAACTGGCGGTCGTACAACTCGACGCCATATTTCTCGTCCGGGCGGTCCGAGTAGCCCCGGCCGTAGAGGTCGTAGCGCAGCACGCGGAACCCGGCATTCACCAGCCCATCAAACGTCGGATCCCAGATGTAGTAGGGGACAGAAAAGCCGTGGATGAGGACAACCGTTCTCCCGTCGCCTGGCCCACCGAGTTCATAATGAGTCACGCCGTCAGGCAGTGTGACGTAGCTTCCCGCGGTGCCGCGCCGGGCGCCGTCGTCCATCTCTGCCGTCTCCTGATCGTGATGCACGTAATTAAGCGCGAGCAGGATCAATGCTCCCAACAGCACCAATCCGGCAAACGCCAGGATCCTGTCGAACCATTTTCCAGCGCTCATAGGTAATCCAGCGGGAGTAATTCAGCGAGACGATCCGTTTACACGCCAGAATCCGAGGCCCGCCTCGGGCGACAAAGTATATAGGAACGCCCGCCTCCTGATGTAACTTCGGATGTCATCCTTCATTTCGGATGTCATCTTTTACGAAGCGAAAAGAGTTACTCCCCATTTCCTTTTTCTGATGCATCCTAAGCAGCGAAAAAGGCCACTTCTTAGATTTCAATTATTCCGATGTCTCCTGAGCGCCGCGAAAAACGTAGCCTGGTTTCGATTTTTCTGATGTCATCAAGCGAAGGATCTCTGCATATTTCCCGGTCAGCCGCGCACCTCAGCCAACTGCCAGAGCCCTGCCCCACCTCTCCCGATGTCCTCCTTCGCGCGGCGAAGAAAAGCCAGTTCTTAGATTTCAATTATCCAGATGTCATCCTGTCTCTAACGACGCTGCCCGCTGTCAAGCGGTTGGTTGCGCACACATCCGCGGACGCGAGCCCTCGCGCCAGTGCGCTCTCTCAGATAAGCCGTTTGACTCGCCGACCAATGCTCGTGCTCTTAAATCTCTCAGCGGACGCAAGGTCTCGCTACCCATCTCTGGCGCCCATGATTCGTACTGCAAACTCTCGGCTGCTCGGCCCGCCCCTGCTGTTTCCACAGCTGGCGCCGCTTCTGCACTCCCTGGCTCAACGCCATCGCCTGCAGCTCGTTCTTGATCCGCGCGTCCGCGCCTGCACTGGCTTGTGCCGATGCACCAGCAACTGCCGCACATCCCGTTCCTCCAGACTCGGCACCCAGATCCGCGGAAACCGCTCCTCC
>Ga0126372_10001007_pt1 | contig 10959 bp, 10 predicted proteins | sample PanSoiMetaPlot_6_FD_92762 | JGI IMG/M metagenome (GOLD analysis project Ga0126372, IMG submission 92762) | Tropical forest soil microbial communities from Panama - MetaG Plot_6 | ecosystem: Environmental > Terrestrial > Soil > Tropical forest > Bulk soil | place: Panama | collected 2016-02-17
AGCGTGAGCATCAGCCGTGTTCGCTCGTTCCAGCGCCGGGTCAGTTTCTTGAAATTCACCGTGTCAATTCCTTGGTCTCGCGAATCAGCTTAGCTGCGCGTGACCTCCAGGGTGTGAAATCGAGGTAAAAATTAGTAAAAAGTTGTGAACTGCTCAAATTCCAAGCCTCCAGGGCTTGCCTGCAACCACAATGCGTGAGGTCGTCGCTCGAGGCCTCCGGCGGCCTTGGCAAGCGAATAGCGCTCAAACCGCCCGCCAGAGCTGATATTGCCTTCGCATCCGGTGCCGTGGCCAAAATCACCTGCGCTCCACTTCTCGAGTTCTTGTGCGGCATCGCGATCGCTGGCGGCGACGTATTCGCCGGCTATCAGTTTTTCTGACCAACGGCTCCTTAATAATCTTTACTGCGTCCTATCGCTACGGTACGAAAGCCACCAGCGAGTTATATTCGGTAATGCCCGCGCACCAGCGGCATTAGCCTCGTCGGCCGGCAAATCCTCGGGAATGGCTACCACAGCCCTCCTGGGGAGCGTCACGATTCCGAACTTCATGGCCAGACACAGCTGGATTCAAGTCCTGGCCAATATCCTTCCTTTACCGCAGAATCGCTGTGGCAAACTCCACAAGCTTCTACCTTGATCGGAACCTGGCCCGCCTCCGGCTGCGGTACCTCGCGTTCGACCAGCTCAACTACCTGGCTTGCTGATTTGCTCTCTTCCCAATTTGTGCATAGCTCTTCTCTCACGGTAGATGACCAGGGGCAGACGCTAGATTCGGAAGGTATGCCACAGGGCAATTCTGCATGGCTTTTCCCTGACTGAGCCAACGGCGTTCGCCAAAGCTGGCATAATTTACAGGTCAGCTGATCTGTGGTGCGCGGGCAGCTTGACCTCGATCGGCCGCAGGTCCCCATCAGCAACCTCAGACACGTCAAGAATTTGGCCAATGCGGGGGCAATGAGCACCGCACAGCGGTGGCGCAAAAAATCAGCACCAGACCTTGAGGAAGCCGGTGAATCCATCTAAGCAAATTGGGTAGATGTGACAACCTAACCCTTACGGCGGACTGCTTAGCCTCGGCCTTTGCAATTGGGCAAACGGAGCGAGCCGATTCTTGTCCGGTAGCTGGTGTCATCTGCCTTCAGATAATCGCCGACGTACCAGAACGTACAGTCATCGCTGGGGTCCAAGGCTGTAGTCGTGTAATCTTCCCAGCGCAAGGTGTTGGTCTGGGAAGCCTCCCCTGTAGCAAGCACTGACTCGTGTAAAGTCAAGCGACCCTTGGGATCGGCTGCCCGACGCGCCGCAAAGCGTAACCCCGCAAAATTTGGCAGACCACCGAAAGAATATCCCACGCCGATGTCGCCTTTCTTGTCCATGGCGATGCTGGGCATCCAGCGGTAGAAACCTTCCGGGGCATAGGTGCCTTGCTGATACAATTGGGGATCACCCTTCTTGTCGAGTCGGAATTCGTACCAACGCACGCCTCCGCCGCCACCCTGAGTCGCAACCGAGTGCGCCGCGACAACCGACTGGTAACCGGCAACTTTCCGGTAGACGAGTCGCTGCATGATTTTGTCGCCCTGTACGTCGAGCCTACGCTCGGTGTTGGGCTGCGGCACGCAACTGGACAACTGTCCGTTGCACAGGTAGTGATATGGCGCAACCTTGATCTTTACTGGACCATCCGCCTTCGTATTGGCTGGATTGTTCCAGTCGACGTGAACCTTCCAGTAGTAGATGCCATCGTCATCGAAGACGTTCTTGAGCTGCGTGGCCCCAGCTGCGATCATGATGTTCGGCGTCCCCACTGGCGGAACTTTCTGACCATCAATGTCGGCGTTATTCAGGAAATTTACTCCGTCGATGATGATGCACTGCTCCGTGGCAGGCTCTCCCAGCAGCATCTTTGCGCGGTCCACAATGCATGCGTGTTTCTGAATTACGTCGTCGCCGGTGCTCGTGGGCACGTAGTAGCCATCCGTCCAAACAGCCGGACGCGGGTAATCCGGGAACAAGGTCCGCTCGAACGCGTAGCGATAGTAGGTGCCGAGCGGATCTGGGCTGGTGCTGACTGCATAGCACATGCCCCAAACTCCCTCCTTGGCTTCAAGGGATTTCTGCTGGTGAGGCAAAGGCTGACCCGGATTGGGTGGAAGCGCCGCAGGTGCACCGGGTGAAGACTGTTCCCCGGATTTCGCAAGCTGGCCAGGGTGAGCAGGCTCGCCACGGGCTCGACCGGGCTTCTCGAGAAATTCGCCAGGCCGAATCCGAGAAAACATCGGCATCACGATCAGCCATCTCCTGGCTAGTTGGTCGTAGCGAACCACCGCATCGCCGTTGTTGCGCGCCTCGCAGACGCCACCGAAGCCTGCCCACACCGATTTTGTGGCCACCGGTCCGTACAACACAGTGCCACTTTTGTCGTATTTCTTGCCCTTTTTCGAATAAACCGCCAATCTCGTATTCACAGTCTGCACGATGTGATCGGGGCCGACGGCAAGGCTGTTGTCGGACGGATTGCGAAACTTGCTTGTGCCTTGCGGCCCCTCAAATCCGGCGCCGAGCCCGTCGAAGCTCGCCAGCACAGGTGCCGCTGGCCGAGTTCCTTGGGACGTCTGTTCAACAGCGACGCCTTCCGGACTCAGAGTTGGGGGCGGGACTGGTGGGGGAATAGGTTCTGGCCCTTTTTCCTGGCCCCCATCTGGATCATCCGGTGTAGCGCCGGGGGAAGTACCGCAAGCTAATCCCTCGCACTCGCCTGCGGCAGTCTCATCATCGGAGGCCACCTGCGAGGCAAGGGGAGGAGAAAGGTCGTGCTTGAGCGCCGTGTGGACGAGTACGACGCCGAAGCGCGGTCTTTCCACTGGCCTTTGGTCGGCTCGCGATTCCGCCGCGGGTCCACTTGAAAAAACGAGAACCGCAATGCCAAGCCCGAGGACCCTCGAAATTGGGCGCCTGAACGCTCGACCGATAGACATGGTCTGGCTCCTGTGTCTAAGTACCCAGCAGAATGGCGACTGCATCCGGAACTGGATTTGCCAAGTTGCCGTTTTGCCCAATTGCCGCGCGTAGGGCCGGCTGTTCACCAGCAAGTGCCGCGCTCGGTTGTCGGCGCTGCCCCATCACTGTCTGTAAAGTTAAAGTTCGCGTGGCTGAAGCGTTCAACATCTCCGCATAAACGTTCATTTGTACGCACTCGGCGATGGAACGGCCCTGGTGATCGAAATGTCCGTGTTGAATAACCTCGGGCTCTTCAGGAAAACCATGCTATTCAGTTGACTCGGCGTCGACGACGCTGGGTCGCTCCGTTTTGACCGAACAGGCTTTGTTGGAGGATAGAAAACGGTACGTTCGAATTTCCTGTGAAGTATACCCCAACTTGCTTTCGAGCTTGGACGCCAGTCAGCCCCTCTGGCGTTAGGTCCGAGTCATTCTCATTGGGCGCGTAGAGGAGAATGCGCGCGGGAGTTCGATTGGCATTCGGCGGGATAGCTCCAATCCAGGAGTTGCCAGTAGCTGTATTTGTTTACGCCTCCGACAAGTTTTAAATTGCGTCCGGACTACCCACCGCGACACAGGTTGAGGGTTGCCGGGTCTGGCCAAGCAGAGTCAGGTAGCAAGTCACCTGGGAACAGCAGCCGGCTCTGTTCTGCTGAAGCAATGGCTGGAGGCGATGCGCTATTTCGCGTCGATATGCAGGTCGATGTTTATGACAGACCGATTGTCAAACTGGCTCACAATCTTCGTATCGCTCTTGTGCCCGTTGTACTGGGCGTAGATTTCGTAATCGATATCGGGGGTGAGCGCAGGAAAGCGATAGCCGCCGTCCTGGCCTGCGATATACGTCTTAATCGTGTGCGTGCGCGTATTGGTGAGATACACAACCGAGCTCGCCAGAGGAGAGTCGTGCTTATCGAGGACCTTGCCTGTTACGGTCTTGCCGGAGGACGTGTCCTTCTTATCCTTGAACGGTTGCGCTGAGGCTAACAGACCGACCAGAAGTAGCCCTAGCGCCACTACCAATGTCGGTTTCACGGCTCCCCTCCCCAACGCTTCCATCAGGTTCTCTGTTATTTTAGATGCAGGCTGATGTCGGCTCGCTCGTCATTTTGGATCTCGACGGTGACCGCTTCTCCAGCCGCTAACCTCTTTCCATTCATGGGCTTGTAGCCCTTCAGATCCGCCCAGACAACGTATCTGGCCTGTCCCGCGGGGACTCTTTGAGCAAATTCGCCGGCGTGATCCGAATACAGCTCCCATTTGGGTTTCTTCTGATCGGAGCGGCGGATGTGCACTCGGACTCCGTAGACCGTGAGGTTGTTCGGCCCATACACAGTACCGTAAATGAGTGCGTAAGGTTTTTCAGATTTGTTCAATTGCGGCGGGTCTACCGGCAACCCTGCCGACGTCATGAAGGTTCCACACAGCATTAAGAACAAAATCGAAGCGTGGGGGAGAAATCCGAGCGCGTGCCAAGACCGATGGCGCTTAGGAGTAGTCACCGTCTTCTGTTTCCTCTTCCTCTTCTTCGTCGAATTCCTCCTCCTCCACCGGTTTCAGCTCAATTGGGTTGACGGTAATGATTTCAAAATCCGAGCCGCACTCAGGACACGAGACAATTTCGCCCTCGTCGACCTCGTCTTCTTCAATGTCCAGATCGGTTTCGCACTCAGGGCAGGAAACCATACTTTCCTCCAGGTCAAGTTTAAGCGCCTGTTAATATTTAGATTCTCTGCCGCCATAAGGTCAAGTGCTGCTGATTAGCGACCCTGGGGGCGGGTACTCGACAGCCGGAGAGAATCACCAAACCCTCAATTATGCTGCCAACTCGCAATTCTATGGTTTTCAGATTAGGCGGTGTGATGCTCCTGCTGGCGGCAGCGTTTCCCGCCTCCCGGAGAAGGCAAGTCTCGGAGACAGCAGTGAACGCCGGAGTGCCTGACTCCCAAATTGAGTCGGCCGTGCAAGCGATTTCCGCAGCGCAAGTCGAGGCTGACATTGAAAAGCTGGTGAGTTTTGGGACACGACTCACGTTGTCAGCACAGGATCCCGCATCCCTTGCCGCGGGCCACGGCATCGGCGCGGCGCGGCAATGGATCGAGTCGGAATTCGAACGCTACTCGAAGGACTGTGGCGGCTGCCTGGAAGTAAAGACCGACACCTTCAGGCAAGCGCCTGCCGACCGTATTCCTCAGGCGACGGATATTACGAATGTGTATGCGGTGCTGAAGGGGACCGACGAGGAAAACGCGAAACGAATCGTCCTGGTTACCGGCCACTATGATTCACGCAACAGCGACACGCTGGACGTGAACGGGGTCGCACCGGGAGCCAATGATGACGCCAGCGGTACTGCCGTCAGCCTCGAGTGTGCCCGCGTTTTAAGCAAGCTCAGATTCCCGGCTACGATCATTTTTCTTACGGTCGCCGGCGAAGAGCAGGGCCTGAATGGGAGCAAGCATTTTGCGGTCATGGCCAGGCAGCGGGGCTGGAACCTCGAAGCGGTGCTCAACGATGACATTGTCGGTGGAGACCGCAATCCGCAACAGGACGACGCGGTAGTTCGGGTTTTTTCCGAAGGGGTACCCGTGGCCGCTAGCGAGCAGCAGATTCGCATGATTCGAAGCTTGGGCGGCGAGAACGATTCATCCTCGCGCCAGCTGGCCCGTTACATCGCGCAAATCGGGCGGACCTATAAGACGCCCGTCGAGCCGCTGCTCATTTTCCGGCTGGACCGGTATTTACGCGGCGGGGACCATTATGCCTTCAATCAACAGGGTTTCGCTGCGGTGCGCTTTACCGAATGTCGCGAGGACTTTAATCATCAGCATCAAAACGTCCGCACCGATGGCGGAATTGAATACGGCGATCTGCCAAAGTTCGTGAACTTCAATTACACCGCACAGGTGGCCAAGCTGAATGCAGCGACTCTGGCCTCTTTGGCCGCCGCTCCGGCTCCACCGGCCAATGTGCACCTAGTCACGAAAAATCTCGAAAACGATTCGACGATCACTTGGGATCCCTCCGCGCGCGCCATCTCCTACGAAGTGCTATGGCGCGAGACATCCACCCCCGACTGGGATCATGTGGAAAATGTGGGAAACATAAATCGCACTACAGTGAAGCTTTCCAAAGACAATGTGATTTTTGCGGTGCGCGCTGTCGATGCCCGGGGGCACCGCAGCCTGCCGGTGATGCCGTCGCCCGGGGGTTAAGAAATAGCGGGAATGGTGTCGCAAGGCGCGCCATTAACCTCCCAGGCTTTAAGAATGCCGTGCTAAGAAAGCCCGAACGGTTGGCGGCAGGGCTCGGTCCTACTTCTACTCGACAAGAGAGGAATCCGCAGCTCGAAAATCGAGCTGTTGCCGGCGGTGTTCAAGCCCACTGGCACAGCATGAAACCGGCTAACGCCTTCCGAGACAATGCGTAGGGGCCGCTATCCAGCATCCCGGATCGAGCAGTCGCCTGGGCAGTCCTTGGGCGCGAAAAAAAATGTCGCATTTGCATATTTTTCTTGAGGCGGCAGAAGGACGGCACAGATCCCGGAGCATACCTAGCCTGTGCCGCAGCTCCAGTCTAATGGCTGATTCAGAGTAGCCCATTACCTGTGGTGACCAGCAGGACACATTCTCGCGACTGCGGTATGCTTATTGTTCAGGTGGCTCTGAAATCGGAGGAGCGAAACTAGCAGGCACCCGGTAATCGCTGCCCTTTTTTTATGTACCGCGGACGCACAATGTCGCTCAGCTTTCCCCCGTTCACCCCGTGGGTGAAGCGCATCATCATCGCCTGTGCCGTGATTTACTTCGGCCAGGTAGTCATGGGTGTATTGGCGCCGAGCAGCAATTTTTATATCGTCCACTTCTTTGGCCTTGTTCCTGTTCTTGTCCTGCATGGGATGATCTGGCAGCTGATCTCCTATTCGTTCCTGCACGCCGGACTCCTGCACTTGCTCGTGAATATGCTCACGCTATGGATGTTCGGCTCGCAGGAGGAACAGGATTGGGGATCAAAGCAGTTTCTTGAGTTCTACCTGTTCTGCGTAGTCGGTTCTGCGCTGGTGACCATCGCCGTGGCCTATTCACCGCTCCCCGGCGTGACCCCGGCAACGGCCACCATCGGGGCTTCTGGCGGCATTTATGGCCTGCTGATCGCGTTTGGCATGTTGTACGGCGATCGCGAGATCTTCATGTTCCCATTGCCGTTCATGATGAAGGCCAAGTACATGGTGGCCATCATCATCTTCGTCGTTGTTATCGCCACCTTCCAGCCTTCGCAAGGGGGTATTGCGAACTTCGCACACCTGGGCGGCTTGCTGTTCGGATTTATATACATCAAGTTCCTGCCCCGGCGAGGCCTGTTTTATGGCTTAACGGAGCACTATTTCCGCCTCCGTAATAATTATTACCGCGCCAAGCGCCGCCGCGCCGCCCGCAAGTTCCAGGTTTATATGCGCGACCATGGCAGTGTTCCTGGCCGCTTCGATGAGTACGGAAACTATGTCCCGCCCGACGACAAGGAGAATAGAAAGGGCAAGTCGGGATGGGTAAATTAAAGCGCGGTCCCCATGATGGCGGCCGGATAATCCTAGGTGGCCTCTCTGCTTTTTCTCCTCAGTCTGCCGGCGTTTTACGCGGAGGAGGGAAGCCCGCCAGGTTTTTCGATGGCAGGCTTAGCTTTCGATCCCGGTAAAGAAGTCCAGGAAATTTTTGGCGATCGTCTCCGGCAAGGTTCGGGCTACTTCGCTGATCTTTCTGGCAAACCCCAAATCGTGGCCGACTCCCTCGACGACCACCAGTTGCGTCTTGGCTGGAATTAATTTGCGAGCGGCCTCGATCTCGTCAATAGATCCAAAGGGATCTCGGGTTCCATGAACAAAGAGAGTGGGGACCTTTACCCGGGGCAAGTGCTCCGTGCGCAGCCTTGTCGGATCAGATGGCGGGTGCAGCGGATAAGAGAACAGCACCAACCCAGCCACCAGATCCCGATTATCGCTAGCCACCATTGAGCCCTGCCGCCCGCCGTAGGACTGTCCGCCGAGATGGGTAGCACCTGAAAACCGCTTCTTCATGGCCTGAACTGCCTGGATCAGCCCCGCGCGATCGCGCGCCGCGTCTCCCGGACGCGGTGGCCCAAAGGAACGTAGTTGGCGAAAGGGCAAGTCACAGCGAAGCACTGCAATGCCGGCGTCGGCAATTGCTCCGGCTAGAGCGACAAGAAAGGGAGCATTGGCGTTTGATCCAGCGCCGTGGGTCAGGACCAGAGCGCGGTCCGTCGCCTGAGAAGGCAGATCGAGGAACCCACGTACTGGCGGGTCCGAGGCTCGATCCACGAACGGCTCTCGACTCAATGCCATCAACACTCCCCGAAGATTTTACTCGCCGGCAACAGGAGCTGCCGAATGTCAAATCACCTCTGAAAGTTTCCCACGCTAACTTCGGACGCCAAGTCTTTTCCACTTACAGGGGCACCTCTTCCAGCGTCTCATAAACTCTGATGATGTTGATCTGGTCAGCCAATCGCGCCCAGCAGCGTAGTGCACCAGGGTCTTCTTGCGCTTCTCGGCGCGCCGCCGCCGAACTCCAGTACCGGACTAGGATGTAGCGGTTCGTAGCCTTCTCGCAATAGAGCAAATCGCGGCTGAATCCTTTTTCGGAGAGTACTCGAGCAAGTTCGCGGAGGGTCAGAAGCGCGTCTTTATCTTTGCCCTCCGCAGGCTCGAATACAGCGACAGAGAGTATTTCTTGGCACATAATTAGACCGTGAGTCTTTGGTCGGTGGATGGTTGGCTGATGCCCGACACTTGGGGCAGAAGCCATTGTCCAACGACTAACGACGGTTCCTCTTCTTGCGCCGCGCCCGAGTCCCCGACAGATTGTCTCGAACCACGTGCAGTCGCATGAAATTGGTCGACCCGGAAGCCAAGCGGGTTCCTGCGACAACGCCGATCACATCGCCGGCCTTGACCTTAGCGCGGCGAGGCCGCGCCGTAGCTCGGCTTGAGCGGCTCCTTCCCAGGCCAGATCGACCGCGATCGCAGCCTCGGCTGCGGCACTTCCAGCAGAGACGAGATCGAACCTGGTATCACGCATTAGATTTTGAGAAGAAACGGGTGTCTCCCAACTCTGCTAGCTCGCGGCAGCTCGGCTGTCACCCACGGCAACCAGCTCCCGCCCCAGCGTGGATCGCGGGAAGAGCATGGCATTGAACTCGGCTCCCACGAGAATAATGAGCGAGATCATGTACATCCAGACCAGCAAGGCGATGCCGGCGCCCAGCGAACCATAGATAATGCTGTAATCCGCGTACCGGTTCAAATACCAGCCAAATAGCACAGTCGCTCCGAACCACATCACCGTGGCCAGCACGGCGCCAGGGATGACGCTATGCCAGGGCTGCGTGCGCGGAACCGCATTGTGGTAAATGAGCGCAATCACCGCAATGCTAGTGAGGATTGCGATGATCCAGCGCAGGCCCATCCACATCAGCAGGACGTAAAACCCCAGCTCCCGGTCGAGCAGAAACAGAATGCGGGTTTCGATTCGGCTGCCGAATGCCACGAGAATGGTCGAGAAAGTCATGGGAATTCCGGCCAGTATCACCAGGGAAAAGGCGATGAGCCGCTCTTTGACCAACCCCCAGGTTTTCGGGAGTTGATAGGCATTGCGAAATCCCTCCATCCAGGAAATCATGACACCGGAAGCGGTCCAGATCGTCAGTAGAGAGGTCGTGAACAACAGACCGACCGGCCTCTGGGTGGTTCCTTTCAGGTAGGCAAGCGCGGTGGCGCTTCCGGCGGGAAGGATTTTCCCCAGTGCGTAGCCGATTTCACGAAGATAAACGCTGGTTCTGCGCGAAGTAGCGAGACTCGAACCGACTACTAACAGAGCAGGGAAGAAGGTCAGAATCGATGAATAGGCCGCCGCTTTGGCAACCGCGAAGGCATCGTGCTCGAACGCACGCCATATCGCTAGTCGAAGAAGCCGCAAGAAGCGCAGCATATGGGCATCTAGGGTATGGCTGCGCAACTCGTCCTGCAACTGAGAACTAAAAATCGGAGGTTCCAGATCCTGGGGGTTGGCGTGCATAGGAACCAGCAAAGCAACTGCCGGTATGACGCGGGCCGTCCTACCCGCCTCTGTTTCCACTACAAATTTGAACCGGATGGCGCAGACAGGAGCGTGTCCGCGCCATCCGAGTAAATGACTACTCGGCCGTGAGTTCTTCCGCTTCGCCTTCGCGGCGCATTAGTTCGAGCGCCCGCTCAGCTTCCTCGTAAGCCTGCGAGACTTCCTCTTGCACCTTGGCCGCGGCCTCTTCCATCTCGGGCGAGAGGCGCACGTTGCGGTAGTACTCCATGCCGGTTCCGGCCGGAATCAAACGGCCGACGATCACGTTCTCCTTCAGGCCGCGCAGGTGGTCCACCGCTCCCTGGATGGAAGCTTCGGTGAGCACCCTGGTGGTCTCCTGGAACGAGGCCGCCGAGATGAACGACTCGGTCGACAGCGACGCCTTGGTGATTCCCAGCAGCAGCGGGCGGCCGGTAGCGGGCTTTCCACCCTGCGCGATGACGCGCTCGTTCTCCTCGCGGAAGCGGAATTTGTCCACCTGCTGCTCAAGGAGAAACTGGGTGTCGCCTACGTCTTCGACTTTCACCCAGCGCATCATCTGCCGCACGATCACCTCGATGTGCTTGTCACTGATGTTAACACCCTGCAGGCGATAGACTTCCTGGATTTCGTTCACCAAGTAAGCCTGCAGCTCCTTTTCGCCGAGCACCGCCAGAATGTCGTGCGGGTTGAGCGGGCCATCCATAAGCTGTTCGCCAGCCTTGATGCGCTCCCCTTCCTGCACGTTGATGTGGACGCCGCGCGGCACTTGGTATTCCTTCTCGCTAGCGTTGTCGGCCACGACATAGATCTTGCGCTGACCCTTGGCCACATCGCCGAACTTCACC
>Ga0126372_10001009_pt1 | contig 10957 bp, 10 predicted proteins | sample PanSoiMetaPlot_6_FD_92762 | JGI IMG/M metagenome (GOLD analysis project Ga0126372, IMG submission 92762) | Tropical forest soil microbial communities from Panama - MetaG Plot_6 | ecosystem: Environmental > Terrestrial > Soil > Tropical forest > Bulk soil | place: Panama | collected 2016-02-17
GTCAGCCAGGAGCTGGAAGTTGTGCCGGGCCATGTTGGCGTTGCTGAACTGCCGGTGCGCCAGCGTGGCTTCTTCTTGCGTCATGACGCGCGGGGTTCCAGCCGCGCGCGCCAGCAATTCCATTTGGCAGGCCCGGTCCATGGTGATGAACCACCACGCGGCCTCCTCGACGGACCCGCCGACGGTGATCAGTCCGTGGTGCCGGAGGATGGCCGCCCGGCGACCGCCCAGCAGGCGTGCGATCCGCTCCCCCTCGGCTTGCTCCAGCACGAGGCCTTTGTACTCGCCGAACAGCACGTGATCGTCGTAGAAGGCGCACGATTCCTGGACGATCGGGTCCAGGGTCTTGTTCAGCGAGCCAAACGCGCGGCCATGGATGGTGTGCGCGTGCGCGACCGCGACCACATCCGGCCGGGCGCGGTGGATCGAGGAGTGGATCCAGAATGCTGCCTTGTTGGTGCGGCGCTCACCCTCGAGAACGCGACCGCTCTCGTCGATCAGCAGCAGGTCGCTGACTTTGATCCGGGAGAAGTGCACCGCATAGGGGTTCACCCAGAACCGGCCGGGGAACTCCGGGTCGCGGGCCGTCGCATGCCCGGCAATGCCCTCGTCGTAGCCGTAGCGTGCGAAGGCCCGGAACGTGATCGCCAGCGCCCGCCTGCGGCGCAGCCGCTCGGCTTCGAGGGAGTCCAGCGACTCGGGCAGGCCGGGCAGGTCCAGCTCACCAGCCTCGGTGGAGGGCTCATCCTGGGCGTCGGTCACGGCGGTCATCGTCGTCCTCCTCGGCGGCTCCGGGTCGGCTCCGCTTTTGAGGATGTAACCGACGCGGCCGACATGTCAACCTATGAGGCAAATAAAATTGCCGGATAGACAAGACCTGGTGGTCATCTGAGCGTGAGCCCGCCCTCCTGGAGGGCGTGTCACCGACGGAGAACTGTGTAGCGTGGTAGGGGTGGATAGCCAGGATGCTGACCTTCTCGTCGCGCGGCGCCTGCACGCACTGCGGCACGAGCGCGGGGTCACCCTTACCGCGCTCGCGGCGCAAACCGGCTTCTCCGCGGCCCACCTGTCCCGGCTGGAAAAGGGCGAGCGCCAGCCCTCCATCGCGGCGCTGCTGCACCTGGCGCGCGTCTACGGCGTGCCAGTCAGCACCTTGGTCGACGACCAGGACGACGGCAGCTACCACGTCGTCCGCGCCGTCGACGCGGTCACCCACCACAGCCATGACGGCAACTACACCGTCCTCAGCGGCTCCCGCGCGGCGCTGGCCGTCGTCCGGCTCGAGCTACCCGCTGGGCGGCGCAGCGACGTCGCCCGGCACCCCGGCGAGGAATGGCTGCACGTGCTGGATGGGAACGTCACGATCACCCTGGCCGACGAGGAACTCGCCCTCAGCCAGGCGGACTCCGTCCACTTCGACTCATCGCTAGCCCACCAGCTCGCCACCCCCGCCCGGCACCCCGCCACCGTGCTCATCGCCTCCACCTCAGCGACCGCCCCCATGCAGCACCCCATCCCCCCGGGCACGGCGAGCCTCCCGCCCGGCCGGGCGCCCGCTTCGCGCTGATCTGCCAGTCACCAGTGTGACTGGCCCGCCATGTCGCCACGGTTGACGAGCGCCCCGTCGGCTACCGGGCGCCGCCGGTGCCGCCGGTTGTTGTGGCCAGGCGGCCCGCCGCCCGCGCGTGCAACACCGTCGTATCCACGATCGAGCCGCCCGGGCGCAGCCGGGATGCCAGCAAGGTGAGGTCGGTGCAGGCGAGCAGGACAGCGTCGGCGCCCCGGCCGCGCAGGCCGCTGGCTACGCGCTGTACCACCGCGGTACCGGATTCGGAGACCACGCCGTGGATGAGCTCGGTGAAAATTACTTCGTCGACCCTGGCCGCGTCCCCCGGCGAGGGAACGATCAGGTCGATGCCCGCGGCGTGGAGCGAGGCGTCATACAGTCCCCCGCGCTGCGTCATGACGGTGCTGATGAGCCCTGCCCGCCATGCCCCCCGGCGCCGCAGTTCCCCTACGGCCACATCGCGGATGTCGAGCAGCGGGATCGCGACGGCCGCCCGTACCGCGTCGGCGGCCAGGTGCCCGGTATTCGAAGTGATGACGGCGAAGTCCGCTCCGGCGGCCTCGGCCCGCCCGGCCGACTCGGCGACCGCGGCACACAACCCGGCCTCGTTCCCGGCGCGCACGTTGCCGACGAGAGCGGCGAAGTCCAGGGTGTCCATCACCGAGCGCAGGCTGTGGCCGTCGTGGAGGTGCTCGGCGGCGGCCTGGTGCATCTCCCGGTAGTACACGCAGTTCGTCTCGACGGCCATGCCGACCAGACCAGGGACCAGGCTCACGGGGCGACGGGATATTTCACGAGCTGCCCCTTTTTCCACACATGGGTGATCTCCGTCGGGTCCGCCAGCACGGTCAGGTCGTCAAGGGGATTGCGGCCCAGGGCCAGCAGGTCGGCGTCGAAACCGGGTCGCAGCTGGCCTGACCGTGGCGCCTGCGGGCCAAGGGTCTGCGGCCCGTTCGCCGTCACCGCCGCGATCGCGGCGAGCGGCGACAGGCCGGCCTGATGGAGGAGCGCTGGCTCGGTGCCGTTGCTGCCCCAGGACAGGAAGCTGTCCGGACCGGTCGTACCGATGTCGGTTCCGGCAGCGATAGTGACCCCGGCGGCATGGGCGATCGCTATTGCCTCCAGGTGCCGGTCGGCCATGGCGTGGATCTTCCGGTAAGCGTGCGGCGGGACCTTGTCCTCGCCAGCGAGCATGCGCTCGATGATCGACCGCGTGGGCACCAAGATCGCGCCAGCCTCATACATGGCCGCCGCCGCCTCCTCATCGAGGTAGCTGCCGTGCTCGATCGAGTGCGCCCCAGCGCGCAACGCCGCCATGATGCCTGGCTTGCCACGACAGTGTGCCATCACCGCGCGGCCAGCCCGGGCCGCCTCACCGACGATCGCCCGTAGTTCCTCGTCGGAGAACTGCTGGTGCACCGGGTCATCGACGGTGCTGGCCACCCCGCCCGAGGCGCACACCTTGATCACCTTCGCATTCTTGCGGAGCTACAGCCGCACGTCCCGCAGGCACTCAGGCACGCCGTCGCACAACTGCAGGAACCGGCCGTCCTCGCACGCGCTGGCGACCCAGCCAGCGGGCAGGCTGTGCACGTCGGCGTGGCCACCGGTCTGGCTAAGCACCGAACCCGCGGAGTAGATGCTCGGGCCGTTGACCGTGCCTTCCTCGATAGCCGGAACCAGCCAGATGCCCATACCGCCGACTTCGCGCAGGCTGGTGAACCCGGCCTGAGGCGCAGCCTCAGCATCCTTGGCTGCGCGCGCTGCCGCGGTCGGGACGGGCGTGATCAGCATGTCCTCCAGGCTGAACCGGCGGATACCGTGCAGATGACAATGACAGTCCCACATGCCGGGCATCACCACCGGCACGTGCACATCGGCGCGCGCGGGCGCGCCCGGGCCAAGGCCCGTCGTGGGGCCGGCGTAGCTGATAGTCGCGCCGCCTGTCAGGACCGTCGCGGAAGCCAGGGGAGCGCCAGCGCCGGGGATGAGCACGTCGGCGTCGATCCGGCTCACGCAACCGCCCTGTCTCATAGGCAGCATGTTCTGCCTCGTAGGCAAAAGACAGTATCCGCTGACCCGGCTGGGCGCAACGAGCCCGGCCACCCGGAGTGCGGCGAGCGCGCAGTGCGGGCCGGGCCGCAACAGCGTTCCCGCTTAGCCTAGATGGCAAAGAAAATTGCCTCTTAGGTTGACCTGCCAAGACGCGCCTGCCATGCTGGTCCGTTGTGACCTCGGGAGGCCACGCATGAACACCAGCCCAGCGCCTGGCGTAACCCACCGTGAGCGGCTCGACGAGATGTACGCCTGGTGTGAGGCGCTCTGCACCGGAGACGCGACCTACACCGAGGGCGACATCGCCCGATTCTGGACCCAGGACGCCCGCATGATCACCAACGGTAAGCTGGAAGCGGCGGGCATCCCCGGCCTCAGAGAACACTTTGCCCTGTTCCCGCGGAAATACAAGCGCGTGGAAATTCGCCGGCCCTATCACAGGTATCTCGAGACCGGCGACACCGTTGTGATCGAATACGAGATCATCGGCGACCTGCGCGCCGGCGAAACAGCCATCGTCACCGGAGACGTCACGCGGCAGCACGCCCGGGTGATCGCGGTCTTCGAGATGCGCAACGGCCGCATCGCAGAGATGCGAGAGGTCGCCGCCGCGAACATGGGTGATGCCTAAAGACCAAGGATCGCTGAAGCGCTGATTCGGTAGCGAGGCCCGTGAACCGGGGCCCAGAGTGCTCTCGCCCTGGGCCAACCCCGTCGGCGCCTGGTGATTCCCCATTTCTATCCGGCAGTCGGCTGGCACGCCTGGAGAAATATCCATCAGCGTCGTGCGCGGAGAGGGTCCGTTTCTGCCGCGTAGAGCGCGTTCCAAGCCGGATGGATCCGGCCATCGCGGCTAGCCGTTGCCCTTCAGGGGCGGCGTTGAACCCCGTGACGGCTCCCCAGACCGGCCACGCTGTACAGGGTTAGCGGTCGGACTCGGTAGACAGCGTGACGCTGAGTGATGGAGGAAGCTGGGGAAGAACGCGCGCCGAGCCGCCGATATGCTCGGCCGCTTCGGCCAAGCGGTGTGGGTCGCGGTTGATGCAGATCCGGTTGATATGAGCGACGGTGATGACGGGACCGGCCGTCCACTCCGGGAAGAGCGGGTGGCTGACACCTGGGAAATCGGCTTACCATCGGGTCTTGCCCCGACCTTCTGAAAGACTGGCGGCTCGTACTCGACGCAGAGCCGCCTGGCCCACCGGGCAATGGTCTGTCAGATTCGTTCGAGCCATCCGGCGATCGCCCGCCCGACCTCGCCGGGACTGTCTTCCTGCGCGAAGTGGAGACCTGCGACGACGACGCGGTGCTGGTTAGGGAAGCTGCTCGCCATCCTCCTGACCCGGCCCGTGATGAATACGCCGGGCTCCGCGTCGATGAAGAGCTTCGGCAGCGGTGCTGTTGTCAGCCATGCGGAGTAGGCGGCGATCCGGTGGTGGACGTCGGCCGGCCCGCCCGACAGCGGCACCTCGCGCGCCCACTGCAGGGTCGGGCAGCGGTCGTCACCGGCCTGCAGGAACGGTCGCCGGTACTCCGCCATCTCATCGGCGGTCAGCGCCCGTTGCGTGACGCCGGGCAGCATCTGCTCGATGAACATGTTCTGGTCGAGTACCAGGGCCTCTCCTGCCGGGGAACGCACGGCCGTCAGGGTCGGACGGAAGCTTTCCGGCAGATCCTCCAAGGTGAGCGGGTGACGAACGTCTCCATGTAGGCGATCGCGCGGATGAGCTCCTAGTGGCGGTACGCCCAGTCGAAGCCCAGGGCCCCTCCACAGTCGTGCAGGACGAGCGTCAGCGGCTCGGTTCCGGCCACCTGGTCGAGGAAGGCGCCGAGGTAGCGGACGTGGCCCGCGAGGCGGTAGCGGTCCGGCTCGGCGTCGGCCGGGATCTTGCCCGAGTCGCCCATGCCGATCAGATCGGGTGCGATCAGCCGGCGGCCGGGAGCCTCGATGTGCGGCAGGACGTTCCGCCACAGGAACGAGGAGGTCGGGTTGCCGTGCAGGAACACGATTGGGTGCCCCGCACCGCGTTCGACATAGGCCATCGGGCGGCCAAGCACGTCGGCAAACCGCTTCTCGCGAGCCCAGGCGCTGCCCGCCGAGGTGGCAAGATTGGGTGGTGGCTGTGTGGACTGCTGTGCAGCGGTATGGGTCATAACCTGCTCCTTGCATATCGGTCACGTTGAAGCCATGTGGGGCTGCCGGTGCTTTTCGCCTGCTCGCCGAGGTAGTTGCTGCTAGCGGCACCGGCTCGGGCCAAGATAGGAATACCGGTCGATGCGGGTGGCCGCCTGAGCCCGGAATCCCGCGCCGACCGCCTGCACCGACTCGATCACCAGGGTGACCGGCCCTGTTCACCGCGCGGACCTCCAGGTGACCGGCACCCAGCCGTCCCCGGCGCGGCTGAGGGTTCCGGCCTGGAAGGTGATGTCCGGGTACCGGCCGGCGTGCAGGAACCTTCCGCGGGCGTCGCGGTCACGGCCGCGGTTGCCGGTGCGGAAGGATGCGGCGCTGATGGTCGCGGTCACCGATGCCTGCGGGACCACGGGGTCGAGGGTGATCTCGCCGCCGGTGACGGCCACCGTTCCCGACACCGCGCCCAGCCCGAACAGGTGCCGGGTGCGGAAGGCGACCACAGTGTGGCTGGGGTCAAGCCGGTACCGGCCCGCGGCCGGGTCGCGGGCGAATCAGCCAGGTGGCCAGCGCAAGTGGATAGTCATCGCGGACGGCGGGACTGGCTGGGGCGCCGCGTGCTACCAGCTGCGGCGGCGCGACGGGGATTGGGTGGATGAGCAGCGGCTCGGCGGACCCCCGTGACGTTCGCCTGGCCGGGTCCTCGGCCATCCACTCCTCAAATGGATTACCTCACCGGGAATCGAGGCTGATGGCTGGCCGTCGCGGCTGGTGCGCTGGCCCAAGGTGGGGTATAGCGTCGGTGTCGTGCCGGAGTCCGCGGATTCTACGATGCGGAAGGGCGCGGTGCAGCTGCTGGGCCGCCGCACCGAAACTGAGGCACTGGACCGGCTGGTGGAGGTTGTCCGGGCGGGTGAGAGCCGGGCCCTGGTGCTGCGTGGCGAGCCGGGTGTGGGCAAGACGGCGCTGCTGGAGTACCTGGCCGGGCGGGCGGCCGGGTGCCGGGTGGTGACTGCCGCGGGTGTCCAGTCGGAGATGGAGCTGGCCTTCGCCGCGTTGCATCAGTTGTGCGCTCCGATGCTGGATCGGCTGGAGCGGCTGCCGGTGCCGCAGCGTGAGGGGCTGCGGACCGCGTTCGGGATGAGTGCGGGGCCGGTGCCGGACCGGTTTCTGGTCGGCCTGGCCGTGCTGGGCCTGCTGTCGGAGACGGCCGCGGCCCGGCCGCTGGTGTGCCTGGTCGATGACGCGCAGTGGCTCGATGGTGCCTCCGCACAGGTCCTGGCGTTCGCGGCGCGCCGGCTGGGAGCGGAGTCGGTTGCCGTGGTGTTCGCGGCCCGGGTCCCGGCCGGCGATCTGGCGGGGTTGCCGGAGCTGGCGGTCGGGGGGCTGCCGGAGCAGGACGCGCGGGCGTTGCTGGATTCGGCGCTGGCCGGCCCGCTGGACGCTCCGGTCCGCGATCAGCTCGTCGCCGAGACGCGGGGCAACCCGCTGGCGCTGCTGGAGTTGCCGCGCGGTCTGGCCGCGGCGGAACTGGCTGGCGGCTTCGGGCTGCCCGACGCGCTGCCGCTGACGGGGCGCATCGAGGAGAGTTTCCGGCGGCGCGTCGATGCGTTGCCGGATCAGGCGCGGCGGCTGCTGCTGCTCGCCGCGGCCGAGCCGGCCGGCGATCCGGCGCTGTTGTGGCGGGCAGCCGGGCGGGTCGGGATCGGTGCCGCAGCGGCGCAGCCGGCGGCCGAGGCGGGCCTGGTCGAGTTCGGCGCCCGGGTGCGGTTCCGGCACCCGCTGGTGCGCTCGGCCGCGTACCGGTCGGCGTCAGCCCAGGAGAAACAGGAGGTGCACGGCGCCCTGGCCGAGGCGACCGATCCGGCGGCCGATCCCGACCGCCGCGCCTGGCACCGGGCCCACGCCGCTCCCGGGCCGGATGAGGACGTCGCTGCGGAACTGGAGCGCTCGGCCGGCCGCGCGCAGGCACGCGGCGGCCTGGCCGCGGCGGCGGCGTTCCTGGACCGGGCCACGGTGCTCACACCAGATCCGGCGCAGCGGGCCGCGCGGGCGCTGGCCGCAGCACAGGCCAAGATCCAAGCAGGCGCGTCCGATGCGGCGCTGAACCTGCTGGCCATGGCCGAAGCCGGGCCGCTCAGCGAGCTCCAGCATGCTCGCATCGATCTCGTACGCGGGCAGATCGCGTTCGCCTCGACAGCGGGCAGCGGCGCCCCGGCGCTGCTGGCGGAGGCGGCCAAGCGGCTGGAGCCGCTGGATGCCGCGCTCGCACGCCAGACCTACCTGGACGCATGGCTCGCCGCGATGTTCGCCGGGCGGCTCGCGGGCGCCGGCGATCTGCACGAAGTCTCCCGGGCCGCCCGGTCAGCCCCGCCGCCCCCTGGCGCCCCCCGGCCGTCCGATCTGCTGCTGGACGGGCTGGCCGTCCTGGTCACCGAGGGCCGCGCCCAGGCCGCCTCCTTGCTGCAGCAGGCAGCGCGCGTCTTTGCCGAGGAAGAAATCCCCCCGGCGGAGCGCCTGCGCTGGGCCACACCGGCCACGCTCGCCGCGGTCATGGTGTGGAACGAGGAGCGGTGCCACGCGATTGTTGCCCGGCAGCTCCGGTCCTGCCGCGAGGCGGGCCTGCTCGCCCAGGTAGTGATCTATGTGAACTGGATGGCCATCCGCACGGTATGCCGTGGCGATTTCGCAGCGGCCGCTGCACTGGTCGCGGAGGCGGAGGCGATCGCGACCGCAACCGGGACCCGGTTCGCCCCGCCTGCGGCCGTGCTGCTCGCCGGATTCCGCGGGGCAGAAGCCGAGGCCGCCCCGCTGATCGAGGCCGTGATCACGGCTGCCCAAGCTGCGGGCCAGGGTCTAGGAGTCCAATTTTCGCACTGGGCAGCCGCCGTCCTCTACAACGGGCTCGGCCGCTACGAGACGGCCCTGGCCCAGGCGCAGCAGGCCGCCGAGCAGGCACCCGAGCTGCATGTCTGCATGTGGGCGCTGCCCGAGCTGATCGAGGCGGCCAGCAGGACCGGGCAGACCCGGCGGGCCGCCGAGGCGCTCGCCTGGCTGGCCGAGGTGACGAGGGTCGGCCAGACCGACTGGGGGCAGGGGATCTACGCGCGCTGCCGGGCGCTGCTCAGCGACGGCGAGGACGCCGAGCGCTGGTATCGCCAGGCCGCCGACCGGCTGAGCCGCACCCGCCTTCGTCCCGAGCTCGCTCGCGCGCACCTGCTGTACGGCGAGTGGCTGCGCCGGGAACGCCGCCGCACTGACGCCCGGGAGCAGCTACGTACCGCCCACGGCATGCTGGAGGCGATGGGCATGACGGGGTTCGCCGAACGGGCTCGGCGCGAGCTGCGGGCCGCCGGCGACACCGCCCGCACCCGCCCCACCGCCACCAGTGTTGAGCTGACCGCCCAGGAAGCCCAGATCGCCCGGCTGGCCCGCGACGGGCTATCGAACCCGGAAATCGGCACTCGGCTGTTCCTCAGCCCCCGCACCGTCCAATACCACCTGCGCAAGGTCTTCACCAAGCTCGGCATCACCTCACGCAGCCAGCTCAACCCGCATCCTGCCCAGCACCTAGGGCACCCCGCCGCGGCTACGGCTGGCCCGCTGGCGGATGCCATCGCGGCCCCGCGCCATGACGATGGCAGCGATCCGTTGCTGACCGGCCGGCATGCCCGGTCGCGTCGCCGCGGCTGGTAGCACGCGACGCCCCAGCCAGTCCCGCCGTCCGCGATGACTATCCACTTGCGCTGGCCACCTGGCTGATTCGCCCGCGGCCCGGCCGGCATGACGATGGCAGCACGCAGGCACCCGCTGGCCAGCACCTGCAGGCAACGCGACCGATGCGCACGCCAGCGGGCGACCAGGGACACCAAAGGAGCAGCCATGACCCATCGAAGATCAGAACATGCAGCCGAGATGCGGGCTGTGAGCAAGCGCAAAGCGATCCCGCGCCTTATCCGCACGGCGGCGGCAGGTGCCATCGGAGGGAGTGCCCCATGCGTGCTGTGATCGTCCAGGAATACGGGAGTATGCCGGTCGTGGCCGAGCTGCCCACGCCGCAGCCGGAACCGCGGCAGGTGCTCATCAGGCTGCAGGCGGCCGGGATGCAAACGCTGGACTATCTCCTCGCCACGGGCGCCTGGCGCCCGGCGCCGGCAACGTTTCCGATGGTGCTCGGCGCCGACGGCGCGGGCGTCGTCGAGCGAGTCGGCGAGGGGACCACGAGGTTCGCGCCCGGCGAGCCGGTCTTCGGGCAGCTGTTCCTGCCCCCGATCGGGTCGCACGGAACGTACGCCGAGTACGTCGCCGTGCCCCAGGACGCGCCGCTGGCCCAGGTGCCCAACGGCCTGGACCCGGTGGTCGCCGCGGCGCTGCCGACGGCCGGCATGGCCGGGCTCGGCCTGATCGAGCAGCTGGGGTCCGTGAACGACAAGACGGTGTTGATCGTCGGGGCCGGCGGCGGGGTGGGTTCCTTCGCTACCCAGTTCGCCGTCACCGCCGGCGCGCAGGTGATCGCCGTGGTGCGGGCGAGCGAGGCCGGGCGCCTGAAGGAGTACGGCGCAGTCGAGACCGTGGATCACACCGCGGTGCCAGTGGCAGACGCCGTCCGGCAGGCGCACCGGGACGGGATCGACGCGCTGATCGACGTGGCCAGCGACGCGGACGGCTTCTCCGCGCTCGCCGGGCTTGTCCGCCGGGGCGGCACCGCGATCACCACCCAGTCTTACGTCTTCGATGCGAAGAAACTCGCGACCGACGGGGTCACCGGGATCAACTTCGCGCTGCAGGCCTCCAGCCCCCTGCTCGAGCGGGTAGCCGACGCGGTGGTGGCCGGGCGCATCGCCGCGCCGCCGATCACCCGCATCACGCTGGAAGAGGCGCCCGGCCACTGGCCCGCGAAAGGCAAGACCGTCATCACCCTGTGACCTCGACAGGACCGGGGTCGCTGGATGCCTAGACCATGCCTAGATCAGCGGCCTGCGTGAGCCTCCGCTATTCAGCGCTGATGGCCAGCTGGAGGTCTGGTGCCTTGCCTGTGCCTGTGAGCTGGGGTTTTCGCGTATTGGCGGGCTGGGGGCGCCTGCACCTGATGGGTGCGGGGCGATCCGCAGGCGCCGGGGTGCCGGGGCCAGGCGCGACCGCGCTTACTGGTTTACGGGCGAAGAGCGCCCTGGTTCTGGGAGATTACGGGTTTCCACACGCAC
>Ga0126372_10001011_pt1 | contig 10953 bp, 6 predicted proteins | sample PanSoiMetaPlot_6_FD_92762 | JGI IMG/M metagenome (GOLD analysis project Ga0126372, IMG submission 92762) | Tropical forest soil microbial communities from Panama - MetaG Plot_6 | ecosystem: Environmental > Terrestrial > Soil > Tropical forest > Bulk soil | place: Panama | collected 2016-02-17
CTCCACCCTCGGGATCAAGTTTCAAGTTTGCCGCTTTGTCCACCTCGACTCCCGCCAGGCTTCCTTGCATATTCTGTTCGTGGCCATCGGGTGTCTCAAGCTTTATGAACATGAGGCGCAATTCACCGTTGCGATGAAGCCTTGATGCGGGCTTGGCGTAAGTGACGTCCCCGATCATGCGTGTGTTTGCCGGCAGCAGGAGTTGATGAGAAGAGTTGAATATCGGCTCGGTCAGAACGGCCTCGACTGGTGTGCCGCGGTGCGCTGTGGCCGAGTTGACTTCCTGGGCCAGGCGAGCATGAAGGAGAGTATCGTCATCGGGCTTCGTGCTTTGGGAATTCAGTTGCTCGACAGGGCGCTCCTCCGATCCGAAGTTCAGATCCATGTCGAGATCGGCATTGAAAGCCGTTCCAGCGTTGATGTATTGCCGGCGATAAGGCAACTCGGCGATGAGGAACTTCTTGATGCGTTGGGCGCGACCCGGCGACTTGATCTCGTCGATCACATGATGAATTCTGGTGTGCGCCTCGTGCTTGGCGTTTTGTGCAGCCTGCGCGACGGCGTTTTTCTTTTGCGCAGCTCGTTGAGGATCGCTCACCAGGTGTACGACCTCTGCCGTTCCTGGCGCGACGGTCGTGGTGATCGGCAGTCGCCGGCCGTCCTGAAAGACAATTGTGTCGAAAGTAACGGTGTATTCGTGGGCAGGGCTGAAATCGGCATTGGTGATGGCAAGGGCTCGACGTAACTTGGGGACAGGCGCGATCCGCGTAACGTGTCCGAGAACCTGGCTGCCTTCAGGAATTACTGGCTGATCGAAGGCGAAGACGGTTTGCGATACCTCACCCTTCAACGCGGCGCCTTCTCTGCGGATGCGCACAGGTTTGGAAAGCACGATCCGAATTGGCGTGCCGCGCGGGACGGTCAACTCGATCTGCTGTCGCGTTGCGGGCTTTTGTTCGGAGTGTGGTCCAGACTCGGGTCGTTGGGAAAGTACAGGCTGCTGTGGAGTTTGTGATTGTCCCGTACTGCCCTCTTGTGCCTGCAAAAAAGGAGAGTTAAGGAGTGACGTTGCAAGTACTATACCAACCAGGGCAGAAAACATGGGCCCGACCTCATAATGCGGTACGAATGTTGCGGCAAAAAAACTGATGCTACGCGCTGGGCTTAGCGAACAGCATACATCATCCGGCTCCGGAAAAGCCAAGCCCGGCGGCGCCGCCTGGGCTAAGAAACACCGCCGGTGATATACGGCGAAAAATTGCGGCTCACTTCAGCTTGCCGGCGTAGATCTTCATAGCGTTGTCGTGAAAATATCCGCGCGCCAAATCCATCGCCTGCGTCTCGGTCACTTCGCCCATGGAGATCATTTCCGCCAATGCTGCCGCCAAGGCAGAGCGGGCCGACCGCACACCGAGCCAGGTGCTCTCCTCAGCGCCTAATGCTTCGTTGTACGGAAAGGAATCGGTGCCAAAGGTGATTTTGTCGGGAAAAACTTCGAGCCACTGCTTCAACGAATGCTTGAACTCCGACGGATACATAATGAGTTCCTGGAGCGATGAATCCATCCACACATTTTTGAGGGCGGCCAGGAAAATCGCTTCGCGTTCGAACGGGTACCCTCCGTGAATCATGACGAACGTTGTCTTCGAGTAGCGCGGGTCGCGCAGCACGTTTTCCAGATTCATTATGCTGCCCTGCGTGATGTTGAAGTAGTCTCCGATACCCACCGCTGAGTGGATGTGCACAGGCAGGCCGAGGCGGCCGCCTTCGATTGCGAGGTATCGGAAGATAAAGTCAGAAAACGTGAGGTATTCCTCCCATGTGGGAGCGCCAGCGCTTCGATACTTGCGGTATAGAGCTTCGGCTTGCTCACGCGATGGATCGCCGAACTTCAATGGCCGGAAGTATGCAGCCTCAAACTTCATCGCGATTGCGCCTTTTTTCTGGTTGTCCTCGAGAGTGCGAGTGATAAAGGCCAGGTAATCGGAAAATCCCGCAGGTAAAGGTTTGACACCTTCCTGCTGCATCCAGCGCCTCAGCATTTTTTCCTGCAGCGGAATATAGACTTCCTGGTCCGGATTACGGTGTCGCAGCTGCGTGTTGTCGAACGGGAACATGAACGAGTCAACGAAGAAAACCCATGGGAAGCGCCTGGCGTCGAGGTAGTCTGCCATCATGGCGCGATTGGCGACCTCGCGCTCGATACCCACCTTGTCGAGGATCATGTTGAAGTAATCCGGACCCCGATATTGCTTTTTCATTTCGGATTTTTTGTTGATCAGCCACTTAGCGTGATCCTCGGAGAGATCGTCGAAGGGATAGCCCCACAGCGCCTTGGCCGCGGCCACCAGTTCGGGATTGGTGGCTCGCACACGCAAGGCCTGGCTCCCCGGAGGCGCTGCCATGGCATCGACATCGGCGTCATCGGCGAAGCCGGGATGTGCGTGGTGGTCGAAGATCGGAATCTTTTCGATCTGGGGCAGAAGACGATTGTAGATCTCCGGGACATCCGGTCCGGGGAAGGGTTTGGCTTGAGGGAAGCCAAGCACCGAGAGGAGCAACAGGGCAGCGGCGGTGGCGCTAAGCTTCGCGATGCACGAGATTTTCATAAGCAATCTCCGAAGTGGGGCGGTCGAGTTCACCGTCAGCGGGAAGAAGGCGGTGGTGTCCTGGGAACTCTCAAACCGTCGATAATGCGCGCGAACATTTCGAATGCGCCTATTGTCGTGAATAACTCGACGATCTGGGGGTCGCTATAGGCGGATTTGAGTTGGCGGAAGAAGCTGTCGTCTATGCCCTGCGGAGAGCGGTGCAGAATTTCGGCGCAGCGCAAGCCGAGCTTTTCGGATTCGGTGAAGGGACCGGATTCGAAATCGCCTGTGATGGCGGCGATCTTGTCTTCCGAGGCGCCCTTCTGGCGAGCCGAAATTGTGTGGGCTGCGACACAATAGTCGCAGCGATTCAGGAACCCGACACGGGTTGCGACGAGCTCTTTGTAGCGGCCACTGAGCGCAGTGTCCCCCAGGAGAGATTTGAGAAAACCCGCAATGCCAATTGCTACGGTGGGAACGTTTGCCAAGGTCTTAAACATGTTGGGGACGACGCCCCGCTGCGCCAGCAGGGCGTCGTAGAGATTGGCGATTTCCGGCGGGACCTGCTCCCGCTCGAGCATAGGTACACGCATGCTCGGAGCCATCAGAACGCATACCTCAGAGAGAACTGGATCAGACGCGGCGTTCCTTTTGTTGCCGTAATCTGGCCAAATCCGAGGCCATTGAAAATGCTGTTCGGGCTGGCGAAGACGGGGTGATTCCAAATGTTGAAGAAGTCTGCAGTGAACTTCAGGCTCTGATTTTCCGTGATGCGAAAAACCTTGCCCAGCGACGTATCCCAATTCTGCTGAAAGGGACCGCGGAACGTGTTGCGTCCGAGAGTGCCAAAGCCGGTGGTGCCGTCGGCGCCAATGATGGGGGATCCGACGATTGCGCCGGGCTTGAACCAGGCATCGATACGATCGTGCACGCTTCCGCCAGTTTGGGCAGAGTTGACGCTGAAGCCGGGGGCAAGGCTGCCGGTGCTGGTATTCGGGCTGCTCAGGGCGAAGGTGCTGCCTCCTGCGGCGTCGATGACTGTAAAGGGAGCACCGGACTGGAAGGTCGTGACTCCACTGAGCGTCCAGCCGCCAATCACTTTTTTGGTGAAGCCGCTGCTATGAGAGAAGAACGGCATCTCCCACGAGTAGTTGACGATCAGCCGGTGCGTGCGATCGAAGTCGGACGGCCCATAGGAATCGCGCAAATTGGTCTGGTCGTTGATCGCCGTATTGAAAGCGGTGTTGCCGGACGAAGTTGCGTCCAGTGCTTTCGACCAGGTATAGGCGGCGGCGAAGTGGAACGAGCGCGTGAAACGGTGGCTGGCAGTGACTTGCAGCGAGTGATAGTTCGACCAGGCGTCGCTGGCAAAAATCTGGTAATTGCCAGTTGCAAGGCCGAGAGCGCGAGAGCGGGCCGCGGCATTGGAAAAGGTGTTTTGTGTGATCTGGTAAACAGTGCCATCGATCCCGGTCAGCGTAACCGGGTGCGTCCGCGCGTCGAAGGGTTGAATGGCGTCACGCGTCTCGCGCAGATGCGTTCCCTTGGTTCCGACGTACCCGACTTCGAGAACCCAGTTGGCGGGCAATTGGTGCTGGATGGTCAGGTTCCATTGCTGCGTGCTGGGCGAAACGAAATGCCGCGGTACTTCAAGACCGAACAGGTTGATGCTGTTACCGCCGAAAATGCCGGTTGGGTGCTGCGCATCGCCAAAGGCGTTGGGGAAACCATTGTCGAAAATGGCACACTGCGTTGTGTCGGTTGTTTTCGCCCCGGTGACGCAGTCGGCAAAGCCCAGAAACTTGGAATAGACGGGGATGTAGGTGGCGTCGATGACATTTCCGGTTGGCAGGCGTCCGACGCCGGCTGCAAAGATGTCGGCCATATCGCCGGGATTCCCGAGAGGTGTGGTGATGGGGAGAATCGGCGCCGTGAATGACAGTTGATCGACCGTGCCCACATCTTCGCGTACATAAAAAATGCCATAACCGCCTCGAAGGGAAGTGGTGTGCTTGCCGAAGAGGTCGTAGGCAAATCCGATGCGCGGACCCCAGTTCGACGCATAGCCATTGGCCATCGTGCTCGGGCTCAGATTGCCCTGCAAAGTGGTTCCAGTCAGATTGGTGCCAGTCACTGGAAGTTTATTCACGCAACTCGGATAGACAAACGGACTGATACCGGAATTAGCCAGCGCCGAAATTGTGTTGCCGATGTGGCAGAGGTCGTCCTTTGCGGCGCCAAACAACTCCCAGCGAATTCCCAGGTTCAGCGTGAGGTTCGAAGTAGCTTTGAAATCGTCCTGGAAGAAGGATGCGAAATCATTCACCTTGTACTCGTGATTGAACACGCCGCTGCCGCCGAAGGAGAAGCCTGGCCGGCCCAGCAAAAAGTTCTGGAAATCGGAACATGGCGCGAGCAGATTAAAACAAGGATCTGTGGCACCGTTGATGGCGCCATTCGGGAAGAAGAACAATTCTCCATTGAAGGTTTGCGGAAACTTTTTGTCCAGATTGATGCGGTCGACTTGTCCGCCCAGCCGGATCGAATGCTTACCGCGTACGTAGCTGACGGTATCGAGGAATGTGAGGTTGTTTTGCAATTGCGACTGGTCCGCTCCGGGCGTGGGTCCCAGCTGGAAGGTGGAGAAAGTGAACTTGTAGATGGTCTGAAACAGGTTTGAGTTGGGACGGTTAATGCCAAGGTCGCCGACATTGACGATGGGCTGGTTGTTGGCAATGTTGTTGATGTGGATGAAGCCGAAGCGGAATTCGTTCACGAGGCGGCTGCCGAAAAGGTGAGTCTCAGCGATACTCAAGAAGCGGTCCCGAACCGGCAGATCCAGCGGGAAGTTGAGATCGCTCGGGACGATTGTGCCTCCCAGGGTGGCGGTGAGCCCGCCGGCGCCGAAGGGTAAGATCGAGTGGAAGTTCGAGAAGAAGAAGCGTCCGGAAATCTTGTCGGCGCCACCGCGGAAGTCGCGGTCGTAGTTAACGGTGAACTGGTCGTCGTTATACTTGCCCGCCTTGCTGAAGCTAAAGGGTGCGGAATTGACAGCGCCGCTCGTCGGGTCGAGGCCGGCGGTTCCAGCCAGACTGGGGAAAAGAAAGCCCTGCGGGTTGCCGAACTGCGAGCCAGCAGAGCCTGCCAGGTTCAACAGCTTCACAGCAACCGGATCGATCGACGCCGCGGTGACGTTGGGATCGCCGGGGAAGAAGGTGTCCGCCAGCGTCTGCGCATAACTTGTCGGACCCGTGCCCGGAGTTCCGCGGTTGAGGCTGGGAAGGATCGGCAACGTTGTGCTGATAATCGCGCCGTTCGAAAGCCCGCTCTTCTGGCGAGTGCCCTGGTAATTGATGAAGAAGAACCCAAGTTTTCCCTCGTGGCCGATGGGTCCGCCGAGGCTGCCGCCGAAAATGTTCTGGCGAACCTCGGGGCGCTGGTTTGGCAATCCATTGGTCACCTGGTTCCGCTTCAGGAACCACTCATTCGCGTTCAGCACTGGGTTGCGGAAGAATTCGAAGACGCTGCCGTGAAAACTCCTGGTGCCCGACTTCAGAATGGCATTGATGTTTCCACCGCCGTTTCTGCCCTGGGTGGCGTCATAGAGGCTGGTCTGTACCTTGAATTCCTGCACAACATCAGGGCTTGGCAGCGGGGTATTGGTCAGCTCAGCGACGTTGTAGTCCGTGGCCGAGATGCCCTCGATCTGATAGTTGTTGTTGTCTTCGCGCTGGCCGTTGACCTCGATTCGCACGTCGCCGCGACCGAGGGAAGAAGACTGATTCAGGTCGGAGCTCACCCCGGAGGAAAACGTCAGCAGTTGCTGGAAGTTCTGCGTCGAGAGAGGCAGGCTGCGGATGGTCTCCGCGCCGAGCGACTGCCCGGTTGTTGCGGTGGTTGTCTCCACACTCTGGACCGTGGCCTGCACTTCGATCTTGGCTAGTACCGCTTCCGGACGGAGCTTCGCAGTCATGCGCGTCGTTTCGGTAACCGTCACGACGATATCGGCAAACTTGGCGTCGGCAAATCCGGAGCTGTGGACTTTGACCGTATAAGTGCCAGGCGGGAGCAGCGGGGCAGCGAACGCACCATTGGCGTCCGTTTTAAGCGTGCGCGTGACGACTCCCGTCTCCTGGTTGACTATCTGAACGTCGGCACCCGCGACTACCGCATTGCTCGGATCCTCCACGGTGCCGGAAACCGCTCCAGTCGCACCGCCCTGGCCTAAGACTGATGTGGGAAGACCAAGAACCAGAACGATAATCCAAAACAACTTTATGTTCTTCATCACGCCCCCCCGAAACGAAGTTATTGAATTCGCAATCGAGAAAAGAAAAAAGTTGATGATTCGCGCTCAATGAGATGGAGTACAGAACATCGCTGCCCGGCTGGCAGACACACGAACGGGTGTAGGCGCGCACGACAACCGCGAGGAAGAGCCTGGTTCAGCATTGCCGTTTCCGGAAACTGGTTGCCTCGGGGCGAAAGAAGGTTCCCCTGGGATTCGTAGTACGTTACTAGAAGTCGGGAAGGTTGACAATGGCGGAGAACTTTTCCGGGCGCCGCTTTTTGACTTGGGGCCACACACATCCCGGGGCTAGTCGAATGCTCACTCCTGAGATCGAAAGCGCGCTGCCCCTCCGCACTCTTTAGGGTTGATCAGGCATGGGCACGCTTATCGAGTCTATGTAAGGACACGAGCGGCTGAATTCATCACCGTTTCTGTCGGGTCGCTGCCAGTGAGCGCTATCGACCTATTCTGGATGCGCGTTGTAGTACTCGATACCGGCCTCGACTTCGGCGATGGCTTGCCTCACATACTGCAGAGCTTTCACCCTGTGCCCGCCCTTGTCATGCGAGGCGGACTCAAGATTGTTCTGTGCTTCGCGCAAGTGCTCGATGGCCGCATGCATCTGAGGCTGAGGTTGAGCCCCTCCACCTTCCCAGTCCCCACTCCAATTGCCATTTCCCCAATTACCGTAGCCCCAGCTGGTGAACTGGGCGCCATCAATCGTGCTGCCTTCGCGATACTCGAACATGCGTTGCTGTCCATTCGGGCCACGAGCGTAAATGCGAAGCACCTTGACTTGCCCTGGGTCGGGATCAACACCAAAAGTGCTGTTGCCCATGCGCACTATGCGGTCCTGGCGGGCAAGTTCCTTGAGCTGGTTGGTGACATCCACGTGCCGTCGTGCAGTCCCGTACTGCGCGCTTAAGATGAGGTACTGCCCTGAGTCGCCATACTGCGCGGCCGAAACAGCGGGCACGAAAGCGGCCAGCAATAACAGAGCGATGAAAAGCCGGATCTGAAACATAAGCAACCTCCTGGTATCGTCGATGGATGGGCCATGGGACTCACCGCTACGGCGGACAGCCCGTCCCTTTGAAGATGAATTCCTCAAGCAGCGCGCCCCAAGTGCCTGCGCGCTCTAAGATGCAACGACTGTCAACTGTGTGCAAGGCGTGCGAGCAGACTCGGGGGGGCGAACGGTTTGTCCAGGGTGAGGTGTGCGCCCTTCGGCGTTTTCGTGTCGTGCCAGCCGAACGCTTTTCGGTCTAAAAGATGTCTCCTTTTTGTCCGATCGCCGAATAGAGATCGGATCGGCGGGCAGGGCTTCATCATCACTAAAGGGCGCGATCTGCAGAAGGCAATCTGAAGAATCTGGGAGACAACCGCAAAATGTTCTCGGGCATCTCTCGTCCGGGGAAAATTTGTATGAAACTTAACAGACTCGCGATTCTATTCGGCTTCTGCATTCTGGTGATGGCGGCAGCGGCGGCCCAGACCGGCCGCGTCCTGCCTCAAGGCACCGAAATCAAGGTCAAGACTGACACAGCCATTCCTGCCAAGCCCGCAGCGAATGCAAAGTACACCGCCACGGTGAAAGATGATGTTATGAACAGCGAGGGTAAGGTGGCGATACCTCGGGGTTCAAGGGCCCAGCTGGTGTCAGAGGCCACGCCAGACGGAAAGGACACTAATCTGGATCTCCGCTCGGTCACGGTAAACGGACACCGATACCTACTCACCACCAAAGACTCAGCGAAGAGCTCGACGCCAGGTGGCTTGGGCGTGAACAAGAGAACCGGCAAATATGTCGGTGGCGGAGCGGCGATCGGCGCGGTCTTAGGTGCGCTCTTAGGTGGCGGCAAAGGCGCAGCTATCGGGGCTCTTGCAGGTGGCGCCGGCGGAGCGGGCGCGCAGGTCTACACCGGACGGAAGAAAGAATTGCCGCCCGAAACCGAGTTAGGCTTTAAACTCGCCCAAGATCTGGAGCTGCGCTCTGTTTCGACACGGTCGAACGGGCTGCAGACCCGACCCGAGAACCAATAGCGATCTCGCGTAGTAGTCGGATTGGATGTTGGCGAGGAAAGGTGTTCCCAGCGCTGGTGGTCCGATGGGACAGGCGCATAGATACTTCGGTGAGGTCCGGCTGAAATTGAACGTTTCTTGGTGGTTTACATACGAAGACGGCTGAGGGATCCTTCGACTACGCAGGAACTTCGCTCGCTTCGTTCCTGCTCCGCTCAGGATGACAGGGGAGAACTGAATAGACCTCGCTGCGTTCGGGATGACACGGAAAATTGCATGAGTCCTGCGCTACGCGAAGGATGACAAGCCAAATTATTGCAACTACCATGAGGCGTGGATCTCCCGGTGAACCCGCCAGTGCTCCCCATGCTCGCCAAGCGAGTGGATGCGCTGCCCCACGGTGAAGACTGGACCTTCGAGCCCAAGTGGGATGGATTTCGGGCGCTGGTTTTTCGCGACGGCGAAGACATCCTGATCCAGAGCCGCGATGAAAAGCCGCTGAACCGGTATTTTCCTGAACTGCTAGAGCCGCTCCGATCAGCACTACCTTCCCGCTGCGTTCTCGACGGAGAAATCGTCATCGTCAAGAACGACAGCCTTGATTTCGACGCGCTCCAGTTGCGTCTGCATCCGGCGGCGTCGCGGGTGAATCTTCTTTCGCGGCAAAGTCCGTCTTCAATCGTGTTCTTCGATCTGCTTTGCTCCGTGAACCGCGATCTTCGAGGCGAGCCGTTCCACAATCGTCGCGCTGAACTGCAAGCATTGGTTTCCTCAGCACCACCGCCCATTCATCTGACTCCTGCCACGAGCGACCGAAGCATTGCCACGGACTGGTTCCGCCGTTTTGAGGGCGCAGGCCTCGACGGCGTGATAGCCAAATCCATTCTCGGTACATACGAACCGAACAAACGCGTGATGCTTAAGGTCAAGCACGAGCGCGACTGCGACTGCGTGGTTGCAGGATTTCGATGGCACAAGAAAGGCGATCGCACGCTGGTTGGCTCATTACTTCTAGGTCTTTACGACGATGCTGGTGCTTTTCAACACGTCGGCGTGTGCGCAAGCTTCACGACGGACAAGCGCCGGGAACTGGCGGACTTCCTCGAACCTTACCGCAAAGATTCACTTGCGTCTCATCCATGGAAGGCTTGGGCGGAACACGGCAGTGAGAATGGCGAGATGAAGCGCATGCCCGGCGGTCAGAGCCGCTGGAGCCAGGGCAAGGATCTCTCCTGGGAACCAGTGCGACCGGAATTAGTTGTAGAGGTTGCTTACGATCACATGCAGGGAGGACGCTTCCGTCACACCGCACAGTTTCGCCGGTGGCGAAATGACAAAACGCCCAGCGATTGTACCTATGCTCAACTTGAAGTAGTGCCACCGCAAGAACTGGCAGCAATTTTCCCGCACGGTCGCTAGGTAGTGACGTCGCGGCTCGTCGTCTTCCGGGTTTTTTTCTTGCTCCATTCACGCCATTCACGTGTGGGATCGTCATCGGGATCGGGAGTCTCCTGGGGCGGTCGAAGGGCTTCGGGTACGTGACGTAAATTGACTCGAATCCGAGTCCAGGTCGACGACCGGCCCCGCATGGAGTCGATCAAAACATCGTCAATCGCGAGCAACCCCGCGACTTGCGCGTGTTTGTTCTTCCACCGCTCGAGACCCGCCAATGCAGCCTCCTTGTCGGGAGAGTTCGCAATCACGATGAGCGGCATTTTCACGCGCTGTTTCTTCGCAGCGGACTTGGCGCGGGACGGGGCGACGCGCGGCGCTTCCGATTCCATCTTGCGAAAGTGCGGCGGCCAGGGTGCGTCGCCGAGACCGGCAGCCTCGTCTTTTTGCGCAAGCTCGAGCAATTTGTCTAGAGAGCCGGGAGCGGCATCCATGTCGGCGTGGGGATCGCCGATTCTGGCAAATCGTGCAGGAATCGTGAAAATGGTGAAGTCGCCTGGAATACAGTCGGGGACTTCGTCCCATTGGAGCGGAGCCGAAACACGCGCATCGGGAAGGGGACGAACGGAGTACGCCGAGCACGTTGTCCGGTCCTTC
>Ga0126372_10001013_pt1 | contig 10938 bp, 11 predicted proteins | sample PanSoiMetaPlot_6_FD_92762 | JGI IMG/M metagenome (GOLD analysis project Ga0126372, IMG submission 92762) | Tropical forest soil microbial communities from Panama - MetaG Plot_6 | ecosystem: Environmental > Terrestrial > Soil > Tropical forest > Bulk soil | place: Panama | collected 2016-02-17
TCGGTCTCCGTGAAGAACGTAATGGCAGCTCCCCCTGGAACCAGCACCTTCCCCACGGGGGGACCATCGCTTTTCCCGGCTGAAATTGGGTTGTATCTCGCTGTGATTTGCTTGCCATCTTCAAATGTGCAGATGGCCGTCTCCGTGGATTGCTCGGCGAGGGCTTGCTGCGCCGCTGCGAAGGGGAGCCGAATTAAGACAATCAAAACAATCGTACAGAACAGGACTGCACGCATGGCGTGTCTCCGACAATGTTATCGGGCACATCATCGCAAAAACAGGCCCTAAAGAGAACCCCTTAGACAAAATTTTTGCAAGAAGTATTCTCAGTTCGGGCCACCAGCGCGCTAGTTAAGGGCCGACCCCAGGTTCCTGGCCAACCTCCTCCTTATCAGGGTGCCGACGTCAGCTCTCGCAAAACGCTCGCCTCCCTTTCCCGGTATGGCTTGCCGTCGGGATAGAAAACCTCGTGAAACCAGACGGGTGGAGGCTCCTCAATATAGGGATGCCTCCAGGACTCCCAAGGCAGGTTGGTCTGGGTCCGTCCGGCCACCAGCCCCCAGTTGACAGCTGCTACATGATGTTTCTTGGCGATGGGCAGAATTGCGTCGAAGGTGCTACCCACCGAGCGCGCCATGAACTCGGTACAAATGATCGGGCGCTGATAGCGCTCCAGCCACGTGACGCGTTTCTCAAATAACTCCGGCCACTCATAACTGTGGAACGAGATCACATCCGATTGTTCCAACTGAACCCGCTGCATGGGATTTAGCTTTTCCGGCGCAGAATAGTCACCTTCCCAGACACCACTGGTAAGGGGCTGGGTGGGATTGGCCGAGCGCGCCCAGGTAAAGGCCTGTGATAGGAGCGCGACGACCAAGTCGACCTTATTCTTGGGCTCCATTCTGCGGTAGGGCTCTCCGTTCATGTTATTTGGCTCATTCCAAACATCCCAGGCAAGGATTCGCTGGTCCTTGGCGAAGGCCCCGACCACACCCTCTACATAGGCTTTGAGCCGCGGATACTGGGAAGAGTCGCTAAGTGCTGCCCGCCCCGGGCTCTGGACCCAGCCGGAATTATGAATGCCAGGAATCGGCGGACGTTGCGGTCCGAGCTTGGGATCTGGATCCCAGCAGGAATCGAACAGGACAAAAATCGGACGGATATGGTGCTTTGAGGCGATGGTCAGGAACTGATCGATACGCTTTGTGAAGCCCGAGGAGTCCTGCTGCCAGAGGAGGTCGTGCAGAAAGACACGCATGGTCTTCATGCCCACACCTTCCGCCCATCCCAGTTCCTTGTCGATCTGATTGGGATCAAAAGTTTCGGCCTGCCACATCTCGAGTTCATTAATTGCAGTGGCAGGAATGTAGTTACTACCAACCAGCCAAGGCTGCTTCTCATACCAGGCATTAGCCGCCTGCTCTGACCAGCGTTCAGAAGCAGCAATGGATGGTTGCGCCATAAATACGAAAATCAATACGATTGTGACTGACAGGGTGGAACGCATAAGCCTCCGTTGTCCTCTTATAGGCGCAAATGATGCCGCTTTTTCAGAATCCTGGAGCGTGAAGCACAATAGCACCAAACTATCGGGGGCTGCCATAAGTCCTGCGCCGATTTTGCTACAATCGGCTGCCCCGCCTCTCTGAAACTGGCATGAACATCAAGGAAGTAGCCAAGCGCGCCAAGGTCTCCACAGCGACCGTTTCCCGGACGATTAACGATCCGGAGAAGGTGAAGCCGCGCACCGCGGAGCGAGTGCGCAAGGTAATCGAGGAACTGAATTTCTACCCGAACACGCATGCACGGACACTCGTTTCCGGGCGGAGCCGCATGCTGGGGCTGATCATTTCCGACATTACGAACCCTTTTTTTCCAGAACTCGTGAAGAGCTTCGAGGACCACGCCGTGCAGCGCGGGCAGGAAGTCCTGATCGGGAACACCGATTACAACCCGAAACGTATGGCGCTCTGCATTCGCAGAATGGTGGAGCGCAAGGTGGATGGAGTCGCGATCATGACGTCGGAGGCGGATCCCAAGCTGCTTGCGGACCTGACCCGAAGAAACATTCCGACGGTCCTCATGGACACCGGAAAAACCGGTCCCCTCAGCGCAAACATCGCAATCGATTACGCGCAGGGAATCCGCGAGGCCCTGCAGCATCTGTTCTCTCTGAACCACCGGCGGATCGCGTTTATCGCAGGGCCCTTACACCTGCAATCGGCGAGCATGCGGCATGAGGCATTTCTATCAGGTATGAGAGGACATGGCATAACTCCGGAACCCGAGATGGTTCAGATGGCCGACCATCGTATCGAAGGTGGAGAGCACGCAATGCAGAATCTGTTGAAGCTCTCGACTCGGCCAACCGCGGTCATTGCGTCGAACGATCTGACGGCAATTGGAGCTCTTGGCGCAATTCACGATGCGAGGCTGAGAGTCCCGGAAGATATATCGCTAGTTGGATTTGATGACATCTCTTTCGCTCATCTCACGCAGCCACCGCTGACAACTATTGTCCTTTCCCGGACACAACTTGCGATCACAGCACTGACTGCCCTGGATAAACTGGCAAGGAAGGATTCCACTCCTCCTGCCGAATACACCATTCCTACGCACTTGGTCCTACGGCGATCCACTCGCGCAATCTAGTTCGGGATTGCTTGTCAGGCCTTGACGTGCTGAGCGTGGTTCAGTTCGGCACCAGCGCCATCCATCGCGGAGCACACGAACACATCCGGTCTAATGTTCGTCTTACTGCGGTATCGATCTGCGACTTCTTGGGCAAAGGCCTCGGCGTCTAGGGCATTGACCAGGTTAACAGTGCAGCCTCCGAATCCACCGCCGGTCATGCGGCCGCCCCACCAGCCGCGAAGTCCCTCTGCGGCTTCGACCATCGTGTCCAGTTCGGAACAGCTGACCTCGTACAGGTCACGCAGACTGCAATGCGAGGCCTTCATGAGTTCGCCAAACTGCTGCATGTCTCCTCGGGAAAGCGCGGCGGCGCTCTCCTGCACGCGCTGATTCTCGCCGACGACGTGTGTGCAGCGCTGGTAGATAACCGGCGGCAGGTCGCCTGAATGCGCTTCTAATTGTGCGAGTGACACATCCCGGAGCGCATGAATCCCCGGATACCACTTTGAAAGAGTTTTTACCCCAAGATCACATTCCGCGCGCCGGCGGTTATACTCCCCGCCGGCATTTTCATGCTTGACCATAGTGTTGCAAATTACAAGGCGCACGCTTTCGGGCACGGGGACAAGCTTGAATTCAAGCGATCGGCAATCGAGCAGCAGTGCGTGCCCTGCCTTCCCAAGGCAGGAGACAAACTGGTCCATGATACCCACGTGGGCGCCGACAAAAGTGTTCTCTGCGCGCTGGCATAGTTTGGCCACCTGGGGCATCGGAAAAATCGCGCCGTTCAGGCTCATAAAAGCCAGAGCACTGGCAACTTCCAGCGCTGCGGAGGAACTAAGTCCGGCTCCAATTGGGACCTCTCCGCGCACCAGGACATTCGCACCATGAATCGTGGCACCAAGTTGTTGAAGAACGACCGCAACGCCGATGACGTAGTCACACCAGGAGCCGAGTCGACTCTTCGGAAGGCGGTCGATATCGAACTCGAATTTGTCAGCAAATTCCTCGGAGTGCAAAAACAATTTGCGGTCGCTGCGTGGGGCGATGGCCACGCGCGCCTTAAATCCGATAGCGCTCGGGAGGACAAAGCCATCGTTGTAGTCGGTGTGCTCGCCGATCAGGTTCACGCGACCAGGAGCAGCGAAGATATGTGGTATAGCGCCAAATCGATCTTCAAAGCGCTGCACCAACTCCGTCGACGTCATGAGGAAGGCGCCTCAAGCGAAGAAATAAGGGAAGCAGCAACCAGCGAACTGTTCTCGCAACGTAACATTGCGGAGGATGATATCGTACCGAGGCGACGTTTTATGGTGAACTGAGACATACCCCTGCGGTACCAACGTAAACGCCCATGTAAGCGCTTACATTATACTCATGGTTTCTTCCTTCCGGAACAAACTTTCCGGAGTACATCGGAGCCCTGATTTGACATAGAACCGCCTCCTGCCTTAAAGCGAGGTTTCATGAAACTCACGGAAGATCCTCATCGCCGACTGAATCCGTTGACCGGCGATTGGGTGGTGGTTTCACCTCACCGCGCACTTCGTCCGTGGCAGGGTGAAACAGAAAAGACAACCACGGATGTCGCGCCGCAGTACGATCCTACGTGTTACCTCTGTCCAGGCAATACCCGGGCCGGCGGAGTTCACAATCCGCTCTATATTGGCACGTTTGTTTTCAATAACGACTTCGCAGCGCTCAAGGCGGACACTTCCAGCGAACGAATCGACATTTCGGAAAAAGGCCTGATCGTTGCCCAAGGCGAACCTGGAATCTGTCGCGTGATCTGCTTTTCTCCTCGCCACGATCTGACAGTATCGACCATGGGTTTGCCGGAGATAGAGGAAGTTATCCGAACCTGGACATCCCAGTTTCAGGAGTTAGGTGCACTTCCCGCAATCGGCCATGTCCAGATTTTCGAAAATCGCGGCGCCATGATGGGAGCCAGCAATCCCCATCCTCACTGCCAGGTTTGGGCGACGAGGTCCCTGCCAGAGGCGCCCGCGAAGGAACTCCTGTCGCAGAAGAACTACACCGTCACTCACGGAAGTTGCCTGCTCTGCGACTACATCAAACTGGAGCTCGAACAGCAGGTTCGGATCGTTTGCCAGAACGACGGGTTTGTCGGACTGGTGCCGTTTTGGGCAGTGTGGCCTTTTGAAATTCTTGTCTGCAGCCGTCGACACGTTGCGAGCATGCTCGAGTTGACCACCGAAGAGCAATCCTCCCTTGCAAAGATTCTGAAACAGGTCACGTCAACCTATGACCGGGTCTTCGATGTTCCTTTTCCCTACTCCATGGGATTTCATCAGGCGCCCACGGACAAAGTGCCACATCCGGAATGGCACTTCCATGCGCATTTTTATCCTCCGTTGCTGCGGTCCGCGAAGGTCCGCAAATTCATGGTGGGATTTGAAATGCTCGGCACACCCCAGCGCGATATCACCGCAGAAACTGCAGCAGACCGTTTGCGTTCACTGTGCAAAGAGGTGCACGCGCCCTAACGCTCCGAATGCTGGAGGTGGCAAGCAGTCGCCATCCGATTTATACTGAAATAGTCGCTGGACCCCATCCTTTTAAGGACTCATCATGGATTCTTACCATCGCCAGTTATTGCACAAGGACTCTCGCACGGGACGGGACTGCAAGTTTTGTCTGCAGTTTGATCCCGATTTTGCCACGCGGAAACCGATCGATCGAAGCGTTCAGGAAGATCAAGACGACTCAGCAGCTTCCCATCTCAGCGAAGACGGGCACGTCCGGCATCGAATTTCTGAAATCATCCGCATGCGTAAGAGGTACCTGCAAGCACACGAGTCCATCAGTCGATCGGCCTAATCTGGACGGGCCTATCCAGCTGTAGCAACTTCGTGGCATTCTCTTTCAAAATCAGAGATCGCACCTCGTCCCGAATACCGATCTTTTCGAAATCCGCCAGCCATCGATCTGGCGTAATCCAGGGATAGTCGGAGCCGAACAGAACTTTGTTCTTCAGCAGTGTGTTGGCGTACTGGATCAAGCTTGCCGGGAAATATTTCGGCGACCATCCCGATAGATCGATGTAAACCTGCGGCTTGTGCAAGCAGATCGAGATGGCCTCGTCCTGCCAAGGGAAAGCAGGATGCGCCATGATGATAGGCATATCCGGGAAATCAACGGCTACGTCGTCGATCGGCAATGGATTGCCGTATTTAAGACGCACGCCTCCGCCACCGGGCATTCCGCTCCCGATGCCGCTGTGGCCCGTGTGAAAAATCACTGGCATCCGGGCTTCAGCAAATACCTCGTAGAGTGGATAAGCCAGCCGGTCACTCGGAGAAAATTGCTGTAACGGGGGATGCAGCTTGAGACCGCGAATCCCGCCTGACGCCACCAACCGTCGGGCCTCAGCGACTGCTTCTGCACCGCGATGAGGATTCATGCTCGCGAACGCAACGGCGATATCGGAGTTCTGCTCCGCAAATTCCATGACTTGCTCATTAGAGATCAGCGGCCGACGAGACAGAGTTTCGTCCACCGAAAACACGACGCAAGCCATGTTGCGTGACCGGTAATACTCCGCAAGGGCGGAGTGATTGCGGTCAGCACCACTGCCTCCGAAATACTTCTTCGCAGCCTGTTCGACGCTGGTGTCGTGGCCTTCGTGCTCGATGTGGACATGGACATCAAAAGCAGTAAGCTTGGTGACGTCGATGGATTTCCCTCTACTCATCGATTCATCTCATCCTTTGGATTCCGTTCATTGGCTCGAGGTTCCGCTGGCGGCCGCGGGTATCATATAAGCTTCCTTCCACAGAGAGAACCGTTGACATCACTCGGCGCACGAAGTAGCGTGCGCAACTCAGAGCGCTACACAACTTTTGAGGGGGAACGTGTATGCTTCGCAGGCTATTGTGGCTTCCTTTCTTGCTGTGTCTGCTTGGCGTCAACGCGGGATTCGCGCAGGATCCAACCAAAGTCGAACCCAAACATTACAGGCTAGCTTTTGAGAACGAACACGTGCAAGTCATCTACGTTCACTATGGGCCGCACGAGAAGTCCGCGATGCACGACCACCCTGCGGGTGTGGTTGTGAATATCAGCGACGGGCACCTCAGGTTTACAGACCAGCACGGCAACGTGCAGGAAGTGTCCTCAAAACATGGCGAGGCGCGCTGGTTTCCGCCGTTCAAACACCGCGTAGAAAATCTAGGCGATACAGCATACGACGGCGTTTACATCGGAGTGAAGGACGGCGCGGAACGCGTGCGTATGCAATAGTGTGACAAAAGGGAGGACGCTGGTCAGATACAGGAGTTGCGGCGTGCGGGGGACGCCCGCGCCTGCCAGCCGGCGCGACACCGACGCTACCACCATAGTCAGCGCGCTTTCTTGCGCTCTTGCAGGGCAACGCGGGCTTTCACAAGTCTCTTTACCAGGCTGGCGGAGGGAGGTTTATCCACCGGGAAGCGGATGGTTCCTTTTGAGGTCTCGAACTTCTCGAGATCGCTCTTGAACTGCTCAATGACGCGCCCACTCATAGGGAACAGGCTGCAATGATTTGAGAACGCCGCATAGCAGAAAAATGGTCCGTTGTACTTAAAGGCTGGAATCCCATAGCTGAAGCCTTCGGTGCTCTCGGGAGGCGACGCTGAGCGGATCATTGCGCGAACTTTCTTCATGGTGCTGCGCGCTGGCTCAGGAAGGTCAGCGAGGTATTTGTCGACCCCCTTCGAATCGTCTTTGTTTTTCGACCCGGAGGAATGGCGTTTTGCTTTCTTCATGCACCTGAACTCCGCCAAGTTATGCGTTTACTTCTTGGCTGGTTGCCGTGCTTCGCGAACGATGTTCACGTACTTTCGCGCAGCGTCGGTAATTTCAGCTGTGTTTCCTGAAGCCAGCGCAGACGCCGAAACAAGTTCTCCACCGATCCCGAGCGCTGCTGATCCGGCCTGAATGAACTCCGCTGCGGTATTCAGGTTGATGCCACCGGTGGGAACCATAGGGATCTGGGGCAAGGGCGCCTTCAGCGCCTTAATGTATTTGGCCCCGCCCACCGATCCGCACGGAAAAATCTTCACGAAATCACTACCGGCCTTCCATGCCGTGACCACCTCGGTCGGGGTTAGAGCCCCTGCCATCACGAGCTTTCCCAGCCGATGGGAAAGCTCTACTGTCTCGGGGTCGAAACCGGGACTGACTAAGAATTGCGCACCGGCATCGATGCAGCGTTGTGCTGTTTCCGCGTCGAGGACTGTTCCTGCACCGATCAACACTTGAGAGCCGACAGTCATGGCCAGCTGCTTGATCACTTCGACAGCTCCGGGAACGGTCATGGTGATTTCGACGATGGGGATCCCACCGGCGCAAACCGCCTCTGCCGCTTGCGTAGCCTGTTTGGCCGAGGTCGCCCGTACCACCGGGACGATTCCAACTTCTACGATCCGATCCGCAACTTCCTTCTTGGTCATATCCGTTTTATCAGCGGGCAATGCGGGCACCCGCACCTCGCATCAATTGGGTCACTTCTTTTAAGGTCACCATGGTTGTGTCCCCAGGCGTCGTCATGGCCAAAGCGCCGTGAGCGGCGCCGCACTCTACAGCCCATTGCGGCCCCTGTCCAGTCACGAATCCATAGATGAGGCCGGATGCGAAGGAATCGCCACCTCCAACTCGATCAAAGATTTCCAGGTCCTGGCGGTACTTGGCTTCGTAGAACTTGCCGGAGTCGTAACAGATGGCGCCCCAATCGTTTCGGGTAGCAGTTTTTGCCGTGCGTAAAGTCGTGGCTACCACTTTGAATGGGAACTCTGCCACCACCGTCTCAATCATCTTCTTAAACGCTTCGGCTTCGATGTTCGAGAGATGCTCGTCGACTCCCGAGACCTCAAAACCCAAAGCCGCGGAGAAATCCTCCTCATTGCCCAGCATCACATCGACCAGCGGGGCGAGTGAGCGATTCACCTCTTGTGCTCGCTTCTTTCCCCCGACGGCCTTCCAAAGCGATTCGCGGTAATTCAGGTCATAGGAGATGACGGTGCTGTGCTTCCTCGCCGCTTTCATCGCGTCGAGCGCTACAGCAGGAGTGCTCTCAGAAAGGGCACAAAAGATTCCGCCGGTGTGGAACCAGCGTGCGCCTTGACGCCCGAAGATGTCGTCCCAATCGATATCTCCGCTCTTCAACTGCGATGCAGCAGTATGTCCGCGATCGGAACATCCGAGGGCGGCACGTACGCCAAACCCGCGCTCGGTAAAGTTGAGGCCGTTACGAACGCTGCGACCCACACCATCGTACGGAACCCAGCGGACCAACGACTGATCCACGCCGCCCTGGTAGATCAGGTCTTCGAGCAGACGACCAACGGGATTGTCCGCGAAGGCTGTGACGACCGCCGTATTGAGGCCAAAGCACCGTTTTAGGCCACGCGCCACGTTGTACTCGCCGCCGCCTTCCGAGACGTCGAAGTTGCGAGTCGTCCACACTCGCCGGTCGCCGGGGTCGAAACGAAGCATCACCTCGCCGAGACTGATCAGGTCCCAGCGGCATTTTTCTTTAGGTTTGACTTGCAGACTCACGGTTGAATCCTTAGCTCCATAAACGGTCCCACGAGCGTTCCTGATCCCACTGTGGAGTGGGATCGAAATACCCTGTGCCCGGCGCCAGATGCTGACGAATCACGTCCTCATTCAGCGTCACACCGAGACCCGGCCTTTCCGGAACCTCAATCCACCCGTGGTTGACGATAGGCGTCTTGACTCCCTCTTGCACCATCGATGACCACCAGGGGACGTCGAGTGAGTGGTTCTCCAAGGCCAAGAAGTTTTGCGTAGCAGCGGCGCAGTGAACATTGGCCATGCAACTGACAGGCGTTCCCGCGAAATGCATCGCCATCGGCACGCCGTACTCCTCAGCCATGTCGCCGATTTTGTGAGTCTCCAGGATTCCGCCAGAAGTGGCGAGGTCGGGCTGTATCTTGTCGACCGCGTGTTTTGCACACAAAACCTGGAACGGTTCTTTGAGGTAGATGTCCTCGCCCGTGAGGACCGGCGTGGGGCTCTCGTCGGAGATTTGCTTCAACAGATCGGTGTAGGTCCAGGGAATGACATCTTCGAGCCAGGAAAGATTGTATTTCTCGTATGCCTTGCTCAGACGGATGATCGACTTCACGCCAAGGTGCCCGAGGTGATCCATCGAAAGTGGAATCTCCATGCCGACCGCCTCGCGCACCGCCGCGACGTACTGTTCGAGCATGGCAATTCCTTTGTCGGTGACTTCCATAGCCAGAAACGGATGCGGCCACTGGCTCTCTTCCCACTGGGTGAGGTCTGAAGGCCCTGTGACCGTACCGGGAGTATCAGAGACCATCTCGATCCCTAAGTCCATTTTGAGCCAGGTAAGACCCATGCCTTCTTTGCGCTCCTTCATGCGCTGCGCGTAGATTTTTGGATCTTTCGATTCGGTTGTATCAGCGTAAATACGGACCTTGTCGCGAAACTTCCCGCCGCCAACCATTGCGTAGACTGGCGCGTTGTATACCTTGCCCGCAATATCCCAAAGTGCCATCTCGATCGCGCACACGCCGCCTCCCTGGCGAGCGTGTCCGCCAAACTGCTTGACCTTGCGAAAGACTTTGTCGACCTGCAGCGGGTTTTCTCCCACAATACGGCTCTTTAGAAACAGTGCGTAGGTAGCGCTGGCGCCGTCCCGCACTTCGCCAAGTCCGTAGACACCCTGGTTCGTGTCGAGTCGAATGATCGGGCAAGGACTGGGGCCGGGCTTCACCACGGTCGCCACGCGCATGTCGGTGATCTTCAAGGTCGAAGGACTGGAGTTGGTGTTGACATTCTTTGGATAAGCCTCAGCCGCTTCGCTGACAAGGAGTGCGCCGCCCAAAGCCAGAGCGGAGGTCTTCAGAACCTCACGACGATCAAAACGCTGACTGTCACTCATAAGAGCTTCCCTCGCACTGCCGAATTCCGGAATTAGAGCCGTCCGAACTTCTTTACAGCTTCCACAATCGACTTGAGCTTCTCGATGGAGGCGTACATGGAGTGCTCTTTGAAATCCATGTCTTGCGCAAGCGTCAGGACCTCAGCGGCCTTCGCACGGGGAACAACTACAACGCCGTCGGAATCGGCGACCACGATATCGCCTGCGGTTACCGGAACGCCATCACACGTGACCGGAATATTGGCCCCAGAGAAGCGATAGTGACTTACAGAAGTCGACGGAACGACTCCCAACGCGAATACCGGAAAACCAATCTTCTGAAGATACGCGGTGTCACGCACGCCGCCATCGATCACCGCCCCGGAGAA
>Ga0126372_10001015_pt1 | contig 10935 bp, 9 predicted proteins | sample PanSoiMetaPlot_6_FD_92762 | JGI IMG/M metagenome (GOLD analysis project Ga0126372, IMG submission 92762) | Tropical forest soil microbial communities from Panama - MetaG Plot_6 | ecosystem: Environmental > Terrestrial > Soil > Tropical forest > Bulk soil | place: Panama | collected 2016-02-17
ATGCCGCACTACAACGTTATGGGCGTTGCGAAAGCTGCGCTAGAGTGCTCGGTCCGCTATCTGGCTCACGATCTCGGCCGCAAGAAGATCCGCGTCAACGCCATCTCGGCCGGGCCCATCAAAACGCTGGCTGCCCGCGGCATCGCAGACTTCAGTGACATGCTCAAGGGACACGTAGAACGCTCCCCCTTGCAGCGCAATGTGGACGTCAACGAGGTGGGGTCGACTGGTGTGTTCCTCGCCTCCGACGCGAGTTCAGGCATTACCGGCGAGATCATCTTCGTGGACTGCGGCTACAACATAATGGGCTTCTAAGGATCGCTGATCAGTCGTCAGCCGGCGGCTTGTGCTTCAGGTTGGCGATCTAGAAACCATGCCGCGTAATTCAGCCGCCCTCAACCCTTATCTTTCTGTCGGTTTCCCCTACGATGTCGAATGCGATCTCGACGTCACGGTTCTTGCGAAAACGATCGAACTTCTCTCCCCACTCGATGAGCAATACGCTGTTGTTTCCCATCAGGTCGTCCAGGCCGAGCGTCTCGAGTTCACGCGGCGTGTCCACGCGGTAAAGATCGATGTGGTAAAGATTCGCCTCCGGGCCGCGGTACTCGTGAACCAGGGTGAAAGTCGGGCTGGTCACGTCTTCTTCACGCGCCGCCTGGAAGCCTTCCGCGATACCCTTGATCAGCGTAGTCTTCCCCCCGCCGAGGTCTCCGCGCAGCAGGACGAGTTTCGGAGGTGCGAGCTGGGATACCAGTGTGCGGCCGAAGGCGATCGTCTCTTCGGGCGAATGGGTCGTGATTTCTCGAGTCATTCTGGATCAGGCCGCAAACGATCGTTACAACCAAACGAGTGCCAAATCTGGGACGTGGATCCAGTATAGCGGGAAACGAACCGGAGGTTTTCGACGGCGCCGCAGTGTAGCTCGTTACAGTGCCGGAGCGGTATGTAGCTGGCGGCGCAGATTATCCAGCTTTTGACTGCGCGCCGAGTCCACCGCCAGGCGCAGCTTCTGCGTGTCCTCGTTGTCGAGTTCGACAAAGCGAAACGCTTGCAGACAGCTTTCTCCGCTGTTGATCGGCCGCAACATCTTGGCGATGCCATGAACCGGCCCGGATCGCGTCTGGAAGCCGATCTCGAAGGAATGGCCCTCGATAAAAGCCTGTGTGACTGCCAGCAGTCCACCAGTAAGCGAGATGGTTTGTATCTTCACCCGCGCACGGGTGCCGTCGTCCAGCCTGATGGCGGCGGGGACGGAATCGAGATTTACTCGTGGAGCACGACGTCGCTGCAGGTTGGCCAGAGAGAAGAGGCTCATAGTGTTTCGAAATATGACACTCTCAGTTGGCCAGTGGGAGATTACCGAAGCCCCGTGTCCGGGTAGTGGATGGCACTCGGCCGTTGGTCACCATCGAATACTTTACAGCCGTGCGTTTTCAATGTGAGAGAAGTTACCCCGCTCATTCGCACCCGCATATAGCCTAGTCTTCGGATGATTCACATATTGGGCTAGTCAAAGCGAAAGGTTATCTCCACTATGACCATAGCCGCCACGCGTAGACCATTCCTCATGGCGGGCTTGAAAGTCCACTCCGCAACTGCAGCCAGTGCCCGAACGTCCAGTCCTTCACCAGGGTCTTTCATCAATTCCACGATCCCGGGGTAGCCCTTTTCGTTGACAACAACGAGCAAGTTCGTTGTACCCTCAAGCTTCCGCTTTCTCGCTTTTTCCGTGTATTCGGGATCAGGCGTATGAACCGCCTTCGGAGGAACCGCCTTCGGAGGGTTCACAACCCCAGGTTCACCATGTAGGCGGGGCGATTGCCCTTCAGTTCGGCAATGATCCCGTCCGGCGAGTTCTTCCGAATTCCATCCATAAGCTGCCAAACGTCCCGTCCTTCAAAACTAACTTTGGGCTTCCAGTACGCGGCAATCCTGCTTTCCAGTAAACCGCCAGCGAATACTTTCGAGAGAATTTGGTTCACTGCATCGACACCTGATGTCGAGGGAGGCATACCGATCTTGATGTGCACCTGGCGGTCGGTGCAACCGGCACTGCCTGCGCTGTACCCTTGTTTGCGGCAATGCAAGCATCAACCGCCAGCCACTGATCTCCATCCAATCGCGATTGACAGCAACTTTCTCGACTTGAAGCACACCACAAATCGACCACGGACATTCGCTCGACCCATTGACCGCCTGTCACTGTAAGTCGAATTGCAACTTGTTTCCCGAGTGCAGGACTCGGAACGAAAGCAACTTGTGTTCGTACAGCTTCTGCAAGTCGTTTTCAAGGTCCTTGCGAGCATCAGCTGTGGCGATGGAGCACGAAACAACAAGTGTGGAAACTACTCCCAAGACCGGATACTTCAGCGGCGAAACTATCCTCCAACAGATCACTGAAGGGACATTCCTTAAGAAGATACCTCCACGACTTCTGCTCTTGCCGCCCGCGCTCGTCGCATTGCTTCCGGCAACGCTTTCACCAAGTCCGTCGCAATCAGCGAGTGCTCGCCCATCGTCTCGCGCGCAACGTCACCCGCCAGACCGTGCAGATGAACTGCGCCCAGGACGGCTTTGAACATGTCGTCACGGTGCTGCGCCACCAGCCCGGCCACGATTCCTGTCAGAATGTCGCCCGTGCCACCGGTGGCCATTCCCGGATTCCCGGTAGTGTTGACCCACACCTCTCCGTCGTGCCGAGCGATGATCGTGCGGTGTCCCTTCAGAACCACAACCAGCTCGTGGCCCTGTGCGAATCGGCGAGCGACCCCGATCCGGTCTCTCTGGACGTCAGGAACGGTCCCTCCTATCAGCCGGGCCATTTCCCCGGGGTGCGGCGTGATAACAATGAAGCGATCTTTCCCCGTGAGCTTTTCCGCCTGGCCCTCGAACGCGTTTAAGCCGTCGGCGTCGAGTATGAGGGGGGTCGCGTATTTCTTCACCACCGTGCGAACCAAATCCGCTGTTTCTACATTGCGCGAGATGCCGGGTCCGATGGCAATCACGGTCTTCCCTTCCACCAAGGCATCCAGACGGCCGTACTCCATGGCCCGCAACGAAATGGTCGCCGCCTCGGTCTCTTCCAGCGGCTCGGTCATCAGTTCGGGATGGAACCCTGCGACCGTTGCCAGCACCGACTTCGCGGTTGCCACCGTCGCAAGCCCGGCACCAGAGCGCAGCGCGGACATCCCGGCCATTGCCGCCGCGCCGGCTTTGCCCAGCGAACCGCCGATCACCAGCACGTGCCCGAAGCTGCCCTTGTTGACATCCGCTCGGCGCGGTCCGATCAGTGGAGCGACGTCGCTGGGAGTAATAACGTTCAGGCGCAAGGCCGACTCAATCGCCTGTTCGGGCGAGCCGATTGGCGCGACGAGCGTAGGACCGCTCGCCAGCTGTCCGAAGACATGTGCCGGACGCGGCGCGGTGAAGGTCACGACTGCGTTGGCCCGTACTACCGCGCCAGTCTGGGGTCCCATGACGTCGGCATCGGAGCCCGACGGGATGTCAACCGCGACTACGGGAGCCTCGCTCGCGTTGATTGCCTCAATGGCTTCCGCGTACAGTCCGCTTACCGGAGGACGAAACCCCGTGCCCAGAATCGCATCCACTACGACATCTGCCGCAAGCGCAGCCCGCGCGCCCTTCAATTGTTCGCTTGAGATCGCTCCGATCGGCTTTATTGAGAGTTTCCGGAACATCTCCGCGACATCGCCGCGCAGCTCGCCAGGTTCGGCCAGAACCACGAGCACAACTTCCCTGCCCGCTTCGTGCAGCTTGCGTGCAGCAACGAATCCGTCCCCGCCGTTGTTGCCTTTGCCGCAGATCACTCCCACGCGCCGGGCATTTGGATATTGCGTCAGCACAAATTTCGCCACCGCTGTGCCGGCATTCTCCATGAGATTGAGCGAGGGCACGCCGAAGCGCTCCGTGGTGACGCGATCGATCTGGCGCATCTCGGAGGCGCTAACGATTTTCATGATTTTGCGGTCGCGGTTTGCTCGAGACGCCGCAGTTGGGCCGGCTCGCCCATCGCAATGAGGTAGTCGCCGGGCTCGATGCGGTCGTCGGGCGCCGGATTGAACTGCATCCCTTTTTCTTTCTTTATTGCGAGCACGATCAGCCCGCGCTCCTGGCGAATGCGCGAGCCTTCGATGGTCTTGCCCGCGAAGGGCGAGTCTGAACCGACGAACACTTCCCCGATTTCCAGGTCCAGCCCCAGATGGGTCGTGGGCGTGTCAAGAAAACTGACTACATGTGGCCGCAGGAACGATTGTGCGATGCGGTTGCCGGCAAATGTGTAGGGCGAGACGATCGAATCCGCTCCGGCCTTGAGCAGGTGTTTTTCGGCGTCTTCCTCGCTGGCTCGCGCGATAATTTTCAGCTTAGGGTTCAGACTGCGGGCGGTGAGTACGATATAGAGGTTGGTTGCGTCAGTAGTCGTGGCAGCGACTAGCCCGCGGGCAGACCCGATCTGTGCCTGGCGTAGAGTCTCTTCCTGCGTGGCGTCGCCGACAAGGACAAGCCAGTCGCCGCCGTAACGCGCGGCTTTGGCCTCGTTCTGTTCGATCATCACAAACGGCGCGTGGCTCCCTACCAAAATGCGCGCGGCGCTTCGGCCCACGCGGCCCGAGCCGCAGATGATGTAGTGTTCGGAAAGCCGGCCAATTTCGCGTTCCATTCTCCGCCTTCCGAGAAAGCTGGTCAGTTCGAATTCTAGCAAAGCCTGGGTCAGAGACCCGATCGCCAAAAACAGCAGAGATACACCCGCAATGATTACGAAAACGTTGAACACGCGTCCCGCATGCGAGAGCTGGTGCACCTCCTGATATCCGATAGTGGTCAGCGTAGTGACCACCATGTAGAAGCCGTCGAACCACGGCCAACCTTCGATGAAGTGAAAACCTGCCGTGCCGACCAGAATCACTCCGGCCAGAGCGAAGCCTATCAATCTCAAGTTGTGCAGGGCTTTCATGGAAAACAGCTATCAGCCATCAGCATTAAGCGAGCGTTTTCGGTCCAGTTCTCTGCGATCGATTCAGACACACTTTTTCCTCGTCGCAAGCGACCACGACTATAAAGCAAAAAGGCCCTCCGCGTATGTGCGGAAGGCCCGGGAACGACCCTGCCAATTCTTCAGTCAGCCATGACCTTTGGAGCCACCGGCTCCCTGGAAGGTGACATCTGGACGCGGCTGTGATTGCGCCCATAGCTGAAGTAGATAACCAGTCCTATCACCAGCCAGGCCAACAAGCGGATTTGGGTGTAGGGCGAGAGTCCAACAATCAGCGCACCTGAAAAGAGAATGGAGAGTATCGGGATCAGCGGCACTAGCGGCGTACGGAAAGGACGCTCGAGATCTGGATGCGTCCGGCGCATCACCCACACACCCGCGCTGACCAGCACAAAGGCGAGTAGCGTGCCTACGCTCGTCATCTCATCGAGAATGTGCAAGGGAACGAGCATCGCCAGGATAGCCACAAAGAATCCGACGATAATCGAGCTCAGATAGGGCGTCCGGAATTTGGGATGGATCTTGCTCGCCCATGGCCAAAGCAGACCATCGCGTGACATCGAGAAAAACACTCGCGACTGACCGAGAAGCATAACCAGCATTACCGAGGCCAGTCCGGCGATCGCGCCCAGTTCCACCATATAGGTGGCCCACTGCTGGCCCGTGGCGCGGATTCCCACCACAACCGGGTCAGGGACGTTCAGCTGGTTGTATGGCACCAGGTGCGTAAGCAAACCCGCGACCACGATGTACAGCACGGTGCAGATACCCAGCGAGACTAGGATTCCCAGCGGCATGTCGCGTTTCGGGTTCTTTGCCTCCTGGGCCGCCGTCGATACCGCGTCGAATCCGATATACGCGAAGAAGACGACCCCGGCGCCCCGCAGGATTCCCGACCATCCAAACTGCCCCCGCTCTCCCGTGTTGGCGGGGATGAAAGGATGCCAGTGATTGGGCTGCCAGGCATGGCTAGCCAGGAATGCGGTCGCAATCGCGATAAACATGCAGACAATCGCAACCTTCAAAATCACAATCGCCGTAGTGAAGTTCGCGGACTCCTTGATCCCGATCACGAGGATTGTGGTGATCGCCATGATCACCAGGAATCCGATGTAGTCGTAGTTCAAATGGACCGGGAAACCCAGCAAATGGAAACTCGACGACGGCATCGCAGGAAGATTCACTCCGATGTCGTGCAAGAAAGCCCGCAGGTGTCCGCTCCACCCAACCGCGACTGTAGCCGCTCCGAATGCGTATTCCAGGATCAGGTCCCAGCCGATGATCCAGGCGACGAGTTCGCCCAGCGTTGCGTAAGAGTAGGTGTAGGCGCTCCCCGCGATCGGAATCAGGGAAGCGAACTCGGCATAACACAGTCCCGCAAATGCGCAGGCGATTCCCGCCAGAATAAAGGAAATAACAATGCCGGGCCCTGCGAACTGCGCCGCTGCCTGACCGGTGATGACGAAGATTCCTGCGCCGATGATCGCGCCGATCCCCAGGGTGACCAGATTAAGCGGCCCGAGTGCACGCCGTAAACCGTGCTCCTCGTCGCTCGCCTCGTTGAGCAAAGCTCCAAGATCTTTCTTTGCGAATAAGCTACTCATTGTTCACCTTTTTGAAGGCCGGTCTGTCGCCACAGAAGATAGACGGGAATCCCCAGCAGAACGATCAGCAGCCCCGGCCAAGTGTACTGCGGTTTGTAACGCAAGAGCACGACATCAATAAAAAGTGCTATCAGGATATAGATCGCCGGCAGCAACGGATAGCCGACGGCGCGATAAGGTCGCTCGGCGTCACGATGCGTGCGGCGCAACACGAACAAGCCGAAAATTGTCAGAATGTAAAAAACCAGCACGGCAAAAATAATGTAATCCAGAAGTTGGCCGTAGCTGCCCGAAACGCACAGAATGCAGGTCCAGACCATCTGCACCATCAACGACACAACGGGCGTCTTGTATGTTGGATGCAGGTTCCCCGCATTCTGGAAAAACAGGCGGTCACGCGCCATCGCGTAATAGACTCGCGCTCCCGCCAGGATCAGCCCGTTCGCGCACCCGAAAGTCGAGAGCATGATTGCGACCGCCATCAGGGCGCCGCCGGTGCTCCCGAAAATCTGGCTCATGACAGCCGTGCCCACGCGGTCTTCGGTCGCGTATTTGATCCCGCGCTCAAGAATCGTCGCTCCGGTCGCCCTCCCATCGAGCGGTAGCACGTTCAGATAAATCACGTTGCACAGCACGTACAGCAGAATGACAACGCCCGTGCCGATGGCGAGCGACAGTGGCAGGTTCCTGCTGGGATTTTTGACTTCTCCGGCTGTAAACGTGACATTGTTCCAGGCATCGGCGGAAAACAGCGATCCCACCTGGGCCACCGCAAGAATCGTTAGCGTTCCCACCAGCACCGTAGGGCCTCCGACACCGACCTGCACCGCGTGCTGCGCGCCCAGGCCAGCGTTTTGCCAGAAGTGGCCGCTGAAGTTTGCTGCCAGCGCCTGCGCATTACGGCCAATGAACAAGCCGATCAGCACGAGCCCGGCCAACGCTGAAACCTTGGCGATCGTGAACACGTTCTGGATAAAAGCTCCCGTCTTCACTCCAAAAATATTGATGACCGAAAGCAGCAAGACAACGAGGATCGCGACCAGGTTCTGCGTGTTCAATCCCACGTCCATGTTACCCAGAACCATCGGCCCGATGTGGATCGGCGGAACCTTCCAGAAGTGCACAATCCAGTTGGTGGAAGCGATCGATGGAAAGAAGATGCCGAGAAACTTGCCGAACGCCACACCCACCGCCGCGATGGTGCCGGTCTGTATGACGAGAAACAAGGTCCAGCCGTAAAGAAATCCCCACAGCGGACCGAGTGCCTCTCGCAGGTAGACGTATTGCCCGCCGGCCCGCGGCATCATGGCGGCCAGCTCTCCGTAGCAGAGGGCCCCCACAATAGTCATGAAGCCGGTGATCAGCCATGCTCCAATCAGCAAGGCTGGCGAATTGACTTGGCGGGCGATGTCGGCCGAGACAATGAAAATGCCGGAGCCAATCATCGACCCCATGACCAGGGTGGTAGCGCTGGTCAGACCGAGCCCTTTGACGAATTCGGTGTTCTGGTGAGTGGCGGATTCCCACTCGGCGGCGACGGCGGAGACGGTTGGGTTTTTAGCCTGAGTGCTCAAGTCCCTCCTTTTTTCTATATAGGGGCGACTTTACCTCAAGATGCGGAAAAATTCCTCTGCTGATTTGCGGGGAGAGGTTGCCAGGTCAGATATCACCGCCACGGCGTCCGCTCCCTGGGCTATGATTTCGCGGCAGTTAGAACGGGTAACACCCCCAATCGCAACCAGAGGTTTGCGGGTCAAAAGCCGCGCCTGGCGCACCCCTTCAAGCCCGACGACTGGGTCCGGGTTCTCCTTGCCGGATGTCACAAAGACCGGCCCGATTGCCAGGTAGTCGGCGCTCGTCCGGTTCGCTTCTGCGATCTGGGCTGGATTGTGCGTCGAGACTCCGAGCCAACGATCTTCCCCCACCACTTTTCGCGCGCCCTCCGAAGAAAGATCCTCTTGCCCCACGTGGACGCCATCGAAGCCGGCTGCCAGGCAGAAGTCCGCGCGATCGTTCATGATCAGCCTCGCTCGGTCGCCTACCCGACGCTTCAGATCGCGCGCCTGCTCGAGCATCTGACGCGCGTTGCCGCTCTTGTCACGGTATTGCAGCAGCGTTACGCCTCCCGCAATAAGCTCCTCAGCATAACTGCAAAGCTGTGCGACATCCGGAAACCGAGAGGCGTCAACAATTGCGTAGAGTCGAGGCAGAGTGATCACAGTAAAGGATGCTAGTCCATCGCGTGAGGGGCGGGCATTTTGAGCGCTTTCATCACGCCGCGCTCTCCTTTTTGGCGGCGTTCAGGAAGCGCTCGATGAAGGTCGTATCGATTCGTCCCGCGCGGAAGTCAGGATCAGCAAGAATTTTGCGATGCAGGGGGATGGTCGTGAAGATACCCTCGATGATGAACATCCCCAGCGCGCGCGACATGCGGGAGATGGCTTCGTCGCGATCCTTCCCGCGCACGATCAGCTTGGCGATCAGCGAATCATAATAAGGCGGAATTGTTCCTTCGGCGTACGCAGCGGTGTCGATGCGCACTCCGGTGCCACCCGGCGGATGAAAAGCGGTGATTTTTCCCGCGGACGGCGTGAATTTCTCCGGATGCTCGGCATTGATACGGCATTCGATCGCATGGCCGCGGTGCACGATCGGGCCGTGCAGAACATCCTCCAACTTCTCCCCTGCAGCAAGCAGAATCTGGCTCTTGACCAGGTCCACGTCGGTGACCATTTCCGTGACCGGGTGCTCAACCTGGATGCGTGTATTCATTTCGATGAAGTGCAGGCTGCGATCCTCGTCCATCAGGAACTCGATCGTGCCCGCGTTGACATAACCGATCTCAGAGAGCGTCTTGCAGAGGATCCCGCCTATGTGCTCGCGCAACTCCGGTGTCACTTGCGTGGAGGGCGATTCTTCGAGCAGTTTCTGGTGGCGGCGCTGGATACTGCACTCTCTTTCCCCCAGACTCACCACGTTGCCCCAGGAATCGGCCAGCACCTGGAACTCGATGTGCCGCGGGCGCTCGATAAACTTCTCCATGTAGAGATCGCCGTTGCCGAACGCGCCTGCCGCCTCTGATGATGCGGCGTGAAATAGCCCAGGCAGCTCTTCGTCATTGCGAACGATACGCATGCCGCGTCCGCCGCCCCCCGCCGACGCCTTGATGATCACCGGGAACCCGACCTTGCGCGCCCACTCGAGCGCCTCGGAGTCGGATGCGACGATTCCGTCCGAACCCGGCAGGATGGGGACACCTGCCCGCTTCATCGCCGCCCTCGCTTTTTCTTTTTCCCCCATCAGGCGGGTAACTTCCGGCGGCGGCCCGATGAACTTGATACCGCAGGTTTCGCACACCTCCGCGAAGTTGGCGTTTTCCGCTAGCAACCCGTAGCCGGGATGGACGGCCTCAACGTTGGCGATTTCAGCGGCGCTGATTACGGCGGGAATATTCAGGTAGCTGTGCGCCAGTTGGGGGGGACCAATGCAGATGGCCTCGTCGGCAAATCGCACGTGGAGCGAGTTTCGGTCGGCTTCGCTGTAGATCGCGACCGTGCGAATGCCCAGCTCTTTGCAGGCACAGATGACCCGCAAAGCGATTTCAGCACGATTGGCGATCAGAATTTTTTTGAACATGCGATTGATTCGCTCAGCGCCCGGATACCCTGTTATCCAGACAGAAAAAGGCGCGGTATGCGCGCCCTCGACTCTCACCTGCGAACTTAGCTCTTGCCCCGAATGGCAAACAGCTCCTGCCCATACTCGATCGGCTGCCCGTTCGTGATCAGCTTTTTCACAACTTCACCAGCCACGTCTGACTCGATTTCATTCATCAGTTTCATGGCTTCAACGATGCAAAGCACCTGACCCACTTCCACTACGTCGCCCGCTTTCACAAACGGAGGCGCTCCCGGCGAAGGCGCTTCATAGAAGGTGCCCACGATCGGAGACCTCACCATGTGCAACCCTTCCTCGGCAGCAGGTTGGGCTGCAGGTTCGGCAGGCGCAGCCGTCGCCGCCGGACTCGAAACGACGTCCGTCACGGCAGCCGGGGCTGCAGGCACTGCCAGGAATCGCGTATCCGGCACAAGCGCGGTTGTCCGGGACGAACGATGGATGCGGACCTTGACGTCTCCGCGCTCCAGTTCGAACTCCGCGATATCCTGCGCCTTGAGGAACTCGATGAGTTCCTTAATCTCTTTCAGGTTCATCTGGAAAGGTGGGACCTTTTTCTACTCCCGCCCGCCAGCTTCTTTCGCGGGAGAATGCGGCACTGCTTCTTCCACGGCCGCTCGATCTTATACAGAGATCAATTTC
>Ga0126372_10001016_pt1 | contig 10928 bp, 6 predicted proteins | sample PanSoiMetaPlot_6_FD_92762 | JGI IMG/M metagenome (GOLD analysis project Ga0126372, IMG submission 92762) | Tropical forest soil microbial communities from Panama - MetaG Plot_6 | ecosystem: Environmental > Terrestrial > Soil > Tropical forest > Bulk soil | place: Panama | collected 2016-02-17
CCCTGGACAGGATCGCCACGCCGTTCCACTGCACCTCACCGTGATGGGCGACCTCATAGCCGCGCCGAGCGAGCTGCTCGCCGAGGAGCTCCGCGAACGCGGCGTCGGCAAGCTTGGTTTCCTGCAGGCAGACCACATCGGGCTGCCGCTGATCCAGCCACGGCAGCAATCTCGGCATCCGCTGCTTTACAGAGTTCACATTCCAACTGGCTAACCGCACCGATCCAACGTTAGTCGTCAGGGCCGTCCGAGGTGATCCGGCTCACCGGCCGCCGCGGGGCGTCTTCCCCGACCGGCCGCGAGCCTCGACTTTGGAGCTCGATGCCGCCGGCTGATCAGGCCGGCGGCATCCAGGCGCCGCAGATGCATGTGGAGCGGCGGGCGGCTCACGCCGATCCCGCCAGGTCGATCCCGCCAGGCCGATCCCCACCAGACAGTGCGGTGACCGCCCCGCCGGACAACCGCGGTCCATGCCGGCAGGGCTCAACGGCCCCGGAGCGTCGGGGATGAGCGTGGGAACCCACGGTGACTGCGGTCTCCATTTGACGGTTCCTGAATCGGTTATTATGAGCCATCATGGGATTGGCCGGCTTGCCGCCAGTTGATCTGTACGCAAAGGAGACCGCCATGAGCACTTACCCAAGGGATGCCGAACCAGGGGTGGAATCACAACTGGTTGATCTCAGCGAGGTACCGCTCGCGATGTTGCGGGAGCTTGACGGCGCGGCGATGCGCCGTTCGCTAATGCACGTGATGGAACAGACCAGATACGCACAGGTGAGGAGAGCGGGGTCGAGTGAGCGGATTGACTGAGTGGTCCGCGTAGCCCATTGCTAGCTCGATGACCAGACCGGATCATCCGCCCTTTGGAGGTCCGCGGTGACGGTAGAGAACGATCCCATGTTCCAAGGCTTCGATGTGCACCGGCTGGCATGGGCCGACATGGATCGCCTTGCCCGTGGCGGTGGTGGCGCCGACCTGATGCGCCATCTGCGGCGCACCGAGCGCAGCCGGCGGCTGCTTCTGCTGCGGGTAGTGGTGGACGAGGTCGCCAAGAGTCCGGACCTGTCCGGCCCCCTCCCCTCGCCGGAATCGGCCTGGGAATTGCTGGTTCGCGTGCAGGAGAATTCGCCAGCCGTTCTCGACCGCATGCTCGCGCACCCATACACCGGGTTCTGGGGTGGCTACACACAGCGCCTGCTCCGGAACGGCATTACCGGCGTGTGCCCGATCTGGGTGCACATCGGCCATCTCAACGCGATCGCCGCCGCGGCCGCGATCGCGGCGGGACTGGAATTCCAGATCGAAGTACCGCTCTGGGACGGCTGCGTGATGCTGCCGACGCTCGGCCTTGCGCATTTGACCGCCGATTCACGATGGTCAGTGGCGCGGGTCCGCGCCGATCGTGGTCAGGTCACCGTGAGCAATGAGAATGGCGTCGTCATCGTGCCCCGGCGGCCGTCGCCGGATGGGCCGGACTGGTGGGAGGTCAGGCGGCTCACGGTAACGACGGGCTGGCGTGAGCTGTCGGTCCAACTCGACGACCTCGATCCGTATCGAGGGCTGTTCGAGCCGATGCCGCCGCAGCGGCTGGACACTTCCGAGGTGGACACCTGGCACTCGTTGCTCGACGGGGCCTGGAAGCTGATAGTCCGCCATCTTCCGGACTTCGCCGACGCCATGCCCGCCGGGCTCGACTCGCTAGTTCCCCAACCCGCGACCCCGTTCCGGCTGCCAAGCGCGTCGACGGGAGAGGCATTCGGTAGCGCGATAATCGGCCTGCCGGCGGATGCCGAATCGCTGGCCGCGACGCTCGTCCACGAATTCCAGCACATCCGTCTCGGCGGGATGCTGCAACTGGCGCCGTTGCATCGGGAGGATCATCGCGAGCGGTTCTATACCGGCTGGCGCGACGATCCGCGTCCGATCGGCGGGGTGCTGCAGGGTGTGTACGCCTTCTTCGGGGTCTGCGCATTCTGGCGGGCACTCGCCCAGGCCGGCGCCGGAGCGGCTGCTCGCCGAGCCGCATTCGAATTCGCCTACTGGCGTGGCGAGACATGGCACACGCTGTGCGCGCTTCGAGCCGATTCCAGCCTCACCCCCGCGGGACGCCGGCTTGTTGACGGGATCACCGAGGTGCTCGGTCCGTGGCAGGACGAACCGGTGCCCGCCGACCTGGCCCGAGACGCCGCCGCGCTGGCCGCGGACCATTACGCTGGTTGGCGAATTCGTTTCGTGAGGCCCGACCCGTCGACCGTCAATACCATTGCCGGCGCCTGGCGGGCCGGCCATTCCCGGCTGGGTGCGATCGCGCCGCCGGATGACCGCTCACCCACACCCGTACCGGACGGGGCGTGGTCACACGCACGAGCCGATCTCATCCGGCTGCGCATGACCGAGCCGTGGGATGTGGTGGAGGAGACGTGGCCGGCTGTCCCGGACGTCGCCGTGTCCGACTACGCCTACGCGGTAGGCCGATTCGCCGAGGCCGAACGCGGATATCGCCGGGAACTCGCCGCGGACCCGGACCGCCCCGCGGCCTGGATAGGACTCGGTCTCGCGCTGTCGGCGCAGGGAAACGGCCCGGCCGCGCACGCTCTCCTGCATTACCCGGAACTGGTTCGCGCGGTACACCGAAGGACCAGAACCGCCACACCGGCACCGGCACCGGCACCGGACGAGCTGGCGGACTGGATCGGCAGGTCCGTACGATGACGGCGTCCCCCGCCGATCCAGCCCTGGGATCGGCGCCTGGTTAGAACGGTAGCGGGTCGATGTCGCAGTTAGCGCGTATTCCCTTGGCGGCATCAATGGTAGCCGGGTGAGCCTCGCCCAGCACCTGCCGGTATCCGGTCAGGACGTCGGCGTACCTCGTTTCCGCCTCCTGTTTGCGGCCCAGGGCGCGCAGGTCGAGAACGAGGTTCAGGGTCGCGGCGAGCGTGGTGGCATGTTCCGGGCCAAACGCGCGGCCGGCCCGTTCCAATGCCTCGGCCCCCAACCGCTGAGCCGCGTCGGTCTCACCCAGCGCGGACAGGTCGGTGGCGAGGTTGACCGCGCTGACGACCGCATACGGATGGTCCGGTCCGAGCAGGGCGCGGAACTGCTCGAACACCCGTTCATCAAGCTGCCGCGCTCCCGCGGGCTCGCCGAGCATACGTAGCGTCACCGCCAGGTCGAGTGCCGCGGCCAGGGTATGCGGGTGGCGCTCGCCCAGCAGGTTGCGATACCGGTCGAAAGCCTGCTCACCGAGCGTGCGTGCGGACTCCAGGTCATTGTTCTGCCGCACGTCGATCGAGTGGCTCAGCGCCGCTCCCATCACGGCCGGGTGGCCATCACCGTACCGGGTGCGGAAGCGCTCCAGCATTCGGGTGGACAGCTCGAGCGCGCTCTCATGGTCGCCATCCTTGCGCCTCGACACGGCGAGAAACGAATACACCCGCAGCGTTGACGCCTTGTCCTCACCGACGAGTTGGCGCAGGTATTCGGCGTGTTGCTCGTACCCGGCCCGCGCCCCCGCGTAGTCGCCGGACTCGCGGCGGTCCAGGAGCACGGCGCTGTAGGTGCTCAGCGTATTCGCGTGATCGTAACCGAGCACCTCCACGCGACGCCGGTGGGTTTCCTCGTCCAGGGCGAGCGCCTGTAGATATTCCCCGGTGAAACGCAGGCTGATGGCATGGTTGTGGGCGGCGGAGAGTGTGGTGGGATCATCGAGCCCGAACAGGCCCCTGGCCCGCTGTAGAACCTCTCCGGTGAGCTTCTTCGCGCCAGCGAAATCGCCCTTCGTCTTCAGATCCGCGGCGACCACAATCTGCGCGAACAGCGTCTCCTCGGCATTCTCGCCCAACGTCTGACGGCGCAGCTCCAGGGTGCGGCTGTTCAGCTTCGACGCCTCGGCGTACCGGCCGAGCCCCCAGAGATAGAAGCCGTACCGCTCGGCCGCCGCGAGCGTCTGCGCATCGACTTCGCCCAGCTGAACGGTCCATGCCTCGAACGCCCGCTGGGCGAGCCGCAGCGCCTCCTCGTGGTCGCCGAAGTGGTACAAGAAAAACATCAGGTTAATAACGAGTTGTCTGACCCAGGCGTCATCGCATTCGACCGCATCGGCCGCGTAGACGTGCGGCAGGATCGCCTGATACCGCGGCCACTGCTGGGACGAGGCCGGTTGACCCGGGTCGAGGTTGGCGAGCAACAGATGCGCACCGTGTTGCATGGTGGCCCGGACCGTGGCCGGCATTCGGTTGCGGAGAACCAGTTGCACCAGCCGGTGCAGCAGCAGCGAGTTGTTGCGATAGTCGATCTTCGCGAGCCCGTACCTGCTGATGTCACGGATGGCGCGGCCCAGCTGGATCGGGTCCCTGAGCGCCCGGTCGAGCTCGGGTGACACCGAAACACCGCGGACGCCGCTGAACAGGTCACGGGAGATCGGCTCGGGTGCGTAGAACGCGCACGCCTGCAAGAGCTGGTGCGCGGCCGGGTTCCGGTTGGCCAGCTCGTCGAACGAAACGTTCCAGGCCGCCGCGACAGAAACCTCGTAGTCGGCCGGCGCGGAGGTGTCAAGAATCTCCGCGACCTTCTCGTCGAACAGCCGCAGGTACTCGTGAACCGGCATGCCGGTCTCGGCCCGCCACGCCGCGGCCTGCTCGATGGCCAGCGGCAGGTCACCCAGCCTGTCCGCCAGTACGTCGGCGTCTTCATCGTCGAACTCCGGGCCGCGGCGGCGCAGCAATTCGATGCTCTCATCCCGTTTGAAGACGTTGATCTCGAGCGGGCTTGCGACGCTCGCCCAATCCGGATTCCGGGAGGTAATGAGGATTTCTCCGGGACCATTGGTCGGGAAGAACGGGCGAACCTGGTCGGGGCTCTCGGCGGCGTCAAACACGAGCAGCCACCGGGAGTACGGTTTCCCGAGGCGCAGCGCTTCCCGCACCGCGGGTACGGCCGTGTTCGCCTCCGCACCACCCGGCAGGCCCAGCTGGCCGGCCAGCTCGGTGAGCCCGGAGCGGATCTGGGCGACGTGAGTGGCCTGAATCCACCACACGAGATCGTAATCCTCCAAATGGCGGTGCACGTATTCGACGGCCATTTGTGTCTTGCCGATGCCGCCCATACCGTGGAGCGCGGCCGGAAGCACGGCGGTGGCACTGCCCGCGGTCAGACGCCGGCTCAGCTGAGCGATCAGGTCCTCGCGCCCGGTGAAGTTCGGGTTGCGCGGCGGCACGTTCCCCCAGATCAGCGGAATGCTACCGGCCCTGCTCTGCGATGATGCCGATGCCCAGGACGGCGGCGATGGCACTGGCGGCGACGACGTTGGTGGCACGGTGGTGTCGCCGGGCCCACGTCTGAACGCCGATTCATCGGGCCGTGACGCTACTACTGGGGTCTTGTGGGCAACGATTGACGGGGTGGCTGGCGCGTCCGCCAAGTCCGCTCGGTCGGGCATCGATTCACTCGCAATCGGTTCACTTTCGACAGAAGTCCACGACGGACCGCCGCCGCTGATGTGCTGATCTTGCCCTAGCGGGTGACGTGACTCACCACGGGGCCCCGAATACGCCGGATGTGGATGAACGTGGGATCGGACGCGGTCAAACCGATCGGCGCGGGGACGGTAGGGACCGCTCAACGCATGCATGACGGTGCGCTCTATGGCGACCTCTTCGGCCGTTTCCGCTGTATACATGGGGTCCGGGGTACGGTCCGGGTCAACGAGTGCCTCTCGGAGCCGGTTAAGCCCACCCAACTGGTCGCCGAATCGTTCGGCGGCCACCCGCACGGCGCGGGCGGTTTCCGAGCGCCGGGCGCCACCAAGCAGCTCCGCACGCACGGCCTCGGGGATATCGAAACTCACCAGGTCCCACGATTGGTCGGTGCCGGTGCCAGCCGGCCGTAGCAGCCCGCTGGTGAGAACCTCGGCCAAGTGATCTGGCCCGGATTCGGGGACCATCTCGGCCTGCACGTGCTGGGCTACTTGCAGGTTGACCGGCACCGCGGCCAGCAGAGTCGCCAGCCGGAATGCCAGGGGCGATGCGGTGGCGTGAAAGTGGTGCACGCGTTCGTGGGCCGACGGCTCGCCGGCAGCGGCGCTGGTGCCGGTATGAGCGGGCGTGTCGCCGGCAAGCAGCACCGTCGCATCGGCTGGCCGGGCGCGGCTACCGGTGATCAGGCTGGCCCACCAGCCCAGCCACCGCGCTTCCAACTCCAGTATCGGTACGGCGACCTCACCGGGCCGCGGCACCGCCTGCGGCTCGGGCTCCAGCCAGGCGTCCGACAACTCAACGCCCCAGCTGCGGTTGGGTCGCACCGGCGCCGGCACGGTCAACCTGGCCCGGTGCAGGGTCAGGCTGCGTGGCCACAGCCGCTGCGAGAGCAGATGCACCACCGCCACCGGCATCGCGGACGCCCAACACGCCAGCATCGGGTTCACCAGACCCTGCCGCCATGATTCGCCGGCGCCGTCGGTCACCACCAGGAGGATCCGCCGACCGGACGGGTCCAGCAGCTCGGCCGGGCCGCGGCTGGGCGTCGATACCGTCCCGCCGCGAAGCACCGGCACGCCGGGCTCGCCACCCGGCTCGAGGCGGTGCGTGTCCAGCCGCCGAAGCTGAATCGTGCGGAACGCACCCAACTGTTGCAGCAGCGAGATAAACGCGGTGACGGTCTGCCGCCAAAGCACCATCGACGGGCCGAAGTCGATCACCAGTGTCAGATCCAGCCACCTGGTCGTCGCCGGCTTCGTGACCGGTAGCCAGATCCCGTCGCTCTGGACCGCCTGCTCCGCCGTGGCGTCAGCGTCGAGCACGACATCGCCGTCAAGCCGTGACGGTACCTTCCGCTTGAGCGGGCGAAGTGCCCGCAGAATCCGCGACGAACCGCGCAGCAGTGTGACGGCGGGTTGGGCAACCTTGTCCGGCTGTGGCCGCACGAGCACGGGATACGCGCCCAGCTCGGGCCACTGGTCGGCGCCCTGGTCGGGGGCGCCGCCCTCGCCATCGCGATCGTCGGGAGGTTCGCGAGGCGCGGGACAGCTGGGGGCGAGGTCCGCCGCCGCGTCGCTCGGCTCGGTGCCTTGTTCGGATCTGGCGGTAAACGCGACCGCGGCCAGGTACACGGCGTCGGCGATCTCGAGCCTGGTGAGGTCGCCGACACCGAGCCGATCGATCCCGGTGGCGTGGGATCGCCCGAAGCGCGATGCTCGTGATGACCCCGCCCGGTGAGCGTGATCACGATCTGCAGCCTCAGGTGGACCGTCCACTCACGGCACCAGGGAACTCAGCCGCCGCCAAAGCGAGTCCACCAACCGTGGCCACGACGGATCACCGTCATCGTCGTACGCACCCGAGGTCGCCAGATACACCGCTTCCAGCAGCTTGTCCGCCGGGAGACCACCATTGGCCTTGCTGTGCTCAAGAAACTCCCCGACCAATCGTTGCCGATGTTTACCATCCGGGTCGAGGAGGTGGTTGGCGACCATCTTGGCGAGTTGGTCGGCGTTGGGCGGCTGCATCTCCAGCTGAAGGCACCGGCGCAGGAACGCGGGCGGGAATTCGCGTTCACCATTGCTGGTGATCACAATCATGGGAAAGGCGTGGCACTTCACCCGCCCACCGACGATCGTGGTCGTCGCCTGCGGGTCATCGGTGAACACCGTCACCTCCGGTGACCTGTCCCGCACACGCTCCAGCTCCGGGATCGGGAACTCACCGTCCTCGAAAATGCTCAGCAGGTCGTTGGGCAGGTCCGCCTCGCTCTTGTCGAGCTCGTCGATCAGCAACACCCGCGGCAGCAGCCTGGGCAAAAACGCGGTACCCAACGGCCCGAGCCGCATGAACTCACCGATCGGCGGCTCCACCGGCGGCACCGCGCCATCGGCCGCCGGACTCGCACCCGAAGCCGACGCCAGCCGGGCCATGGCCTGCACGGTGCCCGCGGCCTGCGCCCTGCCGATCGCGTCGTACCCGTACTGGCCCAACTTGAGCGTGGTGTGGCTCGTGATCGCCCACCGCAACACCCGACCCAGCCGCAACTCCCGCGCGATCCGGTACGCCAGGCTCGACTTCCCCGTACCGGGTTGCCCGGTCACCAACAACGGCCGCCGCAAATACAGCGCGGCATTGACCATGTCAACCTCGTGCGGGTCCACATCCCGTTCGGACAGGTTGAACTCCGTACCAAGTCGCCGGGCCGCTTCCCTGTCATCACTGTCCGAGGCCGGCGCGTCGTTGGCCGGCAGCGGGACACCATCGAAGGTTCGCCATGGCGGCGGGGGTGGAAGCACATCGGCCAACGCCAGATCGTGCAGCGGCCGGCCGGTGCCGCGATAGATCCACCAACCGGGCGCAACGACATAAGGCGAGCGCTCGTCCGGCACCACCCTGTCAGGATGCTCGCTCACGCTCATCCGCGATATCCCCCTTTAGTGGCCGGTGGAGCGGCTGATCAAGAACCACCAATCGGTCCGGATCATCCCACAACAGTACCAAGTCTCGCACAATATCCATCTCGGCGGATCGCACGTTGAACGCTGATCGCCGTAGGTCCTGCACTCGTCCTGGCAGGTCGACCAGTCCACCGTCAACCAACCTACCGATGATCTCGTGTAGGTCCTCGGATGAGGACAGAGGGTGCCACATCAGGACCGGTAGCCCCGAGCGCAATGCCGCCGTCAACTCGTCCGCGCCCGGCCTCGGTTCGGCCGTCGGCGACGTGGCCAGCACCATCATGACCCATCGCGGATCGCTGAGGACCGCATCGATTCCGTTAAGTGCGTTTGCGTCGACCGACCCGCCGAAGTGGATCCGTGTCGGCGACGGATCGTTGGTCAAGGTACGCCACCGCAGGCGCCACACCCGATGCCAGTGCGGGGACCTCATCCTTTCCAGCGAACGGATCACGATCGGATAGTCCAGCACCAGAGGCTTCGGATTGCCGGTGTCATGCTCCTTGCGCCAGCGGTGGACCGGCAAGGTCAGCAGTGCCCGCGGCAACACGATCTCCAAACTTACCGTAATGGGGTAACCGGCCCACGCCCGTTCGGCGTCCACGACCAGCTCATCGACCCGCCGCTCGAGCTCACTGGCCATGACCGTGACCGTGCCACCCAGCGGTGGCGGCCACTCTTGCGGATCGTCCTGCCGCCAGTACGACAGCAGGTACCGATCGGGATCGATGCCATCGTGCTGAACGACGATCAAAAGGTGCAGCCGGGCGTCATCAAGAGCCTGCGTCACTCTGGCCCGTCGCGCCCGCAGCACGGGCACGAGACTCAGTCGCTGAGCCTGCTGATCGTTCCATCGCATGAGATCTTCGCCAACCACGCCGCCGACCTGGCACGCAACGAGCTCCACGAACAACATCACCGGTGGCAACCCGTCCGGTCCGGCGTTGAAATCCGTAAGGTAGCGAAGGGCTTCCCAGGCGTTGCCGCTGAACGACGCCGGCGCTATGGAGCGCCCGGCGGCCCGGCACACCAATGCCGGCAGCTGCGGGATGATCGTTGCGGTCAGATGCCCCCGCAACAGGTCCAGCTCCAGAGCCGGCAACAGGTCACGGATCTGCGGGTCCCGGACCAACTGGCGGATCCGCTTGTAGACCAACGAGTCCGGCCACAACATCCGCACCGCCCAGACCAGTGCCTCCATCCCACCGTCCACGCTCGCGCACGCGCTTACGATTTCGACCAGGTGACTCCTGCCGACCATTTGATCGGGAACCGTCAGTGGGTACGTGAGATAGTCTCCGATCAGCTGCAGCAGCAACACGCGGCTCTGCCCGTTATCGGGCAGCTCGGACCCGGCCAACACGTCCACTGCTGCCTCTCGTATCGCGATAGCAGTCTCGGCCACCGCGCCGGTTCGCGCGCTCATGGACCCCCTCTCTCCCCGATCCACTTCCCCGCCGGTGCCGGTCGCCGTGCGGCGCGACACCGGTCATCGTGAACCTTGATTCGCCTAACGAGCCCGGGAATCGAGTGACCCAGACTACCGGCCCGTAGCCGCCGACGGGTGGGTCTGGACTGGTCAACTTCTGTCCATGGAACTTGACAACAACCGGCCAACCAGCGCCCGTAGATACTGTGCGTGCCTGGCGTCCATCCCCAGCGCGCACGCGGCGTCGATCAAGTTGTCGAGCCCGCCATCGTACTGGCGGCAGGTCCGCAGCAACGCGATCACATGCAACCGGTCGCTGGGATAGTTGGGCACTACGGTGGCGATCTCTGGCCGGATCCGGCCAAGCAGCAGCCTGCGGTTGCCCTCATCCCGGACGCACGGCACATCAAGGAAGGCCTCGACCAGCTCGAAAAACGCATCCGGCGGGTCCGTGCCGTCGATCATGGTCATGACCTTCGGCCGGCCCAGCGCCGGCTCCAGCTGCAGCAACCGGTGAGCCAGGCGATCCAGGTCCGCCCCGAACCGGCGCTGACTGAATTCGAACGCCTGGAGCGTGGCGAACTGCCGAAGATCGTCGGGAAGCTGGGCCGGGGTCAACCGTGCGGCGTTCTCCGGGGTATCCATCAACATCACCGGAATGACCGGTATCCGGCGGCACAGCGCGCTACTAATCTCCATCCGCACCCAGTCATGAGCACGATCTATCAGCCGGGCGGACGTCCTGGGGTCGGTCAACGTGAGCCACTGCGGACCCACGATCGCAACCAGCACCGTGGCGCTTTCGAGGGCGGCACGAATGGCCGAGGGGTAGTGCTGCCCGGCCAGCATCGACGTGCAGTCGCGGAACACGCGGTCCGAGCCGAATCGTCTGGTCAGGGCGTCATGGATGGCGGCCGCGGCAACGGGTTGGTCCGCTACCCGGTAGTTGATGAACACGCCGCCGTAGGGCATGCCCTGGTGCACGGGCGCTCTATCGAGGTCCATACGAAGTAGTGTCGAGGCAGATACCGCACTGCGAAATCCCTCCTGCGGCTGAGGGCA
>Ga0126372_10001019_pt1 | contig 10911 bp, 10 predicted proteins | sample PanSoiMetaPlot_6_FD_92762 | JGI IMG/M metagenome (GOLD analysis project Ga0126372, IMG submission 92762) | Tropical forest soil microbial communities from Panama - MetaG Plot_6 | ecosystem: Environmental > Terrestrial > Soil > Tropical forest > Bulk soil | place: Panama | collected 2016-02-17
CGCGGCTTCACCTTCCTCTCGCAGAAGCCGATCCTGCACTGCCTGAACCTGTCCGAGAAGGAGCTCGAGCGCGGCGGCACGCTTGTCGAGAGTTTCTCTCTCGCCGAGGTGGCGGGGCGTCCGAGCACGGCCGTGGGCTGGATCTCCGCGGTCATCGAGGCGGAGGTCGCGCAGCTCGCCGGCGAGGAGCAGGCGGTGTTCCTCGCGGATCTTGGGCTCGCGGAGCCGGCGATCAAGCGCGTGCTCCGGGACTGTTACGCGCTCCTGGGGCTCCTGTCGTTCTTCACGGTGGGCGAGGACGAGGTGCGTGCCTGGTCGGTGCCGCGCGGCACGCGCGCCCAGGACGCGGCGGGGACCATTCACTCCGACATCGCGCGGGGGTTCATCCGAGCTGAGGTGGTGGGCTACCCCGAGCTCGTGGCGGCTGAAGGGTCCATGGCCACCGTGCGGGAGCGGGGACAGTTCCGGCTCGAGGGCAAGGACTACATCGTGCAGGACGGAGAGATCTGCCACTTCCGCTTCAACGTCGCCAAGTAGCCTCTCACGGCGGCGGCGTTCGCTGAACCCCTCGCGGCAGGTGGCCCCACACCATCCAGTGGCGGTCGCTCGCGAGCTCGCACACGAGCCCGCCCAGCCCGCGCGACCGGATCTGCGATCGTATCTCCCGGAGAGTGAACGCGGCGCAGAGCGAGTGGTAGAGGTCGTCCTTCATCACCGGCGCTTCGTTGGCCGCGTACTTCTCCACGATGTCGCGCGCCCGCTCGGGTGAGTCGGGCCGGAAAAGATCCATGATCAGCACGGAGGCGCCCGGGCGACCCAGCCGGACCACCTCGTTCCAGAAGATGTACGGATCGGGCATGTGATGCACGAGGCTGTTCGAGACGATGGCGTCGAAGCTCTGGAGTGGCAGCGGGAGCATGGGGAGCCGCGCGCAGCGCACGCGCACGCGCTCCTCGACGCCCGCCGTCCTCACGGCCTCCTGCGCCAGGGCCACCATGGGCTCGGAGCCGTCCACCGCCGTGATGCGGTAGCCGGGCAGGGCGCGCGCGAGGCGGACCGCGATGTCGCCTGGACCGCAGCCGAGATCCACCATCGAGCCTGCGTCGGCCCGTGGAAACGAGGCGACGTAGCGATCCACGAAGCCCTGATTGACCAGCTCGAGGTCCGCCTTGGCATAGGCGAGGGCCTGGGCCTCATCGGTCATCAGCTCCGGCTCGAGCACCCGGTCCATGCGCTACCGCCAGCGGACCCAGCGCAGGCAGGGGACGGGGAAAGTGAGGACGAGGCGATCGCTGGGGTAGGCGCGATCCGCCTCGTAGCAACCTTCGGCAATGGCCAACGGATCCTCGGTGTCGGCAAAGTCGCCATCGGCATGTGAGTCGCAGAGCGTGGTGCAGAGCTCGAGATGCAGGTGCGGCGTCTCGCTGGTGGAGCCGCTATTGCCCACCTGCCCGATCTGCTCTCCTCGGCTCACAAGCTGTCCCGGGTCGACCCAGACCGCCCGCATATGGCAGTAGACCGTCCAGCGGTCGAAGCCCATGTGCTCGATGACCACGCCCAGGCCGCAGCCGCCGCGCGACTCGATGAGGTGGCTCACGACGCCGTCGGCGGCAGCCAGGACCGGCGCGCCGAGCTGCTCCGCGAAGTCGACGGCGGGGTGCCCGTTCCGCCTCGGCAGCATGTTGGCGCCCGTGTAGGAGCGGTAGCGCGAGAGAATGAGCACCTCGTCGAGTGCCGCGGCAGGCCGGCCGATGGCCAGCGGAAGGAGGAGGGTCGCGCCGAGCGCAAGACCCGATGCGAGCGCGCGCCAGGCCATCCTATTGAGGTTTGACTCCCATGAGCTTGACGGTGCCCCCGAGCGATTGCACGAGATCGACCAGCGTGGCGTCCGCGTGCTGCGACAGGAGCACGCAGCCCGCGCCCAGGATGAGGCCGGTGCCCTCCACCTGGGCAATGGCATCCTGCGCTTCTGCCTGCGCGTCGGGTCCCGTGCCGTCCCTGAGCGTCGTCCACTGGTTGAGCCCGCCCTGCACGGCGCCGGGCACGAGCGCCTTGCCCTCGGCCAGCGAGGGGCCTGCGCGGCGATCGTCCCAGTTCCACACGTCGGCCGGCAGCGCGGCGAGCCGGTCGAACATGAGCCGCTCGCCGTGGCAGTGCAGCACCGTGAGGCGGGACTGCTCGCGCACCGTCTCGAGGATGCGGCGGTCGTGCGGCTCGCCGAAGCGGGCGTATTCCGCTTCGGTATGGAAGGCGTGGCTCGCCGCCTGCACGGAGTAGAAGATGCCTTCGCCGCCTTCGCGGAAGCACGCCTCCATGAATGCGAGGATCGTGTCGGTGATGGCCTCGAGCGCATCCTCGACGAGCCGCGTGTTCTCCTTCAGGTCGTAGTTGAGGCGGTCGCCCGAGAGCTTGCGCGCGAGCGACAGCGGACTGAACACGGTGGGGATGGCCGACGCGTCGGCGCGGCGGTCGACCACGCAGCGGATCATGGTCTCCAGATGCGAGGCCCAGCCGGTCGACTCCATGGGAACCGGACGGATCCTCTTCCAGTCTTCCGGAGCGTTCACGGCGTGGCGAAGGCACGGACGATGGCCGTCGGGCGCCAGCTCGTCGCTTTCCACGCAGCCCCAATCCTCGACGGCGTAGCCGCCCGCGGGCGTGACCTTGAGGAAGTCGGAGCCGTAGCGCTCGTGGAAGCGCAGGGTGGTCTGGGCCAGCGCGGCAGGCGAGCGATCCACGTTCGGGAAGTGGCGCCAGAAGGCATAGGGAGGCCTATCCGTCGGCTCCCGCCGGATGGCCGCGAGGATGCGCTCACGCTTCGTCATGGTCGGCTCGGCCTCAGGTGCGCGGGAAATTCATGCAGTCCACGAACACGTCCTGGAAATCCGGATGCGCGGCGAGGGAGACGTGCTCGATCCGGCGCGCGATGGCCTCGGCCCGCGCGCGCTCCGGCTCCGAGACCAGGGCGAGCTGGGCGCCGCGCAGCGCTGCGTTGCCGACGTATCGGATGCGCGACTCCGGCAGGGCCGGGATGAGGCCGATCCGGACCGCGCTCGGGATCGAGAGGTAGTTTCCAAAGCCGCCCGCCAGCATGAGCTCGGCGACCTTGTCGTCGGGGATGCCGGCGATGCGCTGGAGCATGGCCGCGCCCGACGCGATGGCCCCCTTGCAGAGCTGCACCTGGCGGACGTCGTCCTGAGTCAGGGCGATCTCATGGCTCGCTCCGTGCTCGCCGGACCGAGCGAGGAGGACCGCACGCTCCTCGCCTCGCTTTACCACGCGTGCTCGCAAGGCGGGCGGCAGGCGATCGAGGTGGTCGAGGTCGATGAGCCCCGTCCAGTCGATGACGCCCGCGTCGAGGAGGACGGCGATGGCATCGATGAGGCCGGAGCCGCAGATGCCCTGGGCCGCCGCGTCACCGATGGTGTGCAGCACGATGTCGCCGTCGTCGAAGTGCACGCGATCGATGGCGCCCAGGGCGGCCCGCATGCCGTGCCGGATCTGCGCGCCCTCGAGCGCGGGGCCGGCCGGCGCCGAGCACGCCCAGAGGTGCTCCCGCGAGCCCAGGAGGACCTCACCGTTGGTGCCGATGTCGACGGCCACGCGAATCTCCGCCGACTCATCAATCCGCGTCGCGAGCGCCACCGCCACCGTGTCCGCGCCCACGAAGCCCGCCACGATCGGCAGCAGGCAGACACGCGCCTCCGGGCTCACCTTGAGAAAGAGCTCGCGCGCGGACAGGGTGAGGGGATGCCGCATGACGGGAGCGTACGGGGCGAGCCCCACGTAGGACGGATCGATGCCGAGGAGCACGTGGTGCATGCAGGTGTTGCCGACGATGATGACCTTGTAGATCCACTTGGCGAGCACGCCGGAGTCGCGGCACACCTGCTCGATGTGCTGGTTCAGGAGCCCGATGATCCGCGTCTGGAGCTTTCGCAGGTTCCCGGGATCGAACTGCGCGAAGGCGATGCGGGACATGAGATCGCCGCCGAAGACCGCCTGCGGGTTGAGGCTCGAGACGGAGGCGAGCTGCTCGCCGGACGCCAGCTCCATGAGCGTGGTCACCACGCTCGTGGTGCCCACGTCGATGGCGAGGCCAAAGGTGAGCAGGTGGGTGTCGCCGGCCTCCACGGACAGGATGCGGCGCCCGAACGACGTGACCGTGACTTCGCCCGCGTGCTCACGGAGCGCCTGCGGCAGCGTTTTCAGCACTTCCGGCGCGCAGTCGCCGGGAGCTCTGCCCAGGGTGGCCAGCACGGCTTCGAGATCCGACGTCTGGTGATGCTCCTCCGTGGGCAGCTCGACGCGCACGATCTGCTTCTCGATGCCCGCGGCAATGGCCACGGGCAGCGGCACGCCGGGGGCACGCTCGGCGCCCAGGATCTGAAAGCTCTGATCGTCGACGGGCGGCGAGACCTGGACGGTGATCGGATCGGACACGCGGCACTGGCAGGCGAGGCGATAGCCCTCGCGCACGAGCGCGTCTCCCAGCTGCAGCTCGTCCATGATCGTGGGCGGCGGAATCAGCCCCGAGACGAACTTCACGCGGCACGAGGTGCAGCGTCCGCGTCCGCCGCAGGTCGCCTCGATGTCCACGCCGGCGGCGTGGGCGGAAGCGAGGATGGTCGCGCCGGAATCGACCTGGAGAGCGCGACCGGCGGGTAAGAGGGTCAGCGCCACCGTCGCCATTGCTTCGAAGATACCACTTCCCCCTTGACTTCCCCGAGCGCTTTGCCGATAGTGACCGCACCCCATGAACCCTTGGGCGCGACCGGCCCGCAGGTGATCAGGGAGGCCCGGTGCTTCAGTTCACTCTCCAGCGGCTTCTCTGGCTGATCCCGACGCTTCTCGCGATGGCGCTCGTCACCTTCCTGGTGATGCACGCCACGCCGGGCAGCCCGCTCGATCCCGTGGCCGAGGGTGCAAACCCGCTCTCGCCAGAGGCCCAGAAGAATCTGGCTGCTGCCTATGGTCTCGACAAGCCGCTGTGGGAGCAATTCGGCATTTTCGTCGCCAAGGCCCTCCACGGCGACTTCGGGCAGTCGTTCGTCTACAAAACGCGCACGGTGACCGAGATCCTCAGGGAAGCGTTTCCCGTGTCGCTCCTCCTCGGGAGCATGGCGCTGGCGCTCGCCGTCGCGGGCGGTGTCATGCTCGGCGTCCTCGCCGCCGTCTACCAGAACCGCTCGTGGGACTATGTTTCTGTGACCGTAGCGACGCTCGGGGTCAGCGTGCCGAATTTCGTTCTCGCCGTCTTCCTCATCGTGCTGTTTTCCTTCGTGCTGCCCCTCTTTCCCACGGGCGGCTGGGGCGAGCCCAAGGACTGGGTGCTGCCTACCGTGACGCTGGCCCTGGGGCCCATGGGGATCATCGCCCGCTTTACCCGGTCCAGCATGGTCGAGGTGATCCGCTCGGACTACATTCGTACGGCCCGAGCGAAGGGTTTGGCTGAGCGGCCCGTCATACTCAAGCATGTCCTCAAGAACGCCTGCATCCCGGTGGTCACCCTCCTCGGCCCGCTCTTCGCCGCGGTGGGCACAGGCTCGTTCTTCGTGGAATCGATCTTCCGGGTGCCGGGCATGGGGCGTTTCTTCGTGCTCTCGATGACGGGGCGTGACTATCCCATGATCATGGCGGTGATCCTGCTTTACGGCGTGTTCCTGGCGCTGATGAACCTCGCCGTGGACCTCCTCTATGGCTTCATCGACCCCCGCATCCGTTACTAGCTACGACGCGGCCGAGATCGTGGCGGATGCTCCATCCGCCGCGACGTCGAGCCTGTGGCGGGATGCGTGGCGGCGCCTCATCCGGAACAAGCTCGCCGTGGCCGGCGGCATCACGGTGGTCCTCCTGTGCCTCGTGGCCATCTTCGCGCCCGTGCTCGCCCCGCAGTCCTACACGAAGGCGAACTTCGGCAGCATCTACCAGTTTCCCTCGCGGGAATTCCCCCTGGGCACGGACCAGCTCGGGCGCGACGTGCTCTCCCGCCTGATCTACGGCGCGCGCGTCTCCATGCTCGTCGGGCTGGGCTCGCAGGTGATCGTGCTCCTCATCGGGGTGCCCCTCGGCGCGGTGGCCGGCTACGTGGGCGGCCGTACGGACATTCTCATGACGCGGTTCATCGACGTCATGTACGCGTTCCCGCGCCTCCTGTTCGTGATCCTCGTCATGTCCATGCTGGGGGCCGGCCTGGTCAACATCTTCATCGCGCTCGGGCTCACGGGCTGGGTCGGCATCGCGCGGCAGACGCGCGCTCAGGTCCTCACCCTCAAGGAGAAAGAATTCGTGGAGGGCGCCCGCGCCCTCGGGGCGCGGGGCTGGCGGGTGCTGAGCCGCCACGTCATGCCGAGCGCACTCACACCCATCGTGGTCTCGATCACGTTCGGCATCCCGGAGGCGATCTTCACCGAAGCGGCCCTGTCGTTCATCGGCGTGGGCATCAACCCGCCCACGCCCTCGTGGGGCCAGATGGTCGGCGAGAACCAGCAGTTCCTCCGCTCGTACTGGTACCTGTGCGTGTTCCCGTCCATCGCCATCGCGATCACCATGCTGTCCTTCACCTTTTTCGGCGACGGCGTCCGCGACGCCCTCGACCCCAAGATGAAATAGGAGCGAACATGAAGATTCCGGATCAGCAGCTGGCCCTGTTCGCAGAGCGGCTCCAGGCCATCGGCCTCGGGCGCCGCGACTTCCTCAAGGCCGTCGGGGCCATGGCCGCGTTCGGTGGCCTGGGTTTCGCCACCACCGCCGAGGCGTACAAGCCAACCAAGGTCGCTCCGGGCGACAAGCTCGCCAAGGAGCAGGCGTTCAGGTTCGGTGGCGGCGGCTGGTACCAGAACGACCCGGCCAGCCACGACTTCAACAAGGACCTCTACTGCTCGGGCGTGCCCGCGCTCTTCGCGGGGCTCATGGTGTTCACGGCCGACTTCGTGGCCGTGCCCTGGATGGCCAGCAAGGTCGAGGGCAACAAGGATGGCTCCGTGTGGACGTTCACCATCCGCAAGGACACGCGTTGGTCGGACAATGCGCCCGTCTCCGCGCGCGACTTCGAGTACTCGTGGAAGCGCCAGCTCGATCCCGCCTCGGCGGCGCCGTACGCCTCATTCCTCTACGACATCAAGAACGGCGAGGCCTTCAACAAGAAGAAGATCACCGATCCCAAGGAAGTCGGGGTCCGGGCCAAGGACGACTGGACCCTCGAGGTGACCCTCGAAGGCCCGCGCGGCTACTTCCCCGTGCTCGCCGCGTACCTGGCGGCGCTACCCGGCTATCAGCGCGCCATCGAGAAGCACGGCGACAAGTGGACGGAAGCGGGCAATATCGTGTGCAACGGCCCGTTCGTGCTCGACTCGTGGGAGCACAACAAGCAGATGACGCTGCGGAAGAACCCATACTACTTCGGCGCCAAGGACGTGCACCTGACCAAGGTGGTCATCCCGATCATCCCCGTGGCCTCGGGCGCCCTGCCGTACGAGAACAACGAGATCGACATGACGCTGCTCCAGGCGGGCGACCTCAAGCGCCTGCAGTCCGATCCGCGCGCGTCCAAGGACGTGTTCCGCTACCCGTACCCGGGGACGTGGTACCTCTTGCCGCAGGTGACGAAGGCGCCGTTCGACAACGTGAAGGTGCGGCGCGCCGTCGGGCACGCCATCGACCGCGACAACGTCGTGAAAGTGGCGCAGGGGCTGGCCATCCCTGCCTGGTCGATGATTCCCCCCGGCTTCCCCGGCGCCACCGATGACGCCAAGATCAAGGCCATCCAGCGCTTCGACAAGAAGGCGGCCATGGAGATGCTCAAGGGCACGCCCTACGAGGGCGGCAAGAACTGGCCGAAGATCACGCTGTCCATGCGCGACGAGGCCCTCGGGGCCAAGCCCCTCGCCGAAGCCGTGCAGGCCGTGCTCCTCGAGAACCTCAACATGAAGACGGAGCTCGAGGTGCTCGAGCAGCGCGTCTTCCGCGAGCGCCTGTGGAAGCAGGACCTCCAGTTCGTCTGGATCCGGTGGTTCATGGATTATCCCGACCCGCACAACGAGTACTTCGACACGTTCTACGGCAAGAAGACCACGGGCAAGCGGCAGGCGTGGACCAACGACGCGTTCGACAAGGAGCTCGAGGCCGGACGCGACACCCGGGACACGGCAAAGCGCATGGCCGCGTATGCGAAGGCCGAGGAGATTCTCCAGACCGACGGCGGCTACGTGCCCGTCGCCTGGGTCGTGCGGTACGCCGCGGCCAAGCCGTGGGTCAAGGGCATCGAGAAGAACAAGGCGGGCGAAAACGTCGTCGACGGCAACATCTACGTCAGCATGCTGGAGCACCTCTACATCGCCGAGAAGGGCTAGCATCGCGCGGGGTCAGGTCGTGTCGCAAGACAGGACCTGACCCCGCAGCAATTCTGGCTGCGCGCCGACACGGAGCGCGGACCTTCATTGAAACAGACCGCTACGCGGCGCCGATCACCGTCTCAAACCAAACGGCAGGGCCTCTTGACGATCCGCTTCGAGCGCGGGCTTCGCCCGCGCAATCCGCTTTGGGGGGAGGTTCGGAAGGGGGGCGTGAGCCCCCCTCCGAGCACTAATCGTGCACGATGACGCTGCGCTTGACCTCGCCCTGCTTCATGAGATCGAAGGCGTGATTCAGCTCCGACAGCGGCAGGCGGCGCGTGACGAGCTCCTTCAGCTGATACTTGCCGGCCATGAAGAGATCGAGGAGCAGCGGCACGTCCGTGCGCTGGTGTCCAGCCCCGAACGAAGAGCCGGTGAGCACGCGCTGCTGCAGGAGCATGCCGGGGTCGATGGACAGTCGGGTACCCGCCGGGCTGACCCCCACCACCACGCAGGTGCCGCCGCGATGTGTCGAGGCGAGGGCCTGCTCGATGGTCTTCTGCGTGCCCACCACCTCGAACGCGAAGTCGACGCCGCCCATGCCGCTGATCGCGTGCACGCGCGCCACCGGATCCTCCTTGGAGGCGTCGACGGCATGCGTGGCGCCGAACTCTTCCGCCCACTCGAGCTTTTGCCGGTTCACGTCGACGGCGATGATCTTGCCGGCGCCCACCATGCGCGCGGCCTGCACGGTGTTGAGCCCGACGCCGCCACAGCCGAACACGGCCACGCTGGCCCCCGGGGGAACTTTCGCGCGGTTGAAGACCGGACCTGCGCCCGCGAGAACGCCACAGCTGACGAGGCACGCGAGATCGAGCGGGGCGTCCTTCCGGACGGGAATGACGCTCTGCTCAGGGAGCACGGTGTGCGTCGCGTAGCCCGCGACCTGAAGGAAGTGGTGGAGCGGGCGACCACTCTTGCGGAAGCGCGAGGTGCCATCCAGCATGAACCAGCGCGGCTTGTCGCGGAGGGCGCACATCGTTGGCTGCCCGCCGATGCAGTACCAGCAGCGCCCGCACGAGGGGATGTAGCTCGAGCAGACGTGATCTCCGGGCGCCACGGTCTCCACGCCGGGGCCGATCTTCTCGACGACGCCGGCCGCCTCGTGGCCGAGGATCACGGGCATGGGATGCGGATAGTCTCCGGTCATCACGTGCAGGTCGCTGTGGCAGACGCCGTTGGCCACCCAGCGTACCTGCACCTCGTGCGGCCCGGGCTCGAGGAGCTCGACGTCCTCCATCACCAGCGGCTTCTGCACCTCGTAGAGCACGGCGGCGTTCGCTTGCATGGAGTGTCCTCCTGAAGGCGGTCTGAAGCGCCGGACCTATCGCCCGGCCGCGGCGAGCAGGATGATCTCGACGCGGCAGTTGCCGGCGAGCGCGGCGCCGACGCACGCCCGCTGCGGCCAGTGGGCAGCATCCGGTCCTATCCACGGGTTCCAGACGGCGTCGAAGACCGGCTTCGTGCTCATGTCGGCGAGGAACACCTGCGCGGAGACGATGCGCGTCTTGTCCGTTCCCGCCTCGGCGAGGTTCTTGTCCAGGATCTCGAGGCAGCGGCGCGCCTGCGCCCGGACGTCACCGGACTCGTCGTCCGAGGTGGCCACCGTCCAGACGAAGCCTTGATACGCCACGGCTCGGCTCCGGCCCTCGGCTCCGCCTCGCCAGCGCTGGATCGGCAGCATGGATCAGGCGCCGAGCTTGCCGTGGGCTGATTCGGCCTGCGTCGGCAGCAGCGAGACGTGGCTATGGACGCAGAGCCAATGGCCCTCGCGGCGCGCGAGGATGAAGGTGGCGCGCCCAGGCCGGGTGAAGGCCTTGCCGTCGGGGCCGGTGGCCTCCGACGACCATCCCGCGGCGATCCATGCCGTGTCGGCGTCCGCCCGCACGACCGGCCGGGCGTCGATGGTGAAGTTGCGGATGCGTGGCCAGACGTTCTGCCACTGCTCGCGGACGATGTTGTCGAGGCCATGTACGGCGCTGGCCCACGTGCCGAAGGCCACCGCGTCGTTGGCGAACATGCGGCGGCCGGCCTCGAAGTCCCGGCCGCGACACGCCGTTTCGAACTCACGCAGCCACTGCAGGGTTTCCTGATCGGGGGTGGGCATGAGGGCGATTATCAATGCTCGCGAGCGAAATGCAAGCCCGGGCGGCGCGAGGGGTCAGCGGCGCTTGAGGATGCGCAGCAGGTTGTGATGCGAGTCGGTGAAGGTCGGCAGTTCGGGGCGGTCCGCGATGCCCTGTGCGGCCTCGGCAATCGACGGCCAGGCGAGCAGCTTGGTATTCCGCGTGACAATGACCTGGTCGGTGGAGGAGTACCAGTACTCGGGCCCCTCGTCTTCGTCCGGCGTATCGGCGATGTTGACTGCCTCGAGGCCGAACTCTGCGGCCAGCCGTTTGACCACGGGCAGGAGGTCGATGAAGCGATTGGTCGCCTGGAACACGATGACGCCGTCCGGCTTGATATGCCGCACGTAGATGGCCATGGCCTCGCGCGTCACCAGGTGCATGGGGATGGA
>Ga0126372_10001020_pt1 | contig 10910 bp, 12 predicted proteins | sample PanSoiMetaPlot_6_FD_92762 | JGI IMG/M metagenome (GOLD analysis project Ga0126372, IMG submission 92762) | Tropical forest soil microbial communities from Panama - MetaG Plot_6 | ecosystem: Environmental > Terrestrial > Soil > Tropical forest > Bulk soil | place: Panama | collected 2016-02-17
GCGGCGGGGCGGGCAAGCCCGACCAGGCCGCCACGGTCAAGAGCTCGCGGTGGGCGCTGATCAAGAACCCGCAGCACCAGTCTCCCGAGCAGCGGGGCCGCTTGGCCCAGATCGCCTGGACCAACACGCCGCTGTACCGGCGTACCTGATCAAAGAGCAACTCCGGGAGGTGTTCCGGGTCAAGGGCACCAGTGGGCGCCAGCTGCTGGCCGGGGTGCTGGCCTGGTGCGCCCGGTCCCGCCTGCCCGAGCTGGTCGCGCTCGGGCGGACCCTGACCCGCTACCGGGAGCTGATCTGGGCGACCCTCGACCACGGGCTGTCCAACGCCCGCTCCGAAGCCACCAACACCCACCTGCGAGTGCTGACCAAACGCGCCTACGGCTACCACAGCCCCCAAGCCCTGATCGCCCACGCCATGCTCGCCCGCGGCGGGCTACACCCGGACCTGCCCGGCCGCGCCGCCTAAACCCACCCCCACCCCCCAACACCTGGTCGGTGGCGGCATCGCTGCCTTACCCGGGCCGCCCCTCCACCTCAAGGGCGCTCCGCGTCGCTACGCGACCGGCCACGGCCGGCCCTTGACCCGGAGCCTCTACGACCCGTGAACCGGGCAGCAAAGCGGGCAGGCCGGGCCTGTCCACGGCACCCGTGCCACCCCCACCGACCCCCAACCCCCAAAAGGGGGCCGAAACGGAAGCGGCTCCGCCGCCGCAGAACATCCCCCACCAAAAACCCACAACCGCTCCACACCCGCCCACGCACACATCCATCAGTAGGTCCCAAATCAGGTACGGAACTCGGTATCCATGCAGCTCAGGGGCATCAATCCAGTCGTCGTAACGCCCAACGTGATCTTGATTCGAGCGATACCAACATCACGTACACTCGACGATCGGGGTTGGTGCGGGACTTGGCGGTGGAGGTGTGGCGCCGAAGGTGTGACGCCTCGCCCTGATCACACCGTCGAGAGCTGCCCTAGGTTATCGAGCTGTTACGACCTGCTTGACACAGGTCTCAACAGGTCGGCGATACTGACTGCAACCGGGTCTCTTGAAGGGCGGGAGGCTCCGTCAAGTGGTGGTGGTCGCCATTGGAGAGAGTCAAAGCTGCGCTCCGGCGCGTCTTGCTAATCGCAGCCGTAACGCTACCAACGGTCGCGATACTTGTCCCGCTTGTGTTCGCGGTCAACTATCATCTACATGCGATCCCATTGCGCCTCGCAGACACTTACTGGCAAGGATTCTTTGGAAACTGGCTAGCTACATCGGTCGGTATCGTAACGGGTCTCCCAATTGCAATCGGCATCAATAGTATTGCGGACAGGATGGCGCGTCGTCGCGACGCGGCTGTCGCTATTGAAGAACTTGGACGTACACGGCTGCGCTTGGTAGCACTGGCTCGAAGTGAGCTAAATACAATAAGGGACTCCTCAAGCCAAGTTGCACAAGGCCACGTCGAATATCTTGCAGCGCCTATGAACGGCCTCCAGGCGATCGTCTCCCTTCCAACGTTGGCTGAAACTCTGCGTGTAGATTCAATTGTTCAACTGGCACGGGTCGTCCATGCCTTGGACACTCTCAAACGTCTTACCTTCGCTTGGCTTACCGAACGACTATCAGCACCCATTAGCCAGCCACCGACTCAAACGTCCGCCACCCAGGAAATAATAATCGCTACCGCGACTGATGTTTTCACTCTCGCTAACGCCGCACTGGCAGAACTACAGCGTGAGTCAATTTAACCGACGCTGCGGAGGTATCGTGTCGCAACCCACCCCTCACCTACCGAACCTCGCGCAAGCAATAAAGAAAGTATGTGCATCTAATCTAGCGCCGAACCCTACCACGAGCCAGCCAGCGACGCCGCAAAACATTCGCGAGCAAATTGTATTGAATCCTATCGTGGGAGCAACGTGGCTGGAGGAAATCCTCACCACCAACGGCGAGACCCAGGCCGCAGCCGAGATTGGTCTATGGCGAAGCGAACTGATCCACGTCGAGCAGCGACGACGAAGGTTCGGCAAAGCGAGCGAGGATGAGGTGCGATGGCGCCAGCTCGTGTATGAGTTGCTGAGGACCATCGGAGATGTCGGATGACAGGCCTCGCCAGTTCAGCGCTACTGGATCACTTTGAAGGCACATTCATCGGACATGCAGTGGCAAATAGCCTTGGGGGCCCGTTCGAGGGGTTGACCGCTGACGAAGTGAACACCTCCATGGAGCTTGATGGGCGTGGATATGCAGTGCCAGTTGCAGGATCTTACGTCTATCGTGACGATATTAAAATGGCAATCTGCGTTGCAGAAAGCTTGTGTGACCAGAGACTGTATGACGCACAAGATATTATGGAGCGGTTTGTCGACTGGTACATGTCCGGAGATCTCCGAGGAATCGGCGTCACTGTCGAAAATGCTATCAAGAGGTACCAAGTCACTCATGACATAACTCTTTGCGGCGAGGACGGAACATGGTCCGCGGGCAACGGTGGGGTAATGCGGATCACTCCTGTTGCGCTATTCGCAGTGTTTGCTCAACCCGAGGAGAGATTAGCACTGTGTGCGTCTGCGACCAGCTTAACCCACCGCAACGACGAGGCCATCGCTGGCTCATTTATCGTAGCACAGACTATTGCAGACCTCGTTAATGGTCGAATCACGTGTGACACCATGGTCCGAGACATCTTGAACGAGGAGCAATCTTCGGAAGTGCTGACTACAGCATTTCGTAGCCGCATTGAATTAGTAGATCACTGCCTACAATCGAATGTCGATCCCAATCAAGCAATAGAAATTATTGGAACAGGCGGCTACGTCGTGGACACCGTGGCGTGCGCGCTATACATAGCTTCGCGGAATCCGATGTCATATCCAGAAGCCGTCACAATGGCAATACGGGCCGGAGGCGACGCAGATACTATCGCTGGCATCGTCGGAGCACTGGTTGGAGCGGCACATGGTACTCGCGATATACCCATTCCTTGGCGCAACGACCTGGAGGACTACAGGTTACTTCGAGAGCTCGCACACGAGCTATTGGCCCTGGCTATCGAAAAGCACGGCGCACACACTACTGAACTGAACCGCCCGCTTGAAGAATAGGATCTAGAGTGAACTCCTCAAGGCGTGTCATCTCTATCGGCGATGAAAGCTTCCATGCAGAAATGCTCAAGCGGGCGATAGGCATGGGGTTAAATTTTGTCTTGGGAAGGTCGCGTGCCGGCAAAGTAGTTCAGTACATTGAGCCAAAGAAGATTGCGGCGATCTTTAATGAGCCAGTTCCGTACAGCGGAACGCCAATTGAGCAACTCATCGAGAACGACCTCAAATTCATTACACAAATGTCAGTATCACAGTGCGACCCGCGGTACATCGCGTTCCCTGATTCGGGTAATGCGATCGCCGGTCAGGTTGGCAACGTTGTGTCGAGCATGGTCAACCAGAATATGATCACGGTCGACAAGGGTGCACCCGTCGCATCCTTTGTCGAGCGGCAATTCATCCGCTGGCATCGAATGTTAGTTGGCTACGATTATGCCAATGATGCGACGACGGAGTCACTCGCCCAACTTGGTGGAATGGTTACGTCCGGCGGGAACCTATCAAATATCATTGCCCTAGCTGGGGCGCTGCATCGACGCTTTCCCCAGTTACGACGTCGCGGATGGAAAGACATCTCAGTTCAGCCAGTGCTATTTGTTCCAGCCGAGGTTGAGCACTTCTCGTACGAGGCGGCCGCCTGTCTACTGGGGTTGGGTGAAGATAACGTCAGGTACGTAGCGCTTGACGACACTTTCTCAATTGACTTGAGGGACCTTCGCTGCCACTTGGACAATCTACGCCAGAACGAGGTGGCTCTTGCAGTAGTGGCATACGCCGGAAACACTCGCACGTCGAGCGTTGATGACATCGCCGAAGTAGGCAGGTTGTCGCGGACGCACAACGCCTGGTTCCACGTCGATGCTTGCCACGGAGGCTCGCTACTATTTGGCGAAAACGAACGTAAACAACTACTAGGGATTGAGGAGGCCAACTCTGTCACTATAGACTCGCATAAGACGATGCTCTGCACGTATCCCCTAAGTGTCGTTCTCTTCCGCGATGGGCGCGATTTGGCTAGAATTGGCCGTACACCGCAAAAGGCCGAGTCGTCTACTACTCTAGATCTTGGCCAATGCGTACCTTTCTACGGATCGCGCGGCTTCGAAGCACTCAAAGGTTGGCTCATTATCAAGAACTTTGGCCAGGCCGGTTTAGCCGAACTTGCGGCCTCGCGTATCAAGCTGGCCAGCTTGTGGTACGACATGCTAGTTAAGTCGCGAATCTTTGCTCCCTTTCATCGGCCGCATATGTATAAGGTGGCGTTCTCAATTTATCCACGGTGGGTTCGGGACGAGCTTGCCTCACGGCAGAAGTCGCGCACATTAGCGCAAGCTAGAACAATCCTTGGCAATGCTATAGATGCAGCCAATCAACTGCTAGCAGAACGGCTGTACAGGTCTGGATCGCTATGCATCGACACCTTTCGCCTTCGTGATCTCGGAGACGTCCTCCGTCTTGGCTCGGAACCGAGACTCGTCCTCGGTAGTGTGGTGGCAAACCCTCTACTCGACGACGCTCAGCTTGTAGAGATACTGGCTGATCTATCGAGTGCTGCGCGCCTCGTGTCTCGCCAGGTTTGCAAGATGACTCGCAAAAAGCTATCCCAGTTGGATCACAGTGATGAGTTTGACTACCAAGGTGTAGTTCAGGAGATCAGTTCGTCGAGCCCGGCCAGCTGGGGCGGCAATGGCGGGTAACCCCCAGCCTCTAAGCGCGCTTGAACGGCTGTACCGGCGGGCAGAGCAGGCCTGCAGGGAACTAGCAAGAGCACGGCCGCTAGCACGTGACGACGCTGACCTCATTCGCCACCGCCTCGATCAGAACGTTCGCGAGACGATCGCCTTCGGCGAGACCGATTCCCGAAGGGCTGAGCGCAACGAGATCATTTTCTCTCTTCACGCATTGCTTTCGGCGCATGACGCTATGGATCTGCTGCCGGTTGACGAACGGCTCGATAGGCATGCTGTAGCGAACATTGTAGAGGATCTTCTAAGCTACATAGGTAGCAGGAACATCTCCTGGTCCGACCCAGGTTGGCTTGTCGAGTTTACACGGCGCGATCCGCCGTTCGAGGATACAGTATACGTCATGGGATTGGTAATCGAGCCCGACGATTTCGACACTGCGTTGTTGGGCCTCGCGGAGCGATCCGACCGTACAAAGATAGTGTTATCAACAGCTGGTTTCAACTCGACTCAGGAAGTTCGGCTATCAAACCTCGGTATTCGTTCCCTGCAACTTGCGCGCCTAGAAAGTGCTATCGGAGATTTTGAAGACTACGTCAGATACGCTCGCTCCCTATCCGATGTGCGTCAATCCGCCGACGCCTTGTCGCCGTCTACGTACGTACCACTGAGGGTCACGACCACGCCGAACAACGGAGTCTCACTAGATGCGCTTGAGACGCTAAATTCGTGGTCGAACGCCGAGCATGACTCATTGCTGTGCGTGTTAGGCGAGTACGGCTCCGGTAAGACCACCCTTGTAGAAAGATTTACTGAGAACTTGGCAACGCAGTACAGTGCTGGCAATGGTCGCCTACCAATTCTGATCCGACTAGGCGACTTTGCGGGCACACCGCAAGTCGATTCAATCATTGCGACCTGGTGCTCGCGATATCGCACCGAACTAACGATCGATGCCTTTTTCCACCTTTGCCGAACTGGACGAGTGGTGGTAATCGCAGACGGTCTCGACGAGTTGCAGACCGGAGTTACTGAACGCGAGCTAATTAGAAACGTCACCGAATTACTTCGGCTATGCGACGGCCGCGGAAAGCTATTGGTCACCTCTCGCTCAACATACTTCCAGCGGTATCTTCAGGAAACGGGAATATTCGAAGAAGCGACCCGAAGGACTCGTCTTGCGAGCGGGCCTGCCGACTTGACAGCCGGAAGCGTTCAGTTCCTACATCTTGAGCCATTTTCCAGGCGTGATAGGGTCCGGCTGGCAGAAGCTACCTTGGGAAAGGATGCAGCACTCGCGTGGCTCAGGCGCATACGAAGGAATCCGCAGCTCGAACGCTTGTCATCAACGCCATTACTATTAGTTCTACTGTTGCGCGACCTGGTGGAGGATCAAATTACCAGTGGGGTGGCACATGTCATAGGATCGTATGTAGACATGTGGCTCCGCCGGGACAGTCTCGATTATGACTTGCTGCTCCGCCAGCAAGATAGAGAACGGTTTGCCGAGGTGTTGGCGGTGCACATGTTTCGACAAGGGCTAAACTCGGTGCATTATGCAGCGATGGCAGGCCTTGTAGCGACTCATTATGGCGAACGAGCCATCCATCCGAGACAACTCGACTACTTTGATTCGGAGCTCCGTACATGTACATTTCTGTGCCGAGATCCGGCCGGCAATTTTCGATTCATACACCGGATATTTCAGGAGTTCTTTACGGCGAGAGCGATCGTATCGAGTGTAGTGGCCGCTAGCGGTAACATCTTTGATGACGAGAGGATCGTGAGTCGGCTGTCTGCGGAGGGCTGGAGGTTGATACACGAGATGATTGGCGAAGCTTGGGACGTTTCAGCGGCGAAAGGCGCAGTAGAGGATCGGTCTACGGCGGTAAGCCGCGCAACCCGAGGTCTAGCTGTAGGCTTCTTGCACAGAGCCTCACCCTCGCATGAGGCGTTAAGGCGCTTGTCGGATGTAATTGTTCACGAGTGCTCCTTGCGGGAATGCCGTCTAGAGGCTATTCATTGGGATAGTGTGGACCTCGATACATGTGACCTTACCGGAGCCCAGTTTACCCAAATCAGTATGGAGTCGGTCTCGCTGCGATCGGCGTTGGTTCGTCAGTGCGAGTGTCGTGGTGGCACAATTGAGTCTTCCGACTTCCGCAATGCTTACCTCGACGGGTCGAGCCTCGATAGTCTTATGGTTGTTGACACGAGGTTCACTCGGTCAAGCGTGCAGTACGGTAAAATTCGTAACTGCACATTCCGAGGATGCGACTTCTCAGGAGCGGCGCTCCGAGATGTCGTAATGAGGGATGTCGTATTTGACGATTGTATTTTCACTGGGGCTGATCTACGAGGAGTAGACTTATCGTCGGTGGTAGTTGACGCCCGGCTACTTAACGACGCGATTACGAATTGATCGGTGTAGAGATGAGCGACGTCAGCCAGGCCCGTGAACGCGCCATCATTAATCTCCTTCGCAGTCGGCTGGTGTCCGACATCCGTTTTCGCGGCGCCGATGACGATGCAGCGGTGCTTGCTTGTGATGGCAACAGAGACCTGGTAATTACAGTTGATGCCCAGACTGAAGGGAAAGACTTCCAACTGCACGACGATCCCTTCTATATTGGGCGGTATGCGTTGGCCGCCAGTGCGAGCGACTTAGGTGCAATGGGAGCAAGCCCGGCGTACTATCTGGTCGACGTGATGCTGCCGTATCGATGCGGGGACGAGTTCTTTTTGCGACTGGCGGATGGAATGCAAGCCTTCGCAAGTTCGTGCGGCGGCTCGATTGTTGGCGGCGATACCGAGAATGCTCAGACGATTTCGCGTATTTCTGTTACCAGCGTGGGTTTTTGCGAGTCTGGTCAAGAATTGATGCGAACGGGAGCTGTAGCTGGCGATCTTGCCTGCCTGGTAGGTGTGGCGGGACGCCCCATAGCGGAGTGTGTGCTGAGAAACTTCAGAGATTCGACTCGGCCCTTTCTGGAAGATATGGGTCTTGTCCAAGTCGGGGCGACGATTGGTGCATCTCGGCTTGCTAAGGCGGCCATTGATACGTCCGATGGTATCTATGCTGCATTAAGCAGCCTTTGCGTCGCGAGTGGGGTGGGCTGCATCCTAGAGTGTAGTGAGGTGCCGCTTCACGTTCGCGCCCAAGAGTGCGTAGGGAGAACGCTCGTAACTAGAGAGCAGTTTGTTCTTTCTGAGCTTTCAGACCACCTACTGATTGTTGTCGTGCAACCTAGTGCTTTGGCTCTGCTTAAGGGACTTGTGAGTGAATTTGGGTTGACATGCACGAGCATTGGGCGTTTCACAGAAGACCTCTCCATTGTGGTTTTGAATGACGACCGTATACTGGATATCAATGGCGTGAGTAGAATCGAACTTTTGGAGGAGTGAGCGTGTCCGATTCGATATTTGCGAAGATTGTGCGAGGCGAACTGCCCTCCTGTAAGGTGTGGGAGGACGAGGATCTACTGGTCATTCTTGACATCGAGCCAGTGAATAAGGGCCACGCGTTGATTCTAACGAAGCAGCCATATGCGGACGCACGGGACGTTCCAGACGCGATCTTGGGAAAGATTTTGCCGCTGGCTCGGGATATTGGAGTGATACTGTGCCGAGAGTTTGGCTATTCAGGGTTTAACATTCACCAGAGCAATGGCCCTGATGCTGGTCAGGACGTTATTCATTACCACCTGCATGTTTGGCCACGGTGCAGCAAAGAGGAGCTTAGGTTCGTGTTTAAGGAAGAGGTTACGTATAAATCGGGGGAGATAGCTGAGGTCGCTGACCGAATCGAGCGAGCGCTCCGCGATCGATTGAGTCCGTAGCCCTCGACGCGCCCGCTACGATCCATTCATTCCTGAAGGTTTACAAGGAATTGGATCCAGGCATTATGATTGATCTGATGAACTATTCGCGCCGCGGCTGACGGCGTGGATGATAAGTGAGCGAGACTCGGTGTAATTAGGCCAACATATCTACCTACATGCACGCTATCCAATATTTGCTGCAATATTGGTTTAACGTTTCGTGTGCCGCTAGTTGCTTCTTCGCGATAGACTCGTACGAGATTGTACCCACGCTCAGCGGCATACGTTCGGATCTGCGCTTCCCATTCGTCCAGGCGCGGATCATTGAGCATTGCCGAACGCACATAGCCGACAACCGGGCTGGTTTTGTACCCCTCGTCACTCACCGGACTTACCTCTGCGCTCGGTCGCCCTCGACACCATCACCGTCCCCAGCTCCACCAGGCGAGAACCAAGCTGGAACTCCTCCTCGATGCTGGCGTCCCGGCCCGCTTTGTGCTCCAAGGGCGCTACAGTTAGGTGGGTACTTAGCCTGGATGGATCCAGACTCAGTACTCCAGCTGCTCACACAGCTCTGTCGTGGCTGCTGAGTGCTCCTCAGCATTGTCATCGCTCAAGGTCCCTTCAATCACCATGGCAGGAGTCTTATTGGCGCGCTCTAGGATCAGCTCGGCGAGGTCCACCAGGCGGTGCCCGAAGCTGAGCTGTTGATCCCTCGTGAGGTCATCGGACAGCAGGGCGGCAACAAAGCCGCCCAGGTCCGTGGTGATGCCCTTGATCTGGAGCAAGATTAGTTCAGTCAGGTCTTCCATGTCATTTTAAAGTGGGTAGTTGGAAGAGTCGGACCGGTGACGGGCTCGTACCTGCTCTTTGCCGGGTAGCAGGCGTCCTGGCGTCACCAGTCCGACTCTGGCTTTTAGGGTTTTGAGTATTGAACGCCCGAGGCTCCCACTACCGAGCCTGCTGGTGGGAGGGTTCAGTAGTGGGAGCCCCAGTTAAGTCCGTGCTGCCGGTTGTCAGATTTCCCTTGACCCTCGATGCAAAAGCTAAAGGCCCGAGTCTAGTGGCGGTTGGATGGTCGTCTCATGCCACTAGACTCGACCTTTACCAAGGGAAGGCTCACCCGCCAGGTCCCGAATCTCCTTCCGTGGTAGACCGAAGGGGTGCGACCCGGGGAGTTAATCACCGGATGGACATCTATGCAAGACTCCGTACCGGAAATTTCAATTCGTGGGAGGTGTCTTGCATTGCGAATGAAAGACCGGAATGCTTTCATCCCGGATGATCGACTATACTCTTTCATTTTGAATGAAAGACGGTGAGGCGCATGGACGACGCGACCGGATCGACCGTGCCCCGCCGGCAGCTCGGCCGGTACCTGCGTGACCTGCGCACTCAGGCCGGCATGTCGGTACGGGCTGCGGCCCGGAACCTGGAGTGGTCCGAGACCAAGCTCTGGCGCATTGAGAACGGCCGGACCTCGATGCGCAGCCTGGACGTCGAGCAGATGTGCCGGATGTACCAGGCGTCGGACGAGCTGACGACCTCCCTGATGGCTCTGGCCAAGCAGACCAAGGCACGCGGCTGGTGGCTGTCGTATGAGGACGTGATCAACGTCGGGTTCGACATCTACCTCGGACTCGAAGAGGTGGCCACCCGGCTGCGCTGGTATGAGGTCGAGCTGGTGCCCGGCCTGCTCCAGACTGCCGGCTACGCCCACACCTTGATCCGCGCGGACAACCCAGGGCTGGACGACGAGGAGATCGCCCGGCGCGTGGAGCTGCGCATGGCCCGGCAATCGGTGCTGACCAGGGCGGTAAACCCGCCTACGCTGCAGGTTGTGCTTGGAGAGACCATTTTGCAACGTTCGATTGGTGGCCCCGAGGTGATGGCTGACCAGCTGACCCGCCTGGCAGAGCTCAGCAAGCTACCGAACGTGTCGATCCGGGTGGTGCGGGTCGAGGCTGGCCTCCACGCCGGGGTCATGTCCGGGCCGTTCGTGCTGCTGGAGTTCCCGCCGAACGGCAACGGCCAGCCCAGCGAGCCGACGACCGTCTACGTGGACAGCTTCACGGGCGCTCTGTACCTGGACAAGCCGCACGAGGTTGCCAGGTATGACGGCGCGTTCAAGGACATCTGGAGGGCTGCGAGCGACGAGGCTGTCTCCAGAGACCTCATCATTAAGGAGGCAAGGGAGTTTAGGAGATGAATCAGGACCAACTCCTGTGGCGCAAGAGCAGCCGCAGCAACGGACAGAATAACTGCGTGGAGATCGCTGATCTGCCAGATGGTGGCCGGGCTGTACGA